>Ga0209281_1000629_pt1 | contig 39061 bp, 36 predicted proteins | sample MedtruBG_FD_187514 | JGI IMG/M metagenome (GOLD analysis project Ga0209281, IMG submission 187514) | Root nodule microbial communities of legume samples collected from California, USA - Medicago truncatula BG (SPAdes) (version 2) | ecosystem: Host-associated > Plants > Roots > Nodule | place... | reverse complement strand
GGAAAGTGGTTGGCTGGGGAACCTGGATTCGAACCAGGACTAACGGAGTCAGAGTCCGCTGGTCTACCGTTAACCTATTCCCCAAGGCCCGCAGACGGTGTACCGCCGCGTCGGTGTGGCGGGCTTATAAACAAAAGAACGCCCGATGCAAATACCTTTTGCCAAAAAAATGCGGCCGGGCTGTGTCCTTCTGCTTCTGGGTTGAGCCTCGAAGTCCATCGGTCTCCGGCAACCGCAGGGAAGGGCGGTCGGGGTCGCCCGCTCCGCTATGGTTTCAAAAAAAGTTTGGCGAAAAGAAGCGGCGCTGGTACAGTCGCGCCAACGCAAAATCGAGAGAGCGCCTTGAGCGGCCGTCAGGCTTCGCGCGGCGCCATGGTTGAGACAAGTGAAAGACCCCGATCACGGCGAGAAGCCGTCTGAATCCGGGGCGTCGGCAGCAGGCCGCAGCGAGGCGCGCACAGGCGCGCCGCGGGGCGGCAAGGGCAAACGGAGGCGGCGTAAGCTGTCCGGTTCCCCGTCTGCAATTGCCAGCGGATCCGGCCCGTCCGGGGAAGCAGGGCGTCCCGCAGCACTGAACGAGGCGGAGCCGTCGCGCAAGCGCAAACGGCGCCGGCGTTCGAAATCAGCAAGACCGCAAGATCAGTCCGCTGCCTCCGGTGCAAGCGCGCCGGCGTTGGATGCGGCGCTCAGCGACAAGAAGGGCGGCCAAAAGCGCAACAGGAAGGCGCGCCATCGGCGCGGCCTTCAGGGGCGGCCGCTGGCTTCCGCGGGCAACCCGACGACAAGCCTGCGGCCGGGCGGCCGGCCGGGCGAGCGGCCCGGCGGCCGGCCGGGCGAGCGGCCCGGCGATACTGCGCGGCCGCGGAACGGCGAAGCCGCCGCGCAACAGCAGGCGCGTCCGGAGAGGCTCGGTGCGCCGTTCGTCGCGCCGGGCGAGCCGCCGGCACCGCTTTATGCGGCACTCGACCTCGGCACCAACAATTGCCGGCTGCTCGTCGCGCAGCCGACCCGGCCGGGCCAGTTCCGTGTGGTCGATGCGTTTTCGCGAATCGTCCGCTTGGGCGAGGGGCTCGGCGCCAGCGGGCGGCTTTCGGACGACGCGATGGAGCGGTCGGTCGAAGCGCTCAAGGTCTGTGCCGCCAAGCTCGGTGCCCGCTCGATCCGCCGTCGCCGGCTGATTGCGACCGAGGCTGCGCGTGCGGCTGCCAACGGCGAAGCCTTCATGAAGCGCGTCGCCGAGGAAACCGGTCTCGAACTCGAGATCATCGATCGCGAGACGGAGGCACGGCTTGCCGTGTCCGGCTGCTCGTCGCTCGTCGACCGCGAAACCAGGTCCGTCGTGCTCTTCGATATCGGCGGCGGCTCGTCGGAAATCGCCGTCATCCGGATAGGCGAAAATCGCTCGAGCCGGCTTGCCAATCACATTACCCACTGGACTTCTCTGCCCGTGGGCGTCGTCACCCTTTCCGAGCGCCACGGCGGCGAGCATGTGACGCCCCAGAGTTTCGAGGTGATGGTGCGCGAGGTCGAGGCGATGCTCGCCGGCTTCGAGAGCCCCTCGGTCGACGCGCTGGCAAGCGGCTCCTACGGCGACGGCTTCCATCTGATCGGAACGTCGGGAACCGTGACGACGCTCGCCGGCGTGCATCTCGACCTGCCGCGTTACGACCGCCGCCGCGTGGACGGGCTCTGGCTTTCCGACGACGAGGTCTCGGCCATGCAGGCACGCCTGCTCTCCTGGGATTTCGCCGCACGTGCCGCCAATCCCTGCATCGGCCCGGACCGGGCCGATCTGGTGCTTGCCGGCTGCGCGATTCTCGAGGCGATCCGCCGCCGCTGGCCGTCGAGCCGCATGCGCGTCGCCGATCGCGGGCTTCGCGAAGGGCTGCTGACCGATATGATGGCGGATGACGGGGCCTGGCGCCGGGGGCGTCCGCGCCGTCATCAGCGCAGCTTCGGTTCTGCGCAGGCGGGCGAGGAACGGGTGAAGCGCCACGAAGGAACCGAGGCATGACGAAATCCCCGATCGGCGGCAATCGCAGCGGCCGCAAGCTCGGACAGAAGGTCAAGAAGGGCAAGCTCAAGGCGTCTTCGCGCCGCTGGATCGAGCGCCACATCAACGACCCCTATGTTCAGCGGGCGCAGCTCGAAGGCTACCGCGCAAGAGCGGCGTTCAAACTTCTCGAGATCGACGAGAAGCACAAGATTCTTGCCGGCGCCAAGCGCATCATCGATCTGGGCGCGGCACCCGGTAGCTGGTCTCAGATCGCCGCCAAGGTGACGAACTCGACCGATGCCGATCCGCGGGTCGCGGCGATCGACTTCCTCGAAATGGATCCGATCCCGGGCGTCCGCTTCCTGCAGATGGATTTCCTCGATCCCGAGGCGCCGGAAAACCTGAAACAGGCGATCGGCGGAGCTCCTGATATCGTCCTGTCCGATATGGCGGCGCCGACCACGGGTCATCGACAGACCGACCATATCAGAACCATGCATCTCTGCGAGGTGGCGGCGCATTTCGCCGTCGAGGTACTCGCGGAGGGCGGACATTTTCTGGCGAAGACCTTCCAGGGCGGCACCGAGCGCGACCTCCTGAACATGCTGAAGCAGAATTTCCGCCAGGTCGTCCATGTGAAGCCGGCATCGTCGCGTGCCGAATCGGTCGAGATGTTTCTGCTCGCCAAGGGTTTCAAGGGCCGCCATGCGCTTGAGAGCGACGAACCGGCAGAGGGTGCTGCGGAAGAATAGAGCCATGCTGCTATATGTGACCCTCGGCTCCAACGATCTCGAAACGGCGGGCGCTTTCTACGATCGGGCGCTTGCGCCCCTCGGCCTGAAGCGCCGCAAGGAGGATGAGGTGGAGATCGGTTACGGCGCGGAGGGTGACGTCCGCTGCCGGCTTTGGGTGGTGACGCCGTTCAATCGCGAGGCCGCGACGATCGGCAACGGCTCGATGGTGGCGCTCGAAGCGGAAAGCCGCGCGGCGGTGGACGCCTTCCATGCCGCGGCGCTCGCCGGCGGCGGCACCGATGAGGGCGCGCCGGGGCTGCGCCCGTTCCATGCCAATTTTTATGCGGCTTACGTCCGTGACCCGGACGGCAACAAGCTTTCGGCGGTCTGCGAGCGGCCGGAATAGGAGTTGTGCGGCTTGCTTGAAAGGGCAGGGGCGGAGCGCCCCCCTGACAGTGCTGCCTAATCAGACCCTGCGGCAGATTATTTGCCGGCAGCCGTCGTTTCCACTTCCCGTACTGCCAGCCGATGCCCCGAAACCGAGGCGCCGGCATTCTTCGCCATGGCGATGAAGGGGATCGCCGCCAGAAGGTTGGCGATGGCAATGATCATGAACGCGACGTGAAAGTCTGCAAGCTCAAGCGGCTTGCCGCTGAGCGCCGTCTCGAATTCGAGAATGGCGCCTGCGACTGCGACCCCCAATGCGAGACTGATCTGCTGCAGTACGGCGCTCATCGACGTCGCCTTGCTGGCGTCGGCATCGTCGATATCGGCGAAAGAGAGTGCGTTGACGCCGGTGAAGAAGAAGGACCGGGCGAAGCCGGCGATCAGCAGGACGGAGATCAACAGGAGATAGGGTGTCGCCGGCGTGAAGAAGCCGTTGGCGAAAGTCGTGACGGCCGCGATCACGGCGGCGATGAGCAGCGTCGTGCGGAAGCCGGCGAAAGCGAACACGCGGCGCGCGAGGAACTTCGTGGTGATGGCGCCGACGGCGCCGACGAAGGTGATGAGGCCCGACTGGAACGGGCTGAGACCAAAGCCCACCTGCAGCATCAGCGGCATCAGGAAAGGCACAGCGCCGACGGATATGCGGAAGATCGTGCCGCCGATCGACGCGGCGCGGAAGGCGCCGTCGCGGAAGAGCTTGAGATCGAGCACGGGCGCCGGATGCCGGCGCGCATGGAAGATATAGAGGAGCGAGGCGGCGACGCCGGCCGACACGGAAGCGATACCGATCGCCGGCGGCAGGGCCGGCAGGCTGATGACTGAGAGCCCGAAGACCACGCCGGCGGCGGCAATGCCCCCGAGCAGGAAACCGATGATATCAACCGGGGGCGGATTTCGCCGCTCCATCTCGGGCAGGTAGATGCCGGAAAGAAAATAGCCGACAATGCCGACCGGCACGTTGATCAGGAAGATCCAGTGCCAGGAGAAATAGGTCGTTATGAAGCCGCCGAGCGGCGGGCCTGCGAGCGGTCCGACCAGTGCGGGGATCGTCAGCAAAGCCATTGCCGAGACAAGCTCGCTTCGTGGCGCACTGCGGACAAGGACGAGCCGCGCGACCGGCGTCATCATGGCACCGCCCATGCCCTGCAGGAAGCGCGCAACGACGAAGGCGAAGAGGCTATCCGCCACCGCGCAAAAGACGGAGCCCGCGATGAAGACGAGGATCGCCGCGCGGAAGATGCGCTTCGCGCCGAACCGGTCCGCCATCCAGCCGCTCAGGGGAATGAAGATCGCCAGCGCCACCATATAGGAGGTCAGCGCGAGCTTCAGCGTGATCGGCCCGACACCCATGTCGCGCGCGATTGCCGGCAGCGATGTCGAAATAACGGTTGAATCCATCTGCTCCATGAAGAGAGCGACGGCGAGGATCAACGGGACGATGCGGTTCATGAAAGGCGCCTTGGGGCTGTCACTGCGGGCGTTAGCCGCATTGGTTCTTAATTCGAAATCGATTTGAGGACAAAATCATCAGAACTCGTGCGCGCGGGTCGCGGGTAAGGGGTTCCGATGGCTTTGTCGGGGCGAAACCGGAGATTGAAGATCAAATGCGTGTGATCCCTCCTGTCCATTTCTGTCAAGGCACTACTTCTCGCCTGTGATCACCGGCGCGCGGGCAGCTCCGGTCAACAGGAGGGAATGACGATGGCATTTCAATTGAAGCGGCGGACGCTGTTCGCGGCAGGCGCGGGCGCGTTGGCGGCACCAGGCCTGCTTGCAGGTATTGCCGGTGCTCAGGAAACGGCGGAAAAGGACGGCATGGGCAAGAGCGCGGACTTCAGGACATTGAAACTCGGAAGTTTCAAGGTGACGGTGATCAGCGACGGGACGCGCGCCGCGGACAAGCCGCACGAGATCTTCGGTACCGATCAGCCTGCGGAGTCGGTCTCCAAGCTTCTGGAACAGAATTTCCTGCCGACCAGCGGCTTCGTCAACGGCTTTTCCCCGGTCCTGGTCGATACCGGATCCGAGGTCGTTCTCTTCGACACTGGGCTTGGCGAAGGAGGTCGCGAGGCGGGCACGGGCAAGCTTGCGGAAGGCCTGAAGGCTGCCGGTTATGCCCCGGAACAGGTGACGGTCGTCGTCATCACTCACATGCACGGCGACCATATCGGGGGCCTGACGGAGGGTGGAAAGCCCGCTTTTGTCAATGCGCGCTATGTGACCGGACAGGTCGAGTACGACTTCTGGAAGGACGGCGCCCGCGTCGGCACGCCTGCCGAGAACGGGCACAAGGCGATGCTGGCGAAGGTCGTGCCGCTGGCGGAAAAGATCACCTTCGTCGCGGATCGCGGCGACGTCGTGCCCGGCATCTCTGCCATGGCCGCGTTCGGTCATTCTCCGGGGCATATGATCTATCGGCTCGAGTCCGACGGCAAGGCCATGATCCTGACCGCAGACACCGCGAACCACTATGTCCTGTCGCTGCAGCGGCCCGACTGGGAGGTCCGCTTCGACATGGACAAGCCGGCCGCGAGTGCGAGCAGAAAAAAGGTCTTCGACATGATCGCAACCGACCGGCTGCCCTTCATCGGGTATCACATGCCGTTTCCGTCCGTCGGCTTCGTCGAGAGCCAGGATCAGGGCTATCGCTTCGTACCGGCGAGCTATCAGTTCGATATTTGAAGAGACGGCTTGTTGCACTGCGACAACAATTCGGCGGGGCCCATAAGATTTGGGCCCCTTGGCTATTTTCATTCCGGCGTATCCGTGTTACCAGCCCTCGCCAACTTCCAAGACAAGCCTTGAAGTCACCCGGTGGACAAGTCGCTGAGCGTCCCCGGGGATTTTTCGTTTATTTGAAGAGGAACTGGCCATGGCGCGCATCATCGAAACGGCAACCGGTCTGGAGGCTTTGACCTTCGACGACGTCCTGCTCCAGCCAGGGCATTCCGAGGTGATGCCGGGCCAGACGAATATCGCCACCCGTATCGCACAGGACATCGAACTCAATCTTCCGATCCTCTCGGCGGCCATGGATACCGTCACCGAGGCGCGGCTCGCGATCGCCATGGCACAAGCCGGCGGCATCGGCGTCATCCACCGCAACCTGACGCCCGCCGAACAGGCGGAAGAAGTCCGGCAGGTCAAGAAGTTCGAAAGCGGCATGGTCGTCAATCCGGTCACGATCGGCCCGGATGCGACGCTTGCGGATGCTCTGGGCCTGATGAAGGCGCACGGCATCTCCGGCATTCCGGTCGTGGAAAACGGCGGCCTGGGCGGGCAGACGCAGGGGCGCCTCGTCGGCATCCTCACCAACCGCGACGTCCGCTTCGCTTCCGATCCTTCTCAGAAGATCTACGAATTGATGACGCGGGAAAACCTCATCACCGTGAAGGAAAGCGTCGATCAGCAGGAAGCAAAGCGCCTTCTGCACAAGCACCGCATCGAGAAGCTCCTCGTGGTCGATCCCGAAGGACGCTGCGTCGGCCTGATCACGGTCAAGGACATCGAAAAGTCCCAGCTCAACCCGAACGCCGCCAAGGATGCGCAGGGCCGGCTTCGCGCCGCCGCCGCCGTCAGCGTCGGTGACGACGGTTTCGAGCGTGCCGAGCGGCTTATCGATGCCGGCGTCGACATGATCGTCGTCGATACCGCCCACGGCCATTCGCAGCGCGTGCTCGATGCGGTGGCACGCGTGAAGAAGCTTTCCAACTCGGTGCGCATCATGGCGGGCAACGTCGCGACGGGGGACGGTACCAAGGCGCTGATCGACGCCGGGGCGGATGCGGTCAAGGTCGGCATCGGCCCCGGCTCGATCTGCACGACGCGCATCGTCGCCGGGGTCGGCGTGCCCCAGCTCGCCGCGATCATGGCGGCCGTCGATGCCGCGCAGGCCGCGGGCATCCCGATCATCGCCGACGGCGGCATCAAATTTTCGGGCGACGTTGCCAAGGCGATCGCTGCCGGCGCTTCGGCCGTGATGATCGGCTCGCTGCTCGCCGGAACGGAGGAGAGCCCCGGAGAGGTCTTCCTCTACCAGGGCCGGTCCTTCAAGGCCTATCGCGGCATGGGGTCCGTCGGCGCCATGGCGCGCGGATCGGCCGACCGCTATTTCCAGGCAGAGGTCCGTGACACGCTGAAGCTCGTGCCCGAAGGCATCGAGGGACAGGTGCCTTACAAGGGGCCGGTCTCCGGCGTCCTGCACCAGCTCGCCGGCGGCCTGCGCGCCTCCATGGGCTATGTCGGCGGGGCCACGATCAAGGATTACCAGGAGCGCGCCACCTTCGTTCGCATCTCCGGCGCCGGCCTCCGCGAGAGCCATGCCCATGACGTGACGATCACCCGCGAGAGCCCGAACTATCCGGGCGGCGCCTGATATCATCGGCGGACGCCGTCCGGCGTCCGCCATGTCCATTGCTGACGCTGAAGAGCACCGATGACAGGCTTCGGAATATTCTGGCCGATGGTGGCCCATGTCGCGCTTGTTTTTGCGCTCTATGCGCTCCTTTCCACGCGTCGGGCATCGCTCATCAGGACGGGCAAGATCGACGCTTCCCTCTTCCGGGAAAACCGCGACGAGCCGGGCGAGAGCCTTATCGTGCGGAACAGCATCGCGAACCAGTTCGAGCTGCCTGTTCTCTTTCATCTCTGCTGCGTGCTGCTCTACCTCACCGAGGCGGACAATCTCCTTTCGCTTGGCCTCGCCTGGCTTTTCGTGGCGCTGCGTTATGCTCACGCCTTCATCCACGTCACCAGCAATCGGCTTCGCTATCGCCAGCCGCTGTTCATGGCGGGTTTCCTTGTGCTCGTCGCGATGTGGATATGGCTTTCCGTCTGGATGGCGATGAGCTGAGGTAACGCAGTTTTGTAAGTCCGTGACCGCGCCGCTGACCTATCCTGTCGCCGGGTGGTCTGCTGCCGCCTGCTACAGCGACATTTGATCTGCCACAGCCCCAGGGAGAGCGTCATGAACAAGCCTGTCATCACCCAGGCGATGATCGATGCCTATGACGAATATACCCATCTCACTTTGGATCGCCGCCGTTTCATGGAGAGATTGACGGCGCTCGCGGGTACGGCTGCGGCCGCCGCCGCAATCGCGCCGATGCTGGCTGCCAACAGTGCCAAAGCCGAAATGATCGCCGAGACGGACGAGCGTATCAAGGGAGAGGACATCACCTATCCCGGCGCCGACGGCGAAATGAAGGGATATCTCGTCAGACCCGCCGATGCCTCGGGCAAGCTTCCCGCCGTCATCGTCATTCACGAGAATCGTGGCCTGAACCCGCACATAAGAGACGTTGCGCGCCGCATGGCGCTCGAAGGTTTCGTGGCGCTTGCGCCCGATTTCCTGTCGCCTGACGGTGGGACACCCGATGACGAGGACAAGGCGCGGGAGATGATCAGCGCACTCGACGCAACCGAGACGAATGCGAATGCCGTCGCCACCGTGAGCTTTCTGAAAGGCCATGCGGAAAGCACAGGCAATGTCGGCGCGATCGGATTTTGCTGGGGCGGCGGTCTCGTCAACAGGCTTGCCGTGAACGCACCCGATCTCAAGGCCGGCGTGGCCTATTACGGTGCCCAGGCGAAGGCCGAGGACGTGCCGAAGATCAAGGCGGCGCTGCTGCTGCATTACGCCGGGCTCGACGAGCGCATCAATGCCGGCATAGAGGCCTACCGCAAGGCGCTGACGGAAAACGGCAAGGACGTGACGATCCACGTCTATGAAGGTGCGAACCACGCCTTCAACAACGATACCTCGGCGGCGCGGTACAACAAGGAGGCGGCCGACCTCGCCTGGCAGCGGACCGTCGAATTCCTGAAGACGAAGCTGGTTTGATCATGCGGCCGGAAGAGGCGCAGCTTTCGCCGCGCCTCTTCCGGCCGCGGCGGCGTCCCGTGAGACCTTCCGGGCGCAGGCGGATATGGCGTTTGCAAGTGCGTCCATGTCGCGCGGCCGCGGGTTGCTGCGCCGCCAGATGAGCCCGATCTCGCGAGAGGGCTCCGGGGCGGCGAAGGGCACGATCCGGATCGCGTTGCGTGCGGCTTCGCTCGGTATCGCGATCTCGGGAATGAGCGTCATTCCCATGCCGTTTGCCACCATCTGCAAAAGCGTTGCCATCGACGTGGCGCCGAAACTCAGGAGCTGCCGTTTGCCGGCCGTATTGCAGACGGCCAGCGCCTGATCGCGCAGGCAATGGCCTTCTTCGAGCAACAGCAACTGCGAAATATCCACCTGCTCTTCCGTCATCGGCGACATGAGCACCTGCCGGTCGTTCTCCGCCACGGCCATATAGAAGCGATCGGAAAACAGCGCCCGGGTAACGATGCCGTCCCCATCGACCGGCAGCGCCGCCACGACCGCATCGAGCCGGCCGTCGCCGAGATCGGCGATGAGCCGATCGGTGAGCGACTCCTTGAGCTCTATGTCGATCGCCGGGTACCGTTCGCGCAGGTAGGGAATGAGCCTCGGTACGAGATAGGGCGCGAGCGTCGGGATGACCCCGAGGCGGACCCGCCCTTCGAGAGTGCCCGTATTTGTCCGGGCGCTCTCCTCCAATCTGCCGACATCCGCGAGGATGGAACGCACCTGTGCCAGCACTTCCTCGCCCTTGACGGTCAGGAAAACGCCGGCGCGGCTCCGTTCCACCAGCTTCACGCCCAGATGTTCTTCCATCTCCATGATCTGCGCAGAGAGTGCCGGCTGGCTGACATGGGTGAGTTCGGCCGCCTTGCCGAAGTGGCGAGCGGCCGCGAGGGCATCGAAGTAACGCATCTGCCTGAGTGTCAACATGATAGGAAAATCTTATCGTAAATGGCAGGAAATACAATTGGAGATTATCGTCGTGGGATGGGAGAAACCAGTGCCAAGGCATTCCATGCACTGTGGCGATCGTGGCCGCTGTCGTTCAGCCGTCACGCTCTTCAGCGAGCATCGGAAGCCGAAACATCGAAACAGGAGGGATGTGATGACAGATCGTCCGACGATCACCACCACCGCCGGGGCGCCGGTGCCGGACAACCAGAATTCGCTGACGGCAGGCCCGCGTGGCGGCATCATGCTGCAGGATTATCAGCTCATCGAGAAGCTGGCGCACCAGAACCGCGAGCGCATTCCGGAACGCGTCGTCCATGCCAAGGGCTGGGGTGCTTTCGGCTCGCTGAAGATCACCGGCGACATCTCGCAATACACCAGGGCGAAGTGTCTCCAGCCCGGCGCGGAAACGCCGATGCTGGCCCGCTTCTCGACCGTTGCCGGCGAACAGGGCGCCGCCGACCACGAGCGCGACGTCCGCGGTTTCGCGCTGAAATTCTACACCGATGAAGGCAACTGGGACCTCGTCGGCAACAATACGCCGGTCTTCTTCATTCGCGATCCCTACAAGTTCCCCGACTTCATCCACACGCAGAAGCGTCATCCGAAGACCAATCTCCGTTCCGCCACTGCCATGTGGGACTACTGGTCCCTGTCGCCGGAAAGCCTGCATCAGGTGACGATCCTGATGTCCGACCGCGGCCTCCCGCAGACGCCGATGCATATGAACGGCTACGGCTCGCACACCTATTCCTTCTGGAACGACGCGGGCGAACGCTATTGGGTCAAGTTCCACTTCAAGACCCAGCAGGGCCATAAGTTCTTCACCAACGAGGAAGGCGAGGCGGTCATCGGCAAGACCCGCGAGGGCTATCAGGAGTCACTGTTCTACGCCATCGAGAACGGCGAGTTCCCGCGCTGGACGGTGCAGGTGCAGATCATGCCGGAGCTCGACGTCGAGAAGACGCCCTACAACCCGTTCGACCTGACCAAGGTCTGGCCGCATGCCGACTACCCGCCGGTCGAGATCGGCGTGCTGGAGCTGAACCGCAACCCGGAAAACTATTTTGCCGAGATCGAGAACGCAGCCTTCTCGCCCTCCAATATCGTGCCCGGCATCGGCTTCTCGCCGGACAAGGTGCTGCAGGCCCGCATCTTCTCCTATGCGGACGCCCACCGCTACCGCCTCGGCACGCATTACGAGCACATCCCGGTCAACCAGCCGCGCTGCCCGGTTCACCACTATCATCGCGATGGTCAGATGAACACCTATGGCGGCATTCGCACCGGCAATCCGGACGCCTATTACGAGCCCAACTCCTTCAATGGCCCGGCCGAACAGCCGCTGGCCAAGGAACCGCCGCTCAGAATAGACGGCGACATGTCCCGCTACGACCACCGCGTCGGCAATGACGACTACGTCCAGGTGCGGGCGCTGTTCGGCCTCTTCGACGAAGGGCAGAAGTCGCGCCTCTTCTCCAACATCGCGGCCGCCATGGGCGGCGTCCCGGGCGAGATCATCGAGCGGCAGCTCATTCATTTCGCCCGTGTCCACCCGGAATACGAAGCGGGCGTCCGCCAGGCACTGAAGACCGCCCACGGCTACGAGGCGGACACGATCAGCACGGCGGCCGAGTAATCAGGGGCCCATTCCCGACAAGCGCGAAGGCCACGCCTCAGCAAGGCGTGGCCTTCGTCATTGGAGGAGCCGTGTAAGACGGCTCACCAGCCCGGCAGCATATGGCTCTGCCTGAGGCGCGGGTAACGCGGATAGCCCTTGAGATCGCCTTCGAGATCGTCGTTGACGGTGATGGGCGTGATGTTGTCGAGGCAGGCGGTAATATGATTGGTGATCGCGTTCGACAGCGACGGCGAAAGGCCGGGGCGCTTCATGATGCCGATCTGCACCGGCGCCAGCGACGGGAAGCCGTCCGCCAGCGTCAGCACCTTCATGCCCGGTCGCAGTGCCGACTCCGGAAGCACGGAGACCGCCATGCCGGCGAGCACCGCGGCGGCAACGACGGTCGAGGACCAGCTCGTGAACAGGATCTGATATTCCTTGCCGGTGGCGTCGAGCGCCGCGCAGGCAGCCTGCCGCCACTGACAGTCGCGCCGGCCGACCGCAAGCGGGATCGGGGCATTCTCGGGCAGCGGATGATTGATGGAGCTTACCCAGCAGAGCGGTTCGGTCCGTACGACGTCGGAAGCCCGCGCACGCGGATTGTGGGTGACGAGCGCGATGTCGAGATCGCCCTTCGCCATTTTTTCCGCGAGGTCCACCGAAGGCTCGCAGATGATGTAGAGCTCGACGTTTGGGTGCGTCTTGGCGAAGCGGACGATGATTTCGGGCATGTAGCGGTCCGCGTAGTCGTCCGGTGTGCCGATCCGCAACGTTCCCTCGAGCCGGTTGTCGTCGAAGGAGGCGATCGCCTCATTGTTGAGGCGGATCATCCGGCGGGCAAAGTTGAGGAGCCTGTCGCCCTCGACGGTCAGCCGGTTGCCCCGGCCATCCTTCATGAAAAGCGGCTTGCCGATCCGTTCTTCGAGGCGTCGCATCTGCATCGACACGGCGGATTGGGTCTTGAAGACACGGTCGGCCGCCTTGGTGAAGCTGCCCGTATCTGCAATGGCTACGAAGGTTTGCAGCTGGTCAATATCGAGCGGTGCGGACATGGCCGGAATACCTATAAGATTGTTTGATGAATATCATTAAAAACATTCGTTGGACTGATCAATAAGGATTTGCGAATGATAATCCGCAAATCACGTCAATCTTTCCGGCCAAAATAGTCGCCGGTTCGCCAAAAGTATTTCGGCCTGCCCCTGCGAAAGACCTCCCCGCAGGGGACGGGTTTCTTCGTGCCCGCGAAAAGGAGTTCCGTCATGCGCACGACCCACCACGCCTCCGGTTTTGGCCTCGTTGCGAGCAGGCAGTCGCCTGCAGCCCGCACGACAGGCATCGTCGGCGTGCTGACGGCCGTCTGGCGCCTCTATCGAAACCGCTGCCAGATCGCCCGCCTGCAGGATCTCGACGATCGTCAGTTGCTGGACATGGGTTTGAAACGCGAAGACCTGCACGAGGCGCTGACCTCGGCCTTCTTCGAAAACCCGGGCAGCTACCTGACGCGCGCCTCACGCAATCGGGCGAACCTCTTCTACAGGGGAGTGCGCCACGATTGACCCCTCATGGCGCGTCCCGCCGCCTCGGATGCGCCAGTGCGGCATGATCTGCGAAATCTTCGCCCTCGCGCGGATCATGCCGCGAAATTCGCACAGTGCCGACGGCACCTGAAAGTTCCCCGCAGGGTATGAGCCAATAGACCCTGCTGCTTGCCCGGTACATGCCAAGACATGTACCGGGCTTTTTTTGCGCGAGAGCGGGGCGCTGTAGGCTCTGACGCCGCTTTCCCTCACAGCTATTATTGACATGTTCCCAATTTGGGAATATCCAAGGGTCCATGCAAATCATAGCGAAGTCCACGTTGAGAGCGTTTTGGGAAAAGCACCCTCAAGCAGAAACGCCTCTCAAAACGTGGCACGCGGTGGTTAGGAACGCCAACTGGGCGGGCCCGTCCGATGTGAAGTCGATGTTCGGTGCCAACGTGGATTTTGTGAGCGACAATCGCATCATTTTCGACATATCAGGCCATAAATATCGCCTTGTCGTTCACGTCGCGTACCCGTTCAAAAGAGTGCTGATCAAGTTTATGGGCACCCATGATGAATACGACAAGATCAACCCGGAGAAAGTGTAATGGACAATATTCGCGCCATAAGGAACGATGATGACCTTGCATGGGCCATCCACGAGGTCTCGAAATACTTCGATCAGCCGCCTGAAACCGGAACCGAGGAAGCGGACCGTTTCGATATTCTCTCGACCCTGATCGAGGCTTACGAAAACGAGCATCACCCGATCGAAGCTCCTGAGCCCGTTGAGTTGATCAAGGCGCACATGGAGATGTTCGGCCGTACGCAGGCAGATTTGGCGGCACTTTTCGGCTCCCGTTCCAGGGCCTCCGAAATCTTGAGCAAAAGGCGCGCTCTTACCGTCGATATGATCCGCAGACTTCACAAAGAATGGGGCATCCCAACCGACTGCCTGGTCGAACCGTATCATCTTGTTGAGCCAGAGCGTGCCTACGCATAGCGCTTGGCACGAGCCGTAGAAAGCGAACAACCGCCCTCATCCGCCTGCAAATTCCGACGGCTACGCCTTGCCGCCCGAGCCGCCCTTGTGGCTCTCGAACAGCGCGTCGATGCTTTTCTGATATTCCTTCTGCATCTCCAGGCCGCTGTCGAAGAGGCTGTTCATCGCCTGCGAAAACTGGGCAAAAGCTGGGTTATCGGTCGGTGCTTTCTCGGTCGTGCCGGCGCCTCCCATCATCTCCCGATAGGCCTTGAAGAAGGGATTGTCGGCGAATAGGTCGGCTGCTTTCGGCTTATCCCCGGCCCTGCCCATTTCTCCCGCCTTGCCCACGCCGAAGAAGCCCTGCATCGCCTGGGCGAAAGGATTGTCGAAGGGGTCGGACTGCGGTTCGGGCTTCTTGGCGAAGCCCGTCGCCTCCATCCATTGCTGCATCAGCGTCATCATCGGATTGTCGGCGAGCCCACCGCTCATCTGCCCCGTGGTCTGCTTGAAGAGACCCCCCATCAGCGTGCTCGCCATCACCGGGAGCATCTGCTTGTAGATCTCCTGGCCGATCCCCGTCATCTGTGCCGCCTGCGCCGCGATCGCGCGCGACATTTCCTTCGAGCCGAAAAGCTGGCCGAGAATGCCGTTGCCATCGGCGACGCCCTGGGGTGTGAACGCCTGGCTGATGTCTTCGAAATACCGGGCGTAATTGCCGGTCGAGAGCGCCGTCAGCAGCGCGCCGAAGTCGTAGGGGTTCGTGGTATTGTGCTTGAAGCCGGTGGAGAATGCGGGCATCAGCGCGGCCGTGGCTTTCGCCATCTGCTCCTGCGCGAGCCCGAATTGCTTCGCCATCAGTTCGATGGCGTGGCCGTTCTGCGCCTGAGCGAACATGTCAAAAAGCGGTGCCATTGGCGTTCCTTCCCGGACGAGACGCATGTCCTTGCACTATAACGGGAATTGGAGGGCTGGAAACCGCTTTTTCGAAAGCGCCGGACGGGGGCGGAACGAGCCTGTCCGCGGCGCTCCGTCCGGATAAAGGGTCCGCTCAGTATTGGTAGTCGGCAAAAACCGGTTCGACCGATTCGTTCCAGCGGCCGTGATAAAGCGAGAGCATGTCTTCCGCGAGCGTCGCCTTCTTCGCCAGCACTTCGTCAAGCGGTGCCAGGAACTGGCTTTCGTCGATGCCGTCGCCGTTCAGCCGGTTGCGGCGCTTGAGACCGTTGCGCGAAATGGTGAGAACCTCGCGTGCGACATCGAAGAGCGACCTCGACCGGAATTCGGCCGCGAGCGCTTTTGCGGGCACGGCATCTCTGAGTGCCAGGACCTCTTCGTAACCCCAGTCGCGGGTCAATTCCTCGGCCGCCGACAGGGCCTCGTCATCGTAGAGCAGGCCCACCCAGAACGCCGGCAGGGCGCAGATCCGCCGCCACGGACCACCGTCTGCCCCGCGCATTTCCAGGAAACGCTTCAGACGGACGTCGGGAAAGAGGGTCGACAGATGATTGGTCCAGTCGCCCATCGTCGGCTGCCACTCGGCGATTTCGCCCTTCAGCGCCCCGTTCATGAACTGGCGGAAGGTGACATGGGTGCAGTCATGATAATGCCCGCCGCGGACGACGAAATACATGGGAACGTCGAGCGCCCATTCCATGTAGTCGCTGAAGCCGAAGTCCGGCTTGAAGGCCGTCGGCAACAGGCCCGAGCGCTGGTTGTCGGTATCGCGCCAGATGTCTCCCCGCCAGGAAAGCAGCCCGTTCGGCTTACCTTCGGTGAAGGGGGAGCTTGCAAAGAGGGCGGTGGCGAGCGGCTGCAGCTTCAGGGAGACCTGCATCTTCCGCCGCATGTCCTCTTCCGAGGAGAAGTCGAGGTTAACCTGGATCGTGCAGGTGCGATACATCATGTCGAGGCCCTTGCTGCCCACCTTGGGCATGTAGCGCGTCATGATGGCGTAGCGCGACTTCGGCATGCGCGGCGTCTCGGCGAAGCTCCATTTCGGACTGCCGCCGATGCCGAGGAAACGGATGCCGAGCGGTTCGGCGATTTCTCGAAGCACTGCCAGGTGCTGGTTGGATTCCTTGCAGGTCTGATGGAGGTTCTCGAGCGGCGCGCCGGAAAGCTCGAATTGCCCTCCCGGCTCGAGCGAGATCGCTCCATTGCCTGAGGGCTCGGCAAGGCCGATGACGTTCCCCTCGTCCATGATCGGCTCCCAGCCGTTCCTTTCGGCCATACCGTTCAGGAGCGCCTGGATGCTGGCATCGCCGAAATAGGGCACCGGGCTGTTGTCCGCCTTGAAGAAGGCGAACTTCTCATGTTCGGTGCCGATCCGGAACTTTTCCTTCGGCTTCGATCCCGATGCCAGATAGGCGGTCAGTTCAGCGACAGAGGTAACCGGCGTCTGGTCGGTAGTGTCTCGGGCCATGTTCGTCTTCTTTGCCTGGGGCGGCTCCTGCGGGGTCAGCAGGATCGGATGGAGTGCTTGAACCGTAATCAAGTGCGGCGCAAGTCAATTTCTTTCAAGATGCCCTCAAAAAAACTAGGGGCAAGCGGATGGACGGCTCATCGCCAGTCGCCGAGTGTCGCCTGAATGACGGCCATCGCAGCCACTGCCGCGGTATCGGCGCGCAGGATGCGCGGCCCGAGAGGGATCGCCGTCACGAAGTCACGGCTCCGCAACAGGTCCCGCTCCGCCTCCGAAAAGCCGCCCTCCGGCCCGATCAGGAGCGCCAGCCGGCGTTCGGCAATTCCCTCGAGGATGGGCAGTGGATTCTGGCTGTCGTTTCCCTCGTCGCAGAAGACGATGCGCCGGTCGCGCGGCCAGTCGATGAGGAGGTCCTCGAGCTTGCGCGGTTCCTCGACTGCCGGAATGCCGAGCACGCCGCATTGCTCGGCCGCTTCGATGACATTGGCGCGGACGCGTTCGAGGCTGCCGATCTTGCCCTGGACATGCTGCGTCATGACCGGCTGCAGAACGCCGGCACCCATCTCCACCGCCTTCTGCACGAGATAGTCGAGCCGCCCTACCTTGAGAGGCGCAAACAGGTAGACGAGATCGCAAGGGGCGGGCTGAGGGCGCGTCTGCTCGACCGCGACGAGAACCGCCTGCTTGCGCGACGGCATGGCTATCTCCGCCCGCCATTCGCCGTCCCGGCCGTTGAAGACCAGAAGCGATGAGCCTTCACCGAGGCGCAGGACGTTGATGAGATAGTTGAACTGCTCCCTTGTGGCTTCGTGTTTCGCTCCGGCGTGGAGCGGGTTCTCGATGAACAGTCGCTGCATGCGGAAATTGGCGCGCATCGGAATCGGGTACCTTCTAGAGAAACAGGCCGGAGAGGACGAGATAGAGGAAGGCCGAGAGCAGCGCCGACACGGGAACCGTGATGACCCAGGCGGCGACGATCGTCAGGAAGTGGGAGCGCCGCACCAGGCGCCGGCGACGCACTTCCGCAAAATTCGTCTCGCCCTTTTCCATGAATTCGGTCTGGCCCGTCTTGCGCCGGACATATTCGAGCCGCCGTTGCGAGTGACGCGTGTACCACTCGCGAAAGAAGCCGACGCCGAATACGGCGCCCACCGCCGTGTGGGTGGAACTGATCGGCAGGCCGAGAGCCGAGGCAAGCAGAACCGTCACGGCGGTCGCAAGCGCCACGCAGAAGGCGCGCATCGGATTGAGGCGCGTGATCTCCTCGCCGACGACACGGATCAGCAGCGGACCGTAGAGCAGAAGACCCACCGAGATGCCGAGTGCGCCGATGAGGAGTACCCAGAAGGGGGCCTCCGAATCCGCGCTCGAGATCACGCCGTCGACGGCCGAGACGATCGCCGACAGCGGGCCGATCGCGTTCGATACGTCGTTTGCGCCATGGGCGAAGGACAGCAGGGCGGCCGAGAAGATGAGCGGCAGGCGGAACAGCTTGCGAAGCGACTGGTTGCGGTTTTCGAGACCTTCCGACTGGCGGTGGATCCACGGCTTCGACACTATGTAGCAAGCGATCCCGGCCAGCCCGCCTATCGACAGGCCGGTCGGAAGCGGGACAAAAGCCAGATGATCGATGGCAAAGACCGCGACATAGGCCGTGAACGAACCGGCGGTGACACCGAGGACGACAGGCATCCAGCGCCGGGCGGCCGAGATCTTGTCATCGCGGTAGATGACGAACTCCTTGAGAAAGGCGAGGAAGAGTGCGGCAATGACCCCGCCGAGCACGGGCGAAATCGTCCAGCTCGCCGTGATGCCGGCGATCGCCCACCACTTGACGCTGGAAAGCCCGGCGGCGGCGACACCTGCGCCGATAATGCCGCCGATGAGCGAATGCGTCGTCGAAACGGGCGCACGCGAATAGGTCGCGATATTGATCCAGATCGCCGATGAGATAAGCGCCGACAGCATCACCCAGACCAGCCCTTCGGCGCCGACCAGCTGCGTGCCGTCGATGATCCCGGCCTCGATGGTCAGCGTGACCTTACGGCCGGCGATCAGCGCTCCCGCGATCTCGAACACCGCCGCAATCCCCAGCGCCACGGGCATCGATATCGCTTTTGCGCCGACCGCCGCTCCGACGTTGTTGGTGACGTCGTTGGCGCCGATGTTCATCGCCATGTAGCCCGCGACCGCCGCAGCCGCCACCACCACGGCCGCACCGGAGGCGCCCGTGAAATAGCTCGCCGCGAAGCCCATGCTGAGTATCAGGAAGAGAGCGGCAAGCCCGGGAGCAGCCAACCTGCGCATGACGTGATGCGACGCTTCCTCGGCAAGGCTGAACTTGTCGAGATCCTTGTCGAGCGTCAGCTTTTCGAGGCGCGGTCGCGGCTTGGCCAATGGCTGTTCTCCAACTGTAATATTCGCCAGTAGCGGCACAAACGGGCGTATTCAAGAGGAATTGAAGAGGGGGGACGAAGGGTGGGCCGGGGCGTTACCCGATCCGGCACATCGCATCCTGCGGCGACCTTGCGTGTTCGACCAGTCGCCGGTGCAGATGCCGTGGGCTTCCGCCTCGCCGTCAGTTGCTGGAGGCCTTCGGCCGCTGCTCCGGGTCGGGGTCGACGCGTCTGCCGAAATCGAGGATAAGCTCTTTCAGCGAAGGCTCTGCAACGCGCTTTGCCGCCTCACGATAGTCGACCCACTCCAGCCGCCTGCTGCCTTTCTCCGGGAAGTTCTTGCAAAAATCCTCAACTTCGAGCGCATGCACCTGCACCTTGCAGGAGATCTCGAGGCCGTGATCCTTCCGCTTCTGATAAACGTAGGCGCCGATGGCGGCCCTTTGCACCTTGCCCTTCACCCCGGCCTCCTCATAGGCCTCGCGCTCGGCGACCTCGTGCGCCTGCTTTCCCTGCATCGGCCACCCCTTGGGGATGACCCACCGGCCGGTGTCGCGGCTGGTGATCACCAGGATTTCCAGCGCATTCGTCTTCCTGGCAAGCCGATAGCACAGCGCCGCATACTGCATACGCGCCGGGCGACGCAGCATGAGTTGCACATCAGAAGCGAGCCGGTGCAGAAAGTTCAAGATTCCCGATACTCCTCAACGAATCAGTGGTTGCCGCTGCGCGACCCGAGTATGAACCGTCGCATGCCGCTGTAAATGCGTTCGTCAAAACACGCCGCATTCTTTCGGATTCATGCTCTTCCTTTTCGGGACCCATATATTAGCCAACTAACGCAAAGCGCGGAGTCGCGGTTCCGACAGAACCACTGCCCCATACGACCATATGTAGGAAATCGGCGGGAATTTTACCAAGGGGCACTCGCCATCCGTACTTTAGCGCTTGTCGCGCGCGACGGGTCAGGAACCGGAGCGATCGCGCTGCTGCAGGCGCAGACGGGCAATGCGCACCCACTCTCCGCTGCGCTCGGCCTCGCGCGCTGCCGTGGCGACGAAATCGATGTGGCTCTGCGCGGCTGTCTTAGCGGTTTGTGGATCGCCGACCATGATCGCCGCATAGATCGCCTCATGCTGCGCGAGAAGCTGGTCGCGCGCGCCGGGCGCGCCGAAGACGGAATTGCGGTGGAAGAAGATGCCTTGGGTCAGCAGCCTGTAACAGGCCCTGAGGGTGTGAAGCAGGATGATATTGTGAGCGCTTTCGCCGATAGCATTGTGCAGTTCGATATCGGCTTCGAGCTCTTCGGCGAAATTGCCGCTCTTGTGCGCGGAGCGCATGCGCTCGATGACGCGGGTAAGAATGTCGCGGTCGAAGTCGGTTGCGCGGGTCGCCGCCAGTTCCGCCGTCAAGCCTTCGAGTTCGCGCCGGTATTCGAGATAGTCCTGCGTCGCCTTGTGGTGGCGTCCGATGAGCTCGATCAGGGGTTTGGAAAAAATCTGGCCGACCACGTCGGCGACGAACGTGCCGCCGCCATGCCGGCTCTCGACGAGACCGCGCGCCTCCAACTCCTTGAGCGCCTCACGCAGGATCGGCCGCGACACGTCGAAGCGCCTGGAGAGTTCTCGCTCGCCCGGCAAGCGATCGCCGTCGCGCAACACGCCCTCGAGGATCAGAAGCTCGATCTGCTGCACGACCTCGTCGGCCGTCCGGCTATGGCTGATGCGGGCATAGAGGTCGTCCTGGTTTTCGGTCACGGCCACGTCTCCCGGAGCGCCAAGGGCATTGTGCACAGGTTTCGCCGGCCTCCGCTTCCATTCGGCAATCTAACAGGGCCTATCAAGTGGTCAAATTGATTGTCCACTCTGCGGGTGTTGACAAAGATCGAACTGCGTCAAAGCGCCCTGTTCTTTTTACCTTATCCGTTGATAAGAAGGTGATGATGAACGCGTGAGGGGGAAGAAGCGCTTCATGCCAAAGGGCAGTTTTGCATTTCCGGTGGCGCCGTTGCGCGCCCAGGCGCTCGGCGAGGTTCATTCACGGCCCTATGCGCTGGTGACGACTCCGCGCGTCATCTTTCAACTCGCCTTCATGACGGAGGGCGGGTCGATCGTCGATCACGCCGTGATGTCCGAGTTGTCGCGCTCGCGCGGCATCGCCCCGCCCGGTCGCGACGCCAATCACCACGCGATCCCCTGGGGGCAGGGAACGCTGCGCTGGGAGCGGCACACGGAATTCTCCACCTATTTCTGGGACGCGCCCGCGCCGGAAAGCTTCGGCGGTGAGGTGCCGATCCATCCGTTCGGCGACGGTTTTTCGCCCCCGGGCTCGCTGATTTCCGGAATTCGTCTGGAAATCCGTCCCGATACGCCGGACACCCGCGAGGCCATCGGCGCCTTCGATCCCACGAGCCTCTGTTACAGCGAAACCAAGAATGGCCAGGCGGTGCTCGTGACCGACTTTCGCCAGAACGGCGACGGGCTGACCCAGGTGCTCGTTATCGATCGCGGCATGACGGAGGCGGGAACAGGCGCCCTGGTGCAGCGCCTGCTCGACATCGAGACCTACCGCACGCTCGCCATCCTCGGCCTGCCGCTTGCCCAGTCGCTGTCGCCGGAGATCCGCCGCACCGAGGACGGCCTGACGGCGGTGACGCAGCGCATGAAGGAAAACGTCCGCGAGGAGGCTGACGAGATGCTGGCGGAGATCACCCGCCTTGCCGCCGATCTCGAAGCGGGTGCCGCCCTCAGCCTTTATCGCTTCGGCGCCAGCCGCGCCTATTACGGCATTGTCCAGGAACGCATCCGCACGCTTTCCGAGACGCCGGTGCCCGGTTACGAGACGATCGGCACCTTCCTCGAGCGCAGGCTGGCGCCGGCAATGCGCACCTGTCAGTCGGTCGAGGAGCGGCAGGCGAACCTTTCGCGCAAGCTTGCCCGCGCTACGGCTCTCCTGAGAAGCTGGATCGACGTCGAACTGGAACGGCAGAACAGCGCCCTGTTGAATTCGATGGATCGCCGCGCCAAGCTGCAATTGCGCCTGCAGCAGACCGTCGAAGGACTGTCGGTGGCGGCGATCTCCTATTATGTCGTCGGGCTCTTCGGCTACCTCGCCAAGGCCGTCAGTCATGAAATACCCGTCGATCCAGGTCTCCTGACGGGCCTCGCCGTTCCCTTCGCGGTCGCCGGGGTCTGGCTGGTGGTGCGGCGCATTCGCCGGCATCACGACGAGCACGGATAGACTATTGCTCCCAGTAGGGCACCGGCCCGTAGAGTGCGGCGAGATAGTCGATGAACTGCCGCACCTTGGCCGGCAGGAATTGCCGGCTCGGATAGACCGCCGAAAGCGTCAGCTTGTGCGATCCTTCCCATTGCGGCAGCACCTGAACCAGTCGCCCCTCCCGAAGTTCCCTGCCGATATCCCAGGTGGAGCGCAGCGCGATGCCGGCGCCGGCAATCACCGCTTCGCGGATGATTTCCGACGAGTTGGTGACGAGCGGTCCCTCCGGCCGATAGGAGAGGCTGCCGTCGGGCCCCTCCAGCTTCCAGTTGTCGTTGTTGTGTGCCGGAAGGCAGATGTGCTTCGCGAGTTCGCCGATCTCCGTCGGCGCTCCATGACGGGCGACATAGCTCGGCGCTGCGCAGAGAAGCCGGCGCACCGGCGCGAGCTTGCGGGCGACGAGGCTCGAATCGCTGAGTTCGCCTATTCGGATGGCGAGGTCGAAGCCTTCTGCGACGATGTCGGTGAAATCGTCGGTCAGCACGATGTGCAGCTTCAGGTCGGGATGGTCCTTCATGAAACCGGTCAGATGCGGCGCGATGTGCATGCGGCCGAAGGAGGTCGGCGCGGAAATGCGCAGCGTCCCCTGGACCTGGGAGGAGCGGCCGGAGGCATAAGCCTCCGCCTCCTCGAGGCCGGCGAGAATGCCGAGAACCCGGTCATAGAAACCCTGGCCGGCCTCCGTCAGCGAAATCTGCCGCGTCGTGCGCTGCAGGAGCCGCGCGCCCAGCCTGTCTTCGAGCCGCTTGATGCGTTTGGAAATCACGGCTGCGGAAAAGCCGAGCGCGCGTCCCGCCGCCGACATACTGCCGGTCGACACCACCCGCGCGAAAATTTCGAGATCGCCTAGATTCGTCATCAATCCTGATCATTGTTTCCAAAGGCGAAAAGATCATTAACATTTGCCGGGTGTCCGTCCACCTCTATAAAAGGTTTGAGCGGGACGCACTGAGGTCATTGTTTGTGTATGTCCTTGTCTCAGATCCGCTGCACACTTTTGGGCGACATGCATTAGTGGTAAGCAAAAAATACCACTTTGCTGTGAATGGGAGGCGCTCATGCCGGAGACGATCGGCTTTCTGAAGCCAAGGCAGGCCGTCCTCGATCGTCGGCGGGAAATCGTCGCCGATCTTGCCGATCTGTTGCCGGAAGGCGGCCTCATCAGCGACGAGCGCGGCCTCAAGCCCTTCGAGACGGATGCGTTTATCGCCTATCGGCGGATGCCGCTCGCGGTCGTTCTTCCCGAGACGACGGAGCACGTGGCCGCGGTGCTCAAATATTGCAGCCGCTACGGCATTCCGATCGTGCCGCGGGGCGCCGGCACCTCGCTCTCCGGCGGCGCCATTCCTCAGGAGGACGCGATCGTCGTCGGTCTGTCGAAGATGTCGCGCACCCTGGATATCGACCTGTTCAACCGCACGGCGACGGTTCAGGCGGGCGTGACCAATCTCAATATTTCCGATGCGGTTTCGGCCGACGGCTTCTTCTATGCCCCGGATCCGAGTTCGCAGCTCGCCTGCACCATAGGCGGGAACATCGGGATGAATTCCGGCGGCGCGCACTGTCTGAAGTACGGGGTTACGACCAACAACCTTCTGGGCGTCAAGATGGTGCTTTTCGACGGCACCGTGATCGAACTCGGCGGCAAGGCGCTCGACGCGCCGGGATACGACCTGCTTGGGCTCGTCTGCGGTTCGGAGGGGCAGCTCGGCATCGTCACGGAAGCGACGGTGCGGCTGATTGCGAAGCCCGAAGGTGCGCGGCCCGTGCTCTTCGGATTTGCCTCTTCCGAGTCCGCCGGCAGCTGCGTCGCCGATATCATTGGATCGGGCATCATCCCCGTCGCAATCGAATTCATGGACAGGCCGGCGATCGAGATCTGCGAGGCCTTTGCCCAGGCCGGCTATCCGCTCGACGTCGAAGCATTGCTGATCGTCGAAGTGGAAGGCTCCGAGGCTGAGATGGATGCGACGCTCGCCGGCATCATCGAGATCGCCCGCCGCCACGGCGTGATGACGATCAGGGAATCGCAATCGGCTCTGGAAGCGGCACTGATCTGGAAGGGGCGTAAGTCGGCCTTCGGCGCAACCGGCCGGATTGCCGACTATATCTGCATGGACGGAACGGTGCCGCTGAGCCAGCTCTCCCATGTCTTGCGCCGGACCGGGGAGATCGTCGCCGGCTACGGCCTGCGGGTAGCGAATGTCTTCCATGCCGGCGATGGCAACATGCATCCGCTGATCCTCTACAACATCAACGATCCGGAGGAAGCTGCCCGCGCGGAAGCTGCCGGCAACGACATACTGAAGCTTTGCGTCGAGGCGGGCGGCTGCCTGACCGGGGAACACGGCGTCGGCATCGAGAAACGCGATCTGATGCTGCACCAGTACAGCAGGGCCGATCTCGGCCAGCAGATGGCGGCGCGCGCCGCCTTCGATCCGCAATGGCTTATGAACCCGTCGAAGGTTTTTCCGCTCGAAGGACGGCCCGCGGCATGATCGTCCATTTCGAACCGGCAAGCGAGGAGGGGATCGCGTCCGTCGTGCGTTCCGCGGCGGCCGAACGCGTCACGCTCGCCGTGGTCGGCGGCGGCACGCGCGCAGGTCTCGGCAATCCCGTGCGTGCGGACAGGACGCTCTCGACCAGGCGCCTTTCCGGCATCGTCACCTATGACCCGGCCGAGATGACCATGAGTGCGCTTGCCGGAACGCCGGTTGCCGAAGTCGAGGCGGCACTGCACGCCAAGGGCCAGATGCTCTCCTTCGAACCGATGGACCACCGGCCGATTTTCGCAACGACGGGCGAACCGACGATCGGCGGGGTCTTCGCCGCCAATGTCTCTGGGCCTCGCCGCTACGTCGCCGGTGCCGCTCGCGACAGCCTGCTCGGGGTGCGTTTCGTCAACGGCCGGGGAGAACCCATAAAGGCCGGCGGCCGGGTGATGAAGAACGTGACGGGGCTCGATCTCGTCAAGCTCATGGCGGGGTCCTACGGCACGCTCGGCATTCTGACCGAAGTCACCTTCAAGGTGCTGCCACTGCCGCCGGCGGCGGCGACCGTCGTCGTCTCCGGGCTGAACGATGCGGAAGCCGCCGCGGTGATGGCCGAGGCCATGGCGCAGCCGGTGGAGGTTTCGGGTGCGTCGCATCTGCCGGAGAGCGTGCGAAGCCGCTTTCTCGACGGTGCATTGCCGGATGGCGCCGCAACGGTGCTGCGCCTCGAAGGCCTCGCGGCATCCGTTGCCATTCGGGCGGAGAAGCTTGGCGAAAAACTATCGCGCTTCGGGCGGATATCGCAGCTCGACGAGGCGCAGACAAGAACCCTGTGGGCGGAAATCCGCGACGTAAAGCCCTATGCCGATGGCACCAGACGGCCTTTGTGGCGCATATCGGTCGCCCCTTCCGCGGGCCATCAGCTCGTCGCCGCATTGCGCCTGCAGACCGGCGTCGATGCCTTCTACGACTGGCAGGGCGGTCTGGTGTGGCTGCGCATGGAGGCAGACCCGGAGGCGGAGCTGCTCCGCCGTTATATCGGCGCGGTCGGTGGCGGACATGCGGCGCTTCTGCGTGCCGGCGAGGAGGCGCGCGGCCGCGTTCCGGCCTTTGAACCGCAGCCCCCGGCCGTGGCACGATTGTCGGAACGCATCCGCGCCCAATTCGACCCGTCGGGCATATTCAATCCGGGGCGCGCAGCAGCGTTGGTCCGGAACTAGGCGAAGGGGCCTTTCGCCATCGTGCGGTCTAAAAGATCGGCCTAAGACGAAGAGAATCGATCATGCGATTTCCGGCCAGCCCGACGGAGATCAAAGTGATCCAAAGGCCGCAAGGCGCCACATGGAGTACTCGGTTGCAGACCAACTTCTCCCCTGAGCAGCTCGCCGACCCGCATGTCGCCGAATCCGAAACGATCCTGCGCAAATGCGTGCATTGCGGTTTCTGCACGGCCACCTGTCCGACCTATGTGGTCCTCGGCGACGAACTCGACAGTCCGCGCGGGCGAATCTACCTGATCAAGGACATGCTCGAAAACGGCCGTGCGGCAGACAGCGAGACCGTCACCCATATCGACCGCTGTCTCTCGTGTCTTTCATGCCTCACCACCTGTCCTTCGGGCGTCGACTACATGCATCTCGTCGACCACGCCCGTGCCCATATCGAGAAGACCTATAAGCGGCCGTTCAAGGACCGGCTCGCCCGCTCCGTCATTGCCGCCACTCTTCCTTATCCGTCACGGTTCCGGCTGGCGCTCGGGGCTGCCGGTCTTGCGCGCCCGCTCGCCGGATTGCTGAAGAGGGTTCCCTTCCTCAGGACCTTCGGCGTCATGCTCGATCTGGCGCCGAGCGCGCTGCCGGCAGCGCGTGGGGCAAAACCGGCTGTCTACGCGGCAAAGGGCACGCCGCGCGCCCGCGTTGCGCTTCTGACCGGCTGCGCGCAGCCGGTGCTGCGGCCGGAAATCAACGATGCGACCATCCGTCTGCTCACGGGCCAGGGGGTCGAGGTGGTCGTTTCGGCGGGAGAGGGCTGTTGCGGGGCGCTCGTCCATCACATGGGACGGGACGAGCAGGCACTGCAGGCTGGCCGGCACAACATCGATGTCTGGCTGAAGGCGGCGGAGGAGGATGGGCTCGACGCCATCATCATTACCGCATCCGGCTGCGGCACGACGATCAAGGATTACGGTCATATGCTGCGACTAGATCCGGCATATGCGGAAAAGGCTGCGAGGGTTTCCGCGCTGGCCAAGGACGTCACCGAATATCTCGCGACCCTCGACCTGCCGGAGCAGGGGGCACGGAATCTCACCGTTGCCTACCACTCCGCCTGCTCGATGCAGCATGGACAGAAAATCACCTCGGCACCGAAGCAGCTCCTGAAACGGGCGGGCTTTTCGGTTCGCGAGCCGGCGGAGGGGCATCTCTGTTGCGGTTCGGCCGGAACCTACAACATCCTGCAGCCTGAGATCTCGGCGAAGCTGAAGGCGCGGAAGGTCAGAAATATAGAGGCGACCAAGCCTGAAGTGATCGCTACCGGCAATATCGGCTGCATCACGCAGATCGCCAGCGGCACGGAGATACCGATCCTGCACACGGTGGAGCTGCTCGACTGGGCCTATGGCGGCCCGAAGCCGGCGGGGTTGTGACAGTCAGGGGGTGAGCAGGCCCCCTCATCCGCCTGCCGGCACCTTCTCCCCGCAAGCGGGGCGAAGGGACTCGCTGCGCGCTCTACCTCCTCATCGGTGCGGGAGAATTGCTAGCGCAGCCGCTTGTTCCTTCTCCCCGTCAGACGGGGAGAAGGTCGCGGCAGCGGGATGAGGGGCCACACGCGGCGTAAACCGGACGTCGAAGGAATCCTGCCGGTGCGGCCCTCCCTTCCGGCCGTCAACCGCCGAAAATCGTGCGGAAAATGTCGACGCCGCGATCGTCGAAATAGGTGTCGCCGGGCTTGCTGCCGGGGCCGATGACGACGACTTTCGTGCCGATGCCGGCACGCTCATAGAGGTGTTCGACATCCTCGTTCATCATCCGGATGCAGCCCGAGGACATGTTCTGACCGATGGTCCAGGGCTGGTTGGTCCCGTGGATACGGAAGATCGTGTCGCGGCCGCCCTTGTAGAGATAGAGCGCGCGGGCGCCGAGTGGATTGTCGATGCCTCCGGGCTGGGTGATGGGCAGGATCCGACCCTTCGCTCTTTCTCGCACACGCATCTCGGCCGGCGGCGTCCAGCTCGGCCACTCGGCCTTTCGGCCAACCTTGACGACACCGGACCAGCCGAAACCGTCGCGGCCGACGCCGATGCCATAGCGCGTCGCCCGGTTGGAGCCATCGATGTAATAAAGATACTTGCTGTTGGTATCGACGATGATGGTGCCGGGGGCCTCGTCCGTGCGGAAGCGCACCTTGGTGCGCCAATATCTCTGAGGTGGCTTCTTCTGCTTGGCGACCTGAATGATGTCGGAACGCTTTACGCCCGCGCCGGCAATATCGGCCGGGCTGAATGCCGAAGCGTTTGCGGAAATAAGAAGAGCAGCGGCCGCGACTGCAAGCGCGGCCATCCCCGTGACATGACGTCTCATTTACGATTCCCTCTGAACCCTCGTTGCAAGCAAGCCACGCGATTTAACCGCAAGTGGACGCCCGCGATACATTCTATAGTGCGGCGATTTCGGTAAGACTTGTATCTGAGGGAACATCTGTTGCTTCAAAACCACGTTTTTGGGAGTTGAAGAGAGAAAACGCGGAAGAAGTATTGTGCATCCATAGTCGCTATATCACGATGACTTTTGTGCCGACCTTCACCCTCTCATAAAGATCGACCACATCCTCGTTGCGCATGCGGATACAGCCGGAGGAAACGCCGTAGCCGATCGTCCACGGTGCATTGGTGCCGTGGATGCGATAGAGCGTCGAGCCTAGATACATGGCGCGAGCGCCGAGCGGATTCTCCGGGCCGCCGTCCATCCGGGCTGGCAGATAGTGACCCCGGGCTGCCTCGCGCGCGATCATTTCCTGCGGGGGCGTCCAGTTGGGCCACTCGGCCTTGCGCGTGATCCTGTGCTCTCCGGCCCATTCGAAGCCCGGCTTGCCGACGCCGACGCCGTAGCGCCGCGCCTCGCCGTTGCCGGTGACGAGATAGAGAAAGCGGTTGTTGGTGTCGATGACGATGGTCCCGGGCTTCTCCTTCGTCTCGTAAGCGATCATCTGCGGGAGGAACTGCGGATCGATTTGCGACTTTGCAGGCTTCTGACTGCGCGCGATCGAGGCTGGCTGAACGGCTGCGTTGGCGGGGCGGCGGCTGAGCTCGCGCCGCTCAAGCCGCTTTCGGGTGGTCTTGGGTACCTGCTGGCGATAGACCACGCGCTCGCCCGTCAGCTGCATCACCCAGGGGGCGGTCAGATCCGGGCTGACGATGACGGGCGGACGGTTTTGATAACGGTCCTGCGCGCCTGCAACCCCGGAAAGGATCGAGAATAAGCATGCGGCAAGACAAAGGGATTTCTTGAGCATCGGACGGACTCGCTACTTGGCCGGAACAATCTGGAGGAGCCCGGGTGAGTTGTCCCGCCCAGGCCTTTCGTTCAATTCAATGGGGCGGAGCTCGGGAAATCGCATGCGCGTTCCAGTGCTCCGGCAATTGCGCGATGCTCTCACCTGTCCGCAACCGAACGGTAAACGGCGCCGCGCTGAAGGGCGGCCGCGGCAATAAAGCTTTGGGTAGGGTTATTCGCCTCTTTATCGATGTGGTTTGCAAATGGTAAACGGAACAAAAGAGAAACGATGGAGAGAGGCGAAATGGCAGCCAGGGGCTTGATTACGGGGGACGACGGTCTTGATCGCTGTGCTTGGCACGGCAATCTGGAGGATTACCGCCGCTATCACGACGAAGAATGGGGCCGGCCGGTCGCCGACGATCACAGGTTGTTCGAAAAGATCTGCCTCGAAGGCTTTCAGTCGGGCCTCTCCTGGCTGACGATCCTGAGAAAGCGTGATGCGTTTCGCGCCGCATTTGCGGGCTTCGACTTCGACAAGGTCGCCGAGTTCGGCGAGGAGGACGTCGAGCGTTGCCTCGCCGATGCCGGCATCGTCCGCCATCGCGGCAAGATCGTATCGACCATCAACAATGCGCGCCGCGCGAAGGAACTGCGCGCGGAATTCGGTTCACTGGCCTCCTATTTCTGGTCGCATGAGCCCGATGGAAGCGAGCGTCCGCAGATCGTCGATTTCGAGACCCTCATCGCCAATCCGACGACGCCGGCCTCGGTGCGGATTTCGAAGGATCTGAAGAAGCGCGGCTGGACCTTTGTCGGCCCGACGACCGTCTATGCCTTCATGCAGGCGATGGGCCTCGTCAACGACCATATCGAGGGCTGCTTCTGCCGCGCGCCGATAGAGGACCTGCGCCGGCGCTTCGCACGTCCGGCGGCCTGATTGCCGCATCCGGTAAGGACATCGCCCTCCCCGTTCGATGGAGAGGGCGATGTTCTCTGACAGCGATTAAACCATCAGGGTTGGGCCGGGTATGGCCTGGCCGATTTGAAGGAGCGGAGCGCGTAGTATATCGCACCGGCTATGGCGACGCCGAAGAACCAGCCGTAGACACCCCACCAGGCCGGCATGACGGATGTAAGCCCCGGCAGGATCGAGGAGAAGACGATCCCGATGCCGGCGGCGACCAGCGCGTTGACGTGCCAGCCGTTCTCGAAGCGGAACTCGCCGTCTTCGCGGTAGAGCGCCTCCACATCCACGCGGCCCTTTCGGATGAGGTAGTAGTCGACCATCATGACGCCGAAGATCGGGCCCATCGTATTACCGATCATGTTGACGAAGTGCGCAGCCCCCCCTTCCCAAGGCGCGAAGGGATAGAGCGCGAGGGCGATCAGCGCCGCGATATAGCCACCCTTCTTGAAGTCGATGTGCTTGGGAAAGACGTTGGCGAAGTCGAAGGCGGGCGAGACGAAGTTGGCGACGACGTTGATGCCGAGAGTCGCCACCGCGAAGGTCAGCGCGGCGAGCAGCGCCAGGAACCAGCTGTCGAACTTGGCCGAAATCTGGTCGGGGTGCAGCAGCACCTCGCCATAGACATTGAAGGCGGCGATGGTGGTGACGCCGGCAACCAGCGAGAACAGGATGAGGTTGACCGGCAGGCCCCAGAGATTGCCGACCTTCAGCGACCGTTCGCTCGGGCAGTAGCGCGAGAAGTCGCAGAAATTGAGATAGAGCGCGGAGAAATAGGTGACCCAGATCGCGGCCACCGCGCCAAGCGCGGCGAACGACCCCGGTACCCCCGGCACGCCGGCGTTCTTGGTCTTTTCAAGCAACACGTCCATCGGGATCGTGTGGCTGAACGAGAAGCCGCCAGCCTTGACGACGAGATAGATCGCAAGCAGCAGCATCATCACCCAGACTGCTGGACCGGCCCAGTCCTGAAATTTTCTAACCGTTTCCATGCCGTTCTGGATGATCAGCAGTTGAAGACCCCAAACGACGACGTAGCAGACGAGTTCGAGGGTGGAATGACCGAGCATGTGGCTCGACTGGTGGAACTGAAGCAGGCTTTCATTGCGGACAAGCAGCGCGACGATGGCGCCCGAGGCTGCCGCCGTCTGCGCACCGTACCAGAAGCACGCGACGATGGCGCGGACGATTGCCGGGAAGTTCGCGCCCCAGATACCGAAGGACGCCCGGGCCAGGACCGGGAATGGCACACCGGTGCGCACGCCGGCAACGCCGACAAGCTGCATCAGGAAGAAGATGATGAGCGAGCCGATGCCGATGGCCAGGAGGAAGTTCATGAAGCTTCCGCAGAAGAGAAACAGGCTGGCGGCGAGATAATATCCCCAAAGGCTGTGCACGTCCGATGTCCAGACGTTGAAAATGGAGAATGCGCCCCAGTTGCGTTCTTTGGCGGGCGCGAGGTCTTCGTTGTACAATTGTGGAGATGCACCGGGTGGTATCGTCATCCTTTCCCCTCTTGACGTCATGGCACCTGTGCCTATGGAAGAGGAGCTTGCGGCCCACTGTCAATATCGGTGCCGCCTCGGAGCCGAGTGGCACCGGGTCCAAACGCGAAAATCTTTCCGTTCGTCACGTTAAACGTTCGTCCCGGTCTTCTTTGAACAGAAAAGGCTGCGCACGTCCCTAACGGTGCTCTAGCCGCCATTGTGGGCCAGCCATTCCTTCATCATCCTGATCTCTGCTTCCTGTGCCTTGATGATGTCATCGGCGAGTTTGCGGATTGCTTCGTCCTTGCCGTGTTCGAGCTCGACCTTCGCCATGTCGATCGCTCCCTGGTGGTGAGCGATCATGGCGCGTACGAAATCGAGATCGGCATTGCCGCTGAAGGCGATGTCCATGTCCTTGTGCATCTTGGCGTTCGCCTCGGCGAAGGCCTTGCTCGACGGGGACGCGTCACCCGCCGCGCCGCTTTCTGCCGAACCGTGATGCATGCTGCCGTGGTCGGTCTCCTGCGCGAGCGCGGGAGCAGCAGCGAATGTGGCGGCGAGAAACAGGGCAGCCATGAATCGTTTGGGGACCATATCGTTTCCTTTCATCGAGTCCGCCGCTGACGGGGGGACAGAATGCAAAGATGATGGAAATTGGCACGCGCCGTTACGCGTTCGGTTTTTCAGTCTCGGGTAGCGCGAACACGCCTTCGAGCGAACCCTCTGCGCCCTCGTCCGTAAGTGTCGAATTGCCGATGCAATAAAGCGGGGAAGGATGTCCCGTTGCGCCGCGGACGGTGGTCGAGAAGCAGAAGGACGAGGAGCTTTCCGTCGCCTGTTCCAGAATATTCAGGATCGTGGACCGGTCGCCTCTGTCATAGGCCCTGACAAGGTCGATGATGCCGCAGGGATTGCGCCGCAGTCCGAGGAGGGCGGCGGTTTTGGAACCTATCATGAAGGCGCCGCTGGAAAGGTCGCAGCGCCACGGCTCCACCAGGCAGCCCGCCTGCGAGACGCGGCGGGTCCAGGCTCTGTGCGTCTCCGGACTCAAAGGCTTTATGGCTCCGGATCCCGGTGTCATGAAGTTCAGCATATCGCTCAGTCCCCAAACTCGCGCTCGATCTGCTGCGTAACTTATACGCGTAAACGGTAAGATATACAATCACGGCATTGTGATCGCAGCTTTGGCGCAGGAACGCATGCAACGCCGCAATGTTCCGGAAGCCCGCACGCGCGCGGTCTCGCGGCTTGTCGCCGCCCTTGCCGCCCCTGCCATGATCCGGTAGGGAAGGCACCGACCAAGCTTGAAGTCCGGAATGCTTTCAATGAATGAAAAACAGAAGAAAACGCAGAAGCTCAGGGCACGCCTGCCGCGCGGCTTCGTCGACCGGTCGGCCGCGGACATTCGCGCCGTCGACGAGATGATCGCGAAAATCCGCGAGGTCTATGAACGCTACGGCTTCGATCCGGTGGAAACGCCGCTCTTCGAATATACCGACGCGCTCGGCAAGTTCCTGCCCGACAGCGACCGGCCGAATGAAGGCGTCTTTTCGCTGACCGACGACGACCAGTGGCTGAGCCTGCGCTACGATCTGACCGCGCCTCTCGCACGTCACGTGGCCGAGAATTTCAATGAAATCCAGCTTCCCTATCGTACCTATCGCGCCGGTTACGTTTTCCGCAACGAGAAGCCGGGCCCGGGCCGCTTCCGCCAGTTCATGCAGTTCGATGCCGACACGGTCGGTGCCGCCGGCGTGCAGGCCGATGCCGAAATGTGCATGATGATGGCCGACACGATGGAGGCGCTCGGCATTGCCCGCGGCGATTACGTGATCCGCGTCAACAACCGCAAGGTCCTCGACGGCGTCCTGGAGGCGATCGGTCTCGGCGGAGTCGAGCAGACGAATACGCGGCTGACGGTGCTGCGCGCCATCGACAAGCTCGACAAGTTCGGTCCGGAAGGCGTGCGGCTGTTGCTGGGCGAAGGGCGCAAGGACGAGAGCGGCGACTTCACCAAGGGCGCCGGGCTCAACGAGGAGCAGATCGGCAAGATCCTGTTCTTCGTTGGGATCACCGACTATGCCAGGAGCGCGGACGAACTGGCGGCGCTCGTCGCCGGAACGGCTCGCGGCGCCGAGGGCGTCAACGAGTTGAACACGATCCGCGGTCTCGTACTCAGCGCCGGCTACGAGGCGGACCGCATCAAGATCGACCCGTCGGTGGTGCGCGGCCTCGAATATTATACCGGCCCGGTCTTCGAAGCGGAGTTGCAGTTCGCCGTCACCAATGAAAAGGGCGAGAAGGTCGTCTTCGGCTCCGTCGGCGGCGGCGGCCGCTACGACGGCCTCGTGTCGCGCTTCATGGGACAGCCGGTGCCGGCGACCGGCTTCTCGATCGGCGTTTCGCGGCTGATGACCGCACTCAAGAATCTCGGCAAGCTGGGCGCCGAACAGGTCACCGCTCCGGTTGTCGTTTGCGTGATGGATCGCGATATCGAAAGCATGGGGCGCTACCAGCGCTTCGTGCAGGATCTTCGCCATGCCGGGATCCGCGCCGAAATGTACCAGGGCAACAAGAAGAACTTCGGCGATCAGCTCAAATATGCCGACCGTCGGGGATCGCCGATCGCCGTGATCCAGGGGGGTGACGAGCGCGCCTCCGGCGTCGTGCAGATCAAGGACCTGATCGAAGGCAAGCGGCTCTCGGGCGAGATCGAGGATAATGTCGCCTGGCGCGAGGCGCGTGTCGCGCAGGTTTCCGTTCCGGAAGGCGAACTCGTCGCGAAGGTACGCCAAATTCTGGCGGAACAGGCCGAGGACCGGAAAAGGGCGGGCTGACCGCAATGCCTCTGATCAATCTTCCCGCCTTTGCCGGCGACCTCCTTGCGGACTTCGAGCGCCGGAACACGCTGCGCGTCGATACGCCGGTCATCCAGCCGGCGGAGCCTTTCCTCGATATGGCCGGCGAAGATCTGCGCCGGCGCATCTTCATGACCGAGAGCGAGACCGGCGAGAGCCTTTGCCTGCGCCCCGAGTTCACCATTCCCGTCTGCCTCCGGCATATCGAGACCGCAACCGGCACGCCGCAGCGCTACGCCTATCTGGGCGAGGTGTTCCGGCAGCGCCGCGAAGGATCGAGCGAATTCTATCAGGCGGGCATCGAAGACCTTGGCGATCCGGATACGGCCGCTGCTGACGCCCGCGTGGTCGGCGACGCGATGTTCGTCCTCGCCAACCGATTGCCGGGCGAGCGGCTGAAAGTGACGCTCGGCGACCAGTCGGTGTTCGAAGCGGTGATTGCAGCCTGCGGCCTGCCCGGGGGCTGGCAGAAGCGCCTCATCCATGCCTTCGGCGATCAAAAGCAGTTGGAACGGCTCCTGGCGGCGCTCGCCGATCCGAAGTCGCCCGGCGTCTTCGGTCACGACGTCGAGCGCGTCGCGGCGCTCGGCATGCTCGAGGACGAAGAACGGCTCGTCGCCCATATCGGCGAGACGATGAAGGCGACCGGCTATTCGACCAATGCGGGCCGCTCGCCCCGCGACATAGCGCGGCGCCTGAAGGAAAAGGTCGAACTCGCCGCCATCCGACTGGACAAGGAAGCGCTCGGCGTCATGCGCGCCTTCCTGGCTCTCGATCTGCCGCTCGCCGATGCTCCGGCGGCGCTCCACCGCTTCGCCGGCAAGGCGCGCCTGAAGATCGATGATGCGCTGGCGCTCTTCGATGCGCGCGTGGCCGCGCTTGCAAGGGCCGGCGCCGATCCCGGTCTGATGCGCTACCGCGCCGCCTTCGGACGGCCGCTTGATTACTACACCGGGCTCGTCTTCGAAATCGGGGTCGAAGGCACGCCGGCGGTGCTCGCCGGCGGCGGCCGGTTCGACCGCCTCCTGACCTTGCTCGGCGCCCGCGAGCATATTCCGGCCGTCGGCTTTTCGCTCTGGCTCGACCGGATAGAACAGGCGATCGCTGCGGGGAGGGCGGAATGACCGTCACCATTGCGCTGCCCTCCAAGGGGCGAATGAAAGATGAGGCCTCGGCGATCTTCGAACGCGCCGGGATGAAGATTGCGGCGGTCGGCAGCGACCGGTCCTATCGGGGCCGCGTTGAAGGATGGGACGACGTCGAGATCGCCTATTTGTCGGCCTCGGAAATCGCCCGTGAGATCGGCAGCGGCGCGGTCGATTTCGGCGTCACGGGCGAGGACCTCGTGCGCGAAGGCCTGGCGGACGCCGATGCCCGTGTGGACTTCGCCGCCCGGCTCGGCTTCGGTCACGCCGATGTGGTCGTCGCGGTTCCCGAGATCTGGTATGACGTCGACACCATGGCCGACCTCGGCGATGTCGCCGCGGACTTCCGCGCGCGCCACGGCCGGCGGCTGGCGATCGCCACCAAATACTGGCGGCTGACGCAGCAATTCTTCTCGGGCAGCCACGGCATCCAGCTCTACCGCATCGTCGAGAGCCTGGGAGCGACCGAAGGCGCGCCGGCATCCGGCTCAGCCGACATCATCGTCGACATCACCTCGACGGGCTCGACGCTCAAGGCCAACCATCTGAAGATCCTTTCGGACGGTGTGATCCTGCGCTCCGAGGCCTGCCTGGTGCGGGCGCGCAAGGCCACCCACGAGGGTAATCCCGTGATCGACCGGATCGTTGCTGCCGTGCGGGCGGTGCTCTGAGCGCGAGGACGGCGAAGGTGAAGGCCGGCAATTTGCCTTCCACCCTGACAAATGCAACCGGCGCTCCCTATGTTGGGGCGGCAGACACCCTTTCGATTTCCCACCTAGAGGCATCCGTCATGGCTGATCTTTCCTCGTTTCCGATCACGGCACGCTGGCCGGCGAAAAATCCCGATATCATCCAGCTCTATTCGCTCCCGACGCCGAATGGCGTGAAGGTCTCGATTGCCCTCGAAGAACTGGGCCTGGCCTATGAGGCGCACCGCATTTCCTTCGATACCAACGAGCAGAAGTCGCCCGAATTCCTGTCGCTCAATCCGAACGGCCGCATTCCGGCGATCATCGATCCGAACGGACCGGACGGAAAGCCGATCGGCTTGTTCGAATCCGGCGCGATCCTGATCTATCTTGCGGAAAAGACCGGCAAACTCCTTCCGGCGGACGCGGCCCGCCGCTACGAGACGCTGTGCTGGGTCATGTTCCAGATGGGCGGCATCGGACCGATGTTCGGGCAGTTCGGCCATTTCTTCAAATTTGCCGCCGACAAGGTCGCCAACAACCCCTATCCCGTTCAACGCTATCGCGACGAAGCGAAGCGTCTTCTCGGCGTCCTCGAAGCGCGGCTCGAGGGCCGTCAATGGCTGATGGGGGAGGAATACACCATCGCCGACATCGCGACCTATCCCTGGGTGGAAGGGGCGCGGAAGTTCTATGGTGGCGCCGAGGTGCTCGACTATAAGAGCTTCCCGAATGTCATGGACTGGGTGGATCGCGGCCTGGCACGCCCTGCGGCCCAGAAGGGCATGGAGATCCCGCGCAAGGAGTAGATCAAGAGCGCGGAGCCTTCCGGCCGGAGATTGACCGGACGCCGGCCGGGAGGATAGCGATGAGCAGAGACGATTGAGGTGGAGCAGGTGTCGGGAAGACTTGTTGTTGTCGGTGGCGGTCAAGCCGCATTCGCTTTGGTCGCCAAGCTTCGCGCCCTCAAGGACATGCGTCCGATCACCGTCGTCGCCGCCGAAGCGAGCCTGCCCTACCAGCGGCCGCCGCTCTCCAAGAAATACCTGTTGCGCGAAATGACCCTCGATCGCCTGCTTTACCGGCCGGAGGCCTGGTATGCGGAGCACGAGATCGACATTCGCCTTTCCACGACGGTGACGCGGGTCGATCGTCTCGCAAAGCAGGTAGCGCTGAGCGACGGCTCGATGCTCACCTATGAGACGCTTGCCTTCGCGACCGGCGCCACGCCGCGCCGGCTGCCGGCTGCGGTGGGCGGCGATCTCGCGGGCGTTTTCGTCGTGCGCGATTTCCGGGATGCCGATCGGCTGGCAGAGGAGATGCAGCCCGGCCGGCGGGTGCTGGTCGTCGGTGGCGGTTATATCGGCCTCGAGGCTGCGGCGGTTGCCCGGACTTCGGGGCTTGAGGTCACGGTCATCGAAATGGCCGATCGGATCCTTCAGCGCGTCGCCTCCGCCGCCACCTCGGCGATCGTCCGCGAAATCCACCGCTCTCACGGCGTCGACATACGTGAGCGCACCGGGCTCCATCGTCTGATCGGCGACAACGGCCGCGTGACGGCGGCGGAACTCTCCGACGGCTCCGTCATTCCCGTCGACATCGTGATCGTCGGCATCGGCGTGGCGGCGAATGATGCGCTGGCGCACGAAGCCGGCATCGAAACCGCAAATGGCATTGTCGTCGACAGCCATGGCCGGACCTCCGATCCAACGATCGTCGCCATGGGCGACTGCGCCGTCCTGCCGTGGGACGGCATGCGAATCCGCCTCGAATCCGTGCAGAATGCCGTCGATCAGGCGGAAGCGGTTGCCGCGGTTCTTGCGGGCGGCACCGATCCCTACGATCCGAAGCCATGGTTCTGGTCCGACCAGTACGACGTCAAACTGCAGATCGCCGGCTTCGGCCTCGGCCACGACGAAACGCTCGTCCGCCAGGGCCAGCGTCAGGGCAGCGTCTCGGTCTGGTATTTCCGCCAGGGCAAACTGATCGCGGTCGATGCGATCAACGACGCCAAGGCCTATGTGACGGGGAAGAAGCTTCTCGAGGCGGGGGCCACGCCGGACCGTTTGCTGCTCGCGGATCCGCAGGTCGATCTGAAGGCATTGCTTGTATAGTAGCCGCGATGCCGCCGTCTGCGCTGCAACTAGGGCATATACCATCTGATCCTCTCGCGGGACCATTGCCTTGGGGCAGATAAGCGGTTTTGACTTCACATGCCCAAACGATGCCACGGGCAGAACGCAGAAGCGGAAGCGAGAGCCCGCCGCAAATATTCTCCCCCTTGTGGGGGAGACGACAAGCGGCTTGACCTTCACCTATCCCGAACGATGCCGTCGGCAGACTGCATAACTGGAAGCGAGAGCCAGCCGGATTTCTCCGCGGCAACGGCCCCTCCCGAGGGCCAGACGTGGCAGCCAACTTATATTTCCGCGGATTGTGGCGGGGGCCGGAGCAATAAGACCTACGGAAACCAAATGGAAGCGGTAAGCGCCGAACATGGAAACCGCTGGCGGCCTTCGCGATCTCTGCTTCGTGGCCGGCGGCGTTAAACAAAAAGGGCGGCTCGAGAGCCGCCCTTCAGATCCGGATGGATCGTGCTAAGGCTGTCGCCTTATCACATCATGTCCATTCCACCCATTCCGCCCATGCCGCCAGGCATTGCCGGAGCGTCCTTCTTCGGCAGTTCGGCGATCATGGCTTCGGTGGT
>Ga0209281_1000628_pt1 | contig 39061 bp, 38 predicted proteins | sample MedtruBG_FD_187514 | JGI IMG/M metagenome (GOLD analysis project Ga0209281, IMG submission 187514) | Root nodule microbial communities of legume samples collected from California, USA - Medicago truncatula BG (SPAdes) (version 2) | ecosystem: Host-associated > Plants > Roots > Nodule | place... | reverse complement strand
GGCCCAGTCCCGACAATCAGCATCCGCTAATCTTGGAAACCCTAGAGCGAAGGACATCGTCGCCAGCAGCGCCGCCGCCCTCGTCAGTGATCGGGCTTATAGACCCCAGCCCTCCAACACGTCAACAGGCTTCTTCAAAAAAAATGACAGTTTTCTGACAAAGCCCGGAAAAGCAGGGTTTTGCGGGTCGCAGATTCTTTTTCGAGCCGCTCCCTCAGCCTGTGGATACATAATTTCGCCCTCACTTCTTCACAATCGACCGATCTAACCCAGATCATCGCCGCTTCGTTCCGGAGGCGCGGCGTCGGGGCCTGCCCTGCGCTGCGATTTGACTTCCGTATACGGAAGATGCACACCTTCGCGCAACGTATCGACGATAAGCATACGGCAGAGCATTTAGGGGACCTCCAGCCTGCATGAGCAGCGATAAGAACATGCTTCGTTCGCTTGGCGACCACCCGCCGATCCTAGCGGACGGCCGTCGCGCACCGGACCGGCGCGAGATCTCGATGCGCTGGCTCTCGGGCACGTTCTTGACCGGCATCACCTCAAGTCTTCTGATGGGCGTCGCGCTCTTTGCGGCGCTCGACGGCCGGCAGCAACTGGCGATTCCGGCGGAAGCCTTTGCCGCGCTCGATCCGTCGGCGCCGGTCGGCGCCGCCAAACGGGGAGATCGCGTTCTTTCCCCCAACATCGTCGCCAAGCCAGCCGACAAGACCGTGATGGAAGTCTCGACCATGATCCATGACGGCGAGAAGGAGGTGGTGCGCCGCCAGCCCTTCGTGCATGTCAAGATGGCGCTTGCCGCCAACCATCAGACGTCCGAATCCTACCCCGACTTCGACCCGCTGGCGATCTTCTCCACGGACGAGGCGGACGCCGAGGCGCCGCCGGTGAAGACCGGAACGATCTACGGCTCGGACGTCGAGTCCGAGGTTGCCTTGAAGACCGTGGATTTTCCGCTGAACGGCGGCGGCTTCGCACTCGGGCCCTCGATGTCGCTCGACGAGGTCGAGGAGAACGTCCGCACCAACGGCTCGGTGCTGACCGAAGGCAATACCCAGGTCGCCTCGCTCTTCTATGTCGACCCGCAACGCTTCGCTTCCGACGCCGACAACCTCGACCTGATGCAGGGCCTTGCCGCGCGCGTCGTCGAGGAGAACATGAGCGTTTCCTCCTACGAGAACATCACGAAGCAGAGCATCGAATACGCCGACGACATCATACCGGTGCGCCGCGCCACGCCCATCGCGACGGCGATGATCAATGCGGGATATGCCAAGGCTCAGGCGGAGGACGCGGCCGGCTATCTCGAAGAAGCGCTCGGCGCCAAGGAACTCGGCCCCGGCGACGTGCTGCGCATCGGCATCATTCAGAAGGGCGAAGAGGCAAAGATCGTCCGCGCCACGATCTATTCCCATAGCCGGCACGTGCTGACCATGGCAGTGGACGACCGCGGCCGTTTCATTCCGGGCGCCGAGCCGGCGAAGCTCGAAGCGGTGGCGGCTGCCTTCGACGATACCGGCAGGCCGGTGATCTCCAGCGGCCACGACCTGCCGAGGGTTTACGACGGCATCTACCGTGCGGCCCTTTCCTACGGCATGAACGCCGACATGATCGCGCTCGTCGTCAAGCTTTTGGCAAGCAATGTCGACTTCCAGGCTCAGCTGAAGCCGACGGACTCTCTCGAAGCGTTTTTCTCGGTCACCGATGAAAGCGGCCGGGCAACGGAAGATTCGGAACTGCTCTACGTCAACGCCAAATTCGGTGACGCCGAGACGCGGTTCTATCGCTTCCAGGATCCGGACGACAATTCGATCGATTATTTCGACAAGGACGGCAAGAGCATCCGCCAGTTCCTGTTGCGCAATCCCGTTCCGAACGGCCATTTCCGCTCCGGCTTCGGCATGCGCCGCCACCCTATCCTCGGCTTCTCGCGCATGCACACCGGCGTCGACTGGTCCGCTCCGCGCGGCACGCCGATCATCGCGGCCGGAAACGGCGTCGTGCAGAAGGCCGGCTGGGACTCCGGCGGCTACGGCAACCAGACGCTGATCCGCCACGCCAACGGCTATGTGTCGTCCTATAACCACCAAAGCGCGATCGCCAAAAGCGTCAAGCCGGGAACGAAGGTCGTCCAGGGTCAGGTGATCGGCTGGGTCGGAACGACCGGCCTTTCGACCGGCCCGCACCTCCACTACGAGTTGATCGTCAACGGCAACAAGGTGGATCCCTTGCGTATCCGGCTGCCGGGAGGAAAATCGCTCGGCGGCGAGGCGCTGGCGAAGTTCGAGAAGGAACGCGAACGCATCGACGAGCTTCTCGGCGACGATGCGAACGAGGTCGCAAGCAAGTAGCCACACAGCAACGGTATCGCGAACTCGTAACAAAAAGGCCGCCCTGAGGGCGGCCTTCGTGGCTGTCGGAATGCGAGGCTTACGCGGCTTCCTTGTTCGCCCCTGCCCCGCGCTTGAAGTTCAGACGGTCGGAACCGGCAACGACCTTGATCACCGAGCCATCCGGGAACTCGCCCTGCAGCACTTTTTCGGCCAGCGGGTCCTGAACGTATTTCTGGATCGCCCGCTTCAGGGGGCGAGCGCCGTAGGCCGGATCGTAGCCCCTGTCCGCCAGGAAAACGCGGGCATCGTCCTCGAGCTCGAGCGTGATCTTGCGATCCGAGAGGAGCTTGCGCAGCCTTTCGAGCTGAATGTCGACGATCGCGCCCATTTCCGAGCGGCGCAGCCGGTGGAACAGTATGATCTCGTCGACGCGGTTCAGAAATTCCGGACGGAAAGCGGCTCTCACCACTTCCATGACCTGATCGCGAACCGCATCGCTGTCCTCGTTTTCGCCGAGTGCGGTCAGGTATTCCGCACCGAGGTTGGAGGTCATGATGATCATCGTGTTCTTGAAGTCGACCGTGCGCCCCTGACCATCGGTCAGACGCCCATCGTCAAGCACCTGCAGAAGCACGTTAAAGACATCCGGATGCGCCTTCTCGATCTCGTCGAACAGCACGACCTGATAGGGCCGGCGGCGGACCGATTCCGTCAGCGCCCCACCCTCCTCGTAACCGACATAGCCGGGAGGCGCGCCGATCAGGCGGGCGACCGAATGCTTCTCCATGTACTCGGACATGTCGATCCGCATCAGCGCGGTTTCGTCGTCGAAGAGGAAGCGGGCAAGCGCCTTGGTGAGCTCCGTCTTGCCGACGCCGGTCGGACCCAGGAAGATGAAGGAGCCGATCGGCCGGTTCGGATCCTGAAGCCCTGCGCGCGAACGGCGAACCGCCCGCGAGACAGCCTGCACGGCATCACCCTGACCGACGACCCATTTCGCCAGCTCGTCTTCCATCCTGAGCAGCTTGTCGCGCTCGCCTTCCAGCATCTTGTCGACCGGAATGCCGGTCCAGCGTGACACGATATGGGCGATGTTGTCAGGGGTCACGACCTCCTGCACCATCGGGTTGGCGCTGGCACCATCCTGGCTTTCCGCTTCGGCCAGTTCCTTTTCGAGATTCGGGATCACCCCGTAGGCAAGCTCCCCTGCCCGCTGGAATTCGCCCTTGCGCTGTGCGATCTGCAGCTCGTTGCGCGCTTCGTCGAGCTGTTTCTTGAGATCGGCGGCCTGCCCGAGCTTCTGCTTCTCGGCCTGCCAGCGCGCCGTCAATGCGGCTGCCTCCTCTTCGAGCGAAGACAGATCGAGTTCGAGCTTGGCAAGGCGATCCTTGGAGGAAACGTCGGTCTCCTTTTTCAAGGCCTCACGTTCGATCTTCAGTTGAATGACGCGCCTGTCGAGTTCGTCGAGTTCTTCCGGCTTCGAATCGACCTGCATCCTGAGGCGCGAGGCTGCCTCGTCCATGAGGTCGATCGCCTTGTCCGGAAGGAAACGATCGGTGATGTAGCGGTTGGAAAGTGCCGCAGCCGCAACCAGCGCGGAATCGGAGATCCGCACCTTGTGGTGCTGCTCGTATTTTTCCTTCAGGCCGCGCAGGATCGAGATCGTATCCTCGACCGTCGGTTCCTCGACCATCACCGGCTGGAACCGGCGGGCAAGGGCTGCGTCCTTCTCGACATGCTTGCGGTATTCGTCGAGCGTCGTCGCGCCGACGCAGTGCAGTTCGCCGCGGGCAAGCGCGGGCTTCAGGAGGTTCGAGGCATCCATAGCCCCGTCCGCCTTGCCTGCACCGACCAGTGTGTGCATTTCATCGATGAAGAGGATGATCTCGCCACCTTCCGAGCGCACTTCGTTCAGCACGGCCTTGAGCCGCTCTTCGAATTCACCGCGGAACTTCGCACCGGCGATCAGCGCGCCCATGTCGAGCGCCATCAGGCGCTTGTCCTTCAGGCTTTCAGGCACATCGCCGTTGACGATCCTGAGCGCCAGGCCTTCCGCGATGGCGGTCTTGCCGACGCCCGGCTCGCCGATCAGCACGGGATTGTTCTTCGTCCGGCGCGAGAGCACCTGGATCGTTCGGCGAATCTCGTCGTCGCGGCCGATCACCGGATCGAGCTTGCCTTCCCTCGCCTCGGCGGTCAGATCGCGCGCATATTTCTTGAGCGAATCGAAGCCTTGTTCGGCATTGGCGCTGTCGGCGGTGCGGCCCTTGCGGATTTCGTTGATGACCTGGTTGAGCTTCGTCGGCGTGACGCCGGCCTTGGAGAGGATCGACGCCGTCGCGGCCGAGCTTTCGATCGCCAGCGCCAGGAGCAGGCGTTCGACGGTTACGAAGCTGTCGCCGGCCTTCTTGGCCGCATCTTCGGCTGCGGTGAAAACCTTGGCGAGCGGCTGCGACAGATAGACCGAGCCGTTGCCGCCGGTCACCTTCGGAAGCTTCGCCAAAGCTGCGGCCGTACCGACCTTGGCTTCCCGCGCATTGCCGCCGGCGCGCTCGATAAGCGAAGCCGCCATGCCCTGATCGTCGTCGAGCAATACCTTGAGAACGTGCTCCGGCGTAAATTGCTGGTGCCCTTCGGCCAGCGCATAGGTCTGGGCCGACTGCAGGAAACCGCGGACGCGTTCCGAATATTTTTCGATATCCATTCTTTACCTCCATAGCCCGGCGAGCCCATCAACGTGGCACTAGCCGGTGTTTCAGGATCGGGCTCCCGCATTCGGCAAGCCCGTTTAATTCATCGCCGCGCGCCTCTTTGGAGGCGCTGACAATTTGAGTTCCTGACCCGTCCTCGCATTGCGAGATCAGGTCTTCGAAGCGAAATATGGGGCAGCGCACTTCTGAATTAAAGAGCGGCAAATGGAGGCGGCAGAGACAATCGCGTGCGAATGCGCTCGCGCGGTGGATGCGGCACGCGTCGAGATCTTCCGCGAAAGCAAAAAGCCCGGCCGTTACGGGCCGGGCCTTTAGAAGAATTGCTGCGGAAGGGTTATTCCGAGGTGGCGAGCGCCGGGGTATTGCCATCGGTTTCGGGCTGCGCGTCGCCCCCTGCCTCTTCCTGCGCGCCACGGCGCGGCTGCCGGCGAGGCCGGCTCGTGCTGCGGCGACGGGAGGCCGAACGACCGGCCGAGCCCTGCGCCTCCTCTTCCATGGCGACTTCGGCAGGCATGCCCTCGATCACGGGCTGAGGACCCGAACCGTCGATGACCGGCTGAGGCTCGTTGGCCGGAGCCGCTGCGGCCGACGGAGCGACCGGCATTTCCTCTGAATAGCCCTGATCCAGATCGTCCTGATCGCGATCGGCAGAGTCACGATCCTGATAGTCCTGGCGTTCGTCGCGCTGGAACCGGTCCTGCATCTGAGCCTGCGCAGCCGCGATGATGCGGTTGTAATGCTCGGCGTGCTGCAGATAGTTCTCAGCGATCACGCGGTCGCCGGAGCTCTGCGCGTCGCGAGCAAGGGCCGCATATTTTTCGGCGATGTGCTGTGCGGTACCACGAATCTTCACATCCGGGCCGGAGCTATCGTAGGTCCGCGTCAAGGGATTGGATCCCTTGCGATTGTTGTTGTTGTTGTTTCCGCTGTTGTTGTTATTCCGCCCACGGCCGCGCTTGTTTTGCTGTCCTGGCCTCATAGTCCATTCACCTGAATTTTCTTGATAATGATGATCATGTGGTTCCGCTCTCGGTGCGGAAGTCCGCACCCGAGAAAACATGCGCCATGGCAGATCGCCTCTTCGCGATCTCGGCGCCGGTCGACGTTAAATTAACAGGTACCCGCACAAGGCACTGTCGAACCCTAGCAACTCTTTCTTGAGAGCAATCCCCGTGGCCAGGTCATACTGGAACGAATCTTTGGTCCAAGACCTTCTGCCCAGTGCGCGGGGTGAAACTAGCCCGCTTCCTTCGGGATTCCAAGCCCTTTCTTTGCTCTTCCGGAAAGAGAAGTGCGAGTGCAGCATTTTTTCAACGGTTATTGCTGCGCTCAATATCCTGCTGGAACACCAGGACCCGATCGTTGCCGCCGAGGTCCTTTGCGGCAGAGAGCAAACGAAAGCCCTGCGCTTCGAATAGCGCCGTTACCGCTCGTTTTTGATCGAAACCGATTTCCAAGCCTATTACGCCGTCTGTTTCAAGATGGCGACCAGCGTGAGAAGCAATGGCACGATAGGCATCAAGCCCATCCTCTCCGCCATCAAGTGCGGCGACCGGATCGTGGTATCTCACTTCCGGTTCAAGCTCCGGTATTACATTGGACCGGATATAAGGCGGATTTGAGACGATGATATCGAACCGTCCATCCACCGCCTCGAACCACTTGCTTCGAACGGTTCCGAAGCGCTCCGCCAAGCCATTCCTGCGAGCATTTTCAAGTGCCGTCGCCAGGGCGTCTTCGGATATATCGGTACCGAGACCGCGCGCGTCAAGTACCGCTGCGAGAAGAGCGAGACAAATCGCACCCGTGCCCGTTCCGAGGTCGACGATGCGACAACTCCCTTTGCTTGAGGCGATCCGCCGCGCATGGGGAATCAGGCAGTCGACCAGGATCTCGGTGTCCGGACGCGGTTCCAGCGTCTCTTTGGAGAGCTTGAGCTTCAGGCCGAAGAATTCCCGCTCGCCGAGAATCCGATAGACCGGCTCGTGCGCCGCGCGGCGCTCGACCGCGGCACGAATGCGCGCGGCATCCTCGTCGCTGATGGGTTCCCTTCCGCGCGTCAGGAGCGCGGCAAGCGCAAGGTCGAGCAGGCCGGAGATCAGGTGCCGTGCATCGAGCCCCGCCGATTCGAGGCCGGCGGCCTTGAGCCTGTCGCGGCTCTCGGCTAGGAGGCTGTCGAGGGTTTGGGCCATTGAAACTCAGTTCTGCCTTTCGCCGAGCAGCGCGAGCTGGCTTGCCTGATAGTCGGCGAGCAGCGCATCCACCACGTCGTCGATCTCACCTTCCATCATTCGGTCGAGCTTGTAGAGCGTGAGATTGATACGGTGGTCGGTCAAGCGTCCCTGCGGGAAATTGTAGGTGCGTATGCGCTCGGAACGATCGCCGGAACCTACCTGGCTCCTGCGGTCGGCCGAACGCTCGCTGTCGGCGCGCTGCCGTTCCATGTCATAAAGCCGGGAGCGCAGCACCTGCATCGCCTTGGCACGGTTCTGATGCTGCGACTTCTCCGAACTGGTGACGACGATGCCGGTCGGAATATGGGTTATGCGCACGGCCGAATCGGTCGTGTTGACGTGCTGCCCGCCTGCTCCCGAGGAACGCATCGTGTCGACGCGGATGTCCTCCGGGCGGACGTCGATGTCGATCTCTTCGGCCTCCGGCAACACCGCGACCGTCGCCGCCGAGGTATGGATCCGGCCGCTCGCTTCCGTCTCCGGCACGCGCTGCACCCGGTGGACGCCGGACTCGAATTTCAGCCGCGAGAAGACACCGCGGCCCGATACCGTTGCGATGATTTCCTTGTAGCCGCCGGCCTCGCCCTCGCTCGCCGACAGCACTTCGACGCGCCAGCCCTTGCTCGCGGCGTATCTCTCGTACATGCGGAAGAGATCGCCGGCAAAGAGGGCTGCTTCCGAGCCACCCGTACCGGCGCGGATTTCGAGAATCGCGCTCTTTTCGTCGGCCGCATCCTTCGGCAGAAGCAGGATCTGGATTTCCTGCTCGAGCGCTTCGATCTTTTCTTCGACCTCCGGCTTTTCCATCTCCGCGAGGTCGCGCATGTCCTTGTCGGTCGCCCGGTCGGCAAGCATTGCTGCGATGTCGGCGAGCTCGGCAGTCGCCTTCTCATAGGCGCGAATCTTCGAGACGACCGGCTGCAGCTCGGAATATTCCGAGGCCAGCTTCACGTAAACGTCGGCCGACGGGCCGGCGGACATGCGCGCCTCGATTTCGCCGAACCGCCGCTCCAGTTCGCGCATCTTTTCAACGGGAAGCTTTGCCAAATCTCACTCCAATGCACTCGCCTCGCCCGGATCGCGTCCGGACGGAGACGAGAGCCCTCTTGTTCAATCTAAACCGGTATGCCGTTCGCCGCAGCGAAATCGACCAGGAGCTGGCGGATCGACGTGTCGGATTTGACGTCGTCGAGCGCTGCCTCGAGGAGTTCGTTGAGCCTGCCGGCATCGAGCGCCAGGAGCATTGCCTTGACCGGTCCGACAGCCGTCGGCGACATCGAAACCGACCGGAAGCCGAGCCCGAGCAACGCCATGGCCGAAAGCGGTTTGCTTGCCATCTCGCCGCAAAGCGTCACCGGCGTATTGTTGCGCTCGCCGGCCCGCACGATCTCCCGGAGAATCCGCAGGAACGGCCGGCCGAGAATGTCGAATCGTTCGGAAACACGGGCATTGCCGCGGTCGACCGCCATGGCGAACTGGAAGAGATCGTTCGAGCCGACCGAAACGAAATCGACTTCGGCCATCAGTTCGTCGAGCTGCCAAAGCAGCGCCGGCACTTCCAGCATCGCCCCGAACTGCAGCTTGCGCGGCAATTGTTCGCCGAGCTTCGATTGGCGCTCGATCTCCTTCTGCAGGAGTTCTCGCGCGCTCTTCAGCTCCGCGACTTCCGTCACCATCGGCAGCATCATCTTGAGTTCGGCGCCGGCCGTCGCCCTCAGCATTGCCCGGAACTGGGTACGCAGCAGACCCGGCCGATCGAGCGACAGCCTGATGGCGCGCCAGCCGAGGGCGGGGTTCTCCTCTTCCGCGGCACGGAAATAGGGTACGACCTTGTCGCCGCCGATATCCAGCGTCCGGAAGGTGACCGGCTTCCCCGCCGTCTGCTTCATGACGTTGCGATAGAAGGCTTCCTGCTCCTCGGCCTTGGGCATGGTTGAAGCGATCATGAACTGCAGTTCGGTCCGGAAGAGACCGATACCTTCGGCACCCGCCTCGTTCAGATGGGGCAAGTCGACCAGCAGCCCGGCATTCATCTGCAACGTAATGCGCTTGCCGTCCTTCGTCAGCGGCTCGACATCCCGGAGAGCGCGGAACTGCGCCTGCCTGCGCGCACGGAAGCGCACTTTCTCCTCGTAAGCGCGCTGCAGATCGGCCATCGGCCGCAGATGCACCTTCGCATCGTCGCCGTCGACGATGATCGCATCGCGGTTTTCGGCGAGCGCCACTGCCCCCGCCGCCTGGCCGACCACCGGGATGCCCATGGCGCGGGCGACGATGACCACGTGGCTGGTGACCGCCCCCTCCTCCAGCACGAGGCCGCGCACGTTCTCGCGCGGATAGTCGAGCAACTCCGCGGCACCCATGGCGCGCGCGACGACGATCGCGTCATTCGGGAAATCGGCAGCCGAAAGCTTGGCGCCATAACCCGAAAGCTGGCGCAACAGCCGGTTCGCAAGATCGTCGAAATCGTGCATCCGCTCGCGAAGATACGGATCGGTCAGCCGGATCATCCGCGCCTTGGTCTCGCTCTGCACCCGCTCCACCGCCGCTTCCGCCGTCAGGCCGTTGCGGATCGCCTCCTCGAGCTTTCTCACCCAGCCGCGGTCATGGGCGAACATGCGGTAGGTCTCGAGCACCGCGCGGTGTTCGCCTTCCATCGAAACGTCGCGGCGCGACAGCATGTCGTCGATGGAGATGCGCAGCGAGCCGAGCGCCTCCGCAAGCCGCTGCAGTTCGTGCTCCGTGTCCTCGTTGAGCAGATTGGTGACGACGATGCGCGGCTCATGCAGGACGACGTAACCGAGCCCGATGCCTTCGCCGTAGCTGTTGCCCTCGATCGTCACCGGGCGGGACAGATCGAGCTCGAGCCCGGGTTTGGTGATCTTCTTGAGCTCGCCGGTCGCGACCATCTCGGCGAGCACCATAGCGGTCGTTTCCAGCGCCTCGACCTCGTCCTCGCGATAGTTGCGCTGCGCCTTGTTCTGCACGACGAGGACGCCGAGCGCGCGTCCCGTGCGCAGGATCGGAACGCCAAGGAAAGAGTGATAGATCTCTTCGCCCGTCTCCGGCAGGTAGGTGAAGGCGGGGTGCGACTGGGCATCGGAGAGATTGAGCGGCCGTGCCGAAGCGGCGATCGTACCGACGAGACCCTGTCCCATCTTCAATTGCGCCAGATGCACCGCCGTCTTGTTCAGACCTTCGGTCGCGTAAAGTTCGAGCACGCCATCGGAGCGCAGCACGTAAACCGAGCACACTTCCGCAACCATGTTCTGCGCAATCTGGCGAACGATCCGGTCAAGGCGCTCCTGCGGCTCGAGCGGTTCCGCCATGAGCTCGCGCAACCGCTTGAGGAGAACGCGCGGACCTGCGGAAAGGTCTCTCATCGCGTGGGGTCTCCTGAATAAGAATAAACGTCGGGCCCATGCGGGACGCCGCGGCCTCTGCATGCATCCTCGAAGCGAAATCGATCCGAGGACAAGACCATGCAGCAGTTCCAATCACTACAGCGACGTCTTCCGTGTCTTTTCAGACGCGCGGCGCCGGGTCGCGAATCCCAAATCAAATGCCTGCCGTTTAACTCTTATCCAGACCGTAGACGGAATGCAAAGTGCGAACGGCCAATTCGGCGTAAGGTCCGTCGATCAGGATGGAGATCTTGATTTCGGAGGTGGTGATGGCCTTGATGTTGATCCCCTTGTCGGCAAGTGCCCGGAACGCGGAAGCGGCGACGCCCGCATGGCTGCGCATTCCGATGCCGATCACCGAGACCTTGACGAGGCCCGACTCCGACTGAATGACGTCATAGCCGATCTTTTCCTTGTTATCGCCCAGAACCCTGAGGGCCTTGTCGACGTCGCCGGACGGCACGGTGAAGGTCATATCGGTCTTCGAGCCGTCTTCCGAAATGTTCTGGACGATCATGTCGACATTGATGTGGGCTTCCGCAAGCGGCCCGAAGATCGCGGCGGAAACGCCCGGCCGGTCGGCCAGGCGGCGCAGCGAGATCTGTGCTTCATCCTTGGCATAGGCGATGCCGGTTACGACTTCCTGTTCCACGATCTCATCCTCATCACAAATCAGCGTTCCGGGCGGGTTCATGAGATCACCCATGCCCGGCGCATCGGGATCCTCGAAAGAAGAACGCACGAATGTGCGTACCTTGTGCACCATGGCGAGCTCGACCGAGCGTACCTGCAGCACCTTGGCGCCGAGAGACGCCATTTCCAGCATTTCCTCGAAGGCGATCTTCTTCAATCGCCGGGCCTTCGGTTCGATGCGCGGGTCGGTCGTGTAGACGCCGTCGACGTCGGTGTAGATGTCGCAGCGATCGGCCTTGACGGCGGCTGCGATTGCGACGGCGGAGGTGTCCGAGCCGCCGCGGCCGAGCGTCGCCAGGCGGTTGTCCGGACCGAGACCCTGGAAGCCGGCGACGACCGCCACCTGACCCTCGCCCATGCGTCGGATGACATCGGCGCCGTCGATTTCGAGAATGCGGGCCGCACCATGGGCGTTGTCGGTCTTGATCGGCAACTGCCAGCCCTGCCACGAGCGGGCGTTGATGCCCATCGACTGCAGCGCGATCGCAAGCAGGCCGGAGGTCACCTGTTCGCCTGAGGCGACGACCGCGTCATATTCGCGCGCATCGTAAAAGGGGGCGTTCGAGCCCGCGACCTTCGGCATGTTTTCGACCCAGCCGACCAGCTCGTTGGTCTTGCCGGACATGGCGGAAACGACGACAGCAACCTCATGGCCGGCATCGACTTCGCGTTTCACATGGCGGGCGACATTGTGGATGCGGTTCAAATCTGCGACGGAGGTCCCGCCGAATTTCATCACGATGCGTGCCATTTCGCCTCTACCGTAACAACATGTTTGCGCGCCTGCCACAGCGACCTTGGAGCGTCCAAAAAGACGCGCGGCGCCGTAGGCGCGACAGGAAAACGCCCCCGCCGGCGCCTGACGATCAAAAAGCTTGAGGAGACTTCTCGGACATCAGCAAGTCGCCGCCTCGGGGAGCGGAAAGTCGCGGCGTCTCTTAGCGGATCAGGGGGCCGCGTGCAATGGCCGTCAGAGCGGCGGCCCAATCGCGCTGGACATGAACACTGCTCTCATTTAAAAACCACTTGCATAACAATATCAGTTCTGCCAATCTCACTCCAGACGCAGGGCGGCGGCCGCCCAACGGGAGGAAGGACAATGCGCAAAGTCATCATGTGGGACATGGTCAGTGTCGACGGGTTTTTCGAAGCTCCGGGGCATGACATCGGCTGGTTCGTTTTTGAAGAGGAACTCGACGCCTATATCCGCGAGACGCAGTTCGAGGCCGGCACACTGCTCTTCGGCCGCACCACCTACGAACTCATGGCCGCCTATTGGCCCTCGTCCCGGGATCATATCGCCGCCTTCATGAACGGGGTCGAGAAATACGTCTTCTCCAGGACGCTCAGGAGTGCCGACTGGAACAACACGACCCTCGTTTCCGGCGATGCCGCCGACGAGGTCAGGCGCCTGAAAGAACGCGAAGGCGGCGCGATCTTCATCTTCGGCAGCGCCGATTTCGCTTCCACGCTGATCGCTCAAGGACTCGTCGATGAATACCGTCTCGGCATCAATCCGGTGCTGCTCGGCAAGGGCACGCCCCTCTTTCAGAACGTTCCAGAGCGGACGAAGCTTGATCTCACTCATGTCCGCCCTCTGAAGTCCGGTGTCGTCATCCTGCATTACCGGCCGGAATCGGCGTGAGCGACCGAGACCGATCGACCGCCAGACGAGCCTCAGGCCCTTGACATCCCCCTTCGATCGTCCGACTTCAACATCGGAATGAAGGGCTACAGCGATCTTTGCGCGCCTGATCGAGGCGCGCGGCGCTGAAGGATGAGGCAAGGAGGCTCTGATGAGCGAGACGGCGCGCACGACGATCGACCAGAGCGAGGTGGACCGCTTTTCTGCCATGGCGGCCGAATGGTGGGATCCGACCGGCAAGTTCCGCCCGCTGCATAAATTCAATCCTGTGCGCCTCACCTATATCCGCGACAGGGTCTCGGAGCATTTCGGCCGCGATGCGAAGAGCCGGCAGCCGCTTGAGGGGCTGCGGGTCCTTGATATCGGCTGCGGCGGCGGACTCCTTTCCGAGCCGATGGCCCGGATGGGAGCGGACGTCGTCGGGGCCGACGCCTCGGAAAAGAACATCGGCATCGCCAGAACGCATGCGGCCGGCAGCGGCGTCAGCGTCGATTATCGCGCCGTCACGGCGGAGGCCCTTGCCGAAGCCGGCGAGAGCTTCGACGTCGTTTTGAACATGGAAGTGGTCGAGCATGTCGCAGACGTCGAATTCTTCATGACGACCTGTGCGCATATGGTGCGCCCGGGCGGCCTGATGTTCGTCGCCACAATCAACCGCACACTGAAAGCCGCAGCACTCGCGATCTTCGCGGCCGAAAACGTGCTGCGCTGGCTGCCCCGCGGCACCCACCAATACGACAAACTGGTTCGGCCGGACGAGTTGGAAAGACCGCTCGAGGCGAGCGGCATGGAGATTGCCGACCGCACCGGCGTCTTCTTCAATCCGCTGGCCAACCAGTGGAACCTGTCGAGGGATATGGACGTCAATTACATGATCGTGGCGAAACGGCCGATCTGAGCCCTGTCGTCGTCAGTTCGTGTCGTCCGGCAGCACCGGCAGCGGGGCGATCTCGATTCCCTCTTCGATGAGGGCAATCGCCTCTTCCGCGGTCGCCTTGCCGATCAGCCCGCGCTGGTCGGCTTCGCCGTAATGAATCTTGCGCGCCTCGTCCGGGAAGCGCTCGCCGACGTCTTCCGCGTTTTCGCGAATCGACTTCACCAGCTCCTTGAGCTTGGCAACCGTTTCCTTCTGGGCCTGGTCCATTACCAGTTCGCGGCGTGCTTCCTTCTTGCGCGCCGTGGAGACGGCAGGTGCCATCAGTTGCTTGCTGACGGAATCGGAACCGCAACTGGGACAGGTGACCAGGCGCCGGGCGACCTGGCGGTCGAAATCGTCGCTCGAAGAGAACCAGCCCTCGAAGGCGTGGCCCTTGTCACAGGCAAGATTGTAGTGGATCAAGCTGCAGCGCCTCCTTTTCCCACCGGAACCACCTCATCCAACACGAAGCTGCGCGCGTTCCTGAGGTTGGGAATCTTGGCGCGCGCCGCGTGCACCGCCGCCACATCGATCTCGGCGACGATGATCTCCTCGCCGGTCGCTCCGGCTTCGGCCAGCACCCTGCCCCAGGGATCGACGATCATCGAGTGGCCGAAGGTCTCCCGGCCATCCTCATGCGTGCCCGCTTGGGCGGCGGCAATAACGAAGAGCCCGTTTTCGATGGCCCGGGCGCGCAGCAGGATTTCCCAATGCGCCTCGCCGGTCTGGCGCGTGAACGCCGCCGGCACCGACATGATCTCGGCTCCCGCCACGGCCTGCTGGCGGAAAAGCTCGGGGAAGCGCACATCGTAGCAGATCGAAAAACCGAGCTTGCCGAAGGGAAGATCGGCAGTACGGGCGGTATTACCCGGATGATAGGCGGCGCTCTCGCGCCAGCTTTCGCCATTCTCCAGATCCACGTCGAACATGTGGATCTTGTCGTAATCACAGATCTTCGCGCCGTCAGGCCCGAACAGGAAGCCGCGATTGGCAATCTTTCCATCCGCGCGCGCGATCGGTGTCGAGCCGACATGCAGGTAAATTCCGAGCTCGCGGGCAAGCCGGGATGCCTCGCGAACGACGACGTCGTTCTCCCCATCCTTCAACACCGACCGCAAACCCGTCCGGTCGCGCTGGACCGCTCCGGTCATCTCCGGCGTCTGAACATAGGTTGCGCCCCGCGAAGCCGCTTCGCGCACCAGCTTCGCCATCGTCTCCGCATTTCCTGCGGGGTCGACACCGGAGCACATCTGGACGGCGGCAGCCTTGAACGTCATCGCTTTCTTTCTCCCAAGCGGAACTTTGGATCAGACCTATCCGGCATCGCAGCATTCATCTCTTTCGGATGGAAAGGCCAGTCGTGGCATTTCACTTCAGGCCGCGAGCAGATCGTCGAGCTTGCCGGCACGATCGAGCGCATGCAGATCGTCGCAGCCGCCGACGGGAACATCGTTGATGATGATTTGCGGGAAGGTCCTGCCGCCCCTGGATTTTTCGATCATCTCCTGGCGAAGTTCAGGTGCATAAGTGGCGTCATACTCGGTGAAGTCGACGCCCTTGCTTTCCAGAAGTTTCTTCGCCCTCGTGCAATAGCCGCAGAACTGACGCGTATAAATGACGACCGAAGCCATGGTCTCCAACTGCTCCTTCACCGGCATCGATCGCCGGACATCTTCTTGTCATATAGGACCGGACATGGCCCTTGCAAAGGTCAAAACCGTGACGTCTCCGGCGCCCGCACGCTTCAGCGCCCGGGTCGCGGCGGCGACGGTCGCGCCGGTCGTATAGACGTCGTCGACGAGAACGATGCGCTTGCCCGCGAGTTCCCGCTTCGCGCCTTCGGGTACTGCGAAGGCGCCGCGGACATTGTCCTCGCGTGCCCTGGCACCGAGTCCGACCTGCCGGCTCGTGCGCTTGATGCGGCGAAGGACATCCGGCCGATAGGCTCTTGCGGAACGTTCGGCAATGACGCGTGCAAGCTCCGCCGCCTGGTTGAACTTGCGTCTCCAGAGGCGGAGCGCATGGAGCGGAACCGGCACGATCATGTCCGCCGCTGCCACGGCACCGTCGCTGGCGCGGATCATCCACTCCGCCATCATGGGTGCAAGGTCGGTGCGATCACGGTATTTCAGGCCATGCACGAGGTCGCGGACGATCCCTTCGTGAATGGCCACCGATCGCAGCCTGTCGAAGACCGGAGGATTGGCAATGGCCTCGGGCGAAACCGCGCTCTCGCCCGGATCGTAGGCGAAGGGCAAGCCCAGGACCTCGCAATAGGGCCGCTCGATGAACGGCATGCCTGCCCAGCAGGAAGCGCAGACGGCATGGGCATATCCGGTCAGCCGGCCGCATCCCGAGCAGACTGGCGGAAAGATGAGATCGACCGCCGGGGCCGAAATCCGGCGGAGGATGCCCGCCCAATCCATTGCCCAGTTTTCCTGCCCGCCCCGTTTCATGCGCTTGACTTAATTCGTGTTGCTGTCTGTCGCGTTAGACCCTAACTGAGCAGAGGACGGAGGGTGCAGCAAGCTTTAAAGCGCTGCAGCGGTCTCTGCGCGTCCGATAAGACGCGCGGCGCTGCAGGGTTTCTGTCGCACCCCGCGATTTCGGAGAGACTGTCGTGGAAATCATCTTTGACCAGAGCCTCGTCGAGGCGCATCGCCGGCGCGCGCTGCGCCAGGGCGACGAGAAGGCAGGCTTCCTGCTCGACATCGTCGCACAGGAACTTGCCGAGCGCGTGAGCGTCGTCGAACGGCAGTTCGAAACGGCCATGGAGCTGCACGGCTATACGGGTGCCGCCGCGCGCAGCCTTGCCACGACCGGCAACGTCGGCGCGATCGAGCGGGTGGAAACCGACAGCGCCTTCGGTTCGGCCCGCGAGCCGGTGACGGAGGCGCCTCTGGAGCGCATCCCGGCCGAACCGGCGTCGCTCAATCTCCTTGTGTCGCCCCTGTCGCTCCATCTCACCAACGATACGCCCGGCGTCTTCATCCAGGCGCGCCGCGTGCTGAAGCCCGACGGATTGTTCCTTGCCGCAATACCCGGCAGCGGCACGCTGCAGGAGCTGCGCGAGGCGCTTCTCGCAGCCGAGGCGGAACTGACGGGCGGGGCGAGCCCCCGGGTGATCCCCTTCGCCGACGTGCGCGACATGGGAGCCCTTCTGCAGCGGGCGGGCTTTGCCCTGCCGGTGGCGGATACCGAGACCTACACCGTCCGCTACGATTCGCTTTTCGGCCTCATCCGCGACTTGCGGGCAATGGGCATGACGAACCCGCTCGCTTCGCGCAATCGCAAGCCGATGCCGCGGCGCTTCTTTCTCAGAGCCGCAGAAATCTACGCGCAGCGCTTCTCCGATCCGGACGGGCGCATCCGCGCGACCTTCTCGATCATTTATCTTTCGGGCTGGGCGCCGCACGAGAGTCAGCAGAAGCCGCTCAAACCCGGCTCGGCAAAGCAGAGACTGTCCGACGCGCTTGGCGCGAGCGAGCACAAGCTCAAGGATGAAGGCGAGCCGTGATCCAGGCTCTTAGATCCAGGCTGCCTCGATCGTGTTGGTGACGAAGGTCAGCATGCCGAGCAGTGCGCCGGAGAAATTCTGCAGGCCGATCAGAAGGCCGACCGAGATCAGCGCGGCCAGGAGTCCGTATTCCACCGCCGTAGCGCCGTCGTGGTCTCGAAGCAGGCGTCTCAGCGTCTCCATTGGTCCTCCAGCCGCTCAGGACGTGCGTAGTTTCAAAAGATTGAAGCTCAGCGTCGCCTTTCGGCGCTCCGCTGCGCTCAGCATCCACTCCTGCTGCCATCGGCATCGATGATGCAGACGGCACCCGGCATCTCCTGAAGCACGCTGCGCCGAACGGTGTAGCGCTTGGCCGTACCGCCCGAGGGTATGGAGCCCGTCGAGATGTTGTCATAGTCGATCGGCGTGTTCGCAAGCATTCGCTTGTCGCTCTTGGACGACAGCATCGGCGTAAGGATGAGCGTCAGCGCAATGACCGCCGTGCCGAACAGCAGCGACAGATTGAGCACGCCTGTCCGGCGGGACTGGCTCGTCACCAGATCCTTGTCCTGAACCGTCCTCCAGAAATCCTCGTCCACCATCCCAGCCTCATGAAACACGTAAAGAGCGGCGGGCGAAGCACCCTTCCCAAAGCCTCGTCCTGACCACAACTGCCCGAAAACGGCGCCGTCGAGGTGACGCGCGCCGGAACTGACCCCATCTTGCCCGAGGGTGATAAACGTTCGATTAACGAATTATCGAATTTAGCGGGATTGCGCGCCGAGGGCGAAGTTCTTCACGGCTCTGTCAGGGCGTTTCACTGATTCATTGAAACAGCCCTTCCGCACGGAAAAACGTTATACGCTTTTCCTGGAAGTGCTCCTAAAGCAAATCCATCAGGAACGGGATCAGCGGCTCGTCGGCGGGCGGCATGGCGTAGTCGCGCAACGCCTTCGGGCGCACCCACTTGATCGCCTGGCCTTCGCGGCCTTCGGCAAACCCCTCGTAGCGACGGCAGATGTAAAGCGGCATCAGGAGGTGAAAGTCGTCGTAGCCGTGGCTCGCGAATGTCAGCGGCGCGAGGCAGGCGACTTTGGTGCGGATGCCGAGCTCCTCTTCGAGCTCGCGGATCAACGTCTCCTCCGGGGTCTCGCCACTCTCGACCTTGCCGCCCGGGAACTCCCACAGGCCCGCGAGAGGCTTGCCTTCCGGGCGTTGCGCCAGCAGAACGCGTCCATCGGCATCGACGAGCGCGCAGGCGGCAACGAGCACGATCTTCTTACCCTGCATGTCCGTCAGACCTTCGGCGTTCGATAGAGATAGCGGTAGACCTCGGTGAAACCGGCCTTGCGATAAAGCTCGATCGCAGCCCCGTTGTCGGCCTCCACCTGCAACCAGGCCTTCTTTGCGCCCTTGAGACGTGCCCAACGGAGCGAGGCGTCGAGGAGCGCACTGCCGACCCCTCGCCGGCGAACCGCTTCGGCAACCGCGAACTGCATGATGCCGGCAAGATCATTGTCGTGCACGACGAGCGACACCGCCGTCGGCCCGATCTTTCGGTCCTCGAACAGGAACAGGCCGCATTCGGGCTTGATGGCGTTGATGATCCCGGTCAGCGCCTGCTTGGCTTCCGGAGGATCCCTGCCGATCAGGATGCGGGCATCCACGAAACGGCCGACATCCTTGATCGGCAGATGGTCGATGCCTTCGCTGAAATCGCGCTCCGCCAGGTCGAGCGCCAGAACCAGACTGTGCGCGAACGACGTCCAGCCCTCGCCATCCATATGGTCGATCATCTTCGGCGGCGTCAGCGGCGTCTGGCGAACCGTGAGCGAGCGGCCCGATTCGGCAAAAAGCCTGCGCGCCTTCTCCAACCGGATGGCTATGTCGCGATAGTCGGACGGATCGAGCGGGTTGACGGAATTCAGGCGCTTGGAAGGGTGCCCCGCCGTCAGACGGATAAGCCAGCTGCCGTCATATTGCACCGACGAGGCCGGCCAGGCGCGAAAACCCACTGCTTCCAGCCGCCGCACGCTCGGTAGGTCGACCGCGACCGTTTCCCCGTTCCCCGCCCCGTCGCCGGGCGGCTCTCTGCCGTTCGATGTCATGTCCATAGCCTTGAATGCTGCGGGGCCGGAAAGAGCGCGCGGCTTTCCGGCCGCAACCCGCTCTCTCAACTCCTCGACCGTATCAGCTTCTGTAGTCGCCGTTGATTTCGACATATTCCTTGGTCAGGTCGCAGGTATAGACCGTGGCGCGGCCCGAACCCAGACCGATATCGACGCGGATCGGAATGGTCTCGCCCTGCATGACCGCAGTCGCGGCCGCTTCCGAATAGGCCGGATCGCGCTCGCCCTCGACTGCGACGCGGATATCGCCGAACCAGATCGCCAGCCGGTCGCGCTCGGCCATCTCTCCCGACTTGCCGACGGCCATGACGACGCGCCCCCAATTGGCGTCCTCGCCCGCAACCGCCGTTTTGACGAGCGGCGAATTGGCTATCGAAAGTGCGATACGTTTGGCGGCGGCATCGTTTTCCGCGCCCTCGACCGTCACCTCGACCATCTTGCGCGCGCCCTCGCCGTCGCGCACGACCTGCAACGCCAGATCACGCAGCAGATCGTCGAGCGCGGCGCGGAACCCATCGAGACGCGGGTCGGCCGCGTCCTCGACCTTCGCCTGGCCATCGCCTGCCGCCGCACCGGTCGCAAACAGCATCAGCGTGTCGGAGGTGGACGTGTCGCTGTCGACCGTCACCGAATTGAAGGTGGGTTCGACGCCTGCCTGAAGCAGTGCCTGAAGCGCCGCCGGGGCAATGTCCGCATCGGTGACGACGAAGGAGAGCATGGTCGCCATGTCGGGCGCGATCATCCCGGCGCCCTTGGCGATCCCGTTGATCGCGACCTTGACACCGCCGATCTCGGCGCTGCGGGTGGCAACCTTCGGATAGGTATCGGTCGTCATGATCGCTTTGGCCGCTTCGAACCAGAAGTCCTGGGTGGCGGACGCGGCAAGCTTGTCGAGAACACCGGCGAACTTGGTGGCGTCGAGCGGCTCGCCGATGACGCCCGTCGACGCCAGGAAGACCTCCGCCTCGCTGCAGCCGACGGCCTTTGCCGCGGCCTCGGCCGTGAGCCTGGTCGCCTCCCTGCCCTTCTTGCCGGTGAACGCGTTGGCATTGCCCGAGTTGACGACGACGGCGCGCGCAATGCCGCCCGGCAGGTTCTGCCGGCAATGATCGACCGGAGCGGAGGGGCACTTCGACCGCGTGAACACGCCGGCCACGGATGCCGGCCGGTCGAAGAGCATCATCAGCACGTCGGTCCGGTTCTTATACTTGATCCCTGCGGCAGCGGTCGCCATGCGTACGCCGCGAAGGGCCGGCATTTCGGCAAAGGTTTTCGGAGCAAGCGGAGAGACGGAACCGGACATGGGATTGAACCTGCTTTTCAGAAGCCTCGGATGTTGTGCGAAATGCCCGAACGGCATTCAGCCGTCGGGCATCCGGATCTTTGAAGGCAGAGCGGAGCAAATGCGAGCGACCTCAGCCTCCGCTCGGGGCGCGCCTCCCCAAGGGGCCGCCCGGCCGTAATTACTTGGTTTCCTGCGGCTTGCCGGCCTCGTCATAGGCCTTCTTGAGCGCCGGATCGGAGATTTCGACCGCAGTGCTCTCCTTCGCGGAATTCAGAAGCTCGAGGTACTTGTCACGCATGACGAGCTGGCGAACCTGCGGCTCGACCTGTTCGAGCGTCGGCGGAGCCTGGGGACGCTTGTCCTCGATGAGGATCACATGGAAGCCGAACTGCGTCTTGACCGGCGTCTTCGTATAGGCGCCCTTTTCGAGCGCGAAGGCGGCCGTCTCGAATTCAGGCACCATGCGGCCCTTGGTGAAGTAGCCGAGATCGCCGCCCTCTTCCTTGTTCGGGTCGGTGGACTTGGCCTTCGCAAGATCGGCGAAGTTCTTGCCCGCATCGAGCTCCTTGATGACGTCCTTCGCCTCGTCTTCGGTCTTGACGAGGATATGGCGGGCCTTGACCTCTTCCTGCGGCGGAATCGCTGCGACTTCCTTGTCGTAGCGCGCCTTCACTTCCTCGGAAGTTACGGCATCGACCACGTGCTTCTTGAAGAATGCGTTGTGCAATTCGCGTTCGGTCAGGAAGGCGACGCGCTGCTTGAACGCCTCGTCGTTCTGAAGTCCTTCCTTCTCGGCGTCCTTCAAAAGAAGCTTGACGTCGATGACGGCCGAAAGTGCTGCCGCGCGCTTCTGTTCGTCGGGCATCCGCTGGAGCTGCGGATCGAGGCTCGTGATTGCGAGATCAAGTTCCGACTGGCGGATTTCCTGGTCGCCGACTTTCGCGATGACCGGATCGGTCCCTTCGGCGCGGGCGACACCCGCCGCGATCATCGCGACCAGTGCCGCGGCCGCAAGGGTCTTGTATCTAGACATGTTTCTAACCTTTCACCATTGGCCGCCAGCGCGATTGCCTCCGGCCCCGAGGGGCTGCACAACAACCAGAATGTGGCGGTTCTGTAGCCGTCCGGCCGTGCAAGTGCGTTGACATAATCCGACCCCCCTCTTATCTGTCACGCAACCTCGCGTCCAGAACAGTTTCCGGGCGTTTCGCGGCGTGACGCGGTTTTTCGACCGCGCGCCTGAAACCCCAGGCGACAAATAAGGAAAGGACCATTTGCATGGTCAGTCTCGGCGGCTTTGCCCGCAAGTTGTTTGGTTCCGCCAACGATCGCCGCGTCCGCGGCTACAAGGGACGGGTGGACGCCATCAATGCTCTCGAAGCCGAAATGAAGGCGCTGAGCGACGAGGCCTTGGCGGCGAAGACGGCGGAATTTCGCCGTGAGCTCGCCGATGGCAAGACCCTGGACGATATTCTCGTGCCGGCCTTTGCGGTCGTTCGCGAGGCTGCGCTCCGCGTCCTCGGGCTGCGCCCTTTCGACGTCCAGCTGATCGGCGGCATGATCCTGCACGAGCGCGCCATCGCGGAAATGAAGACCGGTGAAGGCAAGACGCTCGTCGCAACCCTTCCCGTCTATCTCAATGCGCTCGCCGGCAAGGGCGTGCATGTCGTCACCGTCAACGACTATCTCGCCCAGCGCGACGCCGGCATGATGGGCCGCATCTACGGCTTCCTGGGCATGACCACCGGCGTCATCGTCCACGGTCTTTCCGACGAGCAACGCCGCGACGCCTATGCCTGCGACGTTACCTATGCGACGAACAACGAGCTCGGCTTCGACTATCTCCGCGACAACATGAAGTACGAGCGCGGGCAGATGGTCCAGCGCGGCCACTTCTTCGCCATCGTCGACGAAGTCGACTCGATCCTGGTGGACGAGGCGCGCACGCCGCTCATCATCTCCGGCCCGCTCGACGACCGCTCCGATCTCTACAACACCATCAACGAATTCATTCCGCTCCTGTCGCCGGAAGACTATGAAATCGACGAGAAGCAGCGCTCGGCCAACTTCTCGGAAGAAGGCACCGAGAAGCTCGAAAACATGCTGCGCGAGGCCGGCCTGTTGAAGGGCGAATCGCTCTACGACATCGAGAACGTGGCGATCGTTCACCACGTCAACAACGCCTTGAAGGCCCACAAACTCTTCACCCGCGACAAGGACTATATCGTACGCAACGGCGAGATCGTCATCATCGACGAGTTTACCGGACGCATGATGCCCGGCCGCCGCTATTCCGAAGGCCAGCACCAGGCGCTCGAAGCCAAGGAAAAGGTGCAGATCCAGCCCGAGAACCAGACGCTCGCCTCGATCACCTTCCAGAACTATTTCCGCATGTACGACAAACTTGCGGGCATGACCGGTACGGCAGCGACGGAAGCGGAGGAATTCGGCAACATCTACGGCCTCGAAGTTCTCGAGGTGCCGACCAACCTGCCGATCAAGCGCATCGACGAGGACGACGAGGTCTATCGCACCGTCGGCGAAAAATTCAAGGCGATCATCGACGAGATCAAATCCGCCCATGAGCGCGGCCAGCCGATGCTCGTCGGCACCACCTCCATCGAGAAGTCAGAACTTCTCGCCGATATGCTGAAGAAGAGCGGCTTCTCCAAGTTCCAGGTGCTGAACGCCCGCTATCACGAACAGGAAGCCTATATCGTCGCGCAGGCCGGCGTCCCCGGCGCGGTCACGATCGCCACCAACATGGCCGGCCGCGGCACCGACATCCAGCTCGGCGGCAACCCCGACATGCGCATCCAGCAGGAGCTGGCCGATGTCGAGCCCGGGCCGGAGCGCGAGGCGCGCGAAAAGGCGATCCGCGAAGAGGTCCAGAAACTCAAGGAAAAGGCGCTTGCCGCCGGCGGGCTCTACGTCCTGGCCACCGAACGGCACGAAAGCCGCCGCATCGACAACCAGCTGCGTGGCCGCTCGGGCCGCCAGGGCGACCCGGGCCGCTCGAAGTTCTACCTGTCGCTTCAGGACGATCTGATGCGCATCTTCGGCTCCGACCGCATGGACGGAATGCTGCAGAAGCTCGGCCTGAAGGAAGGCGAGGCGATCGTCCATCCCTGGATCAACAAGGCGCTCGAACGCGCCCAGAAGAAGGTGGAGGCGCGCAACTTCGACATCCGCAAGAATCTCCTGAAGTACGACGATGTGCTCAACGACCAGCGCAAGGTCATCTTCGAGCAGCGCATCGAACTGATGGACGCGGAGAGCGTCACCGATACGGTGACCGACATGCGCAACGAAGTGATCGAGGAAATCGTCGCCAAGCGCATCCCGGAGCGGGCCTATGCCGAAAAATGGGATGCCGAGGGGCTGAAGGCCGACGTCCAGCAGTATTTCAATCTCGACCTGCCAATCGCCGAATGGGTCGCCGAAGAAGGCATCGCCGAGGACGATATCCGCGAGCGCATCACTGCCGCGGTGGACAAGGCGGCTGCCGAGCGCGCGGAGCGTTTCGGCCCCGAAATCATGCAATATGTCGAGCGCTCGGTCGTTCTCCAGACGCTCGACCATCTCTGGCGCGAGCATATCGTCAACCTCGACCACCTGCGGTCGGTCATCGGCTTCCGCGGCTACGCCCAGCGCGATCCGCTGCAGGAATACAAGTCCGAGGCTTTCGAGCTCTTCCAGGCCCTCCTCGGCAATCTGCGCCAGGCGGTCACGGCGCAGCTGATGCGGGTCGAACTGGTCCGCGAGGCGCCGGAGGAACCGCAGCCGCTGCCGCCGATGCAGGCGCATCATATCGATCCCCTGACAGGCGAGGACGACTTCGCGCAGGCCGGCGAGACGCTGCTGGCGGTCGCCCCTGCGAACCGCGATCCGGCCGACCCTTCCACCTGGGGTAAGGTCGCACGCAACGAAGCCTGCCCCTGCGGCTCGGGCAAGAAATACAAGCATTGCCACGGCATTTACGAAGCCTGACCGCACGGCGCTGCGCGTCCCGTCGGGCGCGCGGACGATTGTCGGCCTGCCACTGACATGGCAGGCAACTTCGCCTCAAGATGTGCATGGAGCCGTAGCATGGGAGCTCAAAAGTCGTCGGACAAGTAAGCCGCAACAACGCTTTTCCTTGTTGTTGCGGCGTCTGTCGAGCCGACCCCCCGTGCCGCAGGCAGACCGCCGCCGAATGTTCCTCATTTGAGCGGATGTCTTTCCATGCCTACAAAAAACCATGTCTGGCGCTATTCGCTGCCGGCAGCGCTGCTGCTGATGGCGCCCTTCGATATCCTCGCCTCTCTGGCCATGGATATTTATCTCCCGATCGTTCCTGCGATGCCCGGTATTCTCGGCACCAGCCCCGCCGTGGTTCAGCTCACGCTGAGCCTCTATATGGTGATGCTCGGCCTCGGCCAGATCGTCTTCGGGCCCGTCTCCGACCGCATCGGGCGACGGCCAGTCCTGATCGGCGGAGCGATGCTGTTCGCCGCCGCATCGTTCTGCCTCGCGGCTTCCTCCAGCGCCATCCCTTTCGTCGCCTTCCGCTTCCTCCAGGCGGTTGGCGCATCTGCGGCTCTGGTGGCCACCTTTGCAACGATCCGGGATGTATATGCCGACCGCCCGGAAAGCGTGGTCATCTACAGCCTGTTCAGTTCCATTCTGGCATTCGTTCCCGCTCTGGGGCCGATAACCGGTGCCATGCTGGCGGAGAGGTTCGGATGGCGCTCGATCTTCGTTACGCTGGGTGCATTAGCCATAATCGCGCTGCTGCAGGCACTGCCTCGCTGGCATGAATCCCGCCCTTCGGCGGCAGCGCTGTCGCGGCACGCATTCGGCCCCCTTTTCCGCAGCCTCGCCTTCTGGACCTATACCCTCGGCTTCAGCGCCGCCATGGGCACGTTCTTCGTGTTCTTTTCCACCTCGCCGCGCGTGCTGATCGACAAGGCAGGATATTCGGAGCTGCAGTTCAGCCTCGCCTTTGCAACTGTAGCAATCGTGATGATCATCACGGCGCGCTTTGCCGAGCGGTTCGTCTCCCGATGGGGAACTTCGGGCAGCCTCCTGCGGGGCATGTGCATGTTGCTTCTCGGGGCAGCGCTCCTGATTGCCGGGGAAACGTTCGGCGTCCCTTCGTCCTGGACCTTCGTCATGCCGATGTGGGTGATGGCGGTCGGCATCGTCTTCACCGTATCGGTGACCGCAAACGGCGCTCTCGAGGATTTTGGAGACATGGCGGGTTCGGCGGTCGCAGTCTATTTCTGCGTCCAAAGCCTCATCGTCGGGACGGCGGGGACACTGCTCGTGATCGGACTGCCCGGCGACAGCGCGTGGCCGCTTGTCGTCTATGCCTCGATTATGGCCGGCGTTGTGCTGATCGCGCGCCGGCAGTTGCATTCCAGAAGGCATGTGCAGGCATGATTGAAGAGGAAGTCGGGCAAGAGCCCGGCTTCCCCGCTCTCAAGCGAGGGTGCTGAACCCTTTGTTAACGCTGATCTGACAGAAGTGAAGCCCAGTATTGCGTAATGTCAGGGTGTCCTCGTGTTCATGGCGGTATGTCAATCGGCCGGACGAATGCTGCCGTCGGCGCTGAGATATCGCCTGCCTCGTCTCCTGCACGGCCTCGCGCCGCTTCTTGCGGGGGACGATCCCAGGAACCGTGCACAGCGCGTGGCGCTCATCGCCTTTCTGATCCGCATCGTCAGCGCAGCCATCGCCTTCGTCTCGCAAATCGTCCTTGCGCGCCTGGTCGGCGAGTTCGAATACGGCATCTTCATTTTCGTCTGGGTGCTGGTCGTCCTCTTCGGAAACCTGTCCTGCCTCGGCTTCCATGCGACCGTGATCCGCTTTCTGCCGGAATACCATACGACCGCCGCGCTTGCGAATATCCGCGGCCTGACCACGACGGCGCGCGTCTTTGCGATGCTTTCCGCGACCGTGCTCGCCGCCGTCGGCGGAGCCGGCCTCTGGCTCTTCGGCTCCGCCATCGAAAGCTACTATGTGATTCCCCTCTATCTCGGCCTGTTCACCTTGCCGATGATCGCGCTCGGCGATGTACTGGACGGCACCGCGCGGGCGCATAGCTGGCCCATCGTCGCGATGAGCCCGACCTATCTCGTGCGGCCGCTGCTGATCCTCGGTTTCATGGTCATCGCGATCGCCGCCGGGCTTCCGCGCGACGCGACGACAGCCATGGGCGCTGCGCTGGCGGCGGCCTATGTCACCACGCTCGGACAATTCGTGACGATGGCATGGCGGCTCGGCCGCCATTACGTGCGCGGACCGATGAAGATCGAGCTCGGGCGGTGGCTCAGCGTCTCCCTTCCCATTTTTCTGGTCGACGGTTTCGGGTTCCTGCTCACCAATTCCGACGTCGTCATCGTGGGCCTCTATCTGAAACCCGACGATGTGGCGGTTTATTTTGCGGCGGCCAAGACCATGGCACTCGTCCATTTCGTCATGTTCGCCGTCAAGGCAGCGGCAGGTCCGCGCTTCTCCGCGGCAATGGCCGCAGGCGACCGCCGGCAGCTGGCGGAAATCGCTGTCGAAAGCGCGCGCTGGTCCTTCTGGCCGTCCCTGGTGATCGGCGGCTGCGTGCTCGCAGCCGGCAACATGCTGCTTTCGCTGTTTGGCCCGGCCTTCACCACCGGCGCCCCCTTGATGGCGATCCTGCTGACGGGAATTCTCGCCAAGGCATTTGTCGGGCCGGCCGAAACGCTGCTCACGATGGCGGGGCGGCAAAAGCTCTGCGTCCTGCTCTATGCGGCTGCGCTCGGAGCCAACATCGCCTTGAACGTGACACTCATCCCGGTCTTCGGCCTGACGGGCGCAGCTGCCGCCACTGCGGGCGCGATGTTCGTGGAGGCAGCCATCCTGCATTTCGCCGTCAGGCGCACTTTCGGCTTTCCCCTGCGGGCCGTTGCCGGCGCGGGGCGCATGAACAACAAGAACGAGGCGATTTGAGCCATGATCGGCAATGTCCTTCCCGCAGACGTGAACGGCAGCGCCAACCGCCTGCTTGGCGGCCTCGCGCAATCCGGACCCGATACGTTGCAGTCCGAACGGACATTGATGGTCGGAAGGCCCGGACGGCACCTCGCGGTCTATCCGGCGAGAGCCGGATACGACCTGCAGCGGGAGCTCGACTTTCTCTCCAATCGCGCCATCGAGCAGAACGTCTTCTTTACCGGGCGCTTTCTCGCGCCCGCCATGCCGCGCCTCGAGGATCGGGTGATCCGGCTTGCGGTCATCCGCGACCAAAGCGAGCAGAGAAGCCGCCTCCGCTTTCTCATGCCGTTCTCGATAGAAAAGCCGGGTTTTTCGATCGGCGCGACCATTATTCGCGCCTGGTCCAATCCCTTCGGGCCGCTGGGCACGCCTCTCCTCGATGCGGAGGACGCGGCCGAAACGATCAGCAATCTTTATGAAGCGCTGGCCGCACCTTCCGCCGGCCTGCCGCCGGTGCTCGTGCTTCCGGATATCAGGTTGAACGGCAAATTTGCGCAGCTTGCCCGTGCCGTTGCGATCGGCGAAAACCTGCCGCTGACGGTGACGGATACATTCAGCCGGCCGATGCTCGAAAGCCTGCTGGACGGCCCCACCTATTTGCGCGAGGCCGTGAGCTCCCAGCACCTGAGGGAGCTGAAGCGGCAGTGGAACAATCTCGCGAAGCAGGGGGCGCTGGTTTACAATGTCGCGCGCCAACCCGATGAGATCCGCCTGCGCATGGAGGAGTTCCTGGTCCTCGAAGCGTCCGGCTGGAAAGGCCGCGAACGCAGCGCCATGATCATGGACCGGTTCCGCGCCGCTTTCGCGAGGGAAGCGGTAAACAATCTCGCCGAGGCTGACAGCGTGCGCATTCACACGCTCGACCTGGACGGCAAGGCGATCGCGACCGTCATCGTTCTGCTGATGGCCGGCGAAGCCTTTGCCTGGAAGACCGCCTATGACGAGCGCTACGCAAAATACTCCCCGGGCAAGCTGCTTGTCGCGGAGCTCACGGAGTGGCATCTCGACGATGCCAATATCATCCGCTCCGACTCCTGCGCGGTGCCCGATCATCCGGTGATGAGCCGCCTGTGGCAGGAGCGGGAGGAAATGGGCACGCTCGTGATCGGGCTGGCACAGAACCGCGACCGCGACGTGCGCCAGGTCGCCGCGCAGCTCCATCTTTATCGCAATACCCGAAACATGGCCCGGCTGCTGCGTGAAAAGATCCGGGCGCTGGCAGGCCGCTGATCTTGCAGCCGGCCGTCAGCCGCCGGACGCGGCGCGCGCCTCTGCCGCCGCCTTCTCCCGCAGAAGCCGGCGGATCACCTTGCCCGAGGTGGTCAAAGGCAGGCTGTCGACGAAAGCGATCTCGCGCGGATATTCATGCATCGACAGCCTGTTCTTCACCCAGTCGCGGATCCCTGCCGCGGTCTCGTCGCCGGCAGCGACGCCGGGTTTCAGCACGACATAGGCCTTGACGATCTCGGTCCGGAGCGGGTCCGGTTTGCCGACGGCCGCGGCGAGCTGGACGTCCGGGTGCCCGGCGAGACAATCCTCGATCTCGCTCGGACCGATGCGATAGCCTGACGACGTGATGACGTCGTCGTCACGGCCGAAAAAGGTGAAATAGCCCTCTTCGTCCATGACGCCCTGGTCGCCGGTGGTCATCCAGTCGCCGATAAACTTGGCCTCGGTCGCCTCTTCGTTGCGCCAATAGCCGAGGAACATCACCGGATCGGGACGCCTGATCGCCACCTGCCCGACCGTGCCGGGCGGCAGCACCCGCCCCTCGCCGTCGATGATCGCGACCTGATGACCCGGTGCCGCCTTGCCCATCGAGCCGGCCTTCGCCACGCCGAGACCGGTCGCAGAGGAGATGACGATATTGCATTCCGTCTGGCCGTAGAATTCGCTCACCTCGACGCCGAGCGCCGCCCTGGCCCATTCGAAGGTCTCCCGCCCGAGCGCCTCTCCCGCCGAACCGACGGTGCGGAGCTTGAGCGCGCAGCGATCGCGCGGCCGCTCGACGGATTTGAGGAGCCTGAGCGCCGTCGGCGGGATGAAGGCGTTGCGCACCTCCATCTCTTCGATGATCCGGAACGCCGTATGGGCATCGAATTTCTGCGCAGGCGAGGAAACCACGGGCACACCGAAGAAAAGCGACGGCAGCAGAGCGTTCAGGAGACCGCCTGCCCAGGCCCAGTCGGCGGGCGTCCACATGCGGTCGCCCGGCTGTGGCAGGAAATGATGATGGAACTGAAATCCCGGCAGATGGCCGAGCAGCACGCGGTGCCCGTGCAAGGCCCCCTTCGGCGGTCCGGTCGTTCCCGAGGTGTAGATCATCAGCGCCGGATCGTCCGGCTTCGTCTCCGCGGGGTCGAAGCGGCCCTGCCCTGCCGCGATATCGCGGAAACGAACCGTGCCGGGCTTCTCGTCCTCCTCGGCCAGGACGACCATACGAAGTTCCGGCAGCTCGCCGCGGATCGCCGCAAGCCGCTCATAGCCGAAGCGATTGGTGACGACTGCTGCCGCGCCCGCATCCTTCAGCCGATAGGCAAGCGCCTCGACGCCGAAGAGCAGTGCCAGCGGCAGCGCGATGGCGCCGAGTTTATAGATCGCCGCATGGGCGATCGCCGCCTCGAAACCCTGCGGCAGCAGGATGGCGACGCGTTCGCCGGGGCTCACGTCATGCGCGGCAAGCCCGCCGGCAAAGGCGGACGAACGCGCGGCGAAGTCGCCATAGGTCAGCGCAAGATGCGCGCCGTCCGGGCTGAAATGCTGAAGACAGATGCGCTCCGGATCACGCGCGGCCCAGGCGTCGCTCACGGCCACGCCGATATTGAACCTCTCAGGGATCCGCCAGCGGAATTCGCGATAGAGTTCGTCGTAGTCTTCGATCTTCGGGAGCATGGGCCTGCTGCACTGAGATTGCTGCAACGCAGCTAACATTTGCGGGCGGGCGAATTCAATGGGGCAGCCGACGGGGAAGCGGAGCAGACGCAGGCCTCATCACGATTCCACTGCGCTTCAGAAGCGTCCCGCACGAAAATTCGCCGGGGCGGATACACATTGTGTATCTGGATATGCTATCATGCGCCGTGGAAGGAGTCCTTCATGGCCACGAAATCGTCGACTGACACCCACGCGAAGCCCGTCAACCTGCGAATCCGAGAGGATATACGCAAGGTGATCGATCGCGCCGCGAGCATTCGCGGCAAGACCCGCTCCGATTTTATGATCGACGCAGCCTACCGCGCGGCCGAAGACACGCTGCTCGATCAGACGCTGGTGCGGGTCGATGAGCACAGCTATCGGCACTACCTAGACATTCTTGACCAGCCGCCAAGTGGCGACGGCTTCGAACGCCTGATGAATGCGCCGAAACCCTGGCAGTCCTGATGCTGTCGGCGCCGACGCCTCTTGGTGAAGCCCACGACTTCGATCTCTTCCAGAGCGGCAACGACACGCTCGATGACTGGCTGCGCCGCCGTGCGCACGCTAATCAGGCCAGTGGCGCGTCGCGCACCTATGTTATCGCTGAAGAATGGCGCGTGGTCGGCTATTACTGCCTTGCATCCGGTGCCCTCGATCTGGCCGACGCGCCGAGCTCTGTCCGGCGCAACATGCCGGATCCCATCCCGATGGCGGTGCTCGGTCGCCTTGCTATCGACCGCGACTGGCAGGGCAAAGGGTTGGGCGCGGCGCTATTGCAAGATGCCGTCCTGCGGTCCTCGCAGGCGGCCGACATCATGGGAATACGGGGCTTGCTCGTGCATGCCATCTCGGGCGAGGCGAAAGCCTTTTACGAACATTACGGCTTCCAGTGCTCACCCAACCATCCCATGACGCTGGTGTTGTCGCTCAAGGGCAAGCGCCGTTAGAGCACTTCCACGAAGTCTGTGCCGTTCTCCGTACAGACGCGCAAAGGTCGCGGTAGCAGGATGGTGCCCCATGCCGGAGTCGAACCAGCACTCCTTTCGGAACTCGATTTTGAGTCGAGCGCGTCTACCAATTCCGCCAATGGGGCTAGAGGCTTGCGTGATATCAGCGCTTGGGATTTACACGATCGTTTTCGCGCCGGTCAACCACGAAGTTTGCGATTTTCGTCGATCGCATGATTTTGGTCCGATGCGGCACGAACGGCATCGGTCGCCCCTGGGAACCGCAAGCGTACAAACCCGCTTCCGTTCTTCTCCGCCCCGCTCCGACCGATCACAAAAGCGTGCAAGCGGTTGAACGCACGAGGCGATTTACAGAGGGAGCAATCCTGCTTAAGAAGCCGGAATTCGATTTAACGGGCGCCCGGGCGACATGTTCGCCGCTCTGCGCGCGGCGAGAGGTGTGCATGATCGAGGCTTCGTTTGCTCAGCGCCGGCAGTTTCTTTGCGCCGTGCTCGTCACGATCGGCATGGTGGCGACCGTCGGTGGGGCGCTCGGCTTCGAGCACATCGGTGGCTACATACCCTGCGCGCTCTGCCTGCTCCAGCGCGATCCCTATTATTACGGCATACCGCTCGGGGTTCTCGCCATCCTCGCCAGTGTCCTGAAGCTGCCCGCCTGGACCACGCGCACGCTGCTGCTCGCCGTCGGCATGCTGATGCTGGTCGGCGCCGGCCTCGGCGTCTATCATGCCGGCGCGGAGTGGCATTTCTGGGAAGGACCCTCGACCTGCGCCACCACGGCCCAGGGCATCTCTCCCGACGTCGGCGACCTGCTCGGCGATCTCGACGCCAAACACGCGCCTTCCTGCAGCGACGCGGCAATGCGCGTGCTCGGGCTTTCTTTCGCAGGCTGGAACGTTATCGCGAGCCTCGTTCTTGCAGCGATCGCTTTGCGTGGTGCCTTGAAGGCGTAAGCCCGCAGCGCCGGCAGCGGCACCGACGCCCTTACGGCTGCAGCTCGACATCCCAGTAGAGATAGTCCATCCAGCTGTCGTGCAGATGGTTCGGCGGAAAAAGCCGGCCGTTATTGTGCAGATCCTGGACCGTCGGATGATAGGGCTTCTGATGCGGGAACATGCCTGCCTGCTTCGGCAGCTTGCTGCCCTTGCGCAGATTGCACGGAGAACAGGCGGCGACGACGTTTTCCCAGGTGGTCTGGCCGCCATGGGCACGCGGGACCACGTGGTCGAAGGTCAGGTCGTCCGGTGAGCCGCAGTACTGGCACTCGAATTTATCCCGCAGGAAAACGTTGAACCGGGTAAAGGCCGGGTGGCGTGACGGCTGGACATAGCTCTTGAGGCAGACGACGCTCGGCAGCCGCATCGAGAAACTCGGCGACGAGACGGAGTGTTCGTATTCGGCGAGGATTGTCACACGGTCGAGAAAGACCGCCTTGATCGCGTCCTGCCAGGACCAGAGCGACAAGGGATAATAACTCAGCGGCCTATAGTCGGCGTTCAACACGAGCGCCGGCAGGGCCTGAGGTGAGACTGCAATCGTCAAGCGTATTCTCCTGAGCGATTCGGCATCTGCCTCTTCTATATTAGGCGCGTTGCGACAGGATTGTGAAGCCACAAAGAAAAGGGAGTAAAGGATCCGCTTTTTTCTTCAGGGCGTCACGGGAAGCGCATCGCGGCGCATTTCCTGCGCATAATAGGCCCAAAATAGCCGCGCGGCGACACTGCGCCATGGCGACCAGCCGCCCGCGAGCGAATCGACCTCGCTTGCCGTCGGTCGCAGTTCGAGCCCGAGCGCATGGCCGATGGCATTCTGCAGGGCGACATCGCCGGCCGGGAACACATCCGGATGGCCGGCGCAGAAGAGCAGATAGACTTCGGCGGTCCAGCGGCCGATACCCTTGATCGCCGTCAGTTCGTGAATTGCCTTAACCGCTTCCTCGTTGCAGATGGCGTCGAGATCGATCTCGCCCGCGGTCGCGGCAGCGGCGACCCTTCTCAGCGTATCGGCCTTGGCCCGGGACAAACCGAAGCGTCGGCAATCGTCGTCGTCGAGCGCAAGCACCGCGTCTGCGGTGATCTCGCCGAGCGAGGCCTCCATCCGGTTCCAGATCGCCGCCGCGCTCGCCTTCGAAACCATCTGGGAGACGATTATGTTGGCGAGGCCGCGATAACCGGGGTCGGTGCGCCTCAAGGGTACCGGCCCCGCCTTATCGATGACGTGTTCGAGCCGGGCATCGAGCATCACCAGACCGGCAAGACCGGCCTCTATATCCTCGTGTGTCCGGATAATCCGCATGCATCCTCCCACTGAAAGTGTCCTTAAATCGCCGCCGATTGAAGGACACTTGCAGCAAAACCAAAGTGCTGCAGCGTCCCTTGCGTCTGACACGCACACGGCCCTGTAGAAAGCGGGTGATCTTTACAACGCTTCCATGGCAAAGGAAAAGAATGCCGATTTCACGACCAGAACAACCGGTTTTTCGTTTCGCGCCGAGTCCGAACGGTCTCCTGCATCTCGGCCACGCCCTGTCGGCGATCCTCAATCACGACATGGCGGCAGCCATGGGCGGCCGTTTCCTGTTGAGGATCGAGGATATCGACCGGACGCGCTGCCGGCCGGAATTCGAGGCCGCGATCTTCGAGGACCTCGCCTGGCTCGGCCTCGATTGGGAAGAGCCGGTGCGGCGCCAATCCGAACATCTCGGCGTCTATGCCGCTGCGCTCGAGCGCTTGAAAGCGATGGGTCTCGTCTATCCCGCCGTGATGACGCGCGGTGAAATACGGGCGGCGGTGGCCGCGGCGGAGGCAAAGGGGCAAGCGTGGCCGCGCGACCCGGACGGAACACCGCTCTATCCCGGCCGCGAGCGCGGCTTCACGCCGGACGAGCAGGCTGCTCTCCTGGCGAGCGGCCGACCCTATGCCTGGCGTCTCGACATGGGAGAGGCCGTGCGGTGCGCGGGCGAGCCACTCACGTGGCGGGAAACGGGGTTGAGCCAATCGGGGGAAGCCACGTCGATCGTCGCCGATCCGGCCGCCTGGGGCGATGTCATCCTGTCGCGTTCGGATGCGCCGTCGAGCTATCATCTCTCGGTCGTGGTCGACGATGCCCTGCAGGGCATCACCCACGTCGTGCGCGGCCGCGACCTCTACCACGCGACATCGGTGCATCGCCTGCTGCAGCGGCTCCTCGATCTGCCGCAGCCGGTCTATCACCATCATCGGCTCGTGCTCGGACCGGACGGCCGGAAACTGTCGAAGAGCGACAGCGACACGGGCATTGCCGCCTTCCGAGCCGCCGGGCACAGGCCTGCGGATGTCAGGGCGATGGTTCTTGGCGAGCGATGAGGAGAGGAATCCGCGTTCTTACTCTCCTCGGCCTCCCTGAAAACTGCGCCTGACCATGAGCTTCACCTTGTATTTCAGGATGGCGGCGTTGATTTCCGCACCGATGATGAAGATCGCGCCAAGCATGTAGAGGAAGACCAGGACGATCATGATGGAAGCGAGCCCGGCATAGGTCGTGACGTAGTTGGAAAAATTCGCGATATAGGAGGCGAAGGCGTAGGCGCCCACGGACCACAGCACGAGCGTGAGGAAGATGCCGGGCAGCACGTCTACGACATTGCGGTGGCCGGCCGGCAACCACAGATGGGCGACGAGCAAGCCTGCCGTCAGCATGGTCAGCGTCAGCGGCAAGCCCCAATCGTCCACCGCCGCCATCAGCGCATCCAGCCAGGGGAACCACTGATCCGCATTGCGGACCGCCAGAGGCACCGCGACCAGAAGAATGCTGAGGGCGGCCAGGATGAGCACGGCGCCGAGCACGAAGCCGAGGCTCGCGAGCCGCGTCACATACCAGTAGCGGCTTTCGGCAACCCTGTAGGCGCGATTGAGCGCGATCCTCAATGCTTCGACACCGTTCGAGGCGAAATAGGCTGCAGCAAGAACGGAGATCGTAAGCAGGCTGCCGCGCGGGATGGTCAATACGCGCACGACTTCGTCGGCGACCGGCTTGGCGATCGATTCCGGCCAGGTGTCGAAGATCAGATGGACTGCCGTCTGCGCGAACTGATCGGCGCCCAGGAAACTGGCGAGCGCGGTGCCGAAGATCAGAAAGGGAAAGACGGCCATCAGGGAAGAAAGCGCTACGTGACTGGCCATCGCCCAGCCATCGTCCTCGCTGAAATGCCAGAGCGCATCGAACACGACCTTCCAGATGATGCGAACGAATGCCGGCATTCCGTCTCCCACTCTTTCACCAATCCCGCTCCTGATGAGGACCAGCCGGCGCGGCACCTGCGACCGGCCTTGACGTCACGTTCGGGTCCCAGCCATCGCCTTTGCAATTCAATTGTATCCCAACGATGAATATGGGAAATGGGGCTTGGATTTCTACAGGAATCGCGTGGATGCCGGATCGCCCCACCATCATCGTCACCGGTTGCTCCTCTGGAATCGGGGCCTATTGCGCCCGGGCGCTGCAGCGGGACGGCTGGCGGGTCTTCGCGACCGTGCGCCGGCCGGAGGATCAGGCACCGCTGGAGGCCGAAGGCATCGAGACCTTCATCATGGACTATACCCGGCCGGAGACGATTGCCGCGCTGGTGGAAGCCGTGATGGCGCTGAGCGGCGGACGGATCGATGCGCTTTTCAACAATGGCGCCTACGGCCAGGCCGGCGCGGTGGAGGACCTGCCGACGGAGGCCCTGCGGCTCCAGCTCGAAACCAACGTCATCGGCTGGCACGACCTGACGCGGCGCGTCATCCCGGCGATGCGCGCCCGCGGGCATGGCCGCATCGTCCAGTGCTCCTCCATTCTCGGCCTCGTGCCCTATCGCTGGCGCGGCGCCTACAATGCCTCGAAGTTCGCGCTCGAGGCGCTCTCGCTCACATTGAGGATGGAGCTCGCCGGCAGCGGCATCGGCGTGAGCCTGATCGAGCCCGGTCCGATCGCCTCGAAATTCACGACCAATGCGATCGCCTATATCGAGCGATTCATCGATCTCGAGAATTCCGTCCATCGTGCGGAATACGAGCGGCAGATGCGGCGCCTGCGCGGCGAGAGCAAACCAGCACCCGGCAAGCTCGGCCCCGACGCCGTTTACGCTGCACTGAAACACGCTTTGACGGCACGCCGTCCGAGGCCGCATTATATAGTGACAAGGCCGGCCAGGCAGGGAGCGCTTCTCAAAAAGCTCCTGCCGGCGGCACTGTTCTATCGCATCATCGGTCGCCTCGGCTGACCGAACCACAAGGATTTACGCCATGAACAGCTTCCTTACCGGTCTGACCCTGCTCGTCATGGGCCTGGTAGCGATCGTGCTGATCCGCGGCCTGCTCAACATGGCCAAGGGCGGCAGCGGCAACACCTCCAACAAACTCATGCAGGCCCGCGTGCTGTTCCAGGCCGTCGCCATCGTGCTGATCATGCTGACGCTCTGGGTGACCGGCGGCGGCCGCCCGAGCTGAGGTAAAGCGACAGCATCATGGTAAAATTGAACAAGATCTACACCCGGACCGGCGACAACGGCACGACCGGCCTCGTCTCCGGCCCGCGGCGTCTGAAAAGTGATCTCAGGGTCGAGGCCTACGGCGCGATAGACGAGGCGAATGCCTTTGTGGGCCTCGCCCGCCAGCACACGGATGCGATCCCGGATCTGGACGCGATGCTCATGCGCGTCCAGAACGATCTCTTCGATCTTGGCGCCGATCTCGCCACGCCGGACACGGGCGAGAAGCCCGAATACGAGCCGCTTCGCATCGTCGCTGCCCAGGTCGAGCGCCTCGAACGGGAGATCGACCGGCTGAATGCCGACCTCGAACCGCTGCGCTCCTTCGTCCTGCCGGCCGGCAGCGCCGCTTCGGCCGCCCTCCATGTGGCCCGTACCGTGGCGCGGCGCGCCGAAAGGCAAATGGTCGCACTCGCATCGATGGAAGGCGAGGCCGTCAGCACGGAGGCGATTGCCTATGTCAACCGCCTTTCGGATTTCCTGTTCGTCGCGGCCCGCTGGGCAAATGACAAGGGGCGCGCCGACGTCCTTTGGGTCCCCGGCAACAACAGATAACGTATTTTTGTTTCGGCGCGTGTCGTCTCGGGGATCACATGTTCATACCGCTGCATGACAGGAACGAGCTGAAGCACATAAGGATGCAGTATGTGACGATCACGCTGATCGTCATCGATTTCGTTGCCTGGCTCGCTATCGGGCCCGTCGCAACCGAGGATTTCGCCAATGCTGCGATCCTCGGGCTAGGCTATATCCCCGCGATCATCTTCGATTATGCCGACCTCGATCCCTCGCTGGTGATCGTTCCGGACGAATTCACCTTCGTCACCTACTCCTTTCTGCATGGCGATTTCATGCATCTCGCCATGAACATGCTTTTCCTCTGGGTCTTCGGCGACAATGTCGAGGACGCGCTCGGGCATTTCCGTTTTCTCGTGTTCTATCTTCTGTGCGCGGCCGCCGGAGCGCTGGCCCATGGGCTCCTCGAGCCGGCCTCGGAGGCGCCGCTGATCGGCGCCTCCGGCGCCATATCCGGCGTCGTGGCCGCCTATTTCCTCCTGCACCCGAAGGTGCGGGTCTGGGTGCTCGTGCTTTTCCGCATCCCCCTGCCGCTCCCCGCCGCCATTCCGCTCGCCTTCTGGATCGGCCAGCAGTTTTTCATGTTCCTGGCCGATCCCGGCGGCGGCGTTTCCTGGAGCGCGCATGTCGGCGGGATCGTAGCGGGCCTTGTGCTCGTGGTCCTTTTGCGACGCCCCGGTGTGCCGCTGTTCGATCGCACAATCGTCACTCCACGCGCCGTCGAGCACCGGGAGAGAACGCCTGAAGAGACATCGCCTGTGGCCGCCGGAGCTTCCAAGCCCGCTCCGCATTGGGGCCGACCGACTTGAACTCGAGGCAAGGTCGAGAAATTAACGTCAAGTTTTCAATGGATTGCACGCGCTTCGTTGGCGGCGATGCCCGAGAGAAGCCGGCCTTGCGGCTGTGCTTGCCAGCGGATTTTTTTACCTGTACGTAAACGTAAGTACGAATAAGCGCGGTCATATCGAATTGGCGTTGGTTCATCGCGATTTAGCGTCAAGAACGGCTTGTCTATGGAGCAAAAACGCGTATCGATGTCGCCAACCGACAATCAGGCCGCCTTGTTAAGGCGCATTTTCCTGCGAACGTTCTTGGAGGGAAAGAATCCATGAAAATACTTGTGACGGTGAAACGGGTGGTCGACTACAACGTCAAGATCCGGGTCAAAGCGGATGGATCGGGCGTCGAGCTTGCCAATGTGAAGATGTCGATGAACCCGTTCGACGAGA
>Ga0209281_1000627_pt1 | contig 39096 bp, 40 predicted proteins | sample MedtruBG_FD_187514 | JGI IMG/M metagenome (GOLD analysis project Ga0209281, IMG submission 187514) | Root nodule microbial communities of legume samples collected from California, USA - Medicago truncatula BG (SPAdes) (version 2) | ecosystem: Host-associated > Plants > Roots > Nodule | place... | reverse complement strand
GCGAAGTTATGAATCACGATAATGGACATCATAATCACGCTCGGGCTGTAACTCTTATCCACAATAATCGACAACATCGGGTACGCCAGAATAATGGCTGAGATGTTGAGGAGAATATAAGGCAACCGGCGACCTACCTTATCTGACAGCCAGCCCAGCAGCGGAATGGAGATAAACCCAAGAATGGAGCTGATCATTAATGCATCGGTTGGGATGCTTTTATTAAACAGCAGCGTTTGAACCAGATAGCCCGCCAGGAAGGTCTGGATCAGACCGGAGTTGCCCGCCTGACCAAAACGCAAGCCGGTGGCAAGCCAGAATGATTTACTTTTGAACATCGCCCCGAGCGAGATATCTTCAGCTGTTACGGCCGGTCCCGTTTGCGCGTCGTTCACTTTCTCAAACACCGGACTCTCTTTCAGATTCATTCGCAGCCAGATAGCGAAGATCATCACCACCACGCTTGCGAGGAACGGAATACGCCATCCCCATGCGACCAGCTCTTCACGATCTAACGCAAAGAACATCACCGCCCAGATTGCCGTTGCGCTCAAGGTGCCGCAGTTTGTCCCCATTGCCACCAGCGACGAGATAATGCCTCGTTTCCCTTTCGGAGCATATTCAGCCAGCATAGTGCCTGCACCAGAGATTTCTGCGCCTGCCCCAAGCCCCTGAATGATACGTAACGTCACCAGCAGGATCGGCGCAAAAATGCCAATTTGCGCGTAGGTCGGTAACACGCCGATAAGCGTGGTGCAGATCCCCATCATCGTGATCGTGATAAACAGCACCCTTTTACGGCCAATGCTGTCGCCCATTTTGCCGAAAATGAACGCGCCAACGATACGCGCAATATAGCCCGCGCCGTAGGTGCCCATCGCCAGAATTAACGCCATGGCGGCGGATTGTTCAGGGAAAAAGATTTCATGGAAGACCAGTGCGGCCCCCAGTGAATAGAGCTGGAAATCCATAAACTCCAGTGCAGTTCCGAGCCAGCCGGACACGGCTGCTTTCACCAGATCGGATGTCGTTCTTTGAGGCTGAAGTTGTGTTTGAGTCATCATGGCTATCTCTAAAAAGGTAAGATGCGTACCACTTATCCGCGTTTGTTGTTATTGACCGAACGTGAGCAAGACTTTGCAGCACTGCCGCTGGTCTTTCTCAAACAGTTCGATTGCGTCTGTTACGTGGTGATAGTCAAAGGTATGGGTAACCAGTTTTTCTGGATCGATCAGTCCTTTTTCCAGCCAGTCGATAACGACCGGGAATTTGTTGGCGTTCAGGCGTGTAGAAAAGATCGACAGCTCTTTGCCGGTAATGCCCTGCTGCACAATTTGGCTCGGTTCGCTGGAGAAGCCCATCAGGACAATTCGCGCAGCCGGTGAAGCCAGGGTAATCACCTCCTGCAGAATCGAAGGATGGCACGCGGCATCGATGATTAAGGTCGGTTTAATGCCTTTCTCGTCGAGCACCGCCTGAAGCGACTGTTCAGCATTATTAATGACCCAGTCAGCCCCGCTGCGCTGCGCCATCGTCAGACGTTCTTCAATACGATCAACGACAATCACCTGCTTCACGCGATAGACGCCTTTCAACGCCTGTACGGTGACCAGCCCCATCGGGCCTGCGCCGTAAATCAGAGCCACATCTTGCTCTGTAGGCTGTGCATGCCCGGTGACATTGGCCGCGATAGTAAAAGGCTCTACCATCACCGCGTGTTTATCTTCAATCGCATCGGGAATGTGCCATGCATTTTTCGCAGGCACGACAGCGTACTCGCAGAATCCCCCATCGCGATGCACACCCAATACCACCAGCGAAGTGCATACGTTTGACTTGCCGACTGAACACGGATAGCAATGCCCGCAGCTAATAACCGGATCAACGGATACACGCTGACCGAGGCGCGACGCATCGACACCTTCGCCCACCGCGTCGATCACGCCGAAAAACTCATGGCCGATCACGCGTGGATATTTTGCAAATGGATTATGGCCGCGATAAATATGGCTATCGGAGCCGCAGATACCGGCGAGTTTGATTTTGACGCGCACGTCGCCTGCTGCAGGAGCCGGTAACGGACGTTCTTCAATCACCAGCTCATTCAGTTTTTGAATGACGATGCTTTTCATGGTTGCTCCTGACCGATCTCTTTCTTACATAACTCATTGTTATAAAGAAATTAATCAATTCTGTGTTTGACAATAAAGAGATAACACATTGCTCCAACAAAGGTGACGCAGGCCGCGACAACCAGGGCGAGATTAAAGGAGTGCGTTTTATCTACGATCCAGCCGGTCACGACTGGGGCGAACGAGGCAAAAACAAAGCTGCCGAAGTTCTGAATGGCGGCAACGGAGGCGACTTTACTTTCAGAGACCATCACCTGCACCAGGCCCCACGCTGAGGTTCCGGCGAAGTGGACGCAAAATAGCGCTAAGGAAATGAAGATGACCGCTTCCGCCGGGGACGACGATTGCACGACCAGCAAAGTGCCTAACGCAGACAGGATCAACCCCACCACAATCGCCGTTTTGCGCGTTTTGGCGAGGTCATAGCCTTTTTTGGCGAGCGCATCGACCAACAGCCCGTTAACCCACATCCCGATGGCGGCGGCCAGGAACGGGATCGCCGAGACCCAGCCGGTCTTCGCAAGGCTAAAGCCCTGCTGTGCCTGCAAATAGCCGGGTAGCCAGGCGATATACAACCAGCCGGTGTAGTTCACGCCAGAGAACCCTAAAATCATTCCCCAAGTGGTGCGGCGTTTGAACAACGCACTCCACTCGCTAAAGCGTAATGTTGGGCGCGGTTTTACCGGCGCGGAAAGATATTCGCGTTCTTCCGGCTGGAAAGCGAACTGCGCGCGGTTGCGATACCACGCGTACCAGCAAACGCCGACCATCACACCCAAGCAGCCGATAATCACGAACATGGCCCGCCAGCCCCACAGGATTTGCATTGTTACCAGGATCGGTGGCGCAATTGCCTGACCCAGGACAGTCGAGGAGTTAAAAATCCCCAGCGCTGTCCCCCGCTCTTTTTGCACATACCAGTCGGTGATAGATTTCACACCGGCAGGCATAAAGGGCGCTTCGCCAATACCTAAGCCAATGCGCAGCAGGATAAAATGGCTAAAGGAGTTCACCATGCCCGTCAGGGCCTGCATCAATGACCAGAAGATCACGCCTGCGCCTAACACCAGTCGTGGGCCGTAGCGATCGAGCAATATGCCGGAAGGCAGTTGCGCCAGTCCGTACGAAAGTGAAAATGCGGAAAGCAAAAAGCCAAATTCTGTTGCCGACAGCCCCATGTCACCGCGAATGGCTTCACCGGCCACGCTCAGTGAGGAGCGGTCCAAAAAATTGACAATCCCTGCCAGGAATAACAGCACCAGAGTAAGGGTCTGGATTTTTTTAATCCGCGCAGGCTTGGTTAAACGTTCTGTACTGATTGTTTCAGTTGTCATACGCACTCCCGCTCTCAATTTACCAGTTCCACAAGGTGCCATCTTCAAGCCGCGCGACCGGTAAATATGCGGGATCGTACGGATATTTCGCGGCCAGTTTTTCGTCAAACTCAATGCCCAGGCCCGGCTTTTCTCCCGGATGCATATAGCCGTTATCGAAGCTCCAGCTGTGCGGGAAAACTTCCAGCATTTGCTCGGAATACCCCATATATTCCTGTACACCAAAGTTTGGCACCCACAGGTCGAAATGCAGCGCGGCGGCGTGGCAAATCGGCGACAGATCTGACGGGCCGTGTGAGCCAGTCCGCACCTGATAGAGCGAAGCAAAATCGGCGATGCGGCGCATCCCGGTGATTCCCCCTGCGTGGGTCATTGTGGTGCGGATATAGTCGATGAGCTGTTCTTCGATCAGCTGCTTGCAATCCCAGATGCTGTTGAATACCTCACCCACGGCAATCGGCGTGACCGTGTGCTGACGAATTAAGCGGAAGCACTCCTGGTTCTCGGCAGGCGTTGGATCTTCCATCCAGAACAGGCGGAACTCTTCGATGCTCTTGCCAAAACGCGCGGCTTCGATAGGCGTCAGGCGGTGATGCATGTCGTGCAAAAGATGTTCGTCGTAGCCAAACTTACTGCGCACGGCGTCAAACAGTTTTGGCGTGAAATCGAGGTATTTTTCGGTGGACCACAGCTGCTCTTCCGGCCAGTCGCCTTTGGTCGCAGGCTCGTACGCCAGCCCTTTCCCTTTTGACATCCCGTAGGTGGTTTTCATTCCCGGCACGCCGCACTGGACGCGGATCGCCTTGAAGCCCAGCTCTTTGTGGCGCGCATAATCTTCCAGCACATCATCAATGGTATGCCCGGTGGTATGGCAATACACCATCACCCCTTCGCGCGATGCGCCACCTAGCAGCTGATAAAGCGGCATCCCCGCCGCTTTGGCTTTGATATCCCACAGCGCCATATCCACCGCAGAGATCGCAGACATCGTGACCGGCCCGCGACGCCAGTACGCGCCTTTATAGAAGAACTGCCAGATATCTTCGATGCGGTGTGCATCGCGCCCAATCAGCTGCGGGCAGAGGTGATCTTTCAGGTAAGACGCCACGGAAAGTTCGCGTCCGTTTAAGGTGGCATCACCCAAACCGACGAGCCCATCATCAGTGGTGATTTTGAGGGTGACAAAATTGCGCCCTGGGCAAGTGACAAATACTTCAGCCCCGACAATCTTCATAATCTGTTTCCTTGCATCGTTCGTTGTGATGAAGGAAATTTACTCAACTGAGCTACTACCATACAAGTATTGTGATCGAAAAATCATCGCTTGATCACAAAATGCAGGTCTTATGTCCGCCCCCATCCGGCGACGATAATCAACATGCCACACAGCGCAATCAGCGCACCCGCCCAGTCATAAGCGCTTAATTTCACCCCATCAACGACGCGCAGCCAAATGAGTGCCGTGCAGACATAAACCCCGCCGTATGCCGCGTAAACGCGCCCACTTGCCGCCGGATGCAGCGTTAACAACCAGACGAATAAGGCCAGCGCGATGCCTGCTGGCAGCAACAGGAATACCGACGCGCCGCGTTTTAGCCAGAGCCAGGGTAAGAAGCAGCCGATGATTTCGCACAGTGCGGTTGCAAAGAAAAGCAGCGTAGTTTTAATCATTTTTTGCGGTCGAGTGAGTCAGGGTTTAGACATCATACGCGATAATAAGATTTACTTTTCCATACCCGATGCGCGGGTATGCCGCGATTTTGGTTTGGTGTAGAATTGACTACGGGTAAACCACTTCTCTGCGCCCAACAAAAGGAACACGCAATGACTACATTAAGCAAACGCCTCTGTCTGGCGGCCATGCTCTCCCTGACTGCGATCGCCTTCACCGCCCCGGTTTCTGCTGAAACCAGCAAACTCATTATTGAATCAGGTGATAGCGCCCAAAGTCGTCAGAATGCCGCCATGGACAAGGAACAATGGAATGACACGCGTAATCTTCGCCAGAAGGTGAACAAACGCGCTGAAAAAGAGTGGGATAAAGAAGATGTCGCGTTTGATTCACGCGATAAATGCCAGCAAAGCGCGAACGTGAATGCCTACTGGGAACCGAATACCCTGCGCTGCCTGGATCGCCGAACCGGCCGTACCGTTGCGCCATAAAAACGACTGCCAGAAAGGATGAACATGGCCAGCCCGTTAGCAGTAAAACTCAGACCGCTCGAGCGTGAAGATTTACGTTTTGTGCATCAACTCGACAATAACGCCAGCGTCATGCGTTACTGGTTCGAAGAGCCTTACGAGGCGTTTGTCGAGCTGTCTGACCTCTACGACAAACACATTCACGATCAGAGCGAACGCCGTTTCGTGGTGGAGTGTAATGGCGATAAAGCTGGTTTAGTTGAGCTGGTTGAGATCAACCACATTCACCGCCGGGCAGAGTTTCAAATCATCATTTCGCCGGATTTCCAGGGAAAAGGCCTCGCCACCCGCGCGGCAAAACTGGCAATGGATTACGGGTTTACGGTGTTAAACCTGTATAAGCTCTATTTGATTGTTGATAAAGAAAATGAAAAGGCGATACACATCTATCGCAAGCTTGGCTTTATGGTGGAAGGTGAGCTGATCCACGAGTTCTTTATCAACGGTGAGTACCGAAACACCATCCGTATGTGCATTTTCCAGCATCAGTATTTAGTGGACCATAAAGCACACGGCAGCACGATTTTGAAACCGACCGCGCAGTAGATGCGCGGTTTTTCATGCTAGATCAATAATAATCAATGCTGTTTTTAATCGTAAATTTGTGCTCAACCGCTGGCTTAACGCTCTCATCCTTAATACTCAGCTCGCAGCTTACCGGGTTGTTATGGCGGTCGTATTCACAGCGTTGTTGCACCGTGCCAAGCTGCTTATCATTAAGCAAACTCACCGCGGAATAATCCAGTTTCTTGCGCTTATCTTTTGATGGCGTTGCCGCCACGGAAAGCTGTTGCCCGCCAGACTTTGTGGTTTTTCCCAGCGGATACCCATCAGCATCGTAGCGATAGTTCACTTCCATCTCTTTTCCATGCGCGCTAACCACGAAACCTTTGTCGTCCGTATCCCAGGTGACGCCAGCGGATGGCAATTCAGCCAGCTGACATTTGCCCTGCAGCTTGATCTTTTGCTGCTGCGTCTCTGCATCGAGATAAAAATTGGCATCCAGTACCAGCGCAACGCCCGTGTTCGCGTCCAGATCGTGCAGCTCGAGTTTGTCGAAACACCCTTCAGCAGACATCGTGCCAGTAACACGTTTGGTCACTTCACCTTTTTCGTCAAACAGCGTCTGGGTGAAATCTTTTACGGGTCCACGTAGCGGATCAAAATCAAATTCATTCGAAAAACTGGCCATCTCTGGCGTGAACGACAGCGGCGCGGAGGCGTTATCACATCCTGCCAGTACGCTTGTCAGCGCCATCATCACTGCTAATTTCTTCACATTTTCACCAATACGTGGACATTAACTCCATTAATATTAGCAATATACAGCGGTTTACTTCCGGGTAAAACCTCAATTCAGAATAATTATATCCTGCCAGTTCAGAAAGAGCGTCAAGCCACTCAGAAATTTAGGCTAAAACAGCTTCCACAATCGATAAATAAGACGGAGTATGTATCACACGATTGATTTTTAACCCTAAGCCAGCCAGCATATCGGCATATTCTCGCTCAGTCCGTGCACGCCCTCCCTCAAAGCTGGTCAACAGTAAAAGGTCGATCTCATATCTCCCTGGTTCATTATTATTATCTTTAATAACAGGTTCCAGAATTAATAGTCGGGAATCTGCTTTCATCGATTTTCGGCATGTTTGCAATATTTGACTGGCCTGAGCATCTGACCAGTCCATCAGAATATATTTAAGTAAATAAATATCGGCTTGCGGACATTGTTCAAAGAAACTGCCTGCGACGGTGTCCCAACGCGTATCGTCATCTAATAAATGCAGCCGATTTCCCGCAAGCACTTTTTCTTGATCGAATAATATGCCATGTAGTGATGGATTCCTGCGTAAAACGGTTAACAATAAATTCCCAAAACCACCAGCGATATCAATTACCGAGGCCCCTTCTGGAAAATCATAACAGTCGACAAGCACTTCGTTTTCTACGCTCGACATCGAAGACATGCCTGCATGAAAAACATTCTCCTCGGTTGCCGCGTTATCTTGCCCCCAATACTCATAAAACGACATGCCAAACATACTGTTAAACACGTGTTTCCCGGCAACAATATCACTGATTTCCGCCGCCGGTTGCCAAAAGGTATTATCCGTGAGCATCAGCACCGCTGCGCGCAAGGAGTGTTGATGCTCGGCGCATAAGAACCGGGCAGTCGGGGTGAGTGAAAACAAGCCGTCCGATGATTCATGAAACACATTTCGGGAAGCAAGCACTCGCATAACACGCAGTAAAAACGCGCCATCGACGTGTAACTCACTCCCAAGCTGATCGGCTGTTTTGTCCCCTTCAAGGAGTCGGTCAGCCACACCCAGTTCAGCTACCGCCCGCAATGAGGCTTGCCAGACAAATCCCATGCTCTGCTCTAACAAATACATCGCATCTTTACGTTCCACTTCCGACAAACTTATTTGAGTTAACATTATATTTCCTTATTCGATATGTTTTTAAAAATACCTAAAATGAAACATCCATTAGCAAGCCTAAGCACCAATAATTAAATGCGCAAATATCAAAAACCATAATTAAAAAGTGCAATGGAAAGAAGTCTCTACGCTTTTTTATTTAATGTAAGAAATAATGGCCAATAATTTCTTTGAATTTCTTTTTATAAAACGCCTCCGTTACTGAAGAATAATTCCTAAGATTTTTCAGAAAGTTGCCTTACATGACGAAGAATGAAGCCCTGCCTGCTAAAATGAATGTCATACACAGACAAAAGGAGTTCTTTATGAAACGGTTAACCTGGATTACCACCCTATTGTTGATCGGTGCTTCACCCGCGGCACTGGCCGCCCCGGATTCTTGCGAGCGCGTAAAGAGCGATATCCAGCAGCGCATCATCAATAACGGCGTACCTGAATCGGGTTTCACGTTGAATATTGTCCCTAACGATCAGGCCGATCAGCCGGATGCGCAAGTTGTGGGTCATTGCGCCAATGATACGTTCAAGATCCTCTATACGCGCACCAGCAGCGGTAACTCTCCTGCCAGTAGCGCAGGCGCACAAGAAAATGCGCCAACCGAGCCGCAATAAATATCCGCATAATGCGCCCGCCATTGATGGGGATTAATGTTTAATCCCCCTGATTACGCCACACTCTCTCATCATTCTCCCTCCCCATTTTGAAGCGTGAAAACAATCACGCGAGCAAGGAATGTTGTGATGAAAGAGGTTTCCCACCGCGAGTCGTTTGCCATCATCGCCCGAGCCCTCGGTGCAGTATTTTATTTTCCCCCTGACAGTGAGCAGGCAGCGCCACTGGTTACCGCGTTAACGACGACCGACTGGTATCGTGACTGGCCGCTGGCAGAAGAATCTTTACTGCCCGTTGCCGATTCACTGCGCGAAACCACGGATGAAACCCTGCCCGAGGCCTGGCAGCGTTTGTTCATCGGTCCATGGGCGTTGCCTGCTCCGCCGTGGGGCTCCGTCTGGCTGGATCGTGAGTCCGTGCTGTTTGGGGAGTCCACTCTCGCGCTGCGTCAGTGGATGCGCGATAACGGCATTACCTTCGACATGCCGCAAAACGAGCCGGAAGATCATTTCGGGACAATGCTGATGCTGGCTGCGTGGCTAAGTGAAAAGGGTCACGAAGACGCGTGCGATCAGCTGCTGGCATGGCACTTGCTGCCATGGAGTCAGCGTTTCCTGACGGTGTTACGTGAAAATGCTCGCCATCCTTTTTACGTTGGTATCGCTGAACTTGCGCAGATGACGCTGGTTGACTGGCAATCGCGGCTACCGATCCCGGTCATTGAAAAAACGCTTTATCGTTAACCCTTCCCCCGTCCGCACGGCTGAATGCTCTGCCGTGCGCCGCCTCGCTTGTTACAGTGTCACTTTTGGCGCATTACGTTTAGGAGAATTCTGGCGACACGCCTTCAGCCCTTCTCCCGTAAGGCGTACCCCCCTGTTTATGTTGCAAACACCGCTTCAGTAATTTTGCCGCTTCGCTGGAACCCTTCCCATTCGCTTGCTATAGGTCATGTACCCCTGCCGATACATGGCATAACAACAGGCAATCAATGGGTTGCAATAACGCATGCGCACAGGGAGACACATCGCAATGCAATCATCTTTACTGAAACGCACGCTGCTTTTCGCCGGCGCGATAGTTGTGGTCCTCGCTCTGCTGACGTGGGGAATTGGACTGGATACGATAAAAGCGCGTCAGGTGGACCTGCTTTATTTGGGTCAGCAGCACATGATTTTGGTCTTCTCTTCGATGTTTTTCGCCCTCCTGGTCGGGATCCCGAGCGGAATATTACTCAGTCGCCCGGCGGCGCGAGGTGTTGCCGAATACGTGATGCAACTCTTTAACGTCGGTAACACGCTTCCGCCGCTGGCCGTTCTGGCGCTGGCGATGGTGGTGCTGGGCATTGGCGATAAGCCCGCGATCGTCGCCCTATTCCTCGCCTCACTGCTGCCGATTGTGCGTAACACCTATGCCGGTCTTTGCTCAGTCCCAGCGTCTTTGCTCGAAGCCGCGAACGGTATCGGGATGACGAAATGGCAGCGTTTATACCAGGTGGAAATCCCTAACGCGTTACCGGTAATGCTGTCCGGTATCCGTATTGCGACCGCAATTAACGTGGGTACCGCGCCGCTGGCCTTCCTGATTGGCGCCAGCAGCTATGGCGAACTGATTTTCCCGGGCATCTATCTGAACGATTTCCCGACGCTGATTTTGGGCGCGGCAGCGACAGCCCTTTTTGCACTGATTCTGGACACGTTGCTCGCGGCGCTGGGCCGCGTCATGAGCCCGCACATTGCGCGATAACAATAACAAGGAGCCTTTATGAGACTGTCTTCAAGCCTCGCCGCGCTGGCTGCAGCCGCATTCATCGCGACACAGGCGCAGGCCGCACCGCTAGTTTTGGCCACTAAAAGCTTTACCGAACAACATATTCTTTCGGCCATGACCGTGCAGTATTTGCAAAAAAAAGGTTTTGAGGTGCAGCCTAAAACCAATATCGCGACGGTGATTTCGCGTAACGCCATGATCAACAAACAGGTTGATATGACGTGGGAATATACCGGCACCTCGCTGATTATCTTTAACCACATTAATAAACGCATGTCGCCGCAGGAATCTTACGACACCGTTAAACGTCTGGACGGCAAGCTCGGTCTGGTGTGGCTGAAACCCGCAAATATGAACAACACCTATGCGTTTGCGATGCAGCGTAAACGCGCTGAAGCAGAACACATCAATACCATGTCGGAAATGGTGGCGAAAATCGAACAGGTGCGTAAAACCGATCCGGATAACAACTGGATGCTCGGGTTAGACCTCGAATTCGCCGGACGTAGCGACGGCATGAAACCCTTGCAGGAAGCGTATCAGATGGAACTGGATCGCCCGCAGATTCGCCAGATGGATCCAGGGTTAGTCTATAACGCCGTGCGAGATGGATTTGTGGATGCCGGGCTGGTTTATGCCACCGATGGCCGCGTGAAAGGATTCGACCTCAAAGTACTGGAAGACGATAAAGGCTTTTTCCCGAGCTATGCCGTGACACCCGTGGTGCGTAAAGACACGCTGGAGGCGAACCCGGGTCTGGAAGAGGCGTTGAACACCCTATCCAGCCAGCTGAATAACGACGTTATCACCGAGCTAAATAAGAAGGTAGATATCGACCATCAGTCACCGCAGCAGGTCGCCCGTGATTTCCTGCGTAGCAAAGGGCTATAGGAGGCGCTATGGATACGATTCACTACATGCTTGATAACTGGAGTTTTCTGCTCACGCTGACGTTTCAGCATCTGTGGCTGGTGGGGTTAGCGGTTGGTCTGGCGATTATTATCGGCGTACCGCTGGGGATCCTGATTGTGCGCCACAAATGGCTGGCAACGCCCGTACTGGGGATTGCGACAATCGTGCTTACCATTCCGTCGATTGCGCTGTTTGGTTTGATGATTCCGCTCTTTTCGCTGATCGGTCAGGGGATTGGTGCCCTGCCCGCCATCACCGCCGTGTTCCTCTATTCACTGTTACCCATTGTGCGTAACACCCACACCGCGCTGGATAGCCTGCCGCCGGGTCTGCGTGAAGCCGGGCGTGGGATTGGCATGACGTTCTGGCAGCGTCTGCGTTGGGTAGAAATCCCGATGGCCTTACCGGTGATTTTTGGCGGGATCCGTACCGCCGTGGTGATGAATATTGGTGTGATGGCCATTGCTGCCGTGATCGGCGCGGGTGGTCTGGGTCTGCTGTTGCTCAACGGTATTGGCGGCAGTGACATTCGCATGTTGATCGCGGGTGCATTGATGATTTGTCTTTTAGCTATTGTGCTCGACTGGCTGCTTCACCGCCTGCAGGTCGTGCTGACTCCGAAGGGGATTCGATAATGATAAAACTGGAAAATCTCACTAAACAATTTTCGCAGAAAAATGGCCAGACGTTTAAGGCCGTCGACAACGTCAACCTCAACGTACCTGAAGGTGAAATGTGCGTTCTGCTTGGCCCGTCCGGCTGCGGGAAAACCACGACGTTGAAGATGATTAATCGCCTGATTGCGCCGAGCAGCGGCAACATCCTGATTAACGGCGAAAACACCAACGAAATGGACACGGTGACGCTGCGCCGTAACATCGGCTACGTGATCCAGCAGATTGGTTTGTTCCCTAACATGACCATCGAAGAGAACATTACCGTCGTCCCGCGCATGCTCGGCTGGGATAAAGCGCGCAGTAAAGCGCGTGCCGAAGAGCTGATGGATATGGTGGCGATGGACCCGCATAAATTCCTTCACCGCTACCCACGCGAAATGTCCGGCGGTCAGCAGCAGCGTATTGGCGTGATCCGTGCCCTGGCGGCGGATCCTCCGGTTCTGCTGATGGATGAACCGTTCGGTGCGGTTGACCCGATCAACCGTGAAGTGATCCAGAACCAGTTCCTGGAGATGCAGCGCAAGCTGAAAAAGACGGTCATGCTCGTCAGCCACGATATTGACGAAGCGCTCAAGCTGGGTGACCGTATCGCCGTGTTCCGTCAGGGACGGATTGTGCAATGCGCCAGCCCGGATGAACTGCTGGCGAAACCGGCCAATGAATTTGTCGGCTCGTTTGTTGGTCAGGACCGTACGCTGAAGCGCCTGCTTCTGGTGTCGGCGGGTGACGTCACGGATCAGCAGCCGACCATTACGGTGCGTGAATCGACCTCATTACCGGAGGCTTTTGCGACTATGGATGACAATGATATCCGTGCGATTACCGTTGTGGATGGCATGGGTAAGCCGCTGGGCTTTGTGAAACGCCGCGAAGCGCGTCAGGCCACCGGTTTTTGTGCCGATGTGCTGCATCCGTTCAGAATGACGGGCAAAGCGGAAGACAACCTGCGCGTGGTGCTGTCGCGTCTGTATGAGAGCAACACTAGCTGGATGCCTATCGTTGACGAAGACGGCCGCTATAACGGCGAGATTTCGCAGGATTATATTGCGGAGTATTTAAGTTCCGGTCGCACGCGTCGGGCGCTGAATATTCATAGCGACAGTTAAATCCCACGTTCTATAGGCAATAAAAAACCGGGCGCTTAGCTGCCCGGTTTTTTGTTTCCTGAGGAGGCGTTACGCCATAACCCGGTCTACCGTTAGGGCATCATCAAACATCGTAAGATCGATGTAATGAGCCAGATCGCGCTGTTCGGCGCGTGGCAGATAAGGCAGCTCGCCCACCAGCGGTCCCGGCAGTTTCTTGCTGAGCACCTCGATGATTTCTGCATAATGCGCAAGGCCTGGATTGATGCGATTAGCCACCCAGCCGACCAACGGCAGACCGTCGTTCGCGATGGCCTGAGCCGTCAGCAACGCGTGGTTAATGCACCCTTCCTGAATACCCACCACCATCAGCACCGGCAGTTGTTCCTGCACAACCCATTCGGATAAGGGACGCAGATCGTTCATCAGGCTACGCCAGCCGCCCGTACCTTCTACCACCACATGATCGGCCATCGCACTCAGCTCAGCCAGACCGTTCGACAGTAAGGAATAATTAATAAGACCACTGTGCGCGACGCTACTTTCGTTTTCACTCAGCGCAATGGGATTGATCGCATGATAAGGCAGTTCAAAACTTGAGACGCTTTGCAGCACCAGCGCATCTTTATTGCGTAGGCCTTCTGGCGTCTCTTTACTGCCTTTCGCGACCGGTTTGTACCCCGCCACACTTTTACCGTCCGCCGCCAGGGCTTGCAGTAAAGCGCGGGAGACCACTGTTTTACCAACAGAGGTATCGGTACCCGTTACAAAGAAACGCTTAAGCATGACTTACTCCACCGTTATGCTTTGAAAATATAAACCAGGTAAATAATTCAGTGGAGTGAGTCTAAGGTATGCGCGCAGAGTCCAGATTGAGATAGCGCAAATTTTATGGCATCAGTGAAAAAACAGTTAACCCTGCAACAACCGGATTAATAGCGAGCCGTTATACATCGCATCTTTCACCAGCGCCGCGCCTGCCATGGTGCCTTGGTTAGAAAACTGGGTGCTTTCTACCACGATATTTTTGCTGTACGCCGGAAGGGATTGCTGACGAATACAGTCGGAAATCGCCGGGAACAGAATATCGGCGGCCTGGCTCAGGGGTGAGCCAATCAGGATTTTTTGCGGATTAAAGAGATTGACCATAATGGCCAAAATGCGCCCGACGTTGTTGCCCACGCCGGTAATAATATCTTTTGCCAGCAGATCACCCTGCCGCGCCGCGCCGCACAGTGAATCCATGGTTAAGGGTTGACCATGCAAAGACGAGCTCATGGATTGGCTCAGACGCAATTGCGCCAGCTCCATCACGCTTTCGACGCTGGCGATGGTTTCCAGACAGCCATGATTACCGCAATAGCAGCGCTTACCGTAGGGGTCGACCTGCGTATGGCCAATCTCCACCAGGCTGCTGCTGCCCGCATGCAGTAAACGCCCGTCGGTAATGACCCCCGCGCCCACGTTGTGATCGATAACCACCTGAATCACATCTCGCGCACCGCGGGACGCGCCAAACAGCGCCTCCGCCATCGTCCAGGCGCTGATATCGTGCTGGATATAGACCGGCACACCGGTATGCGCTTTGAGCACTTCGCCCAGCGGCATGTCTTTCACATCGTCATAAAACGGCATTCGGTGGACAATCCCATTTTCCGTATCAATGATTCCGGGCATGGTGATCGCAATCGCCGTTAAGCGCTCGAGCCTTTGCTGATGACGGATAAAGAATTGATCGATATGAATGACAATACGCTCGAGCAGCGTTTGCTCAGACTGGAGCGGCAGCTCAAGGCGGTCTTCCACCACCATTTTGCTGCTCAGGTCGCGCAGTGCGAGAAACACTTCGCCACGGCTGATCCTGATCGACAGGTAATGCCAGGCTTCTGTCTCCACCACCAGGCCTACCGCCGGACGGCCGCGGCTGCCGGGTTCCTGAATTTCGGTTTCCTGAACCAGGTGGGCTTCCAGCATTTCTCGTACAATTTTGGTAATACTGGCAGGTGCCAGTTGCGCCAGGCGAGAAAGATCGATACGCGAAACCGGACCAAGCTGATCAATCAGACGGTACACTGCGCCCGCATTGGTCTGCTTAATCTGATCAATATGTCCTGGCTGACTATCAGCAGCAACCACCTCTTACATCCTTATTTTCGCGCTTCGAAATAAACTTTGGGCTATGGTGAAGCACTTGACACGTGGTCGTCAAATATTTACTTAGCCTTGTGATTTACTGCACATTTTTTACGGGCATTATAGCAAAGATTGCTTACCGGGCCCCGTCAATCAGCTGTTTTTTGAAACGCTGTGCCGCATTGCTGAGCTCATGATGTTTTGGCCAAACCAGCCACATTTCCGATACGGCATCCTCTTCAGCTATCGCCACCCAGCGCATTTCATTTAGCTGCACGCGTTTAAACGAGGCGGGCAAAATGGACACCCCTAGCCCGGCTGCAACCAGGCCGATAATAGTCATGGCTTCACCCACTTCTTGCGTAATCACTGGCGATAACCCGTAACGACGCATCAACCCTAGAATATCATCGTATAATCCGGTCCCAACATGAGGATCGAAAAAGACAAAAGGCTCCTGCGCCAGCTCGGCCAGCGTCACCGACGGCTGCGCCGCCAGCGGATGATCCCGCGGGATCATCGCCATTAACGGTTCCCGTAAAATTACCTCCCACGCCAGCGTGTCGGGCAACTGCGTATTGCGCATGAGCCCCAAATCCAGCGATCCCTCATTCAACGGAACAATCTGTTCACGAGTGTTAATCTCGCGGGTCTGGATATGCACATCCGGATAATGGCGACGAAAGGTAGAAAGCGTATGCGAAACCGCACTGATAAACGGCGCTGACGAGGTAAATCCGATACGCAGTTCGCCCGTTTCGCCCAGATGTAGCCGCTCCGCACGGGCAGCCGCGTCATTCACCAGACTCAGCACCTGACGGCTATCCGCAAGAAACTGTTTGCCCGCTGCCGTCAGGCTGACGCTTCGGTTGGTGCGGGCCAGTAACCGCGCGCCCACCTGCTGCTCAAGGATCTGAATCTGCTGACTCAGCGGGGGCTGGGAGATATTTAGCCGCGCCGCCGCACGGCCAAAATGCAGCTCCTCGGCCACGGCAATGAAATAGCGTAAATGGCGCAGCTCAATATTCATATGTTTAACGTATCATTTGAGATTATTAATATATTAGACAGAATATTGACAATTTCCTACCCTGATCCTGTGGTCATTCCCATCCCCGTCATCACGGGGACGTTTTCGCAAGGATCTTACGTGAGTCGTACAACAACCGTTGATATCGCCCCGGCAAGCGACATTGATGATTTACCTGCAACACCTCAGCCAGCCCAATTTATTAAACGTGGTACAACCCCTTTCATGCGCGTCACGCTGGCGCTCTTCTCAGCAGGACTGGCGACATTTGCCCTGCTGTATTGCGTTCAACCTATTCTTCCCGTGTTGTCTCATGAATTTGGCGTGTCGCCTGCCAGCAGCAGTATTTCGCTCTCAATTTCAACCGGTATGCTGGCGGTCGGTTTACTGTTTACCGGCCCGCTTTCTGATGCTATCGGACGCAAACCGGTGATGGTCACGGCGTTACTGCTGGCCTCTGTATGCACCCTGCTGTCGACAATGATGACCAGCTGGCACGGGATTCTGGTGATGCGCGCGCTGATTGGGCTGTCGTTAAGCGGCGTCGCGGCGGTTGGCATGACCTATTTGAGCGAAGAAATTCATCCCAGTTTTGTCGCCTTTTCGATGGGCTTGTACATTAGCGGGAATTCGATCGGTGGCATGAGCGGCCGCCTGCTCAGCGGTGTTTTCACCGATCTCTTTAACTGGCGCATCGCGCTGGCGGTAATTGGCTGCTTCGCCCTTGCCGCCGCACTGATGTTCTGGCGAATTTTGCCGGAATCGCGTCATTTTCGTCCCACGCCGCTGCGGCCCAAAACGCTGTTGATCAATTTCCGCCTGCACTGGCGCGATAAAGGTTTGCCGCGCCTGTTCCTGACCGGCTTCCTGTTAATGGGATCTTTCGTCACGCTGTTTAACTATATTGGCTATCGCCTGATGCTCTCGCCGTGGCATTTGAGCCAGGCGTTTGTTGGCTTGCTGTCGGTGGCGTATCTCACTGGCACCTGGAGTTCACCCAAAGCTGGCGCAATGACCGCGCGTTTCGGGCGCGGCCCGGTCATGCTGACGTCCATCGGCGTGATGCTGGCGGGATTGCTGATGACGTTGTTCTCATCTTTATGGCTAATTTTCGCCGGAATGCTGCTGTTCTCCGCCGGTTTTTTTGCAGCCCATTCGGTCGCCAGCAGCTGGATTGGCCCACGCGCCCGTCGCGCTAAAGGCCAGGCCTCCTCGCTGTATCTCTTTAGTTATTATCTGGGTTCCAGCATCGCCGGGACGCTCGGCGGCGTTTTCTGGCACCGCTACGGCTGGAATGGCGTCGGTGGATTTATCGCGTTGATGCTGTGCGCAGCGCTGCTGGTGGGGATGAGTCTGCATAAACGTCTGCATTAACGTTGAATAACCTCGTGTTTCAGTCGGACGGATGCTACTTTTTGTCATTGCCCGATTCAGACACGAGGACTTCATGAACAACAATAACTATCAACAACTCACCCGCACGTTCCAGCGTCTCTCCCGTTTCTCGCATCTTTCCTCCATCGCCAGTTGGGATATGTTCGCCATGATGCCACCAGGCGGCAGCCAGGCCCGAGGTGAAGCCCTGGCGGAAATGAGCGTATTGCAGCATCAGATCCTCACCGATAAGAAAGTCGGTGAATGGCTGGCGTCCGCCGAAAGCGAAGATTTAAACGACGTCGAACAGGCCAACCTGCGTGAGATGACACGACTCTTCCAGCAAGCGTCTTTACTCCCGGAATCGCTGGTTGAAGCCAAATCGCTGGCGGGGAGCAAATGTGAACACGCCTGGCGTACGCAGCGTCCCGCCAACGACTGGCAGGGTTTTTCCGCCAATCTTAAAGAGGTCGTCAAACTCAGCCGTGAGGAGGCGCGCCTGCGTGCCGAAGCGAAAGGCTGCACCCCTTATGATGCGCTGCTCGATATCTTTGAACCGGATATGACCAGCGCTCGTCTGGACAACGTGTTTGGTGATTTGAAATCCTGGCTCCCGGATTTGCTCGCCCGCGTGGTGGAAAAGCAGGCGCAACAATCCTTTGTTCCGCCGCAAGGGCCTTTCCCGACCGCCGTGCAGCGTGAGCTCGGCCTGGAAGCCATGCAAATGCTGGGCTTCGATTTTAATGCGGGTCGTCTGGATGTGAGTGCGCATCCGTTCTGCGGCGGCGTCCCTGAAGATGTCCGCATCACTACGCGTTACGACGAAAACGAACTGTTGAGCGCGCTGTTTGGCGTGGTACATGAAACCGGCCATGCGCGTTATGAGCAAAATCTGCCGCGCAACTGGCTCGGACAGCCTGTCGCTCTGGCGCGTTCGACGGCCATTCACGAATCACAAAGTCTGTTCTTTGAGATGCAGCTCGGGCGCAGCAACGCCTTCCTGAAACACCTGCTCCCGGCTGTTCATGCGCGTTTTGGCAGCCAGGCCGCCTTCAGCGAAGAGAATTTTATCGCCTGGAACCAGCGCGTGAAGCCGGGTTACATCCGCGTCGATGCGGACGAAGTAAGCTATCCGGCGCACGTCGTGCTGCGCTACGAAATCGAACGCTCGCTGATTAACGGTGAAATCGAAGTGGAAGACATCCCGGCGCTGTGGGATGAAAAAATGCAGTCCTGGCTCGGCCTGTCGACCAAGGACAACTACCGTAACGGCTGTATGCAGGACATCCACTGGACCGACGGCGGCTTTGGTTACTTCCCGTCGTACACGCTGGGTGCGATGTATGCTGCGCAGCTGTTCAGCGCGGCGAAAAACGCGTTACCCGGACTGGAGTCATCGATTGCGAGTGGCGACTTCTCCGCGCTGTTTGACTGGCTACGCCAGAATATCTGGCAGCACGGCAGCCGCTTTACCACCTCGCAGCTCATTGAGCAGGCAACCGGTGAAGATCTGAACAGTCGTTATTTCCGTGAACATCTCACCTCCCGCTATCTGTAATAGCCCGCGCCGGGGCCTGTCCCCGGCGCTGTACATTCCGTTACACGCCGAAACCAATGACTCACGGAAGGCTCAACCCCAAATGGATATAGTTATTTCAACGGCCCCGCAGTGGGGTTAAATGAAAAACCAAATTCGAGGGTATGAGAATGAAAAAAGTATTAGCTCTGGTTGTTGCCGCTGCTATGGGTCTGTCTTCTGCTGCGTTTGCTGCTGAAACTACAGCGTCCGCTGCACCTGCTACCGCAACAGCGACCACCATGAAAGCGGCGCCAGCGAAAACTGTGCACCACAAAAAACACAAAAAAGCGGTTGAGCAGAAAGCTCAGGCTGCTAAAAAACACCACAAAAAAGCAGTGAAAAAACAAGAAACCGCTCCTGCAACGACCACTGCTCCCGTTGAGCAGAAAGCCCAGGCTGCGAAAAAACACCACAAAGCTGCTGCGAAACCTGCCGTAGCGCAGAAAGCGCAAGCCGCTAAAAAACATCATAAAAAAGCAGTGAAAAACGAAGCGGCTAAACCTGCTGCTCAGCCAGCTGCGTAAGCGTTCGAGCTTAATCGCGCCCCTCGGGGCGCGTTGCAGACCGGTGCTGAACCGGAGTCGGATCAGCGCCGTTTTTATTTCCGGAGGCCGTATGCTGCGACGCTATCGGTTTGAGTTCATTCTTATCACGCTTATTTTATGCGCGCTCATCGCCTGTCGGTTTTATCTTTCCTGAATGTAGCACGCTGATTTTACTCCCACTTTCTCGCCGTCCCGTCTATAGTATTTTAATAGGGTTCACGTTTAATAATCATAATTACCCCACCAGAGTGTGATATGCGGAAAATAGTTGTGTGCTTACTGGGAACGTTCTGCCTCTTTTCTGGTTTTAGCCATGCGGATGACGGCGACGATGACGCTGTGAACGCGAAAGAGATCAAAACGCTTTTTTTTGGTCATGATGACCGTACGCGTGTCGCCGATCCGACTGAATCACCCTGGGATGCCATTGGGCAACTGGAAACCGCGAGCGGTAACTTATGCACCGCGACCTTGATCTCCCCTCATCTGGCGCTGACCGCCGGACACTGTCTGCTCATTCCGCCGAAAGGCAAACCGGATAACGTCGTTGCGCTGCGTTTTGTCTCCAAAAAAGGTGTCTGGCGTTATGACATTCATGGCGTGGAAGGTCGCGTCGAACCGTCGCTGGGTAAACGCTTAAAGCCCGACGGCGATGGCTGGATTGTTCCCCCGTCAGCCGCGGAGTGGGATTTTGGTTTAGTGGTGCTGCGCTATCCGCCGTCGGGTATCACGCCGCTGCCGTTATTTGACGGCGATAAAGCCGCATTGACCGAGGCGCTCAAAGCCGCCGATCGCAAAGTCACCCAGTCCGGCTATCCGGTCGATCATCTGGATTCACTCTATACGCACACCGATTGCATCGTCACCGGTTGGGCGCAAACCAGCGTGCTATCGCATCAATGCGACACGTTGCCGGGCGACAGCGGTTCACCGTTGATGCTGAAAACGGATAAAGGCTGGCAATTGATTGGCGTGCAAAGTTCTGCTCCGGCAGCCAAAGATCGCTGGCGCGCGGATAACCGTGCGTTATCGGTGACCGGTTTTCGCGACAAACTGGAAGCGTTGTCGCAGGAATAACTCAGCAGTATCTGACTTTACGCAATTCAATAATCGCCTCGATGGGCATCGGCTGACTGAACCAGAATCCCTGCAGTTGGTCACAGCCCGCGAGGCGCAGTAGCTTCATTTGCTTTTCGTTTTCCACCCCTTCAGCAACCACCGCCATGCCCAATGCGCTCGCTATACGCACCGTTCCGCTGACCAGCGCGATCGCCTGCTCGTCGTTATCCACCAGCCCGGCCAGGGATTTGTCGATTTTGATGGTATCGAAATTGAAGCGGCGCAAATAGCCAATGCTGGAATAACCCGTTCCAAAATCATCCAGCGCGACGGCAGTTCCCAACGCTTTTAAATTGGCGATGGCGGCGCGCGCACGTTCAGGATTTTCCAGAACGTAGGTTTCGGTCACTTCCAGTTGCAGCCGATTTGCCGGGAAACGGGTCATCTCAATGACTTTCGCGACCTTTTCTTCAAACTCGGGATCGCGAAATTGCGCGGGAGAAATATTGACTGACAGTTTCAGATCGCTGAAGGGCTCCAGATCCTGACAGGCGCGGCGCAGCACGAACTGACCGAGGCTATAAATTAGCCCACTGGTTTCCGCAATGCTGATAAATTCATCCGGTTTCAGCTCTCCCGCCGGACGACGCGGCCAACGCACTAACGCTTCAACGCTGGTCATTTTCTGGCTGCGCGCATCAATAATCGGCTGATACCAGACATCGAATTCATCGCGTTCCATGCCGTCGCGAATTTCGTTTTCTATCGCCAGCTGCCGCTCGCGAGCGCTGTTCAGCTCGGCATCATACTGTGTGATGCGCCCTTTTCCGGTGATTTTGGAGTGGTACATCGCAATGTCTGCCCGGCGGAATAATTCCGAGCTGGTGCATTCGATCAGCGTTCCGCTGGCGAGCCCAATGCTGGCGCTGATATGGATGGTGCGTTCACCAATGCGTACGGGCGCATCCAGGAACGCCAGAACGTCGTTTGCAAAGGTCAAGGCCTGTGCCTGCGAGTCGTCCCCGCCAATGGTCATCGCGAATTCGTCGCCGCCCATTCGGGCCAGCATACCGCCCTGCGGCACCCTCTCGCTGAGCGCCTTTGCCAGCAGAATAATGAGTTCATCGCCCACGTCATGGCCGTAAATATCATTCACATCCTTAAAGCCGTCCAGATCGATAAAGACCACGGTTTTCACGTCAATATCACCGCGCAAACTCACCCGTTCCAGCTCTTCGATCAACGCGCGTCGATTCGGCAGATGACTCAACCAGTCGGTACGCGCTACGCGTCTGGCCTGATTTTCGCCCCGAGCGAGTTTGTATAACCCCACGCTGCTCACCAGAATAAACAGCAAAATCAGCGCCGAGGCCAGGATAACGATTTGTGTGATTTGGTTTGAGGCTGCCCTTGCCGCCTGCGCTCCCGGCTGCTGTGGCTGCCAGTTGAGGTAACCCAGGATTTCACCTGCCGAACTTTTTAGCGGAGTACTGTATTCACTGATGTGATCCCGGGTGAAATGCAGGTTTTCTATCTGGAAGGTATTTCCCAGATCGCTCAGGATCTGAGGGCTGATATGGCGCGTGATCACCAGATAACGGCGGACGTTATTTTTCACCTGCAAGCGCCCCACCATGGGACGAATCAGCCCAATCCCGACAAAGGCGACACCTTGACGCGTGCGGGTGATCCCGGCAAAAATTTTCGTTTCTGCCTGCAATGCCTGCGCATTTTCTCGGATCAACGCTTTCAGGCCGTATCCAAAAAAGTCGAGGTTGGTTTCTTTAAACGGCTGGCTTTGAAGTGAGCCCCACATGACATGGAAATGCTCGTCGAGCACGAATGTGCCGTCGTACAGGTTATTGATTTTAAAGCCTGCGCCCCAGGTGTTATACAGCCAGTCGGTATTTAACACCGGCGGATAAACTTCCCGCACGGCGTCATCCCAGACGGCATTATCAATCACCAACGACCAGACGCGATTCGTCGACGTCTGGATCGCCCCCTGAACCGACAGCGCAGAGCGGTGTTCATCTATCTCGTTGGTTTTACTGCTGATCAGGTGCAGCGAAAGGTAAAGCAGCGCGACCACGGAAACGACCAAACCGATCCCCGCCATAAAAATCATGACAAACAGCGTTTTTGCGGAAGGAATATTGCGCCAGCTTAAGGGGTTATACATTCGCTGCTCTCTTGGAATGACATAATTCTAAGCGTAATACAGCGCGCGAATTTCGCTGCCCGTAAATGCAGGCTGCGATCACATCAGGCCAGTTTTATCATCACCATTCCTGCCAGCAGCAGAATCAGGCCAATCCAGCCTTTACGATTAAGGCGTTGGCCGAATAAGATCCAGCCAGCCGCCAACGTGGCGGCGATACCAAAACCGCCCCACAGCGCGTAGGCGACCGAGAGATCAATCCCTTTTACCGCCTGAGAAAGTGCGCTAAATGCGCCTAAGACCGCGCCGATGGACAGTAAACCGAACCCCTTTCGGCGAAAACCATCAGAGAATTTCAGGAACACGTTTGCCATAATTTCCAGTACGATGGCCAACGCCAGCCAGGCCGCATGAATCCATTCAAACTGTTGCATGGGCCTGCTCCTTTTGCTGTTTCGTCGGTTTGCGTGTCCCTGATTTAATCAGCACAATTCCGATAACAAGCGTAGCCAGACCGGCAATTTTCATCGCTGACAGGGCTTCATCAAATAACATTACGCTAAACAGCGTAATCAACAGAATACCTATCCCCTCCCACAACGCATACGCCACGCCGAGCGCGATTTTTTTTACCGCGAACGACAGGAAAATATACGAAAGGGAAATCATCACCAGCATTAAAATAAAGCCAGTATTATCATCACTAATACTTGCCCATTTCATCGACAAGGTCCCCGTAATTTCAGCCACGATGGCCAGGGCTAATAGTATCCAGTAAAACATGGTCTTCTCCTGCTTGAGAATATAATCCATTGCAGCTTGTCGAAAACGACAAACCCAAAAAATGAAATACGTCAGATAGCTAAACGCGTCGCGTCAGCTCAGGCAGAAGGCAGGACTATAGTGCGTTGCGCCAGTGTTGCTCACCGGACAGCAGGAAGAGAGAGGTTGAGAAAATAGCGGTGTTATTTGAAAAGTACGTCCTGAACAGATTGTCCATAATATTACAATTATCCGCGGTATTGCTTCTCGTCATTGCGGATGAAAATTGTCCTCGGTAGTTAAACACGCCTGATTTGTACCATAAGCCAGGAATTAACTCAAAACTTTTTCATTTCTTTACTCTGCTTGTTTAACTTACATTCGCATATTAAAGGCGCATCGCTATTATTATAAAAAAAAGGATTAGAGCAGGAACTCACATGGCTAAGCCCATCATTACCCTGAACGGATTAAAAATCGTCATTATGCTTGGAATGCTGGTGATCATTCTCACCGGTATCCGTTTCGCCGCCGATATCATCGTGCCTTTCATTTTGGCGCTGTTTATCGCGGTGATCCTCAACCCATTGGTGCAACGAATGGTCCGCTGGCGCATCCCGCGAGTGCTGGCGATCTTGCTGCTCATCACCATTATCATTATGGCGATGGCGCTGCTGGTAACCTATCTCGGAACATCGCTGAACGAGCTGGCCCGAACGCTTCCGCAGTACCGTTCAAAACTGGTGATTCCGTTGCAGCAGATGGAACCCTGGCTGCAGCGTGCGGGTATTGAGGTGTCCGTTGAGGAGCTGCTGAAGTATATCGACCCGAATGCGGCGATGACGCTGGTGACGGCGCTTCTGGCGCAGCTTTCCAGCGCCATGACCTCCATTTTCCTGCTGCTGCTGACCGTTGTGTTTATGCTGGTCGAGGTGCCGCAACTGCCGGTCAAACTGCAGCAGATGATGGTGCGACCGGTTGAGGGCATGGGCGCAATCCAACGCGCACTGGATAGCGTGTCGCGCTATCTGGTACTGAAAACCGCGATCAGCATTGTGACGGGGCTGGTGGCATGGGCCATGCTTGCCGTGCTGGATGTGCGTTTTGCGTTTGTGTGGGGCTTGCTGGCCTTCGCACTCAACTATATTCCGAATATCGGCTCTGTGCTGGCCGCCATCCCCCCGATTACTCAGGTACTGGTCTTTAGCGGATTTTACGATGCGTTGGTCGTCCTGGCGGGCTATCTGATTATTAATCTGGTCTTCGGTAACATTCTTGAGCCGAGAATGATGGGACGTGGGCTTGGGCTTTCCACGCTGGTGGTCTTTTTATCACTGATTTTCTGGGGATGGTTGCTCGGTCCGGTGGGCATGTTGCTCTCCGTTCCGCTGACGATTATTGTCAAAATTGGTCTGGAACAGACCGCAGGCGGACAGACGATCGCCGTGTTGCTGAGCGATATGAGTCACCGATAAGTTTTCGCGCCAGTCCTCTTCTCACCAGAGGACTGGAACGCGTGAGTCGTGCATCGCAAACATCGGCTTAGCGAGCCGTCCAGCCTTTCGATAATACGCCAGCGCCGCTCGCCACTCTGTCAGCGGAAACAGCGTCACGTCGCCATAGTGACTCGCCAGCAGCTTAGGCCAAATTTCACAAAATTCTGCCTGCCATTGATCACTGCTTAATGCATCCAGATAGTTTCGGATATGGAACCACCGCACCTGCGGCTGCTGCCTGAACGGCGTACCCGAAAGCAACCCATAGCAGACAAAAATCCCTGTTTCCGGCATTGCGTCCAGAATCCCGTCCGCCAGCCTTCCCCCCGTGGCGTCGTACACCCTCTCTGCCTGCGCAGCAATGGCGCTAATGGTCGCCGTATCCTGCTGCAAAACCGGAATGATACCCATCGCCCGCAACCTTTCGGCATGCGCAGGCGATCGGTGAATCCCATACACCGCGTCAGCACCCGCCTTGATCGCCCACTGCCCGAGCAGCGCGGCACAGTCGGACCCGGCCGCCGTCAGCACGATCCGCTTTCCCTTCGGGGGGTAAAGATTGAGCATCATTTGGGCAGCCAGCGGGTTGATGTACCCGCGAGCCGCGAGCGTTGATTCGATGTCGTCCGGCACGGGAACCGCCAGTGCCATGGGGCAATCCACACTGTTTTGCCAGGTGCCTTGACCGCGTAACGGCAGCACGCGTTTCCCAAGCCAATGTGGTGGCCCTTCCGTTACCACGCCGACTCCTTCGTAACCTGCCACCGCCGGCAGCGGCGTCCGATGACGATAGGCGCCCGTCATCGGAATCAGATCCGAGGCATTCACCGGGGAAAAGAGCATTTTCACCCGGATCTGCCCGGCAGGCAGCGGTGCCGGTGGTCTCGACTCCACGTGCAGGACAGACTCAGGTTCGCCAAAGACGCGATACCCTAAAGCAGAATGATTCATTAACGGATGCCTGACATGTTTCATCAGCAAAGCTTACTGTCTTGTACCCTGAGCGGAAATGATTATTTCGCCACGGGCAAATCGGCGTATCGCGTCGTATAGGCCGGAGAGAGCATTTCCCGTTTCATCGCCCAGCTTTTTTGAATACCCTGCCCGGCAAACCATATCGTCCCACGCCCGGAGACATTCAGCTTATCAATGGTCTGCATCAATGCCTGGCTGTCGGGTCGCGGCGGGTGTTCATCAAACAAATTGAGTTGCGCGACGCCCTGACTGAAAAAATCACTCAGCATGATGCCCGCTTTCATGTAGCGAAAACCGTCTTTCCAGATCCTGTCCAGCGCCTGGCTGGCGACGCGAATAATATCGCGCGTATCGTTTGACGGGATCGCCAGACGACCACTGGCCTGCGGGCCATAAAACACATCATTTTCGGCATGCGGGCTGGTGCGCATAAACACGCTGATCACACAGCAGTGCTGTCGCTCCGCTCTGAGTTTCTCAGCAGCACGTTCGGCATAGGCACAAATGGCCTCCTGCATCTCGCGATACTCCGTAATGCGGTGACCAAACGAGCGGCTGCAAATAATCTGCTGCTTCGTCGGCACGCACTCATCCATTTCAAGGCACGGCTCACCCCGGAGTTCACGCACGGTACGCTCCAGCACAACGTTGAAGTGTTTGCGGATAACCCAGGTTGAGCTGTCGGCCAGCTGCAGCGCCGTTTCAATGCCCATCATAGTGAGCGTTTTAGCAATCCGTCGCCCCACGCCCCACACCTCTGCGACAGGCATCCGGGCCAGAAGTTTTCGCTGCCGTTCGCTGTCAGACAAGTCAACCACGCCCCCGAGCTGGGGCCATTTTTTCGCGGCAAAATTAGCGGCTTTCGCCAGCGTTTTGGTGGGCGCAATACCGACGCCGACTCTCAGTCCGGTAACTTGATACACCCTATCCCGCATCTGATGACCGAACGCGTCAAGCGGTATACAGCAGGCAATACCCGTCAGATTAACAAACGCTTCATCGATAGAATAAATGTCAATCGCAGGGGCCATCTCTTCCAGCGTCGTCATCACGCGCACACTCAGATCGGCATAAAGCGCATAATTGGAACTAAAAACAGCCACTTGCTGACGGTGAAGATCCTCTTTGATCTTAAAGTAAGGCGCACCCATTTTGATGCCTAACCTTTTGGCCTCTTCTGAACGAGAGATAATGCAGCCATCGTTATTCGAAACCACGACCACCGGTTTGCCCTGAAGATCCGGTCGAAATACCGTTTCACAGCTGGTGTAGAAGCTGTTGACATCAACTAGCGCGAACATATTTGTGCGATTTTAGCGTGTGAGTCACCACGCCGAAGATTTGCAGCTCTTCGTCGGCGTCAAAAATGATGGGAGAAAAGCGCGGGTTACGCGGAACAAGCTGCAAAATCGGACGAACGCGCAACTCTTTCACCGTAAATTCCCCGGCGACGGCGGCCACAACGATGTCGCCGTGTTCAGGCGTTAAAGCGCGATCCACCACCAGCAAATCACCGTCAGTAATTCCTGCCCCAATCATGGACTCCCCGCTGACCCGGATAAAATACGTGGCGCTGGGATGCTTAATCACCAGTTTATTAAGATCGATACGATCTTCTACGTAGTCCTGAGCGGGACTGGGAAAGCCACACGACACGCGCTCCAGGAAGAGAGGTAACTCAATGAGGGTGTTGAGATCGCACGAAAAAAGATGACTCATAATTGCTCACCTGCAGATAACTGTATATAAATACAGTATTATGAGTTTTAGGTAGGGATCAAGACACTTTTGGGACGGTAGCCCAAACGCGTTGAAGTTTGTGGGAATTTAGTTTGCAGAGTGGGACGAGTGACCAGGGTAATGCTCCTCCATCGCTTAAATGATGCGACGGTGCCTCCTTGCCATTGCCGACGCCAGGGTACGTTCGCTCCTCGCTCACAGCAGACCTTCATTTCGGTCAGAAGGTCTGCTGGGTGCCAAGACCGGACGTTAAGCATATGAATTTATGAAGAATAGGCTAAAAAGGGGGGGCTGCGGTCATACTGCAAGCTATAGAATACTTTACCAACTTAATGGTTGGATCCGGCACTGCATGTTATTAAAAATAGTGCTATTTTTCTCACTATCTACTCCTCGTTCTACCAAAAGCTGTAGATGGCTACAGTATTCATCATGGTCTGCAGATGCAGTTATTGCAGCGGGAATAAGATATATCGCCCATATAAAGGATGTTATGATCATAAAAAACATGATGAACGCAAGTCGACGGCGTTTAATAAAGCGACTTACTGAGCTTACGACCATTGCTCGATACGCGCACACAATAGTCAATGCTAGCCACAGACCAGCAGCAGACAAATAAACTGGATTTGTAAATTTAAGCAATGGCTGGACAGCGAAACCCGCAACGATGGCACCTAATGCATACTGGTAAAAAAAAGCCATAAAAAAAGTCTTGTATCGGGTGAGCTTGCTAATATCATCATCTGAAGGTTGCCACTCAAGTTCACTTTTGAGGTTAATTCTTATTTTTTCAATGTACTTTACACATGATTTAGTCAGAGTGGATAGTTTCATACTTAGGAACCTGCATAAGATAGCCAAAACTGGATGAGATACTTGTAGTTATCGGCAAGTTTCCTTGCATTGTTAATTTTGAATCGCCATATCTCTGGTAGACATATTGAAAGTCATTGTTGCGACGGTTAGCTGGAAGCGCTAGCGTCAGCTCTTCGCTCATAAGGGACAACCATACTCAAATCTCCCACATTGAAGGAGATTTGAGTATGAACACGTCCCCGTGGAACAAAGACCGTATCATAGGCCAAAAAAGATCACTTCAGATATCTCATATCTGGGGTATCCGAATCCGACTTGAACTGGAAGGTAAAACGCGCGATTTAGCTCTGTTCAATATGGCCCTGGACAGTAAACTTCGGGGCTGTGATCTGGTTAAGCTAAAAGTCTCTGATGTTGCATATGGCAGCTCTGTTTCAAGCAGAGCAACGGTGTTGCAACAGAAAACCGGTAGCCCTGTGCAATTTGAGATAACCAAAGGGACAAGAGAAGCTGTCGCTGCATTAATTAAGCTTGGCAATTTGCGCAGTAAAGATTTCTTGTTCCGGTCTCGGGTCGGAACTAACCAGCACATATCAACCCGACAATACAACCGAATCTTTCATGGATGGGTAGAAAAGCTTGGTCTCGAAGATTCGCTTTACAGCACACATTCCATGAGAAGAACAAAACCTTACCTGATCTACAAGAAAACCAAGAATCTTCGGGTGATCCAACTTCTGTTGGGCCATAAGAAACTGGAAAGCACAGTCCGTTATCTGGGCATTGAAGTAGATGATGCGTTAGAGATCTCTGAATCGATTGAAGTCTAAGGTTGCCAAGGCTGCAACAGCAGCCCTGTGCCAGGAGTGGATGTTTGCAACATGGTTGATGACCATTGAGTAGAGGAATTTCGTGCATATTTAAGCTGAATTCTGGGCGTTACAAACGCTCTCGCTGTGATTTTCTCAGATGAGGATATAAGTGGTTTAAATGCAAAATTCCTGGCCATTGAATTTCATTAATGATCTATTTGTAATAGAGAACTGGTATATTCCTTAAAGCTTGAAATTATTTTATTAATTTCATTTTTTCTATAGTTATATCTTCTATAACAGGGTGCTCTATATCTTGCCAAACACGTCTCTCGCCATGATCGACTAATTCAGATACCTTACCACCTAAGATTCTAACGAAATTTTTGTTCGAAACGGCAAAAAAACATGCTCCAGATTCTAAAATGATCGTGGGTGAAGCATTGAACTTACAAATTCCATCAGGATATTCATCCTCTGGTGTGGGTTGTGGGTAAGCCATTTTATACAGATATTCAAAAGCTTTATCTGTTGAAGCATTAAATATTTTATCATCGCTTGGCATAGCTATAAGAGCATTTTCAGAATCAATAAAATCATCATAATCAACGAATAAGGTCGATGTGCGGATATCATTAGGATACATACTCCCATTCAAAAAGAAATAAAAGAAACCATTCTTTATAGAATCGCCCCACTGCGGAACGTATTCAATCCAGATTGCAAAGCGATAGGGATCACCAAAAACCATAATATTCCTTTACCGAATAGTTTACCGATTTAGAGAAGTTCTGTTCGAAGCACATCAATGTTCTTAAGAATTTATGGTTTTTTATATAGTAACCACTCATCCCAGGCATTTTGCGCATCAATATCGGGATAGCCTCGGCTTTTGATCATGTCCCTGGCAATCTCTGCAGGTAACTCAATAGCAGTAGCATTATCTCGGATCGACTCAACATCCTCTCGTGTCAATTCTCGTCCGAAGTCCTTCTCTTTGGCTTCAAGCAGCGCAACAAGGGCAGGAATAAACACAATAGCCATGATTTGCAATACGCCGTAAATGATTAAATTTAATTCATTTTGGCATAGATATCATGTCAATACACCTTATAGCCACTGCATAACTGGAAAAATTTTATATTTAAATTCGTTCGTGAGGTGTAAACGTCCGTTCCTCGCTCATTGCTGGCCTTCGGCTCCGCAGATCGTCAGCTCCGTGCCAGAAGCGGACCTCCCAGTTAACCGATGCGTTATAAATGCTGATGCATCGGTTAACTGGGAGGGGGGTAAGTATATAGATAAGCCCTCAAAGGGATAATTACCTTGAAAAAGTAAAACGATCGGTTTACTTTAAGGTATGAATAAAAAACAAACTATTATGCAAGCCGCTGAACGGTTGTTCTACCTCAACGGTTTTCATGCTACCAGCACCGATAACGTTTGTAGCGAAGCAGGAGTATCGACCCGTACGCTCTATCGCTATTTTCCTACGCGTGAAGCGCTGACGGCGGCAATTATGGATCAGCGCCGCGAACGCTTTTTCTCTGAACTGGGCTCTCCACGGGAGCCGGGCTCAATAAGTGATATGTTTGATGTAATGAACAACTGGATGAGTACCAATGGCATCAGAGGGTGCTTTTTCCTGAAAGCCTGGGGTGAGTATGCCGGAGAGAATCCCGCACTGGCGGAACTGGCCATGTCGTACCGGTATGAAATACGTGCGTATATAGCGGAATGCATCAGCCATGCCTGCCACAGGGAAAATGTCCCGCTCGCTGATGCCATCTGGGCATTATTTGAAGGTACGCTGACTACCGCCCTGATAATGGGTGCCCCTGCAGCCTGCGAGGCTGGAAAAACCGCCGCGCTTCAGCTCATCAACGCTTCGGGCGGTCAAAAATGAAAAATACCTTATTAGGTGTGACTGGATTTGCGCTTATTGCCGTCTCATATGGTATGGCACGCTTTGCATGGGGACTGATGGTGCCTGATGTTATGCGCGATATAGCCTTCACGCCGAAGCTGGCAGGCATTCTCTCCGGTTGCAGTTTTATCGCCTATTGCATAGCCATTCTGGCGGCACCGGTATTTTTAGCGTGGGCTGGGCCGAGACTACCTGCGTTAATGTCATCACTGAGTGCTGCCACTGGCCTACTAATTATTGCTGTGGCGGGTTCGCAATGGTTGTTAGCTCTCGGACTGTTTATCGCCGGACTAAGCGCCGGTCTTGCTTCTCCGGCGTTTGCTGCAGCGGTCAGCCAATGTATGGCTCAAAGAGAGCAGCCAGTAATGAACACGATAATCAATGCCGGGACGAGTGCAGGGATTATTCTCTCTGTGCCGGTTTTATTGTGGCTTCCAGGGGGCTGGAGGATGGCATGTCTGCTTTTCGCACTACTGGCGCTGCTGTGCGCCTTTCCTGTATGGCGTATTCTGCCTAAAGAAAGACCTTCTGCCCCACACGGATTTTTCCATCTGTTTTTGCATCAGCGCGCACTTCACCGACTGATGGCGATTGCTTTTTTTAGTGGAATTGCCAGCGCGGCCTGGTGGAGCTTTGGGCCTGCACTGTTGCACGGACTTGATATTAAGCCTGATATTATCAGTCTGTTATGGATGACTGCTGGTGCTGCTGGGATTACGGGCGCATTAACCGGACCGCTGGCAAAAATTATTGGCATGAATCAGGTCTACCGGTTTTCACAGTGCAGTCTGGCACTTCCGTTAATACTTATAGCTTTCAGCCAGCATTTTACCTGGTGGCTGGTTCCCGCAGTAGCACTGGGCGGTGCAAGCTATGTGACGCTTTCCGGCGTACTGCTCGTATGGGGAGCCTCTGCGTCAGAAAACTCACCTGCAGCAGGCGTAAGCGCGTTGTTTTTCCTGCTGGCGGCGGGACAGGTCGCCGGGTCGATAATTTTTGGTCAGATATATGCGCTGACCAGCGGCAAGACAGCGCTACTCATCTTTGCCGCGCTGCCTTTGTTAATGGTTTTTGCCATTTGGAACAGATCCTCTTCCCGGGCCCATTGATACAGTAAGATTCTACCTGCCTGCAGAGTGATGTGAACGAGGCATGAATTTTCGCTATTTACGCTGATATCTCTCCGTCGCTGGGCATTTCGATCTCGTTCCTGAACATTCTGCAGGCCGTTATTGTCTGATTCCTTTCCGTAACATGGCTGTTAATGATTTTGTTACGGGCAATCAGTCGACTCAAAAACGTTCCGGTATATCTCAGGATATGTTATCAAACGCCTGCATACGCTTATCAGGATATGAATATCCACTTTTCGTTCACACCGGACCTGGCTGTCTTGCTCCTGTCTGCTCCGTACTGGGAGTCCAACCGATGGATACAACAATTAGCGCAATGCTTTTGATAAACAGACGGCCTCTGTCCGACCTATATATGGGCCATAATTCTCAATACGGACATACCCATTTCGTTCGTAAAAATTGACGGCTCGAATATTGATATGTCGTGTTTCCAGCCTAAGTTCGTTATATCCCATCTCTATTGCTGATGTTTCCAGATAAGCAAGTAATGTTTTGCCAATGCCTGGCACGCTACGGTCTGAAAACATCCTTTTTAGCTCAGCTATATTTTGCGTTAATGGCCTTACAGCACCACATCCTATCACTTCGCCATGCGTATTTTTTACCAACACCCACAATGCGTTGTCATCATTCATTGCATCAACGTTGAAATTGCTTTTGCCGTTATCACCCGTAATAGCGGCAAGCTCCGCTGACAGCATTTCGATTAAGCGATGGGAATCTGAAGAGAATGGATCTGATTTCTCTATTGTGATCATGGCTATATCCTATTCACTTTATTAATTATTGGGAAGCATGTCGGTTCGTTATTTCAGGCTTATTTCATTGCGTTGTAAACTTTGAAGCCGGGATTTTTTTCAAAAATATCGGCAACAAAATCCATGAATACAATCGCCCGTTTTGGTAAAAGGCGATTAGCAACATAAACGGCTTGAATGGGAACAGGTGATGCCGTGTAGTCAGTCAGTAATAATTGTAAGTTGCCATTTTCCAGCCCCTCTTCGAACAGCCATTCTGGGCCTTGCGCGATCCCAATCCCTGCATTGACAAATTTCTGTACTGCTTCGGGTGAATTGACCCTGAGCCGACCAGAAACAGGAACATTGATATCCTGAAATCTCCAGGTCGCGCCCGTTGTTAGCAAGGTATAGATCAAACAATCATGTTTTTTCAAATCCTCTGGTGTATTAGGGATTCCGTGTTTAGCTAAGTACTTGTTACTGGCAACACAAACTCGCTCATACATGCCAAGTCTGCGGGCACGCATAGCACTGTCCTCCAGGTGTCCAATGCGGATTGCCAGCTCAGCCCCTTCATCAATGAGATTGATATAGCGGTCATTAATCTGAAGATCGAGTGTTAGCTCAGGGTAGCGTTCTAAAAAATCGGGGATATGCGGGACTAAGAATGTGTGTGCCAATGCTGTGGGGCAAGCAACGCGTAATAGCCCTGTGGGTGTTACATTTTTCCTGAAAGAAGACTCGGACTCTTCGACGGCTTCAAGAATACGTCTTGCTTCCAGATAATAACGTTCTCCTTCAGGCGTCAGTGAAAGCTTGCGGGTTGTTCTGTGAAGCAACCGCGTCTGCAAATGCTCTTCGAGGGCTGCAACATGACGGCTCACGTTCGGTTGCCCTAAGCCCAAACCCCTGCCGGCAGCCGAAAAGCTGCCAGTTTCAGCGGTACGGACAAAGCATGTCATCAAAAGTAATCTATCCATCCTAAGACCCATTTATGCTGTTAATGCATGAAAGATATTTAAAAATACAATCTTATCACTATCTGAGCATGAGCATAGAGTGGCTATCAAATCGGTCATTCGCCGGTCAGTAGTGAAAACTAACAGGAGATTTTTATATGGCTAGATTACAAGGTAAACGCGCACTGATCACGGGAGGTACAAGTGGTATTGGTCTTGAAACGGCGAAGCTGTTTGTTGCGGAAGGTGCACGCGTAATTGTTACGGGTGTTAACCCTGATTCTGTCGCAAAGGCTAAAGTAGAACTGGGTAATGATGTGTTAGTCGTGCGTGCTGATTCCGCTGATGTGAACGCACAAAAAGCTCTGGCTCAGACAGTTCAGGAACACTTTGGACAACTGGATATCGCTTTCCTGAATGCGGGTATATCACTGTATATGCCAATTGAGGCATGGACAGAAGAGCAGTTCGATCGCATTTATGATATCAACGTTAAAGGTCCTTACTTCCTCATGCAGGCGCTTCTGCCAGTGTTCGCAAGCTCTGCATCAGTGGTCTTTAATACCTCTATAAATGCTCACACGGGACCCGTGAACTCTTCAGTTTATGGCTCAACCAAAGCAGCGTTACTGAACATGTCGAAAACACTTTCTAACGAGTTACTTTCTCGTGGGATCCGTATCAACGCAGTAAGTCCTGGCCCTGTTGATACACCGCTTTACGATAAGGCAGGGATCCCAGTGGAATATCACGATCAAGTGATGAAAGATATCGTTGCAACCATTCCAGCAGGTCGTTTTGGTAAGCCTCAGGAAGTCGCACAAGCGGTACTTTACTTTGCATCTGATGCGTCTGCCTGGACCGTGGGTTCAGAGATCATCATCGACGGCGGCGTTTCAATCTAAGCTACAAAAATAAGATTTACCCTTCATCAAGCCCGCCACCTTTTTATAGCGGCGGGCTATCATTTTATCTGGAGTTTAAGATGTCTACCCATGGTCTGACGCTGATTAGCCACCCACTATGTCCCTTTGTGCAGCGCTCTGCGATAGTTCTGCTTGAGAAAAATGTGCCATTTGAACGCGTAAATGTAGACTTATCGGCGAAACCGGACTGGTTTCTTGCTCTGTCACCCAATGGCAAGGTGCCGCTGCTTAAAGTGCATCAGGCGAATGGCGAAGATGCGCTTATTTTCGAGAGCATGGTGATCTGCGAGTACCTGAATGAAACGCAAGACGGTGATTCGATGTACGCTGACGATGCCTTAGTAAGAGCCAGACAGCGCGCATGGATCGCGTTTTCTACCTCAATGCTTGGAAATGCATGGCAATTTTTAAACGCGACCGATCGGGCCATTGCCGACAGCAAACGCGCGTTGTTCCGTGTGCAGCTTGAACGTATTGAAGCTGAATTGAGTGTGGGACCTTATTTCTCTGGTGCCGAATTCAGTATGGTTGATGCGGTCTACGCCCCTATTTTCCGTTACTTCTCCATTATCGATGCATCAGTCTCTGAGGCGATTTTTGATGGACTTCCGCGTACTTCCTTATGGAAAGCTGCACTGGCAAAAAGGGAAAGCGTGAAAGCCGCTGTATCATCAGATTATGCAGAACTTTTCCAACATCACCTTCGTCAGCACTCTGCAATTCTCGCTGCTTGACGATATTCACTGGAAAATGGTGCCCTATTCCCCGCCGATTAAAACACGGCAATGTTCGCAATTTCTCTACCAACTGAGAGAACCATTTTGAACGTCCGCTCCTCGCTCACAGCAACGCTTAGAAACTGGCGTACAGGCGGCATCGTGCAGCAGACCTAGCAACGCGGCGTATTTATTGAAAATGGGTGTTGATTGATCGCTATGGACGTCAGGCTGTTTCGAGTAGGAGGATGTGAATACCGGTCAGAGATGCCGAGAATATACCCCCATCCCATAGGCGGCTGGGGGTTAAGAATGCCGGGCAGACCTGCCCGCGAATAACGTAGCGGACTAAAGCCGTTATTTTTTCGGGGTGATTTTCGTCACTGAACCTGTTTGCGTTTTATCCCCGGTAGTTCCATACATAGACACGAGATAAACGGCACCATCAGGCGCAGCGGTCAGGTGGTTTGGCGTATCATCCATCGGGATATTCGCGACCAGTTTACCGTCCTTGTTCAGAACAGCAACAGTTCCGCCTGCACGCGTGGCGGCGAAAACCTGCGACGTCACAGGATCCCAAACGACAGATACGCCCCCGGCACCAATGTAAGTATCCGCGAGAACCTTGCCGTCCGCATCAAGAACCACAACATTGTTCGTCTCCTGGGAAACGACGTAAAGACGGCCGGTCTTCGGATCGCGTGCGATGTCGGTTGCGCCTTGCGCCTGAGGTACTTTCACCGTTGTACTCTTGCCCGTTTTGAGATCAATCCAGCCCACCCAAGGCGTATCGCGGCTGACGCCGTAGAGTTTCCCACCGGCGCTATCCAGGGCAAGATCTGTGCTGTAAAACGGGTCGCGGCCACGGTTCGTCACGAATTCCATCTGACCGATATGTTCCAGCGTTTTGGTATCATATACCTCGATAAAACCGGTCAGCGCTGCGCTGACATAAGCCCGATTGTGGGCTTCATCAATAATCACATCGCGTGGATGTACGACCGACCCCTCCGGGAAAACTTTTACAACGGAAAGGTTTTTTGCATCATAAACAGTCACTGTTTCAGCAAGCGTGTTGGTCGTCCAGACTTGATGATGGACATTATCAACACCGATGCCGAAGACGCCAATCTGCTCACCCTTTTTGTCTTTAGGCAGCGTAGCCTCCGCTTCGACAGCCAGCGTTCCGGCGTTGAGTCTCATCAGACGGCTACCATCCTTCGGGCCGCGTGCAGAGGTCACGAACAGCTTCCCGTCCGCCGAAACTGCCGACTGGTAAGCACGCTCACCGACGGGAAGGGTTTGCAGCCTGAAAGCCTCCGTGCTTTTCGGGGGAATAATTTGGGACAATTTCAACATGACCTGCGAAACGCTCGCGGGATTTTGCGTAATAACGGTGAGGGGATGAAGGCCTGTAGCGGCATCGGCCGGAACGGTTAGCGGAATAGTGAGGTTTCCCTTCTCGTCGGCGGTCAGTGGTTTTGGTGTCAGGACTTCAGCACCATTCAGCATAGTGACGGTGGCGCCCGTCTGCAGGCTCTTAATGGTTATAACCGTTTTATCGCCAGGCTTAACAGGAATGTCCCGTGACCCGGCACGGATACTGCCAGGGAACGTCGTGGTAGCGGCTTCCCATTGGCTATCGGCGTATGCCGTTGTGGCGGTTGACATCACAATGGTGGAGGCCAACAGCACTGAACGGACTGAAATTCTTCTCATCTTATCTCCATAAATTGTAGTGATTCTGCATCTCAACGCAGCCACAGGATATTTCCACGTGCTAACTCTTATCTTCCTCCCTGAGAAATATCTCCTGCGATAAGCGCATTCAACATACCACATCAATGTAAATAATTATCATTACTGTTTTGAGTGGTATCTTAAAATGCGGGGCGTTTATGTATAGCGGGTGTGCGAGCTGGCGATTTTCCGGTAATGAGGGAGCATTGTGCCTGGAGCGGAGGTTGGTGATAGGCCTCCTGCTCAGCGAAATAATCCAGTCTGGAATGACCTAACAAACCGATCTTAAAGGGCGTGAATTCCCTCCTGGGCCATCACGCCCGCTCTGACGTTACTGCTATGCCGTGGATTTCACGTCTTCAGGCGTTGGTTGCCTGGGGCGAATGTTGAACCAGATCGCGTGCATCGCAGGCAGGAACACCAGCGTAATGATAGTGCCGCCAAACGTCCGGCCAATCAGGGTCTAAGCCAGCGCTCCCCAAAACACCGAGTGCGTCAGCGGGATAAACGCCAGAATAGCGGCCATCGCCGTGAGTCATACAGGTCGTGCGCGCTGCACCGTCGCCTCCACGACCGCGTGGAATGAGAGGTCTCTTCATAATGGTGTTGAGAGCGCGCCAAAAAGATGACTCATCATTGCTTACCCGCCAATAACTGTATATAAATACAGTTATGTGATTTTACCGAACAGATCGTGCCGATGGCGATTCGATAGAATCAATCCTTTGAAGTCACACTGATTTTAAATGAGCAACGTCCCGCTCAATTTGCCGGGGCTGTTAAGGAAATAACATGCTAAAAGTGATTGCCGAAGATTTTATGCAGCCGGAGGCCGTTGAGATCGTCCTTCCGCTTTATCGAGAACTGGTCGAGGCGACAAGGCGAGAACCGCTGTGCATCGCGTATGACTTGTATGTGGATGAGAACGATGCCGGGCATTTCATTTTCATTGAAGAGTGGCCTGACCGCGCGGCGCTGGATGCACATTGTGCGAGTGAACACTTCCAACGCCTTGTCCCTCAGATAAATCGGTACGAGCGCAAGAAAGCGACCTTTATTTTCATGAACAGCGTTGAGTAAACCGCTGAACGTCGTCTGGCGCGAGCATAATCAATCCTGATATTACAGCAACGGCACGCAGCATTTTGGCTGCATCACCGGTGCTGAATCAGGCGGGGAATTTCACGTTAAAATCAGTGATGAATTGTTCACCGGCCTCAGCGATCGCTTTCGACAGAAACTGGTAATAGCGCTCAACACCGTAGGATTCAATTTGCTGGACCCGCTGGCGAACAGGCG
>Ga0209281_1000626_pt1 | contig 39130 bp, 38 predicted proteins | sample MedtruBG_FD_187514 | JGI IMG/M metagenome (GOLD analysis project Ga0209281, IMG submission 187514) | Root nodule microbial communities of legume samples collected from California, USA - Medicago truncatula BG (SPAdes) (version 2) | ecosystem: Host-associated > Plants > Roots > Nodule | place... | reverse complement strand
AGCCCGTATTATCTCATCGCCGGCTTGGGCTTTCTGCTCACCGCGTTTTTGCTCTTTCGCCGCCGCGCCGCCGCGCTTTGGGTCTATGCGCTGGTCGTTCTCGGGTCGCTCGCATGGGCGATCTGGGAGGTGGGCTTCGATTGGTGGCAACTCGGGCCTCGGGGCGGCGTGATCATCCTGCTCGGGCTGTGGCTGCTAACCCCATGGATCCGGCGACCCCTCGGCTTCGTCAGCCCCACCGGCGAGCAATATGGGGCAAGCGCCTGGCCGCTTGCACTGGTGAGCCTCCTCTCGGTCGGTGTCGCCCTCTATTCGATGACGCAGGACCCCCATGACATTCGCGGCGATCTGCCCGGCGAAGTCGCGGCGAACGCGAACCTCGGGGGCAACGTACCGCCGGGCGAATGGCACCAATATGGTCGCACGCCCTTCGGTCAACGTTACTCCCCGCTCGACCAGATCCGTCCGGAAAACGTCGCCAACCTGCAGGTGGCGTGGCAATACCAGACCGGAGACGTGAAGCTGCCCGAAGACGTCAGCGAAACCACTTATCAGGTGACGCCGCTGAAGGTGAAGGACACGCTCTATGTCTGCACGCCGCACAACTGGGCGATCGCGCTCGACGCAGCCACCGGTCAGGAGAAGTGGAAATACGATTCCAATTCCGGCATGAACCCGGATCGCCAGCATCAGACCTGCCGCGGCGTCACCTATTGGGCCGATCCGGCCGCAGCGCCCGGCAGCCCCTGCGCCGAGCGCGTCTATCTGCCGACATCGGACGCCCGCCTGATCGCGCTCGACGCGACGAATGGCGAGGTCTGCACCAGCTTCGCCGACAACGGCGTCCTGCATCTCGAACAGGGCATGAAGCACAACCCCGCCGGCTACTACTATTCGACCTCGCCGCCCGTCGCCGTCGGCGACAGGCTCATCATCGGCGGGGCGGTCAACGACAACTATTCCACCACGGAACAGTCCGGCGTGATCCGCGCTTTCAACATCAACACCGGCGCACTCATCTGGAATTGGGACAGCGGGAATCCGGACGTAACGGCGCCCCTCCCTCCGGGTCAAACCTACACCACCAATTCGCCAAACAGCTGGTCCGTCTTCAGCTATGACGAAGGGCTCGGCCTCGTCTACATCCCCATGGGCAACCAGGTGCCCGACCAGCTCGGCATGGGCCGCAGCGAGCATGTGGAGAAATACTCCTCCTCCATCGTCGCCCTGGACATCAATACGGGCGCGGTACGCTGGGTACGGCAGACGGTGCATCACGATCTCTGGGATATGGACGTACCCGCCCAACCTGCCCTTCTCGACATCACGAGAGAGGACGGAACCGTCGTGCCGGCACTCGTCGGGCCTACCAAGCAGGGCGACATCTATGTGCTCGACCGGCGAAGCGGGGAGCCGATCATCCCGATCGAGGAAGTACCCGCTCCCGGCGGTGCGATCCCCGAGGATTTCACGGCCCCCACCCAGCCCGTCTCAGGTCTCACCTTCATGCCCCCGCCGCTCATGGAGCGCGACATGTGGGGGATCAGCATGTTCGACCAGCTTGCATGCCGCATCGAATTCAGAACGCTGAAATACGAGGGACGCTACACGCCGCCTTCCCTCGAGGGGACGATCGTCTATCCCGGCAATTTCGGGACTTTCAACTGGGGCTCCGTCGCCGTGGATCCGGAGCGCCAGGTGATGTTCGGGATGCCGACCTATCTCGCCTTCACCTCGCGGCTCGTTCCGCGCGACCAGATCGCCCCGAAGGGCGAAGGCGAAAAGGGTAGCGAACAGGGCCTCAACCGCAATGAAGGCGCACCTTACGGGGTCTTTATGGGTCCGTTCCTCGGCCCGCTCGGGATTCCCTGCCAGGCACCGCCATGGGGTTATGTCGCAGGCGCCGATCTCAGAACGGGCAAGATCGCCTACAAGCACAAGAACGGCACGGTCTACGACATGACGCCGCTGCCGCTGCCCTTCAAGCTGGGCGTTCCGGGCATCGGCGGACCCATGATAACCAAGGGCGGGCTCGCTTTCCTGGGTGCCGCGGTCGACGATTACTTCCGGGCTTACGACCTGACCACGGGCGAACAGCTCTGGGAAGCGCGGCTTCCGGCCGGCGGCCAGTCGACGCCGATGACCTATACGGTCGGCGAGAAGCAGTATGTCCTGATCGTCGCGGGCGGACACGGTTCGGTCGGCACCAAGCCGGGCGACTATGTCATCGCCTATACGCTGCCCTGACGCACGAACCGGAATGACGGGCGCGCTCGCATGAGCGCGCCCGCAGCCTTCAGGCCATGTCGGCGACGATTCTGCCGATATCCGCGAAGACCGGGTTCAGGTCGTCGAGCGGCGCCTTGGCCTCGCCGGTATAGACGCAGATCAGGATCGGGCCACGGCCCTCGGGCCAGGCGACGGCGATGTCTGAAACCGCACCGGTCATACTCGTTCCCGTCTTGTCTCCGATCCGCCAGTCCTGGGGCAGGCCCGCCCGCAGCCGCGCATCACCGGTCTTGTTCGCGACCAGCCAATCGATGAGCCGCTTGCGTCCTTCTTGCGAAAGGACTAGTCCCAGGACCAGTTTTCCGAGCGTGTCGAGCATGGCGCCCGGTGTCGTGGTGTCGCGCGGATCGCCCTTCCTGGCTTCGTTCAGGTCGGGCTCCGTCCGGTCGAGGCGCGTGGTCTCGTCGCCGATCGAGCGCAGCCACGACGTTAGGCCCTGGGGGCCCCCGAAGCTTTCGAGCAGCAGGTTGCCGGCGGCATTGTCGCTGATGGTGATCGCCGCCTCGCAGAGTTCCGCGACCGTCATGCCGTTGCCGCCCACATGCTTTTCCGTCACCGGCGAGTGAGGCAGCAGGACCTCCTTGCCGAAGGTGATCCGCCGGTCGAGCTTTTCCTTCCCGCGATCGACGCGGGCAAGCGCGCAAGCCGCCGCAAGCGCCTTGAAGGTCGAACACATGGCGAAACGCTCGGTCTCCCGGTGCCCGAACGAGATGTTGGTCTCGGTGTCGAGCACGGCGACGCCGAGGCGTCCGCCGGTACGCTCTTCAAGCTGGCGAAGCCGCTCGGTCACGTCATCCTCCGCCGCGCCGGACGCAAGCGCGGGCGTTCCCAGGACGAATGCCGGATAGAGCATGGCCGACGCGGCCAGCATTGCTCGGCGGGTTATGTGCAAAGGCATGTCTTCCTCCGTCTGTGCGGCTCAAGCGCCGAGACATAGCTAAATTATTGATTTTGAATATTATTCCTATCGATTCCGACGGTCGAATCGCTAAAGGGCGATTGCGGCGGGCTTGTGCCCGAAGGTGCGCTCTTCGATACGGGAACGAACCCCGGATGCCGCTTTCCAAGCTTGATCGACGGCGGATCCTGCCCATATAAAGCTCTAGAGACTAGAGTATTCGAAAAGTGCTGTGACGGTTTTCCGTCCGGAAGTGCGTAGTTTCAATGTTGGAGAAATGGGGCGCATGTATACGATCGGCGATCTTTCCCGGCGGACGGGCGTAAAAATCCCGACCATCCGCTATTACGAGCAGATGGGTCTGCTCGCGGCACCGGAGCGCTCGGAGGGCAATCAGCGCCGCTATGAAAAGCGTGAGCTCGAAACGCTCGCTTTCATCCGCCACGCACGCGACCTCGGACTTTCGATAGAGGCGATCCGGGACCTTCTGGCACTGAGCGAGCATCCGGAACGCCCCTGCGGCGAGGCGGACCGCATCGCCACCGAGCATCTTGCCTCCGTGCGGGAAAAGATCGCCCAGCTCAGAAGGCTGGAGCATGAGCTCGAGCGCATCGTCGCTTGCCATGGCGACCACACGATCGGCGATTGCTATGTGATCCGCGCGCTCGCCGACCACTCGCTGTGCGGAAACGAGCATTGAAATTCCTCGTTGACAAATTCCGGGATTTGGACAATCTACGCGCATGATCAAGAACGCGCCCATTTCCAGCGTATATTTTTGGCTGTTCCGATAGGAGCGGCCTGCTGATCATATTCAACAAGGCCGCCATCAGGCGGCTTTTGTTTTTCACGGCACCTGATGGCGGCAGAGAACCATCAGGAGCCGAGAATGCTGCAGACCGTCACCCCTACCCTTCAGCCCGTTCCGTCGGCGCGTGCGCCGATGGTGACGATCCGTTGCGCCAAGCCACGTGATCTCGCCGAATTGCGCGAGATGGTCGCCGAGCTTGCCGCCCATCACGGCGATGCCGCGACGATCACCCCCGAACAGCTCGAGCGGGATCTCTTCGGACGCACGCCCTGGATCACGGCACTGGTCGCAGAAGCCGGCGGCGCGTTGATCGGTTATGCCATTCTCGTCCCGCAATACCGGGCGGCCGAAGGTGCCCGCGGCATGGAAATGCACCACCTCTTCGTCCGCCCCGGTCACCGCGGCACCGGCATCGGGCGCCACCTCGTGGCCAAGGCTCGCGAGCAGGCGAAAATGGCGGGCTGCGACTACCTCTCGGTCAGTGCCGCCACCGGAAACTTCCAGGCGCACCGTTTCTACGAGTCCGAGCGCTTCGTGCCGCGCCCGGTAACCGGCATGCGCTACCTGCAGAAACTCGGGTAAGGGGGCCGCGGTCGCTGCGGTTACAGCGCCGGCAACGCCTTGAGGTAGGCCGCGATCGCATCGCGGTCGGAGGCCGGCAGCTCCGCCATGTTCTTCTGAACCTCGACCATCGAGCCGCCGACCGTGTCGAAATCCGGCGTGAAGCCGGTTTCGAGATAGGAGGCGATGTCGGATGCACTCCAGTCCCCGATACTTTTCGAAGACGGCGTGATGTCGGGGATTCGGCCTTCGCCTTCAGGATTGGGTGCGCCGGCGAGCCACCGGTCCTCCTCGAAACCGCCAAGCGCATCGCGCGGCGTGTGACATTCGCCGCAATGACCAGGACCCTCCACGAGGTATTGCCCGCGGGCGAGCTTGGTGTCGGCGGTATTGACCTGAGTACGCGGCTCATCGCTCAGATACAGCAGCTTCCATGCTCCGAGCGCCAGGCGGACATTATAGGGGAACGCCAGATCGTGCGGAGGTGTCGCGTTGCTGCTCTTCGGCAGCGTCTGCATGAAGCCCCAAAGGTCGTTCACGTCCTTGGCGGTCATCCGGATATAGGAGCCGTAGGGGAAGGAGGGATAGAGATGCTCGCCGTCCTTTCCGACGCCGCGCGTCATGGCGTCGCCGAACTCCGCAAGCGTCCAGTTGCCGATGCCGACGGTTTCATCGGGGGAGATGTTGGGCGGATAAAACGTGCCGAAGGGGCTCTTCAGGGTACGGCCGCCGGTAAGGACGAGCCTCTGGTCGTCCTTGGCGCCCGGAGCGGAGTGGCAGCTGACACAGCCGCCTGCCCAGAAGATCTGTTCGCCATTGGCGAGATCGGGCCCGCCGAGCCCCTCCCAATGGGCGGCGTCCCAACGATCCGGCTTGGTCAACCACCAGGCGAGACTCGCTCCCGCCACCACCAGCAGGACCAGACCAGAAAGCAGATACCTCGCACGCCGGCCCATGGGCTCCTCTTGAGATCACGAATGCGGATGACAACGGCCGGTGGGCTTTCGACCTGCTTGCGGAGAGATCGCGCCGGCGAACCGGCGCGCTTCAAAACGGGTTAGAAGAACCGTCTGATCGTCAATTCTTCTTCAGACGGTAGGTCTCGTGACAGCTGCTGCAGTCCTTTCCGAGAATGCCGAGTGCGGCGCCGACACCGGCCTGATCTGCGGGCAGTTGGGCAAGGATCTTTTCAGCGTCACCGCCGAGCTTGGCGGCCTTTTCCTTGAAGTCCTCCATGTTCTCCCAGATTTTCGGGCTCGCTTCGGTTTCCATTCCCGTTTCAGAGCCGGCCGGGAAGTGATTCGGGAAGACCTTCACCGTCTCGCTGATCGTCGCCAGAGATGCTTTGACGATCTCGGCGTCATAGGGCTTTTCACCCTTGGCGATGCCGCTGAGTTCGCCCGTCGCCTTTCCCACCTTTTTCATCAACTGCTGACGCACCGCCTGCGGCTCGTCGGCCGCCGTCACGGCGGTCACGCCCAGGCCCGCCAAGGCTGCGGCAAGCATAAGAGCTCGTATCTTCATCATGTTCTCCGGTCTGACCCGCTTCCGGGGCGTAGTGTTGAAGCGCCGGCATGATGGCATTTTGGGTTTTCTACGGAAGTAACTTTTTTTTGATGTGCTTGCCGATTCAGCACAATTCGCCGCGCACATACCTGGCCGCGCGGCGACGTCTTCAAAAGTTCAAATATATGAATATAGAACTCATCTTTCTACTTGATCGACCGCGTCTCAAGCAGCCCCGCTCCAGCCATGCCATACCGTGAAGACGGCGATGACGACGAGGAGGAGACCGGCGAGCCGGCCGATGGTGACCGTGGCACCGGGGCTGCCCACGAGGAAATCACGCCCGCGCCCGGCGGCAAGTGCAAGCCCGCCATAGACCGCAAGCTGCGTCAGCGCGATCATCACGGCCATGACGGCCGCCTGGGACCACACCGGACCGAACTGCGGCTTGAGGAACTGCGGGTAGACGGCAAGCATGAAGAGATAGGCCTTGGGATTCATAAGGCTCGTCAGTGCACCCTGGCGAAAACTCGCCCAACGCGACAGCCGTGCTCCTCCTTCGACACCGCTGATGGTGATGGAACTGCGCAGGAGCGAAAAACCGATCCAGGCGATATAGGCCGCGCCGGCAGCGAGCAGCAGGTTGAAGAGTTGGGGCACCAGATGCAGGACGACGCTGACGCCAAGGGCCGCATAGAGCGTGTGCAGCACGCCGCCTGCCACGATACCGGCCGTTGCCGAAAGCCCGGAAGCGCGCCCGCCGGTCATCGCATTCGCGAGGACGAAAACCATGTCCATGCCGGGAACGATGATGATGCCGAAGAGAAGGGTGAAAAAGAGCCAGAGGTTTTCCGCATAGGTCATGTCAGTTGCTCATCCGATTTCCGTGATATCTCAAGGGCGGATTGTTTAGTTTCAACCCGTTGGCGCGTGTTATATCTTTCTCCAACTGACAAGGTCGTGTCAGGAGTGAGCAGATAGAGGGCGCTTCATGCGCAAGGCGTCGCGTCTTTTCGAAATCATCCAGATGCTGCGGCTCGCCCGTAAACCGGTGACGGCGGCGGAAATCGCCGACGCGCTGGAGGTGACGCCCCGTTCGATCTACCGGGACATCGCCGCCCTGCAGGCGATGCGCGTGCCGATCGAGGGCGAGCGTGGCATCGGCTATATCCTGAGGCCCGGCTTTGACCTGCCGCCGCTGATGTTCTCGATCGAGGAGACGGAGGCGATCGTGCTTGCGCTTGCGCTTCTTGCACGCACCGGCGACGAGGAACTGAAGGCGGCGGCACGGCGCGTCAATCAGAAGATCACAGGCGCCGTGCCGGAACCGCTGCGCAAGGTCTTCCAGTCACAGGCGCTGCACGCCTGGGGCACGATCGCCTCGCCGCCGCCGGCGGCCGACTTGGCCATGATCCGGCGGGCGATCCGTGACGAGCAGAAGCTGGTGCTGGACTATCGCGACGAGCTTGGGCGCGCGACCGAGCGCACGGTACTCCCGCTTGCGCTGATCTATTATTCCGAACACGCGATGATGGTCGCGTGGTGCGAATTGCGGCAGGATATCCGCAATTTCCGCGCCGACCGCGTTGAACACTGCGAACCTGCCGACGCCTATTTCCGCGGCGAAGGCAACCGGCTGAGGCAGATGTGGATTGCGGGATGGCAGACAAATGCAGTTCGGCCGCTCGAGGCGGCGGACGGGTAAGCCGGAGCCCCAACGAAAAGGCCCGGCGCAAGCGCCGGGCCGATTTCCGCTGGTAGAAGCAGCGCTTACTTTGCAGCCGCTTCGTACAGCTCGAGGACGTAATCCCAGTTGATGAGATTGTCGACGAAGGCTTCCAGGTATTTCGGACGCGCGTTGCGATAGTCGATGTAATAGGAATGCTCCCACACATCGACGCCGAGGATCGGGGTTGCGCCGTGGACGAGCGGGTTCTCGCCGTTCGGGGTCTTGGAGATTTCCAGCTTGCCGTTCTTCACGGAAAGCCAGGCCCAGCCCGAGCCGAACTGACCTGCGCCGGCAGCACTGAAATCGGCGCGGAACTTGTCGTAGCCGCCGAGGTCCGATTTGATCGCCGCGTCGAGCTTGCCGGGCAGGCTGGTGCCGCCGCCGCCCTTCTTCATCCACTTCCAGAAGTGAACGTGGTTGTAGTGCTGGCCGGCATTGTTGAACAACGGCTGATTGGTGCCGTAGGACTTCTTGACGATATCTTCCAGCGAAAGATCGGAAAGACCGGCTTCCTCGGCGAGCTTGTTGCCGTTCGTCACGTAAGCGAGGTGGTGCTTGTCGTGATGGTATTCGAGCGTTTCGCGCGACATGTAGGGCGCAAGCGCATCGTAGTCATAGGGAAGGTTCGGCAATTCGAAAGCCATTGTGGCATCTCCTCTTGGCATGGATTTCGTCGGGGAAATCTGTCAGCGGAACATAGGCACCGCCTCGCAGGGAGGCAACCGATGCAGCGCCAAAATTTCGCTAACCCACGCAAAATACTTTCATTGCTTTCGTGACTTCCGCCTGCGCGCGCAAGCGTCTCGACGCGCCGCCTTGCGGTCCTATCTTACGTTATCGAGAGCATGATGCCCAACCGTGCCACAGGAGAAAACGATGGAATTCCACCAGGGACGGCTCATCGATCACGTGCATCTTCGCGTCGCGGACCTTAGGGCGAGCAAGCGGTTCTATCAGGCGGTGCTCGGCGCGCTTGGCCACCAGCCGACCTACGAGACCGACGAGTTCTTTGCGTTCGACGAGTTCTTCGTCGACGCGGCAGAGGATTACCGCACCCGCGTCCACCTCGCCTTCCAGGCCTCAGGCCCCGATGCGGTGCAGCGGTTCTACGACGCCGGACTGGCCAATGGCGGCACCGACAATGGACCGCCCGGAGAGCGAAGCTACCATCCGGGCTATTATGCCGCGTTTCTCCTCGACCCGGACGGCAACAATGTCGAAGCCGTCCATCACGGACCGAACACGCGCTCGTCCGCCGATGTGGTCGTCCGTCCGCTTGAACCGTAACCTTCGAAGAGCGGTTGGCTAGAGCGGGATGAGGAAAAGTGTGTGCGGTTTTCCGCCCGCATCCCGCTCTAACCTATTGGAATCGATCACGTTCATGTTTATAGGTCGACCCGACCTATAAACATCGTGATCTAGCCTGGGAGCAGATCACTCCCTTTCGGTCGCGTGCGCCCAGTCCATATAGAGATCGCGCGCCTTCGCCGTGACCGGACCGGCCTGCAATTCGCGCTGCTCGAGGCGGGTGACGGGCAGCACCTTGGAATAATTACCCGAGGTGAAGATTTCGTCGGCCCCCTCGAAATCGGCCATGGTCAAGCTGGTTTCGATCACTTCGAAGCCTGCCTCGCTGAGAAGCCCCATCACGCGCGAGCGGGTGATGCCGGCGAGGAAGGTCCTGTTGGCGGCCGGCGTGAAGACGACGCCGTCCTTCACCATGAAGATATTCGAGGAGCCGGTCTCCGCGATGTTGCCGAGCATGTCGCGCACCAGTGCATTGTCGAAACCGCGCGAACGTGCCTCGTTGAGGATGCGGGCGTTGTTGGGATAGAGGCAGCCGGCCTTGGCATCGGTCGGCATGCATTCCAGCGTCGGTCGGCGGAAGGGAGAGAGCGTCAGCGACGAGCCGGCATGGCCGTTGCCCATCGGCGCCTCGAAAAGGCAAAGCGCGAAGCGTGTCGATTCAGGATCCACCGCAACGACGCTCCAGGATCCGTGCTCGCCCCAATACATGGGCTTCACATAGATCGCCGTCTTGCCGTCGAACTTCTTCACGCCTTCCCAGGCCAATCCCTCGATCTCCTCGGCCGACATCGTCGGCTTGAGACCCAGAGCCTCGGCGGAGCGGTTGACGCGCTGGCAATGGAGGTCGAGATCCGGCGCGATGCCGTCGAACCAGCGGGCACCGTCGAATACGGTCGAACCGAGCCACATCGCATGGGATGTCGGGCCGATCAGCGGCGGGTTGCCGGCAAGCCACTCGCCGTCGACAAAGGTCCAGGTGGTGGATCGTGGGGATGTATCGACGGCCATCGGTGCCTCCTTCTTTTCTTCACGCACTTCCGCTCTATCCGGAAAAAGCAGCATGAGGGTGAATGGGTACATCAAAAAATGTCATGGCGTCCATTCTGTCGCCCTCCCGAGCGACGTGTCAGAATGATGAAAACGCCCAAAGGGAGAGATCGCCGATGAAAGCGATGTACTACGATGCCTTCGAGAAGATGCCGGAGATCCGGACGCTTCCCGATCCGGCGCCGACCGAGAACGGGGTCGTCATCAAGATCGAGGCGACCGGCCTTTGCCGCAGCGACTGGCACGGCTGGATGGGGCACGACCCGGACATTCGTCTTCCGCATGTGCCGGGCCACGAACTGGCGGGCACGATCGCGGCCACCGGGCGCGGGGTCCTCCGCTACAGGATCGGCGACCGGGTGACGGTACCCTTCGTTTCCGGTTGCGGCCGCTGCTTCGAATGCAGCTCCGGCAATAGCCAGGTCTGCGAAGCGCAGTTTCAACCGGGTTTCACCCACTGGGGCTCGTTCGCGGAATATGTGGCGATCGATTTTGCCGAGCAGAACCTCGTGCATCTGCCCGAGACCATGGATTTCGCAACGGCGGCGAGCCTCGGCTGCCGCTTCGCAACCTCTTTCCGTGCGGTCGTCGACCAGGCCCGCGTCAAGGGCGGTGAGTGGGTGGCAGTGCACGGCTGCGGCGGTGTTGGCCTCTCGGCAATCATGATCGCCGCCGCACTCGGAGCCAATCCAATCGCCATCGACATCTCGGAGGAGAAGCTCGCCTTCGCCCGGACGCTCGGGGCGGTCGCCACCATCAACGGCCGCGAGACGGAGGACGTCGCGGGAGCTGTCAGGGAACTCACCCGAGGTGGCGCCCACGTCTCGCTCGATGCGCTCGGCTCACCCGTTACCTGCTTCAACTCGATCAAAAATCTGCGCCGCCGCGGCCGGCACGTCCAGGTCGGACTTATGCTGGCGGAGCAAGCGACGCCGCAGATCCCGATGGCGCAGGTGATCGGCCATGAGCTCGAGATCTATGGAAGCCACGGAATGCAGGCCTGGCGTTACGATGCCATGCTGGCGATGATCACCGCCGGGAAGCTGAACCCGAAGGCGTTGATCGGCCGTGAGATATCGCTCGAAGAGGCGGCGCCGGCACTGGCTGCGATGGACCGGGCGACGGACCTCGGCATCAGTGTCATCACGCGGTTCTGACCCGGATTCCGGTCGCGGGCCGGCGCTGCTATTCTGCCGGCAACCCGAGACGAATCAGGAGGCACGTCATGGCTCTTGCGGTTCAGGCTATCGAGAACGCCTACTATCGGCCCGTTCTCGGCACGAATCCGGCGCATCCGAACGATTGGCCGGTGCGCCTCATCGTGAGCTCGCAAACCGAGGCGCGGCACAATCGCGCGCTATGGGCGCCGACGCATCTCGTCTCGATCCGAGCGCCCGCGACGCGTCTGCTTTCGATGATCGACCTGCCGCCGGAGCGGCACCTGGAACTCCGCTTCGGCGACACCATCGACCCGGATGCCCCGGATGCTGCGCGTCCGGCGGCGATCGAGGCGACGTTCGCCTTCATCGACAGCCTGCCCGAAGAGGCACATTTGCTGATCCACTGCCTCAGGGGCATCGGGCGCTCGACGGCGCTGACCCTCGGCGTTCTGGCGCGCTATATGGGACCGGAGGAGGCTGCGGCAGCGCTTCACGCGCTGCGCCCGGAGGCGAAGCCGAACCGGCACGTGCTCGGCCTTTTCGACGCGGCTCTCGGGCTCAAGGGCAAACTTGCGAAACAGGCGCTGCGTTTCCCGGCAAAGGTTTGGAAAGATTGAACGAAGGCGGGCGACGAAGACATTGTGCGGCGCACAAAGTTTTGACATGATGCACGCAAAAGAATGCTGAGGCACAGCGTCTCCGACGCAATGCCACAAGCCCCTGCCCGGCGGCCACGCGCGCGATATGGTGAAAACCTCCGGCGCACCGCCCGGACGGTGGATAGACGGGAGAACTCGATGTCTTACGCGGCCTATGTCTTCGACGCCTATGGCACGCTTTTCGACGTGCATGCGGCCGTACGCCGGCACGCCGAGGCGATCGGGCCGGACGGCCAGGCCTTTTCGGAACTCTGGCGCGCCAAGCAGCTCGAATATTCCTGGGTGCGCTCGCTGATGGGCGCCTATGTCGACTTCTGGGAATTGACCGAGCAATCGCTCGACTACGCCTTTCAGCGCTTCCCCTCCGCCGATCCCAAGCTCAAAAAGCCTCTTCTCGATGCCTATTGGGCGCTCGACTGTTATCCGGAAGTTCCCGCTGTCCTCAAGGGATTGAAGGAACTCGGCGCCCGTATCGCCATTCTTTCCAACGGTTCGCCGGCCATGTTGGCCTCGGCCGTCAAGAACGCCGCCCTCGATATCATCATCGACGACGTTTTCTCGGTGGATGCCGTCAAGGCGTTCAAGACGGCACCGGCTGTCTACGATCTGGTGACGACGAGCTACCGGCTCTACCCGCAGGCGGTCTCGTTCCAGTCCTCGAACCGGTGGGATATCGCCGGCGCCACGAAATTCGGTTTTCGCACGGTCTGGATCAACAGAGCCGACGGGCCGGATGAATACAAGGACCATGGTCCTTCGCTGATCCTCCCCTCGCTCGAAAGCTTGCAGTTCGGCATATGAAGGAGCCACGCCCATGTCCTGGTCGGCAGCGCAATATGCCAAGTTCGAGGACGAGCGGACGCGTCCGGCGCGCGACTTGCTGGCGCAGGTACCCGATCTGCCCGCTGGCCCCGCCTTCGACCTCGGCTGCGGCCCGGGAAATTCGACCGAGTTGATCCTCGCACGATTTCCGGGCAGCCCGCTTACCGGCATCGACAGCGACGATGACATGCTTTCGGCCGCGCGCACCCGCTTGCCGGACCTGCGCTTCGAAAGAGGCGACCTCGCTGCCTGGACGCCGCCGGCGGAAAGCGCGCTCTTCTTCGCCAATGCGGTCTTCCAGTGGCTGCCGGAGCACGTCACGCTTTTCGAGCGGCTCATCCTGGCGCTTGCGCCCGGCGGAACGCTCGCGGTGCAGATGCCCGACAATCTCGATGAACCGACGCATCTTCTGATGGAGGAAACGGCAGAGGAGTCCGCCTTCGCCCCGGCCTTCGCCGGCCGCACCATTCGGCGCAGGTCCCTGCCTTCACCGGCGACCTATGTCGAAAGGCTCGCCTCGAAGGAGGTCCGGGTCGATGTCTGGCACACCGTTTACTATCACCAGCTCGCGAATGCGAACGCGATTGTCGAATGGGTGAAGGGCACGGGATTACGCCCCTATCTCGACGCGCTGCCCACCACCCAACGCGCCGGCTACCTTGCCGCCTATGCCGAAAAGATCAGGAAGGCCTATCCGGCGATGAAAAATGGGCGCGTGCTCCTGCGTTTCCCTCGGCTTTTCATCGTGGCGACAAGAAATCTCTAGAGCGAGGAAAAGTGTGTGCGGTTTTCCCTATTGGAATCGATCACGTTCATGTTTTTAGGTCGACCCGACCTAAAAACATCGTGATCTAAGGCCTGTTGAGATTTGGATTTCCTGCCGCGGCTTGTTTGATCTCCTCATCCCTGTGCTCGTCACAGGGATCCAGCCAGACCAAGTCCTTGGGCTGAAAGACCTCTTCCCGCGCCGCCGACGCGGCGCCGCTGGATCTCTGTGACAAGCACAGGGCGAGAGAAGCGCCATCATCCATCTCGCAGCAACCGTCTTAGACTCCAGATGAATCTCAACAGGCCTTAGAGCGGGATGAGGAAAACTGCGCGCGGTTTTCCGCCGGACAGGCGCGGCCCTGTTTTCCGGACAAGCTTGAAGGCGCGCCTTGCGCGGACAAGTATAGGAGATCGCGCCTCGGCCCCGCCGGGCGCTCGCAGCGAAGGAGTTCTCAATGCATGCAGTCAGTTCCAACGGCGCCAATATTCCCGCGCTCGGCTTCGGCACATTCCGTATGTCCGGAGCGGAGGTGCTTCGCATCCTGCCGCAGGCCCTGAAGCTCGGTTTCCGCCACGTCGACACCGCACAGATCTACGGCAACGAGGCGGAAGTCGGCGAGGCCATCCAAAAGTCCGGCATTCCACGGGCGGACGTCTTCCTGACCACGAAGGTCTGGGTCGACAACTATCGCCACGACGCCTTCATCGCCTCGGTCGATGAGAGCCTGAGAAAGCTGAGGACCGACCATGTCGATCTGCTGCTTCTGCACTGGCCGGGGAGCGACGTGCCGATGGCCGAACGGATCGGCGCGCTGAACGAGGTGCGGAATGCCGGCAAGGTACGCCATATCGGCATCAGCAATTTCAACACCACGCAAATGGAAGAGGCGGCGCGTCTCAGCGATGCGCCGATCGCCACGAATCAAGTCGAGTATCACCCCTATCTCGACCAGACCAAGGTCCTCCAGACGGCGCGGCGGCTCGGAATGTCGCTCACGTCCTACTATGCCATGGCCAACGGCAAAGTGCCTGCCGACCCGCTACTCACGGAAATCGGCGGCCGCCACGGCAAGACGGCGGCGCAAGTGGCGCTGCGCTGGCTCGTGCAACAGCAGGACGTGATCGTGCTTTCGAAGACGGCGACGGAGGCGCGGCTCAAGGAGAATTTCGCGATATTCGACTTCGCGCTGACGCGGGAGGAGATGGCGGCAGTCCGCGAGCTTGCCCGCCCGAACGGGCGGATCGTCAATCCGCAGGGTCTTGCTCCCGAATGGGATGCGTGAGGGGAAGGCATTCCGGCCGCCCCTCTGGCCGGCAGGCCAGAGGGGGCATTGATCGCGGTGCCATCAAACGAACTGGCTGAGGCCCGGAACGGAGGCGACCACCTCGTCGACGACTTCGTCGCCCGCCTTCTCCTTGGCAAATGCGATCGTCTCTTTGGCGAGCGCCGTGATCTCTCCCATGCCGAGACCCTGGCTCATCAATTGCTGCCCGAGCGCCATGACGCCGCCGCCGCCGCCGATCGCGGACATCAGCCCGCCAAGAAGGCCGCCACCATTGCTGCCCTCGCCATTGTACTGGGCGACCAGTTCGGGCGCACCGGGGATCGCCTCGATCATCTGGGCGACCGGGCCTTCGGCGGCCTCACGCTGCAGGAAGCCGAGGATCATCCCGACTGCCTTTTCCGCCGTTGCGGTCTCGATTCCGACATTTTCCGCCACGCGCGTGACCAGTTCACTCATGGAAATCTCCTCAATCGAATTTTGACGTTAACGTCAAGGTAAATGAACGATGCCGGGATGACAAGGGCATCGAAACGAACCCCGAATACCATATCCGCCACCTCCGCAGCATCGTTTCACGGAGCTCGCCAGATGGCAAACCGGCCTTGTTCCCGTCCGCAATCATGTTGCCGGGAACAAACGCACCGCCTATAACAGATCCACGCTATGTTTCGATGACCGACTTTGTGCGACATGCGGGAAATACCCGCTTTCATTGATAAAATTGACAAGACGGAGATGAAGCCCCCATGCTGCAGGAAGGCAAGATCTATATCGGAACCAGCCGCAAGCCGGACGATTCGATCAACAAAGGCGAATATCTGGAGCTGAAGTTCGGCAATCGCCACGGGCTGATCACCGGCGCCACGGGGACCGGCAAGACCGTCACGCTGCAGATCCTGGCCGAGGGTTTCTCCAACGCGGGGGTTCCGGTCTTCTGTGCGGACGTCAAGGGCGACCTCTCCGGTATCGGCGCGATGGGCGAGCCCAAGGACTTCCTGCTGAAGCGCGCCGAACAGATCGGCCTCGACCCATACGATTTCCAGGAATTCCCGGTGATCTTCTGGGATCTCTATGGCGAGAAGGGCCACAGGGTCCGCACCACCATCTCCGAAATGGGCCCGCTGCTTCTGTCGCGGCTGATGAATGCGACGGACGCGCAGGAAGGCGTGTTGAACATCGCTTTCAAGATCGCCGACGAGGGCGGCCTGCCGCTGCTCGACCTCAAGGACCTGCAGGCGCTGCTCAATTACATGGGCGAGAATGCGAGCGAGCTTTCCAATCAGTTCGGCTTCATTTCCAAGGCCTCCGTCGGCTCGATCCAGCGCGAACTCCTGATCCTGGAACAGCAGGGTGCGGAGCATTTCTTCGGCGAGCCGGCGCTGAAGATCACCGACATCATGCGGACCACCAATGACGGGCGCGGCGCGATTTCGGTGCTTGCCGCCGACAAGCTGATGATGAACCCGCGTCTCTACGCGACCTTCCTGCTGTGGCTCTTGTCCGAGCTGTTCGAAGAGCTGCCCGAAGTCGGCGATCCCGACAAGCCGAAGCTGGTGTTCTTCTTCGACGAGGCACATCTGCTCTTCAACGATGCGCCGAAGGTTCTCGTCGAGCGTGTCGAACAGGTCGTCCGCCTGATCCGCTCTAAGGGCGTCGGCGTCTATTTCGTCACGCAGAACCCGCTGGACGTACCGGAGGCGGTCCTCGCACAGCTCGGCAACCGCATCCAGCACGCGCTGCGCGCCTATTCCCCGCGCGAACAAAAGGCCGTCAAGACGGCTGCCGACACATTCCGCCCGAACCCCGACTTCAATTGTGCCGACGTGATCACCAACCTTGGCACCGGCGAGGCTCTGGTCTCGACGCTCGAGGGCAAGGGATCGCCGTCGATCGTCGAGAGAACCCTGGTCCGGCCGCCTGCGTCGCGCCTGGGCCCGCTCACAGATGCGGAGCGGCAGAAGGTGGTGGACGTGAGCCCGGTGCGCGGTCTCTATGACGAGGACTTCGAGCGCGACTCAGCCTACGAGATGCTCGCCAAACGTGCGGCCAAGGCAGCGGAACAGGCGGAGGCTGCCCGGCAGGCTGAAGAAAAACCGGCCGAGGATACTTCCGGCGGCAGCCGCTGGACCCTGCCCGGCTTCGGCGACGACACGGCCGAAGCGCCCTCCGGCAAGCAGGCCCGGCCGCGATCCTCCGGCTACAAACGGGAGACCATCATGGAAGCTGCGATGAAGTCGGTGGCACGAACGGTTGCGACCCAGGTGGGACGAGCCCTTGTGCGCGGCATTCTCGGCAGCCTGAAGCGGTAGGGTCGGCCATGGACGTCAAGGATTCGAACGGCGCCGTTCTCAAGGACGGCGACAATGTCATCCTGATCAAGGATCTGAAGGTAAAGGGAACGTCCGCCACGCTGAAGCGCGGCACGTTGGTCAAGGGCATCCGCCTGACGGACGATCCGGACGAGGTCGAATGCCGGGTCGAAAAAATCAAGGGCCTGGTGCTGCGTACCGAGTTTCTGAAGAAGGCGTGATGCGTCCCGGTCGATCCCCGACACTTGCTTGCGGCGGAACTGCCGGGGCAAGCCGAAGCCCGGAGTGACGGGCTTCGGTCATCTGCAACGGTCCGATCAGGCCACCGTCAGCTTAACGTCGACATTGCCCCTGGTCGCATGGCTATAGGGGCAAACGATATGCGCCTTCTGGACGAGGTCTTCCAGCACGGCCTTTTCGACGCCGGGTGACGAGATTTCCAGCGCCGCGTCGATAAAGAAGCCTGTGCCGTCGTCGCGGGGTCCGATGCCGACCGTGCCCGTCACCGTCGTGTCTTCCGCAAGCTTTACCTTCTCCTTGCCGGCGACGAATTTCAGTGCACCGAGGAAGCAGGCGGAATAACCGGCGGCAAAGAGTTGCTCGGGATTGGTGCCGCGCGCGCCGTCGCCTCCGAGTTCCTTCGGAACGGTCAGCGTCACGTCGAGAACGCCGTCCTTGCTCTTGGCCTGGCCGGCGCGGCCGCCGGTCGCGGACGCGGTAGTGCGATAGAGGATGGGCATGACAGTCTCCTTCCTTGTGGTTGCCGGATTTATATATCGCAAGATTAAATAGCGCGCAAATTAATTTTGCAAATTGCTTTGCCGGCGTGAATTTGCGACAATGACATCATGACGAGGAAAGCGGCAAAATTCGACGCGGATTCCGATGAGGCGCTGGCGCTCGGACGCCAGCTCTGTTTCGCCGTCTACTCGGCGGCGCATGCCTTCAATCGCGCCTACAAGCCGTTGCTCGACCGCTTCGGGCTGACCTATCCGCAATATCTCGTGCTGCTCACTCTCTGGCAGCAGGACCGCATGACGGTGAAACGAATCGGCGAAGAGCTGGGCCTCGATTCAGGCACCCTTTCGCCTCTGCTCAAGCGGCTGGAAGCAGCCGGCTATGTCCGCCGTGTACGCGATGCGGCGGACGAGCGGCAGGTGATCGTCAGCCTGACGGATGGCGGCCGGGAGCTGAAGGCCGAAGCCTTCGGTATTCTGCGCGACATCGGCAGTGCATCAGGCTGCAGCCTGGAGGAGGTCGGCGAGTTGCGCGACGCGCTGCACCGGCTGACGCAGCGGCTTGCCGGTAGTCGACACGAAAGCTGACAAGAGCACCTGCAGGAACAGTGCGTAACGGTTTTCCGTCCGGCGTCAGATGACGAGGATCGGCGCCTTGTTGCGCACGCGATCGTAAAGATCGATCACGTCCTGATTGACCATGCGGACGCAACCGGAAGAAACGGCCTTGCCGATCGATTGCCATTCGGGCGTCCCGTGGACGCGATACAGCGTGTCCTGGCCGTTCTGGAAGATGTAGAGCGCGCGCGAGCCGAGCGGATTGTCGAGCCCCGGCGGCATGCCGCCATTATCAGCGGAATATTTCGCCAGCACCGGCTGCCGGGCGATCATTTCGTTCGGCGGCGTCCACTTCGGCCATTTCTGCTTCCACTGGATCAGGCCGCGGCCCGACCAGGCGAAGCCTTCGCGGCCTAACCCGACGCCATAGCGCATCGCGCGCCCGCCCGGCTGCACGAGGTAGAGATAGCGGTCGGCCGTATCGACGACGATCGTGCCAGGGGCCTCACCGAAGGGATCGCCGACTTCCTGGCGATAGAAGCGCGGATCGATCTGTCTGAAGGGCACCTCCGGGATCAGAAAGCCGCCATCCTCCCGCGCCGCGTAGATCTCCGCGTAATAGGCATCCTGCGGCGGCAAGCCGATCGGCCCCTCGCCCACCGGTCCCTCGAAGATCCCGCCCGGGGGGCCGGTCCAGCGGCTTTCGAGCGCGGGATTGCGGTAGACCGGCATCGTTTGCTCGCGGAAGCGGTCCGTATTCATCGAAGAGGTGCAACCCGCAAGTCCGGCGGAGGCGATTGCCAAACCGGATGTGCGGAGGAACTGACGTCGGGACAAAGCTGGCAGTGATGACATCTAACTCTAACGCGTTGTGCTGCACGGAAAGAGTCCACGTGCTCCATTCCGAGGGCCGGATCAAGGTGCTTCGAAAGTGAATCGTTGCGAAGCCGTCTCGAATGGTTATCGGCAAGTCGGAACGGGACGCAAGCGGAAACCGCTCCCCTGTGGCACCAGATTGCATTTACCGCCGCTCGCGAACATCACCGCCGCTCAGAGGAAAGCAGCACTTCGAAATCCTCGCCCGGCAAGGGCTGGCTGAAGAAGTAGCCCTGGATCTCGCCGCAGCCGCTCTTTTGCAGAAACTCGACCTGGGCTTCCGTCTCGACACCCTCGGCAATGACGCGCAGACCGAGCTTCTGCGCAAGCGAGATGATCGCGGAAGTAATCGCCATGTCGTCGGCATCGTGCGGAATGTCCGTCACGAAGGACCGATCGATCTTCAACCGGCGCACCGGGAAGCGCTTGAGCGCGCTGAGGCTCGAATAGCCTGTCCCGAAATCGTCGATGGCAAGGTGCACGCCGATCGCCTCCAGCGCATGCATTGTGGCGATCGCTCCCGGCACGTCCTGCATGATCAGACTTTCGGTGAGCTCGAGTTCGAGGTAACGGGCCTCGAGGCAGGTTTCCTCCAAAACCGCCGCCACACGCGCTGCCCAGTTGCGCTCGCGGAATTGCCGCGCGGAAACATTGACGCTGACGATCAGCGGCGGCAGGCCGGCGTCCTGCCAGGCCTTCAACTGGCGGCAGGCGGTGCGCAGGACCCAATCTCCGATCGGCACGATCAGACCGGTTTCCTCGGCGAGCGGGATGAATGCCGCAGGCGAGATGATGCCGCGCACCGGGTGCTGCCAGCGCAACAGCGCCTCCGCAGCGAAGATGCGGCCGGTCTCGAGGCTCATCTGCGGCTGGAAATGCAGCAGGAACTCCTCCCGCGCAAGCGCCTCGCGAAGCTCCTCTTGCGACTGGAGTTTTTCATGGGCTCTGGCGGCCATCTCCTCGGTGAAGACCTGGATGTTGTTGCGGCCGAGCTCCTTGGCGCGGTACATGGCCATGTCGGCATTGGCGAGCAGTTCGCCCGCCGTCTTGCCCTGGTTGGGGAAGCAGGCCACGCCCATGCTGCAGCTCACCTGCAGAGAGCGGCCCTGCAACTGCACCGGCATGGCGATTGCAGTGCGGATATCCTCCAGCCGCGATAGCACGACGTCCCGCTCCTTCGGCAGGCCGTTCAGGAGGATGATGAACTCGTCGCCGCCGACGCGCACGACGGAATCGGATCTCCGGACGGCGGCCCGCATGCGCCCGGCTACGATCTTCAGGAGCTCGTCACCGGTGGCGTGCCCAAGGCTGTCATTGATCAGTTTGAAATCGTCGAGGTCGAGAAAGGCGAGCACGGCCCATTGATCCCGCTCGCGGATCTCCTCGAGCATGCCGGCGACCTGCTCCTCGAAAAGCACGCGGTTCGGCAGCCCCGTCAAGGCATCGTGATGGGCCATGAAACCGATGCGGTCCTCCGCCCGCTTGCGCTCGATTGCTATTCCGGCGAGATGAGCGGCCATGGCAATCAGTTCCTGCTGCTGCTCGCTCGGCGTTCCGACCTCCTGCGCATAGAGCGCGAATGTCCCGAGCACCTTTCGCTCGCGCGACAGGATGGGCGTGGACCAGCAGGAACGGAGGCCGGAAGGCCTCAGGAGAGGCGCGTATTCCTCCCAGAGCGGGTCGGCGAAGACGTCGGAAACGATCACCTGTTCGCCGCACCAGGCGGCCGTTCCGCAGGAGCCGGCCGCAGGGCCGATCTCGAGGCCATGGATGGCAGCGCAAAAGCCCGCGTCGAGGCTGGGGGCAGCGCCGTGCAGGAGATGCCGGCCATCCTCCGAAAGGAGCAGGATGGAGCCCTTGATCCCGGGCAGCAGCGCTTCGATCAGCAGCACCAGCTCGTGGAAGAACTCGCCAAGGGGCTTGCCGTTGGCGATCATTTCCAGCAGCCGGGCCTGACCTTCGAGCAGGCGCTCCGCGGCCTTGCGATCGCTGATATCGCGCGAGATGCCGACGATACCGATGATCCTCCCGCTCTTGCTGCGCAAGGGCACTTTCGAGGTCATCAGCCAGCGATCGCGGTCCTTGGTCACGATGGCGCGTTCCTCGATGCCGAAGATCGGTTCGCCGGTTTCCAAAACGCGTCGCTCGGTATCGGCGACGGCCTGGGCGAACTCGTGCGGGTGCAGATCGAAATCGGTCTTGCCGACGAGGTCGCGCAGGCTTTCGAGGCCGTTGTCGGCAACCGTCACCTCGTTGGCGATCAGGAAGCGCCCCGCCGTATCCTTCGCATAGATATAATCGGGAACGTGGTTGATCATCGCTTCGAGCCAGTAGTGGCGGTCGGCCATGTCGGGCTCGGGCGGAAAGAGACGCGCGACCTCCTCGGCAAGGCGGCTGCCGGCATCGATCAGCCGACGCGTCTCCGCATTGTCGTCCGCGTTCAGGTCGGCATATCGGATGCTGCGGGACGTTTTTCTTGCCAAGCGAAACCTCCGAAGGAGCGGCGCTCGCGCAGGTTTAGCGAAAAGAGGTTATGCTTCCCTAAACTCCACAGCGAAAAATCGTCTAAAGGTTGCGCAGAACCACTTCGCATCAAAAGAATTCATGCGACCTATCATTGCCGACGGCTTCTGCCGAGGACGGCGATGGCCTACTGCATAACCATGCAGGAGTTACAGCGACCTTTGCGCGGCCTATCGGGCGCGCAGCGCTGTAAGGAGCTGAACGTACAATCGGAGGACGGCAGGAATGCTGACGATCTATGGAGTTTACCGTTCGCGCGCGTCGCGCAACTACTGGATGGCGGGGGAACTCGGCCTGCCCTTCCGGTCGGTGCCGGTTGTCCAGGCGCGCCGGGTCGCCGATCCGCTGGCCGCGGATGCCCCCCTCAATACGAAGTCGCCGGGCTTCCTCGCCATAAACCCGATGGGCCTCATACCCGCAATCGAGGATGACGGGTTGGTGCTGACCGAGTCGCTCGCCAACAATCTTTATCTCGCCCGCAAACATGGCGGACCGCTGGCACCGGCCGATATCCGGGAGGAAGGGCAGATCGGCAACTGGACGATGTGGGCGGCGACTGAGGTCGAGCCGCATGCGGTGAAGATCGTACTCGCCCATGACAACGGGATCGAGGAGACGCCGGAAGGGCGGGCGGAGATCGCGGCCTGCGCCCGCTCGCTCGAGAAAGCCTTTGCCGTACTCGAAACGCACCTCGCCGAACGCGACTACGTGGTGGGTGACCGCTTTACCGTCGCGGACCTCAATCTCGCGGAGGTTTTCCGCTACACGATGAGCCAGACGGACCTCTTCAAAAGGCACCCTCAGGTCAAGGCCTGGCTGGCGCGCTGCCAATCCCGCCCCGCCTTCAAGGCAATGATGGAGGAACGGCTGAAGGAGCCGGAATAAGGCACATGGCCGGAGAGCAAAGGTCTCCTCATCCCGCCATAGCCGCGAGCTGCCGCATTCCTTCCTCGACCTCCTCGCGTACCCAGCGCTTGAAGGCGGCTGCGCCCTTGCTTTCGCGGCGTGAGACGGAGGTGACGAAGTAGTGCCCGAAGCCGGTCTTGGCGCGAATGCCGAAAGGCGCCACCAGAGACCCCCTCAGCAGCGCGTAGCCGGCAAGCGTCTGCCAGGCAAGCATCACCCCCTGGCCGGCAATCGCCGCATCGAGCGCCAGGGAAGCGTCGTTGAAGGTGTGGCGCACCGTCATAGCCGCACCGGAGAGGCCGGCGGTCTTCAGCCATAGCTCCCAGGAAAACATCGCATGAGCATCGATCACCGCCGGCAGTTTCAAAATGTCCGCGGGCTCACGAAGTCCGGCGGCCAGTGCCGGCGAGCAGACCGGGAAGACCTCCTGCTCGAGCAGCAGTTCCGATCGCACGCCGGGCCAGCGTCCAGCCCCGACGCGGATGCCGAGATCGACATCGGAGGTCTCCAGATCGGCGAGCGTCGTGGTCGCGTCGATCCTCAGCCGGATATCCGGATGATGCTCGGCGAAGCGGTCCAGCCGGTAGACGAGCCAGCGCGCCGCAAAGACCGGCGCGACCGACACCGTCAATACCGATTCGTCACGGCGGCGTGCCTGCGCGACTGCCTCGGCGAGTTCCCTGAAGGCGCTCGACAATCGCGTCAGTAGCGCGCGCCCGCTATCCGAAACCACAAGCCCCCGCGGCGAGCGCTCGAAGAGCGTACGACCGAGTTGCGCCTCGGTCTTGGCGATCTGCTGGCTGACGGCGCCGGCGGTGACGCCGAGCTCCTCCGCCGCAGCGGCGAGCGAGCCGAGGCGACCGACCGCTTCGGCCGCGCGCAATCCGTTCAGGTGAACCGAATTCAGATCTTTCATATAGTTTTTCTAAACTGCTGCCGTCGCAATCTCAATTGCAAACTTCGGCAAAGAGGCGGATGCTCCTACAACAGGTTGAAGGGTTGAGCGGCCGGCGAGACCGACTGCGCTACCCCAATCCGAGCTGAACGGTGACGTCATGCTGAAGGTTTTCTCAATACTGAAGCGCCCCGGGGCCTCGTCCGAGACTGTTCGAGGACTCGCTTCCGACTGGATGCGCGACCCTCTCCAGCATCCGGATCTCTCCCGTATGAATGAACGCGAACTCGCGGATCTGCCGTTCCCCGGATGGCCATGGCCCCGCTCTGCGACGGAGAATCTCTGCGTCCAAAGGTAACCAACGCCCGCTTGAACGCTTCGGCTCCGCCGATCTCGTGCCGATTGCCGCTACGACTGCACTTCAGCCAGAACCTTGGCGACGGCCGGACGCTCGGCCATCCTGTTGCGATGGTCGAGGATTCGCGGAAACCGGGCCGGATCGACACCGTCCGACTCGAGCCAGCCGGCGATGGTGAAGAGGTAGGGATCGGCGACCGAGTAGGCGTCGCCCCTGACAAAGGGGCCGACGAACATCGTGCGCTCGATCAGCGCGAAGCAGTCGGCCATATTCTGCGGCACCTTGGCCTTCATCGCCTCCTGCGCTGCCGGGTCGTCTGCCCACCGCGCGGCTCGACGGGCATGGGCATGGGCGACGTGGACTGTCGAGCAGAGATAGCTCAGGAACGACTGCAGCCGAGCGAACTCGAAAGGATCGTCAAGCGGCGCAAGCCGCGCCTTCGGGAAGCTCTGGGCGATATAGGCGAGAATGGCCGGCGTCTCGGTCAGGATACCACGGTCGGTCACGAGGGCGGGCACCCGCCCCTTGGGGTTGATGGTGAGGTAGTCCGGCTTGGTCTGCTCGGCTTTGGAAAAATCGACCCGATGCACTTCATAGCCGGCACCGGCTTCCTCTAACGCGATGTGCGAGGCAAGCGAGCAGGTTCCGGGCGTATAAAACAGTTTCAGCATCGTTCTTCCTCCCAAAATGCGCGGCCGACGGCGGCGCCGAAGCACAGAAGATCGAATCGCCGCGATTGACAAGCCCTGAGCGGTATCGCGTCAGGCGGCAAAGGCTTCCGTCACCACCCGCACGTCCCCGACGTGAATTCCGTTCCAGTTGCGCATCGCATGATTGGCCTGAGCCATCAATGCCTCATGGATTTCGGCATCGTCCGAGAAGAAGCGCGCAAGCGTCGCGGCGACCATCGCCTCGGCGGCCCGGGTCGTGCCGTCCTCGCATTTCAGCGCTATGCCGATGCCCTTTTCCGGTATCGCAGCACAGAATACGCCCTCGGCGCCGGTCTTCGCAAAAATGCGGCCGGGAGCGGTCTTCATCAGCCGTGTGCAGGCGCGCTTGGTGCCCGCGACGAAGAAGGGTTCGGCCATGCAGGCTTCGATCAGACGCTTCGAGGCACGCGCCCGCTCCGCACCGAGACCGACTCCGCTCGCCATCCTGGCGAAGCCGTGAGCAAGTCCCCTCATCGAGAGTGCGTAGGTCGGGATCGAGCAGCCGTCGACGCCGCAATTGTCGCGATCAAGAACTGCTCCCGTCAGCTCCGCCATGACGCCGCGGATTTCCTGCTGGATCGGGTGGTCATAGCCGATATAGCCTTTGACCTCGGTACCGGAATGGCAGCAGGCGCAGACGAAGCCCGCATGCTTGCCGGAGCAGTTGTTGTGGAGCGCGCTCGGCGCTTCGAGTGAGCGGGCCTGTGCGATCAGGGTCTTCTGGTCGGAGGACCAATGGGCGCCGCACTCAAGCGCCTGAACGTCCCGCCCCGCAGCGGACAGCATCTTGGCGGCGAGCGCCACATGTTCCGGCTCTCCCGAATGCGACGAGCAGGCCAGCGCCAATTCCCGGTCGCCGAAGCCGTTGGCGTCGGCGGCACCGCTTTCGATCAGCGGCAGGGCCTGCATTGCCTTGCAGGCGGAGCGAGGAAAGATGTGGGCATCCGTTTCGCCAAGGGAAAACAGCGTCTTTCCGTCGCCATCGACGGCGACGATCATGCCCCGATGGCGGCTTTCGACCAGATTTCCGCGCGTTACTTCGACCAGAACCGGATTCGACATCGGCTGCCCTCAATTTTCCAAGATTCGGATATGCATCTATCAGGAATCCCACGGCAGAAAAGTCACCGTAGATGAAATTCCTCCGCAAGCTCTTTCTCGTTTTCGCCGTCGTCTACCTGCTTCCGGCGCTCGCCTCGGCGGGGCTGTGGTACCTCAAGGAGCGGCCGCAGAGCTGGCACGACGCGGATTGGTCGTCGTCAGGAATTCTGGCGGATGCGGCTGCGAGCCCGCAGGCGGCGATATACGTCTTCTCGGCGACCACCGGAGGCATGAAGGGCGCGGTGGCAAGCCACGCCTGGATCGTCACCAAAGACGAAGGAGCGTCGACCTATAACCGTTATGAAAAGGTCGGCTGGGGCAAGCCGATCCGCAGGAACGCTTATCCGGCCGACGGACGCTGGTATTCGAACGAGCCGCGCATCGTCGTGGCAGTCAGGGGCGAGGAAGCCAAGCGCCTGATCCCGAAGATCGAGAAGGCGATCGAGGCTTATCCCTATTCTTCGCCGGGCGCCTATCGTCTCTGGCCCGGGCCAAACTCCAACACCTTCGTCGCCCATGTCTTGCGATCGGTGTCGGAGCTCGACGCCGTGCTGCCGCCGGATGCAGTCGGGCGCGACTATCTGCCGGAGGGGAAACTGTTCCATGTCGATGCCGACGGCCGCGACCTGCACGCAACGCTTTACGGCCTCGCCGGCGTCTCGGCCGGGTGGCGCAGTGGGCTGGAATTGCATTTCATGGGATTGGTGGCGGGCTTCGACGTCGCGCGGCCCGGCGTCAAGATACCGGCACTCGGCCGCTTCGGGATCTGAGATGAGCGGCGCTCGGTCTAATGGAAAAGGGCCGCCCTTCGGCGGCCCTTCCATGAGCTTTGGCCTCACAATGGCCGGGTGCTGAGACCCAAAGGAAGGCGGCTATCAGGCCGAGGGCTGCCTCGACTCCTTCACCTCTCCCATGTCCATTGCGAGGTCCGAAATCTCATTAGACATTGGATCACCTTCCTTTCTGTTCGTTGACGTTGATCTCAACGTAAGCGATCTTTGCGCCAATACAAGGCCGACCATCGTCTTATTGTTTTTTGCTACCCGATCCGCATCACGATCTTGCCGATATGATCGCCCTCCTCCATCAGCCGATGGGCGCCGGCAATCTCGGCGAAGGGCAGGACCGCCTGGATGACCGGTGCAACGTCGCCCCCCTCCAGCAGCGGCCAGACCTTTTCCGCAAGCCCGTCGCGGATCGCCTGCTTCTCGGCGGCGGTGCGCGGGCGGAGCAGCGAGCCCATTACCTGCAGGCGCTTCATGAGAATTGGCGCAATGTTGGCGCCGTCCACCCGGGCGCCGCCAAGGAAAGCGATGATCGACAGGCGCCCGTCCTTGGCGAGGCTGCCAATGTTGCGATCGAAGTAGCGCCCGCCCACCATGTCGAGAATGACGTCGACCCCGCGGCCGCCGGTCTCTTGCAGCACGACAGCCTTGAAATCCTCCTCGCGATAATTGATCGCACGTTTCGCCCCGAGTGCTTCGCAGGCCTCGCACTTCGCAGCGTTGCCGGCGGTCGCGAAGACCTCCGCACCGAAGGCCCTCGCAAGCTGGATCGCGGTCGTACCGATACCGCTCGATCCTCCATGGACGAGGAATGTTTCGCCGGACTTCAGGCGGGCCATGTCGAAGACGTTGGCCCAGACGGTGAAGAAGGTCTCCGGCAGGGCTGCCGCCTTCGCGGCATCGTAGCCCTTGGGCCAGCGAAGGGCCTGCGTGGCGGGAACCGCGCAATATTCCGCGTAAGCGCCGCCATTGGCAAGAGCGCAGACCTTGTCGCCGGTCGAGAAGCCGGTCGCTCCCTCGCCGAGAGCAACCACTTCGCCCGCAGCTTCGAGCCCGAGGATGGGGCTCGCCCCAGCGGGCAGCGGGTAGTCTCCCTTGCGCTGCAGGACGTCCGGCCGATTGATGCCGAAAGCTTCGACGCGGATCAGAATGTCGCCGGGCCGGACCTCAGGCAGCGGCCCTCGCGCCAGCACCATATTCTCCGGCCCTCCGGGGCCAGGCAGATCGACGTAGGTCATTTCTGTCGGAAGGGTCATGACGGCATCCTCGCAAAACGGTTCCGCCTATACCTATAGCCCTCCTGCCGCTCGGGAAAGGTCGCCTTGCATCGCTGCTCAGGCGCGGTCGAGGGGCTCCATGACGAGACCTTCTTCGCTCGCCTTGGCGCGCGCCTTTATCTCCGCAATCCGCTTGCTCACGGTCTGGCCGTCCGAGAGGACAAGGCCTTCGGGAAGCACAAGTACCGCAATCGAACAGCGCATCAGTGGGAAAGCCTTCGTGAGGCCGTCGCGGCCATATCCGCTGATCCGTCCCGCCGACAGATGCTCGGGCGAATAGAGCTGGCGGACGTCCGAGCGGAAGTCGTCGATCAGGCGTGAAAGGACGCCCCGGATATCCTCCTCGGTACAGCCGTCGATGCCGATGAAGAAATCGTCGCCTCCGACGTGACCAAGGAATTTTTCTTCGCCGATGAAGTGGCGCCGCAGGAGCGCCGCGAACAGGGTGATCGCGAGATCCCCCTTCTGGAAACCATATGTGTCGTTGAAGGGCTTGAAATCGTCGAAGTCGCAATAGCAGAAGTAGCGGGCCTGATCGCCGTCCAGGATCGCGTTCTGGACATAATCGCGGATCGCCCGATTGCCGGGGAGGCCCGTCAACGGATTCTGCTCCTGGGCCATCTTCAACTGCTTCTCGTTGATGATCTTCAGGAGCGACGAAGCGGAGAGAATGCCGGCATAGCGCATGTTCTCCGTCAGCATGACGCAGTCGCTCCCGTCCATACCGGCGAAGATCTTGAGCATCTCGTCGGCGGGCGTGTCGAGATCGGCGATCGGCGCGGGCGTGACGAAATGCGAGATGCGGCGCTGATAGAGGCGGTTCTTCAGGAGGTCGCGACCGAAGGGATGATAGATCATCTCCTTGACGTGGTACTCGTGCAGGATGCCACGCGGTTCGCCATTGGCATTCAGTACCGGAAAGAAGGCCTGGCGCGGATTGAGCCGGAAAAGGTGGAACACGGAATCGAGGTCGTCGCTCTCCCGCACCGCCGGAAGCTGCTCGATCTCCTTCCGGATCAGGATGCTGTCCAGCGTCGAAGAGGGCCGCCGGGTGCCGCTCGTCGGTTCGAGATGCGGATAGACGGCCTGCAGTTCCATGATATGCGTCGTCGGCCGCGCGATGAAATAGCCCTGCATCAGATCGCAACCGAGGTCGCGGCAGACGAGAAACTCCGCCTCCGTCTCCACACCCTCGGCGATCACCCGCGTCCCGAGAGCATGGGCCATATTGACCGTGTGGCGGACAAGGTGGCGCTTGCGCGCATCCTTGTCGATCTCGGAAACGAAATGCCGGTCGATCTTCACATAGTCTACCGGCTGATCGCAGAGCAGTTTCAAGCCGCTGAACCCGGCGCCGAAATCGTCGATCGCCAGCTTGAAGCCCGCGAGCCGCAGTTGCCGCACGAGCACCGGGAAGTCCGGCATCTTGCTGCTGTCGAAGCGTTCCGACAGTTCGAAGCAAAGCGAGGAAGGAGCGATATTCGCGCGCTTCAAGTGGCTGACGAGGCGTTCGACAATGTCCCCCTCGCCGCCGATGAGCCTCGCATCGAAATTGAGAAAGAGCGTGCGCGCCGAAAAGTCCGGGAGCGTGGCAAAGGCGGCGACGGCGCGGCTGTTGATCAGGTGCTCGAGCGCGAGCAACTGTCCGGCGGCCTCGGCCTTGTCGAGCAACTCGACCGGCGAGGCGAAGCCCAGGCGCTCGAACCCGCGCATCAGGGATTCATAGCCGAACACCGCCCCGGTCGTCGCTTCCACGATCGGCTGGAGGGCATTTTCGATGACGAGTTTGGCAAGCGTCACGATTTGGTCGTCGCCGAAACGGCGAAGCGACAGTATTTCTGCGGGGGCGGCCGACATGCCGGGCTCCAGGGATAGGACACACAAACGCGCGCCAGCATCGGAGCAAGGCGTCAACGAAATCTTTCGCGAATGTGAAAGTTTGATGAAGCTTCGGAAAAGGCCTGCTCAGCCCCTCGCAAGAACCCCGAAGGCGATCGAGGCCAGCCCCTGCATGACGAGATCGACCGCCAGGAAAAGACCCAGTATCCAGAGACTGTCGACCGGCCAGCCGGCGGCGATGATGAGGCCGGCTAGCAGCGTCACGAGGCCGCCGATGACCATCCACCCCCAGCCGCCGAGCGGCCGAAGCCTGAACCCTACCCAGATGCGGGAGCAACCGGCGGCGATCAGCGCCAGGGCCAGCAGAAACGTCAGCACGGAGGAGGCGAGGACAGGATTGATGAAGGCGAACAGGCCCGCTGCGGCGTAGAAGGCGCCGCTCAATATCCAGTAAAGGACACTCCCCCAGCTTTTGACCTGAAAGGCGTGGGCGAGATTGAGCAGGCCGCCGATCAGCATGATGAGACCGACGTAATAGACGGAGGCGACTGTCGCCATCAGCAGGTTTCCGAAGGCGATGCCGCCGCACATGATCAGAAGCACGCCGAGTGCGACGAACCACCCCCATTTTCCGGCAAGGGCCTCTCTGCCGGCTGGATCGGACGCGTGAACCATTTCAACCTCCAGTCATGCCGATGCGCATGGACGCCTCCCGCTGATTGAGCCGGATTTCCAAGCAAAAAGAAAGAGAAAAGCGCAGATTTTTTTATTGATTGATGGATCAATCAAAAATAAGCTGGCACCTGAGGAGTTCGAAGATGCCGAAGGTCGGAATGGAGCCGGTGCGCCGCAAGGCGCTGGTCGATGCGGCGCTGCGCGTGATCGGCGATCAGGGTACGCTCGCGGTGACCATGTCGGAGATCGCGCGGACGGCCGGCGTCTCACCCGCGCTCGCGCATCACTATTTCGGCAGCAAGGAGCAGTTGCTGATCGCCACGATCCGCAGCCTCCTGGGCAAATTGCGCGACGACGCCGTCGCGGCAATGAAAGCGGCGGCGACGCCGCGCGAAAGGGTGAGCGCGTTGATCCGCGTGAGCTTCCGCGCCGATCAGTTCGCGCCGGAGACGGTCGCCGCCTGGCTCGCCTTCTATTCGGAGGCGCAACGGTCGGAGGAGGTGCGGCGGCTGCTCGTGATCTATGCACGGCGGCTGCGCTCCAATCTGCTTGTGGGCCTGAGAGCGCTCTGCCCGGCGGACGACGCGGAGCGCATCGCCGAAGGCGCGGCTGCGATGATCGACGGGCTCTACATCCGGCAAAGTTTGAAGTCGGCGCCGATCAGCATCGAAGCATCGGTCGCGCTCACGGAAGATTATGTGAATGCGCATTTACGGGCGAATGGTGACGGGAAATACCCCTCTCCTCGGGTTTAACCCGAGGACTAACCCTCTCCCCGCGTGCGGGGAGAGGGAACTTCGGCAGCACCGCATGTCCCTTCTCCCCGCCGGCGGGGAGAAGGTGGCGGCAGCCGGATGAGGGGCAATTTCCACCTGAACCAAGCAAGACGAGCAAGAATTCGAACCATCGAGGAACCGACCAGTGACCACCGGTAAGCCCAACATTCTGATCATCATGGTGGACCAGTTGAACGGAAAGCTCTTTCCGGACGGGCCTGCAGACTTCCTGCATGCGCCCAACCTGAAGGCGCTGGCCAAGCGGTCGGCGCGTTTCCACAACAACTACACCTCGTCGCCCCTGTGTGCCCCTGCCCGCGCATCCTTCATGGCCGGGCAATTGCCGAGCCGCACCCGGGTCTACGACAATGCTGCCGAATACCAGTCGTCGATCCCAACCTATGCACATCACCTGCGCCGGGCCGGCTACTACACCGCGCTTTCCGGCAAGATGCATTTCGTCGGGCCGGACCAGTTGCACGGCTTCGAGGAGCGGCTGACGACCGACATCTATCCCGCCGATTTCGGCTGGACGCCGGATTACCGCAAGCCGGGCGAGCGGATCGACTGGTGGTATCACAATCTCGGCTCCGTCACCGGCGCCGGGGTCGCCGAAATCACCAACCAGATGGAATATGACGACGAGGTGGCCTTCCTCGCAAACCAGAAGCTCTACCAGCTTTCGCGGGAGAACGACGACGAGAGCCGGCGTCCCTGGTGCCTCACCGTCTCCTTCACCCACCCGCACGACCCCTATGTCGCGCGGCGGAAATTCTGGGATCTCTACGAGGATTGCGAGCACCTCACGCCCGAGGTCGGCGCCATTCCCCTCGACGAGCAGGACCCGCATTCGCAACGGATCATGCTCTCCTGCGACTACCAGAATTTCGACGTGACCGAGGAGAATGTCCGCCGCTCGCGCCGCGCCTATTTCGCCAATATCTCCTATCTCGACGAGAAGGTGGGCGAGCTGATCGACACGCTCACGCGGACGCGGATGCTCGACGATACGCTCATCCTCTTCTGTTCCGACCACGGCGACATGCTCGGCGAGCGCGGCCTCTGGTTCAAGATGAACTTCTTCGAAGGCTCGGCGCGCGTGCCGCTGATGATTGCCGGCCCGGGTATCGCACCCGGCCTGCATCTGACGCCGACCTCCAATCTCGACGTGACGCCGACGCTTGCGGACCTCGCCGGCATTTCGCTCGAGGAAGTGAGGCCCTGGACCGATGGCGTCAGCCTCGTGCCGATGTTCAACGGCGTCGAACGCACGGAGCCGGTGCTGATGGAATACGCGGCTGAGGCCTCCTATGCACCGCTGGTCGCCATCCGCGAGGGCAAGTGGAAATATGTCTACTGCGCGCTCGATCCGGAGCAGCTCTTCGATCTCGAGGCAGATCCGCTGGAGCTTACGAACCTCGCGGAAAATCCGCGCGGGCCCGTCGATCAGGCGACGCTCACGGCATTCCGCGACATGCGCGCGGCGCATTGGGACATGGAAGCCTTCGACGCTGCCGTGCGCGAGAGCCAGGCACGGCGCTGGGTGGTCTACGAAGCGCTTCGCAACGGCGCCTACTACCCCTGGGACCACCAGCCGCTGCAAAAGGCATCGGAGCGCTACATGCGCAACCACATGAACCTCGACACTCTCGAGGAATCCAAACGCTATCCGCGAGGAGAATGAGATGAGAGCCCAACCGAAAGCCTCGCACTTCATCGACGGCGAATATGTCGAGGACGCCGCCGGCACGGTGATCGAGAGCATCTATCCGGCGACCGGCGAAATCATCGCCCGGCTCCATGCCGCAACGCCTGGGATCGTCGAGAAGGCGATCGCCGCGGCCAAGCGCGCGCAGCCGGAATGGGCGGCGATGAGCCCGACGGCGCGCGGCCGCATCCTGAAGCGGGCCGCCGAGCTCATGCGCCAGCGCAACCGCGAGCTTTCCGAACTCGAAACGCTCGACACCGGCAAGCCGATCCAGGAAACCATCGTCGCCGACCCGACGTCCGGCGCCGACAGTTTCGAATTCTTCGGCGGCGTCGCGCCCGCCGCACTCAACGGCGATTATATCCCGCTCGGCGGCGACTTCGCCTATACGAAGCGGGTGCCGCTCGGCGTCTGCGTCGGCATCGGCGCCTGGAACTATCCGCAGCAGATCGCCTGCTGGAAGGGTGCGCCTGCGCTCGTCGCCGGCAATGCGATGGTGTTCAAGCCTTCGGAAAACACCCCGCTCGGCGCGCTTAAGATCGCCGAAATCCTTATCGAAGCGGGTCTGCCGAAGGGCCTGTTCAACGTCATCCAGGGCGACCGCGCGACGGGCCCGCTCCTCGTCAACCATCCGGACGTCGCCAAGGTGTCGCTCACCGGCTCCGTGCCGACGGGCAAAAAAGTCGCGGGCGCCGCGGCGGCCGAACTCAAGCACGTCACCATGGAGCTCGGCGGCAAGTCGCCGCTGATCGTCTTCGACGATGCCGATCTCGAAAGCGCGATCGGCGGCGCCATGCTCGGCAATTTCTATTCGACCGGCCAGGTCTGCTCCAACGGCACGCGCGTCTTCGTGCAAAGGAAGATCAAGGAGCCTTTCCTCGCCCGCCTCAAGGAACGCACCGAAGCGATCGTCATCGGCGACCCCCTGGACGAGGCGACGCAGCTCGGTCCGATGGTCTCGGCGGCGCAACGCGACAAGGTCTTCTCCTATATCGGGAAGGGCAAGGCGGAAGGCGCCCGCCTCGTCACCGGCGGCGGCATTCCCAATAATGTGAGCGGCGAAGGCACCTATATCCAGCCGACCGTCTTCGCCGACGTCACCGACGGGATGACGATCGCGCGCGAAGAAATCTTCGGACCGGTCATGTGCGTGCTCGACTTCGACGACGAGGTGGAAGTCATCGCACGCGCCAACGCCACCGAATTCGGCCTTTCGGCCGGCGTCTTCACCGCGGACCTCACCCGCGCCCACCGGGTCGCCGACCGGCTCGAAGCCGGCACGCTCTGGATCAACACCTACAATCTCTGCCCGGTAGAGATCCCCTTTGGCGGGTCCAAGCAATCGGGTTTCGGGCGGGAGAATTCGGTCGCGGCGCTCAACCACTATACCGAGCTCAAGACCGTCTATGTCGGCATGGGGCCGGTCGAGGCGCCGTATTGAAAGTTGGCGCTTGCCCCTCTCCTCGGGTTTAACCCGAGGACTAACCCTCTCCCCGCTCGCGGGGAGAGGGGACCGGAGGCAGCGAGCTTCCGCGCCGGCGGCAGAGGGACTGAGCGGGCGCCGCGTGTCCTTCTCCCCGCGAGCGTGGAGAAGGTGGCGGCAGCCGGATGAGGGGCATGCCGAGTGCATCCAAAAAAGAAAGCAGCGAGAATGCAGGCAGATTTCGTCATCATCGGTTCCGGCTCGGCGGGCTCCGCGCTCGCCTATCGCCTGTCGGAAGACGGCAGGAATTCGGTCATCGTGCTCGAGTTCGGCGGCTCGGATGTCGGTCCGTTCATCCAGATGCCGGCAGCGCTTGCCTGGCCGATGAGCATGAACCGCTATAATTGGGGCTATCTCTCCGAACCCGAGCCGAACCTCAACAACAGGCGCATCACCGCGCCGCGCGGCAAGGTGATCGGCGGCTCCTCCTCGATCAACGGCATGGTCTATGTCCGCGGCCACTCGGAAGACTTCAACCGCTGGGAGGAACTCGGCGCACAAGGCTGGGCCTATGCGGACGTGCTGCCCTATTACAAGCGGATGGAGCATTCGCATGGCGGCGAAGAGGGCTGGCGCGGCACCGACGGGCCGCTGCACGTCCAGCGCGGCCCGGTCAAGAATCCCCTTTTTCACGCCTTCATCGAAGCGGGAAAAGAGGCCGGCTTCGAAGTCACCGAGGATTATAACGGCTCGAAGCAGGAGGGCTTCGGGCTGATGGAGCAGACGACATGGCGGGGCCGCCGCTGGTCGGCCGCTTCCGCCTATCTGAGGCCGGCGCTCAAACGTCCGAATGTCGAGCTCATCCGTTGCTTCGCCCGCAAGATCGTCATCGAGAACGGCCGGGCGACGGGCGTGGAGATCGAGCGGGGCGGACGGATCGAGGTGGTGAAGGCCAATCGCGAAGTGATCGTCTCCGCCTCTTCGTTCAATTCGCCGAAGCTGCTGATGCTGTCCGGCATCGGCCCGGCTGCGCACCTCAAGGAGATGGGAATTGACGTAAAGGTCGACCGGCCCGGCGTCGGCCAGAACCTGCAGGACCACATGGAATTCTATTTCCAGCAGGTGAGCACGAAGCCGGTTTCACTCTATTCCTGGCTGCCATGGTTCTGGCAGGGCGTCGCCGGTGCGCAATGGCTCTTCTTCAAAAGAGGCCTCGGCATTTCCAACCAGTTCGAGTCCTGCGCCTTCCTGCGCTCGGCACCCGGCGTGAAGCAGCCGGACATCCAATACCACTTCCTGCCGGTGGCGATCAGCTATGACGGCAAGGCGGCGGCGAAGTCGCACGGCTTCCAGGTGCATGTCGGCTACAACCTCTCCAAGTCGCGCGGCAACGTCTCGCTCCGCTCCTCCGACCCGAAGGCCGACCCGGTGATCCGCTTCAACTATATGAGCCATCCGGAGGACTGGGAGAAGTTCCGCCACTGCGTGCGGCTCACGCGCGAGATTTTCGGGCAGAAGGCTTTCGACCTCTATCGCGGCCCCGAAATCCAGCCCGGCGAAAAGGTGCAGACGGACGAGGAGATCGACGGGTTCCTGCGCGAGCATCTCGAAAGCGCCTATCATCCCTGCGGCACCTGCAAGATGGGTGCGAAGGACGACCCGATGGCCGTGGTCGACCCGGAAACCCGGGTTATCGGCGTCGACGGGCTTCGTGTCGCCGACTCCTCGATCTTCCCGCACATCACCTATGGCAACCTGAACGCCCCCTCGATCATGACCGGCGAGAAGTCCGCCGATCATATCCTCGGCAGACAGCCGCTCGCCCGCTCGAACCAGGAGCCGTGGATCAATCCGCGCTGGGCGGTGAGCGACAGGTAACTTATTCCGAGAGGAAACCGATCCAGCGCCCGGCAAGGACCGCGCCGGTCCAGATCGACATGGAAAGCAGCGCGGAAAGGCGGACCCTCGGGGAGAGCGGCCCGCCTTTAACGGCGTCGCGCCATTGCGGGGTCAGATGCAATATGGCCGCGTTGAGTACGCCGAGCGCGAGCAGCGTCATCTTCGTCAGGAAGGCGGGGTTGGCGGCATATTCAACCGGGCGCACGCTGAAGAGACAGAAACCGGTGGCGATGGCCAACGCTACGCCGATTGCCGCCGTACGTGAAAGATAGGGTCCGACCACTGCGACCGGCACGCTGCGGAAGAAGCCGAGCAGCCGCAGATCGAGCGGCAGGATCGAGCCGACGATTATCCCGATCGAGAGTATGTGGGCGGCGTTCACGAAGATGTAGAGCACCGCGGAGCGCCGTATCGCCACGGCGAAGGGCAACGCCCCGATCCACGTCAGCGCCTCCTCCATCAATTTGTCCGAATGCGCTCCGGATAGATGTCATAGACCTTTCCGGCGACTGTGATCCGCACGGCCTTCATCCTCTTCTCGTTCCGGTCGAGCGAGCGGTTGCCGAGCACGACGATCGGATCGCCGGCCTTGGCTGCCCCTTCCACAAAGCCCGAACGCTCGGTGAGCCGCGGGTTGCCGAGTTCGACACGCCAGGTGCCGTCATTCCGCGTCTCGACCTGAAGGGTCGGATGCGGCGGTGCCATGGAGATCTCGCGTATCGTCCCTGAAAGCTCGACCTGATCGGCCTCCGCCCAGGACCAGCCGTGATGCGCATAGGCGCCCGTCACCAGAAGCAGGCCGAAAGCCACTCCAGCGAATATGCGGGACGGCAAGGATTTTGCCATGTCTTTGTCTCCTTTCGTGGGCTCGCGGGGTCAGTCTGAAAGTGGAGCACGCGAAGCAGATGGACAGAGCATTCAACGATTGTTGAACGGCAGCACCGCGCGCGAAGACAGCTGGCGGGTTTAATCGTAAGACAATAATCTACTGGATTACTAGGTTTTCTTAGAACTTTATGGATCAGAGAGATATTTGCTCTGATCCTTGAGCAATAGAAATCCGTTTTTCTGTCCATTGACACCAGCGGCTGCCATATTCCGTGCAAATTGCAACAGGATGCAGCCATGACGACGCAATCCCTCAAAGCAGAAGCGGTGGCCCTCGAAGCAGACGTGATGGCCCTCGATGCGGAGGCGAAGGCCCTCAACGACAAGCTCGAAAGCCTGGATCTCGCCGGCCGGCTGGCGCTCATTGCCGGGCTTGAAGGCCGCGCGGTCTTTACCACGTCGCTCGGCATCGAGGACCAGGTCATTACCGCCGCGATCGGCAGCAACCGTCTCGACATCGAAGTCGCGACGCTGAAGACGGGCCGCCTCTTCAACGAGACGGTGGCGCTGATCGACCAGACCGAGGAAACCTATGACATCCTCATCAAGCGCTATTATCCTGAGAAAGCCGACATCGACGCCTATGTGGCGCAATACGGCATGAACGGGTTCTACGAAAGCGTGGAAGCCCGGCATGCCTGTTGCGGCGTGCGCAAGCTGAAGCCGCTTGCGCGCGCGCTCGACGGGGCAAGCTATTGGATCACGGGCCTGCGCCGCGGGCAGTCGGGCAACCGTGCCACGACCCCTTTCGCTGAAGCCGACGTCGAGCGCGGACTCATCAAGATCAATCCGCTCGCCGACTGGGGCATCGAGACGATCCAGGCCCATGTCGCGGCAGAGGGCATTCCCGTCAACCCGCTGCACAGTCGCGGCTATCCGTCGATCGGTTGCGAGCCCTGCACCCGTGCCATCAAGCCCGGCGAGCCGGAGCGCGCCGGCCGCTGGTGGTGGGAGAACGACGAGAAGCGCGAATGCGGCCTGCATGTGCCGGAAGCGGCTTCCTCGATCATCCCCAACGCCAGCAACGCGGCCTGAGCGCCACGCGCCGCACCCGAAGACCACGATCTTCCCCGGAGTCAGCAATGCCCCATACTCTTCCGGAAACGGAACTGCACAATCCGCAGAGCACGAAACCGCCGCTCGATCCGCATCTGAAGGCGCTCGAGAACGAAGCGATTCACATCTTCCGCGAGGTCGCGGCCGAATTCGAGCGCCCGGTGATGCTCTACTCGATCGGCAAGGATTCGTCGGTCCTGCTGCATCTTGCCCGCAAGGCCTTCTATCCCGGCCGCATCCCCTTCCCGCTCCTGCATGTCGACACCGGCTGGAAGTTCCGCGAGATGATCGCATTCCGTGACGAGATGGTCGCGAAATACGATCTCGACCTCGTTGCCCACACCAATCCGCGCGGCGCAGCCGAGAACGTCACGCCGTTCACGCACGGTTCGGCGCTCTATACCGACATCATGAAGACCGAAGCGTTGCGCCAGGCGCTCGACGCTGGCCAGTACGACGCCGCATTTGGCGGCGCGCGCCGTGACGAGGAGGCAAGCCGTGCCAAGGAGCGCATCTATTCCTTCCGCACGCCGGATCATCGCTGGGATCCACGCAACCAGCGCCCGGAACTGTGGAACGTCTATAACGGCATGATCCGCAAGGGCGAGAGCGTCCGCGCCTTCCCTCTGTCCAACTGGACCGAGGTTGACATCTGGCGCTACATCCAGGCGGAAGATATCCCGATCGTGCCGCTCTATTTCGCCAAGAAGCGCCCCGTCGTAGAGCGCGACGGCATGCTGATCCTCGCCGAGGATCCTCGTCTCGAGCTGCTTCCCGGCGAGGTCAAGCGCGAGGAAGTCATCCGCTTCCGCACGCTCGGCTGCTTCCCGCTCACGGGTGCGATCCGCTCCGAAGCCGACACGCTCGACGACATCATTGCCGAACTTGAAACCGCGACCGTCTCCGAACGTCAGGGCCGCGCGATCGACCGCGACCAGGCCGGTTCGATGGAAAAGAAGAAACGCGAAGGATATTTCTGATGACCGC
>Ga0209281_1000624_pt1 | contig 39344 bp, 36 predicted proteins | sample MedtruBG_FD_187514 | JGI IMG/M metagenome (GOLD analysis project Ga0209281, IMG submission 187514) | Root nodule microbial communities of legume samples collected from California, USA - Medicago truncatula BG (SPAdes) (version 2) | ecosystem: Host-associated > Plants > Roots > Nodule | place... | reverse complement strand
GTAATACCGTCAGGCTTTTCGGCGTCAGCGAAGTGCGCCATCAGCGTCATTTCACCGACGTTTTTGATTCCACGCAGCTGTTGCCAGACCGTATTAACGCGTTCGGGCTGGAAACCCAGGCGATTCATGCCGCTGTTCATTTTGAGGTAGATATCGAGCGGCGAATGCAGTTTCGCATTTTGCAGCGCCTTGATTTGCCAGTTGCTGTGCACGCTGGTGGTCAGACGATACTTATCCAGCAGCGGCAGTTCGTCGGCGTTAAAGAAGCCTTCCAGCAGCAGAATCGGACCTTTCCAGCCGCGCTCACGCAGCAGGATCGCCTCTTCCAGATTCAGTAAAGCAAAACCATCAGTGGCACTTAGCGCGCTCCAGATGGATTCAATTCCGTGGCCGTAGCCGTTGGCTTTTACGACCGACCAAACGCGAGAGCCTGGCGCAGCACGGCGGACTATCTGCAGGTTGTTTTTCAGGGCCTGCAAATCCAGCTGAGCCAGAATAGGACGGGACATGACGACTCCTTGTTAATTATGCGCGCCGTGCAAATGCTGTGGGCGGGATGGCGTAAAACCCGACTGGTAGCGCGCAGCGCTTAGATCATCGAACGGAATCGCCGGCGTACGGCCCGAAATCAAATCACTGAGCAACTGTCCTGAGCCGCAGGCCATCGTCCAGCCCAGCGTTCCGTGCCCCGTATTGGTCCATAAGTTCTTAAACGGCGTGCGCCCGACAATAGGCGTGCCGTCCGGGGTCATCGGACGCAATCCGGTCCAGAAAGTGGCTTGTTCGACAAATCCTCCTCGTGGGAAGAGATCGCGTACCACCATTTCCAGGGTTTCGCGGCGCGGTTGCAGCAATTCCGTATTAAAACCGACAATTTCAGCCATGCCGCCCACGCGAATTCGGTTATCAAAGCGGGTAATGGCGATTTTGTAAGTTTCATCAAGGATAGTTGAAACTGGCGCGCCGTTATCCTCTTTGACCGGGATTGTGAGCGAATACCCCTTAAGGGGGTAGACCGGAATATCCAGCAATCCCTTCAGCATCGCAGTGGAGTACGAGCCAAACGCCATGACGTAACTGTCGGCTTTAATCACTTCATCGCCACATTTCACGCCGTAGATTTTTCCGCCTTCAGACAGCAATTTATCGACGGGCGTGTTGTAGCGAAACGTCACGCCAGCCTGCTCGCACATCTTCGCCAGACGCTGGGTGAAGAGCTGGCAGTCGCCGGTTTCGTCATTTGGCAGACGCAGCCCGCCGGTCAGCTTGTGCGCCACTTCGGCCAGCGCCGGTTCCACCTGTGCCAGTTGGCTCGCCTCGAGGAGTTGATAAGGCACGCCGGCATCTTCAAGCACGGCAATATCGCGCGTGGCGTTTTCGTATTGCTGCGCGGTGCGGAACAACTGCAGCGTGCCACCCTGACGACCTTCGTACTCAATTCCCGTTGATGCACGCAGGGTTTTCAGACAGTCGCGGCTGTACTCCGCCAGACGGACCATGCGGCCTTTGTTTTCCATGTAATGGCGAGTGTCGCAGTTGCGTAGCATCTGCCACATCCACTTGAGCTGGGACGGCGTCCCATCAAGACTGATCGCCAGCGGCGCATGACGCTGGAACATCCATTTAATGGCTTTTAACGGAACGCCTGGTGCTGCCCACGGCGCAGCATAACCGGGAGAGATCTGCCCGGCATTCGCTGCACTGGTCTCAAGCGCGGAGCCCGGCTCACGATCAATGACGGTCACCTCATGTCCAGCCTGACTTAAATACCAGGCGCTGGTCACGCCAACGACACCACTTCCCAGGATGACAACACGCATAGCGGCTCCATTATGTGCAAAAGAATAATCATCTAATTACAGATTGATAACCTAGTTGAAAATATTATTCAACATACGACTTTTTTATGGTGACTTACCTCACACCTTCCCTGACAGACTGGGAGAGGGATAATCTGGGATCTCGTGCTACGCTTCATCGTTAGCCAGCACAATGCTCTGTGGAAGTCATGTTTTCTACCAGATCAGAAACGTGAAATCGTAAAGAAAACATTTCTGCGCCAGCACGTTTTTTAAAGCGTTGTTCTATGCTTGAAAGGAGGCTCTCCAGACAGAGAGAGCACCGACAACGAGGGCGCGCTAATGGCTACCATTGATTCGATGAACAAGGACAGCACACGTCTCAGCGATGGACCCGACTGGACTTTTGAATTACTCGATGTTTACCTGGCCGAGATTGACCGGGTGGCCAAACTGTATCGGCTGGATACCTACCCCCATCAGATTGAAGTCATTACTTCCGAACAGATGATGGACGCCTATTCAAGCGTCGGGATGCCAATCAACTATCCTCACTGGTCGTTCGGCAAAAAATTTATTGAAACCGAGCGGCTCTATAAACATGGTCAGCAAGGGCTGGCGTATGAAATTGTTATCAACTCAAACCCGTGTATTGCCTATCTGATGGAAGAAAATACCATCACTATGCAAGCGCTGGTGATGGCGCATGCCTGTTACGGACATAACTCTTTTTTCAAAAATAACTATCTGTTCCGCAGCTGGACTGACGCCAGCTCCATTGTCGATTATCTGATTTTCGCGCGGAAATACATTACCGAGTGCGAAGAGCGCTACGGCGTGGATGAAGTGGAAAAACTGCTCGACTCCTGCCATGCGCTGATGAATTACGGTGTCGATCGCTATAAACGCCCGCAAAAAATCTCTCTGCAGGAAGAAAAAGCGCGGCAGAAAAGCCGTGAAGAGTATCTGCAAAGCCAGGTGAATATGCTGTGGCGTACCCTGCCGAAACGCGAAGAAGAAAAAACCGTTGCCGAAGCGCGGCGTTATCCTTCCGAGCCGCAGGAGAACATTCTCTACTTTATGGAAAAAAACGCGCCGCTGCTGGAACCCTGGCAGCGTGAAATCCTGCGCATAGTGCGTAAGGTGAGCCAGTATTTCTATCCGCAGAAACAGACGCAGGTGATGAATGAGGGATGGGCGACGTTCTGGCACTACACCATTCTTAATCATCTGTACGACGAAGGGAAAGTGACTGAGCGTTTTATGCTGGAGTTCCTGCACAGTCACACCAACGTGGTGTTCCAGCCGCCTTACAACAGCCCGTGGTATAGCGGGATTAACCCGTATGCGCTCGGGTTTGCGATGTTCCAGGATATCAAACGCATTTGTCAGTCGCCGACGGAAGAGGATAAATACTGGTTCCCGGATATTGCCGGGTCAGACTGGCTGGAAACGCTGCATTTTGCGATGCGCGACTTTAAAGACGAGAGCTTTATTAGCCAGTTTATGTCGCCGAAAATCATGCGTGATTTCCGCTTCTTTACGGTGCTGGATGACGATCACAACAACTATCTTGAGATCTCAGCGATTCACAATGAAGAGGGTTACCGTGAGATCCGCTCGCGCCTGTCCTCACAGTATAACTTGAGCAATCTGGAGCCGAATATTCAGGTCTGGAATGTGGATCTCCGTGGCGATCGTTCCTTAACGCTCCGCTATATTCCGCATAACCGCGCCCCGCTGGATAAAGGACGCAAAGAGGTGCTCAAGCATGTTCATCGTCTGTGGGGTTTTGACGTGATGATGGAACAGCAAAACGAAGATGGTAGCGTGGAATTATTAGAACGTTGCCCGGCGCGTACTAACTCTCTTTAAACACGCTCACTAAAAAGCGAAAAAAAAGCCTCTCTTTCGAGAGGCTTTTTACTGTTAATGTCCGTGAATCGCTAAATCGCCGGGCAAATTCTTCTGCATACGGTGCCAAATCTCGCCGCTATCACGACCGTAACGACGTACCGTTTCGTACACCTGATCGTGCAGCCCCTCGGCGCAGAGCTCGCTGAGCTTATGATAGAAACCGAGCGCCAGGCTACGGGCTTCCGGATTGGCAAAATAGTGACGACCAATGCGGGTATACAGCCCTTTCATGCCGTTGATGATCAGCCCGTAAATGGGATTACCGGAAGCAAAAGCAAGACCACGGAAAATGTTGTAGTCGAGAGTCGCAAAGGCATCGGCATGATCTTCGATGGCATTCGCCGTTGCCAACACTTCCAGCGCCTTATCGGGATGCTGACGGAAAGCGGTGCGAATAAAAATGGTCGAGATGTTGGTGCGCACTGACAGCAGATTATCAATCAGTTGAGGAACGCTTTCATGATCGAGGCGTGCGAGCGTTTCAAGAATATTCAGACCCGACGTTTCCCAGAAGTTGTTCACTTTGGTGGGTTTGCCGTGCTGAATGGTCAACCAGCCATCACGGGCCAGACGCTGTAACACTTCGCGTAAGGTTGTGCGTGTGACGCCGATAAGTTCAGAGAGTTCGCGTTCAGCGGGAAGAATCGTTCCTGGCGCAAAACGGTTATTCCAGATGCTTTCAATGATGTACTCTTCAGCGAAACCCGCCGGGCTTTGCGCCTTTATGACCATAGTGAGATTTCCATTACACAGCTTGAACTAATGGACTCATCATACCAGAGGCTTACGGAGGCAGGTAGCGCAGCGAAGAGGGAAAAAGGGATCGCTGTTTCATTTTTATCAAATACCCTACCCTGGCAGCAAGGGGGGCATTCACCTCGATTATGCGTATAATAATGTTTTGCTTAACTTTGGCGGGGAAGGAAGTCTGTTGTGGAAATTTCTTATGGGCGCGCCCTGTGGCGCAATTTTCTAGGCCAGTCACCTGACTGGTACAAACTGACGCTACTTATATTTCTGATTATTAATCCACTGGTGTTTATCTTTCAGCCGTTTATGGCTGGATGGCTGCTGGTCGCCGAGTTTATCTTTACGCTGGCGATGGCATTGAAATGTTATCCGTTGCTGCCGGGCGGTCTGCTGGCGATTGAGGCGGTTGTTATCGGCATGACCAGTGCCGAGCGGGTGAAAGACGAACTGGCAACCAACCTTGAAGTACTTTTGCTGCTGATGTTTATGGTGGCAGGGATTTACTTCATGAAGCAGTTATTGCTTTTCATCTTTACCCGCCTGCTGCTGAGTATTCGCTCCAAAACGGTGCTTTCTCTTTCGTTCTGCATGGCTGCTGCATTTCTCTCCGCGTTCCTCGATGCCCTGACCGTGGTAGCCGTGGTCATTAGCGTCGCGGTCGGCTTTTACGGCATTTACCACCGCGTCGCATCGTCCAGTAGCGATAACGATCTTCAGGATGATAGCCAGCTCGACGTCAACAAGCGTGACGTTCTGGAACAATTCCGCGCATTCTTACGCAGTCTGATGATGCACGCAGGCGTTGGGACTGCGTTGGGCGGTGTGATGACGATGGTCGGTGAGCCGCAAAACCTGATTATTGCGAAAGCGGCTGGCTGGAATTTCACCGAGTTCTTTTTGCGCGTTGCGCCCGTCAGCGTGCCGGTGTTTATCTGCGGAATGCTCACCTGTTTCCTGCTTGAAAGGACAAAAACCTTCGGTTACGGCGCGCAGCTTCCTGGACCGGTACGCGACGTGCTTCAGGAATTCGATCTGAAAAGCCGTCGCCAGCGTACCCGTCAGGAAAAGCTGGCGTTAATCGCACAAGGGATTATCGGTGCATGGCTGATCTTCGCCCTGGCGTTTCATTTGGCAGAAGTGGGATTGATTGGCCTGTCGGTCATTATTCTGGCGACCTCATTTACGGGCGTGACCGATGAGCACGCGATCGGTAAGGCCTTTACCGAAGCGCTGCCCTTCACCGCCCTGCTGGCCGTCTTCTTTGCCATCGTGGCGGTCATCATTGACCAGCAGTTGTTCACGCCCATTATTCACTTTGTGTTGCAGGCTTCGCCAGATTCTCAGCTGTCGCTGTTTTATCTGTTTAATGGTCTGCTGTCGTCGATCTCGGATAACGTGTTTGTCGGTTCGGTGTATATTAATGAAGCGAAAACCGCACTGGAAAGCGGTGCGATTGACATCACTCAATTTGAACGGCTGGCGGTGGCGATAAATACCGGGACTAACCTGCCTTCTGTCGCGACACCGAACGGTCAGGCGGCCTTTTTATTCCTGTTAACGTCCGCTCTCGCACCACTCATTCGACTCTCCTACGGAAGAATGGTGTGGATGGCGCTGCCTTATACGCTCGTATTAACGCTGGTAGGTTTGCTGTGCGTCAAATTTACCCTCATTCCTTATACGCAATGGTTCATGCAAATAGGTATACTGGCCGCGCATTAAGTCCCTGAAATCGGGCAGTTCGCTGCCCGGTTTGGCTTTCTGCATTATAAATATCCAATTACGCTTTATTTTGCCAGGAGCAGGTGGCGCATAAAACGTTTTGGTTTACACTGCGCTTTCTAAGCAAGTTCCAGGGAAATAATTATGTTGCGATATTTGAACCAGTGCTCTCGCGGTCGCGGAGCGTGGTTGTTGATGGCCCTGACCGCCTTTGCGCTGGAAATGGTAGCGCTGTGGTTTCAGCATGTGATGTTGCTGAAACCCTGTGTGTTATGTATTTACGAACGTTGTGCGCTTTTCGGCATTATGGGTGCAGGGCTTGTCGGTGCAATTGCCCCGAAATCACCTTTGCGCTATGCCGGGATCGCTATCTGGTTATACAGTGCCTGGAAAGGCATTGAGCTTGCGTGGCAGCACACTGTAATGCAGCTGCATCCTTCGCCGTTCATGACCTGTGACTTCGCCGCTCGCTTCCCGAGCTGGCTGCCGCTGGACAAATGGCTGCCGCAGGTTTTTGTTGCTTCAGGTGATTGCTCCGTCCGTCAGTGGGAATTCCTGACGCTGGAGATGCCGCAGTGGCTGGTGGGTATTTTTGTTGCCTACTTCGTCATCGCGCTGCTGGTACTGATAGCCCAACCTTTCAAGCCGAAACAACGAGACTTGTTTGGACGTTTGAAATAACCCGCCTCGGCGGGTTTTTTTATGCCCGATTGGGATGATTCAGAATATGGTCTTCCCAGTCCTGCACTTCGGATTCTTTCACCGCAATATGTCGAACAGAAATACGTTCGCCGTGCATCGCCACTTTTGAACCGGTGAGCAGCGGATGCCAGGTCGGCAATCCTTTCCCCTCGGCCAGCAGGCGATAGGCGCAGGTGTGCGGCAACCACTCAAACGTCGGGAGATTATCGCGGGTCAGCTTGATGCAATCAGGCTCATACTCAAAACGACGCTCGTAGTTACGGCACTGGCAGGTTTTGATATTCAACTGCTTGCACGCGACGTTGGTAAAATAGATTTCGTCGGAGTCCTCATCCATCAACTTATGCAGGCAGCATTGTCCGCAGCCGTCACACAGCGATTCCCACTCCACGTCGGTCATTTCGTCGAGAGTTTTGCTTTGCCAGAAAGGGATTTCGCTCATAAGGATGATGTCCACACGTCAAAAGAAAGCGCACCTTATAACGAGTCTGGCACGTGGATGCAAGTTTTGCCGCCGATTAAAGGCGGCAAAAGGATTTTACAGCACGCGGGTTTTAACGGACTGGCCGTTAAATTCGATGTCAAGTTCATCGCCGCTGTTCAGCGGACCGACCCCTTCAGGGGTGCCGGTGAGAATGACATCGCCCGGTTTAAGGGTGAAGTAGCGGCTCATGTAGGCAATGAGCGGCAGAATTTTATGGATCATATCGGCCGTGTTGCCCTGCTGGCGGATATCGCCGTTCACTTTCAAGCTGAGCGACGTATTCTGCGGATCGGCTTTAAAATCAGCCGTCGGGATAAAACCGGAAATCGGGCAAGAATTATCAAACCCTTTGGCCTTTTCCCACGGTTGCCCGGCTTTCTTCATTTTGCCCTGCACATCGCGAAGCGTCAGATCCAGCGCAATGCCGTATCCCGCAATCGCTTTCTGCACATGTGCTTCGGAGGCCTGGCGCAGCGTTGCGCCAATCAGCACAGCCAGCTCAACTTCATGATGAACCGACCCCAGCCCCTGTGGCAACGCCAGCGGCTGGCGAATATCACACAGTGCGGTTTCGGGTTTGATAAACAAAACCGGCTCGTCTGGCACGGCACTGCCCATTTCCTGAATGTGCTTCGCATAATTACTGCCAACACAAACGACTTTGCTCACAGGATAATCCAGTAATGCGCCTTGCCAGTTATGATGCTGATACATGCTCATCCCCTAAACGGTTGATATATCACCCTCGGATTTCTCCGGCGTTATTTTTTTCCTTCGCCTTCGAGATGCTGTTTTAATAAATTCTCAGGCGGTGGCGGAAGCTGTAAATAATAGCCCTGATCTTTCAATGCCGTTTTGACTTTTTCCAGATCGGCGTTAACCAACTGTTTGCGCCCGTCCAGCGGCAACAGCATCGCCATCTGCGGCGTACCGAAACCTTTCATTAATTCTTCAGGCACACGGGAAAAATCGTCTCTCTTTTCGACATAAAGATAGGTCTGGTCGCGTTTAGCACTTCGATAGATCACACAAAACATGTTTTTACTCTGAATTAACGGGTGGTTGCTTGCCTCAATATACCAGTGACTATAACATGCCTGATACTCTTCGGAATATCGCGGCGAATGTGCTGCGATTAACAGCAAATTGAGTAAGGCCAGGATGTCAAACACGCCCATCGAGCTTAAAGGCAGTAGCTTCACCTTATCAGTGGTTCATTTGCATGATGCAAAACCCGAGGTTATTCGTCAGGCGTTAGAAGACAAAATCGCAGAGGCCCCTGCTTTTCTGAAACACGCCCCCGTGGTGGTGAACGTCAGTGGTCTGGATGCGCCGGTAAACTGGCAGCATCTTCAGCAGGCGGTTTCATCAACCGGGCTGCGGATTGTGGGCATCAGTGGCTGTAAAGATGCCCGATTAAAAAATGAAATCGAGCGCGCGGGTCTGCCCCTACTGAATGAAGGGAAAGAAAAAACGGCGCGTTCTGCGCCAAAAGAAGCCCCAACTCCCCCGCCGCAAACGCAAACTGTAACGCCTGTCACAAAAACGCGAATGATTGATGTGCCGGTTCGTTCCGGTCAGCGCATTTATGCACCAAACTGTGATCTGATTGTGACAAGCCACGTTAGCGCTGGCGCAGAGCTTATCGCCGATGGCAATATCCATGTCTACGGCATGATGAGAGGCCGCGCGCTGGCAGGAGCCAGTGGCGATCGGGATGCGCAAATTTTTTGTACCCATCTGACGGCGGAACTGGTTTCCATCGCAGGTGAATATTGGCTGAGCGATAAAATCCCAGCTGAATTTTATGGCAAAGCGGCCCGTCTGTTACTGGCAGAGAACGCTTTGACTGTTCAACCGTTGAATTGATCCCTTTTAACAAGGAATTTCTATGGCACGCATTATTGTTGTGACTTCGGGTAAAGGAGGCGTTGGCAAGACCACCTCCAGCGCGGCCATCGCTACTGGTTTGGCCCAGAAGGGAAAGAAAACCGTTGTTATCGATTTCGATATCGGCCTGCGTAATCTGGATTTGATTATGGGCTGCGAGCGTCGCGTCGTGTATGACTTCGTCAACGTCATTCAAGGCGATGCCACGTTAAACCAGGCAATGATTAAAGATAAGCGCACCGAGAATCTCTTTATCCTGCCTGCTTCTCAGACGCGTGATAAAGACGCCCTGACTCGCGAAGGCGTTGAAAAAGTGCTCGAAGAACTGAAGAAAATGGAATTCGATTTCGTTGTCTGTGATTCCCCTGCAGGTATCGAAACCGGTGCGTTGATGGCGCTCTACTTCGCTGATGAAGCGATTATCACCACGAACCCTGAAGTGTCGTCCGTACGTGACTCTGACCGAATTCTGGGAATCCTGGCGTCCAAATCCCGCCGTGCGGAAAATGGTCAGGAACCCATTAAAGAACACCTGCTGCTGACCCGTTATAATCCGGGTCGTGTCAATAAGGGTGACATGCTTAGCATGGAAGACGTACTCGAGATCCTGCGTATCAAACTGCTTGGCGTGATTCCGGAAGATCAATCCGTGTTGCGCGCCTCTAACCAGGGTGAGCCTGTGATCCTCGACATCATGGCAGACGCGGGTAAAGCCTACGCTGATACCGTTGACCGTCTGTTGGGAGAAGAACGTCCTTTCCGCTTCATTGAAGAAGAGAAGAAAGGTTTCCTCAAACGCCTGTTCGGAGGATAAGTTATGGCATTACTGGACTTTTTTCTCTCGCGGAAAAAAAGCACCGCTAACATCGCAAAAGAGCGACTGCAAATTATCGTCGCGGAGCGTCGCCGCAGCGATGCGGAGCCGCACTATTTGCCCCAGCTGCGCAAAGATATCCTGGAAGTGATTTGTAAGTACGTGCAAATCGACCCGGAAATGGTCACCGTGCAGCTTGAGCAAAAGGACGGAGATATTTCGATTCTGGAGCTGAACGTCACGCTACCAGAAGCAGAAGAGTCGCGTCCCTAGTTGAGTGAGGCATGCATAACCTCAATAATTTGCGTTGCAGGAAGACGGCAAGAGAAGTGCTCCCGAGGCGCTGGCAGAAGTCAGTGATTCGGGTGAATGAACGCCGCCGACACCTGTAATTTGCAGTATGACGGTTATATAACCCCGGCGTTGTTTTGCGTGCCGGGGTTATCATTTCTTAGCGCGGATAGCCTTCCAGCAGCGCTTTCAGTCGATCGGCCATCAAATTACCGCGCCAGCCCGCCATCATTTCCGGCAGGCCATTTTGCGTTTTCAGCTTCCAGTGCCAGTTCAGCAGTTGGTTAATCTGACGACGTGACGCCAGCAGTTCAGGACTTACCTTGTTTTCCGTCCCTATTTCCAGCACCAGCGCTTTGATATCTTTGAACGCCTTGCGATAGCCAGGCATATCCATCAGATTTAACAGCGGCTCAGGCAGTTCCTCTTCGGGCAGCTGTTGCGCTTGCGCGACCAACGCCAGCAAGGTTTTCCCGTGGAATCGGATTTCACTTCCGGACAAGCCAATGCTGTCCAGCTCACCCATGCTGCCCGGCATATAGCGCGCCACGGCCCAGAGGTGCTCTTCACGAACCACAAAATTCACGGCCAAATCGCGCTCACGCGCCTTACGCAGACGCCACTCAGCCAGAAGTTGCAGGCAGGCGAGCTGACGCGTACGCAGCTGCCAGGCATTGGTGATATCACGCCATGCGTCTTTGGGATCAACCGTTTCCTGACGACGCTGCTGCGTCATTCGGCACTCATTGAGTGCCGCATCAAGCCAGCCCGCGGCTTCGGCCTCTTTCATCAGCTGACCGGCGATAGGCAACAGATAGAAGACGTCGGCGGCCGCATAGTCAAGCTGACGTTCAGTCAGGGGGCGCGCCAGCCAGTCGGTACGTGACTCGCTCTTGTCGAGCGCAATGCCAGTGTACTCTTCTACCATCGCAGCAAAGCCCCAGGAGAGCGGACGGCCTGAGAATGCCGCCAAAATTTGCGTATCGATCAAGGGTTCCGGCATGATGCCAAAGGTGTTGAGAAACACTTCCAGATCTTCACTGCCTGCGTGCAGATATTTGGTGATGGCAGTATTAAGCAGCAGTTCACGCATCGGCGACCAGTCGGTGATGCCGAGAGGATCGATGAGAGACACATTCTTGCCATCGTACATCTGGATCAAACCTAACTGCGGATAGTAGGTCCGCGTGCGGACAAACTCGGTATCCAGAGCGATGGCAGGAAAGTCGCGGGTGACATCGCACAGCGTTGCCAGTTCGTCGTTGGTCGTGATCATCTGGTAATTCAAAACGGTTTCTCTTTGGTTTGCGCCCATAAAAAACGCCGGCTAAACCGGCGTCTCATGGCGACTCACTCGAAGCTTAGGCTTTATTGTCCACTTTGGCGCGTGCTTCGTCACGTAATTCTCGTCGTAATATCTTCCCGACGTTCGATTTTGGCAATTCATCGCGGAACTCGACCAGCTTCGGCACTTTATATCCGGTCAGCTGACGGCGACAGAAGGTAATGAGTTCTTCTTCGGTCAGGGAGGACTCTTTTTTGACCACGAAAATCTTCACCGTCTCGCCGCTGCTTCCCGCGGGAACACCAACGGCAGCCACTTCCAGCACCCCGCTGTGCTGCATGACGACATCTTCAATTTCGTTGGGATAGACGTTGAAGCCGGAGACGAGAATCATGTCTTTCTTACGATCGACGATACGCAAGAATCCTTCGTCATCCATCACCGCGATATCACCCGTGTGCAGCCAGCCGCCTTTCATGATTTCATCAGTGGCGTCAGGTCGCTGCCAGTAACCTAGCATCACCTGAGGGCCTTTGACACACAGTTCGCCCGGTTCCCCGTGCGCCACTTCATTGTCTTGATCATCCACCAGCTTGGCTTCTGTCGAGGGAACCGGCAGACCAATACTTCCGCTGTGGTAATCAATATCATGCGGATTCACGCTGACTAATGGCGCGCATTCCGTCAGGCCGTAACCTTCAAGCAGATACTGACCCGTCAGCTTAACCCAGCGTTCGGCCACGGCTTGCTGAACCGGCATGCCGCCGCCCGCCGAAAGATGAAGAGTAGAAAAATCGAGCTGCTGGAACTCTTTGTTATTCAGTAGCGCATTAAAGAGTGTATTCACGCCCGTCATCGCCGTAAACGGATATTTCGCCAGCTCTTTCACCAGGCCTGGAATATCACGCGGGTTGGTGATTAACAGATTTTGTCCGCCCAGTTCGATAAACAGCAGGCAGTTCATGGTCAGTGCAAATATGTGATAGAGCGGCAATGCCGTGACGACCAGCTCCTTGCCACGGTGCAGCAGCGGGCCGTAGGTCGCATTCACCTGCTCGAGATTGGCCAGCATATTGCGGTGCGTCAACATCGCACCTTTCGCCACGCCGGTCGTCCCGCCCGTGTATTGCAGGAACGCCAGATCGTCCGGCACCACTTCTGGCTTCACGTACTGCATACGGTATCCGTTGTGCAGCGCGCGGCGGAAAGAGATCGCGTCCGGAAGATGGTATTTCGGGACCAGACGCTTAACGTATTTGACGACGAAGTTAACCAGCGTGCCTTTAGCCGTCGAGAGCTGATCGCCCATGCGCGTCAGGATAACGTGGCGGACCTGTGTTTTATCGACCACTTTTTCCAGGGTGTGGGCAAAGTTGGAGACAATCACAATCGCCGCGGCACCGCTGTCGTTTAACTGGTGTTCCAGCTCGCGCGGCGTATACAGCGGGTTTACGTTAACCACGATCATGCCCGCCCGCAGGATCCCAAAAAGTGCCACCGGATACTGGAGCAGGTTTGGCATCATCAGTGCGACGCGGTCCCCTTTCTTCAGCCCTAAGCCTTCCTGCAGGTAAGCCGCAAACGCCCGGCTGCGCTCTTCCAGTTTGCGGAAGGTCATCACTTCGCCCATGTTCACAAACGCAGGCTGATCGGCGTAGCGCGTGACGGAATTTTCAAATAATTCAACCAGGGATTGATAACGGTCAGGATTGATCTCCGCAGGAACATCCGCGGGATACCGGTTTAGCCAAACCTTCTTCAATGCATCACCTCTGAAATGAGCGTTCGTCGTCATCGCAACCCCGAGAATAAACAGTTCGTTAACATTATATTAACTCAGCGTACCAGTTTATTAATTGTCCAGATTTAAGGTTGCGAAGCGCGTCACTCTTTTTTTTGTGTTATAGCCGTAAAAAACAGAGACAGCGGCTGAGCCGCTGTCTCTTATCTAAATATAACAATACGTTATTCTGTTACGATGGTCTGTACCTGCGCCGGACCTGGGTTATACCAGCCCCATCCACCGTAGCCATAGCGGTAGGGATGCGGACCCCAGAACCAGGGATCGATCGGCTGCGGTGGCAGCATAACCTGCTGCGTGACGCGCCAGCGTTTATAGCCGTTCGCCTGCATAGTCATAAATTTATATGGCGTGCTGCCGATTTTACCTTGCTGCGCGCCAGTGATTGGCCCGACAACCGTGACCAGTTGTCCACGGAAATCAACCGGATCGAGGAAGCCGTTCACATCCGCGTAAATACGCCCACGGGAGGCCTCTCCCAGTATGGGACGCGCGCCGCTATCCAGTGGAACCGTCGCAATCTCAAGCCGGGTTTTGCCCTGCTGATTGATAACCTCAACGACTTTCCCGCCAAAGCGCGCTTCCTGCCCGACGTACAGTTCAGGGGCATTCATCACCCGCACCAGATCTTGCTGCGGCGTCGGGCTGGTTCCTTTGATCGCGTCAGGGACGGTCACACAACCACTCAACGCGACGGCAATTGCGCTCGCCATAATCAGACGTACAACTTTCTTTTGAACCGCCATGATGCGACTCCCTTTTCTCAGCTCGTATTACTGAGATTCACGCTCTGCCTGGAAGTTTCTTCCAGGCGACTTCATTTCGCAAATAAACTGGCTCAGCCTGTTCAACTGCAACGGTTTTTCCCGCAGCAAAGCGCTGACACGCGATCGGCAGCATGTCTTCTGCGGCAGGCAGCAACATATTGCCATCGACCAGCGTCAGGCTACTTTCTTTGGCCATATCCGGCCACGCTGGCCATCCCGTTCCCACAGTAACCCAATCGCCAGAAAGATGTTTCAACCGTTCGCCAACGGCCTCCGGTTTGAGCACGCATTCGGTCTCTTCACCGTGCCAGACACCCTGCTCATCGCGGGTATATTCCGCCCAGTAAACTTCACCCATGCGCGCGTCAATAGCCGCCAGCACACGCGTTGCGCCACTTTTTCGGAAAGCGCCTTGCGCCATGGTGGCAAGCGTTGATACGCCGATCATGGGAAGATTTGCCCCCAACGCCAGGCCCTGCGCAATGCCGATGCCGATGCGCACGCCGGTGAAGCTGCCTGGCCCACGGCCAAACGCCAGCGCGTCAAGTTCAGTTAAGGAGGTGTTGCCCTGGTTCAGAATGTCTTTTACCAGCGGCAGAATACGTTGGGTATGTTCCCGGGGGCACTCTTCAAAATGGGCAAAGAGGTTACCGTTATCCCACAGGGCGGCAGAACACGCCTCTGTTGCGGTATCAATAGCCAGAATTCGCATGGGTCTCGCGCTCTCGCAGTGGTCAGTCAGAAAATGGCGCACATCTTAGCATACTCCAGGGCAAATTACTCCGCCGTTGGATTTGCCAGGAAACGCACGGCACGGTTGATGTCGCGCGTGCGCGGCGCGGGCGGCAGGCTTGCCAGAAACGTGGCGCCGTAAGGACGCATCACCAGACGGTTATCGCAGATAACCAGCACGCCGCGATCGTCGATATCACGAATCAGACGTCCCACGCCCTGTTTCAGGGTGATCACCGCATCCGGCAATTGCACGTCATCAAACGGATCGCCACCACGTATGCGACAATCTTCCATGCGCGCTTTGAGCAGCGGATCGTCGGGTGAGGTAAACGGTAATTTGTCGATAATCACCAGCGACAGCGCATCGCCGCGTACGTCCACCCCTTCCCAGAAACTGCTGGTCGCCACCAGCAACGCGTTACCGGCGGTGACAAACTGCTGCAAAAGTTGTCCTTTGCTGGTTTCACCCTGTAACAGGACGGGGAGCGTCATCGTGGCGCGAAACTGCTCTGCCAGGTCGCGCATCATCGCGTGCGACGTGCACAGCATAAAGCAACGGCCATTGTTGGCTTCGATCATCGGTTTAAGCATCGCCGCCAGATGCCGCGCTGCGCCCGGTTGATTAGGAAGCGGTAAATTGCGCGGGACGCAGAGCAATGCCTGCGTTTCGTAATCAAACGGGCTCGGCAGCAACAGGGATTCGGTGTTTTCGATGCCCAGACGTTCGGTGAAGTGGTGGAGATCGTCATTCACCGACAGCGTGGCGGAGGTAAAAATCCAGCTGCCCGGTTTCTGGGCCATCACCTCTTTGAATTTATCCGCCACGGTCAGCGGCGTCAGGGCCAGCGTGAACTGCCGAGCGGTGCATTCGTACCAGTAGCTAAAACCAGGCTGGTTGGTCTCTTTCAGGCGTTTCAGACGGGTGCGATAGAGCGTGGCGCGTTCAAAAGCTGCATCCAGCAAGGCGCTACGGCCAAGCGACAGTTTCGCCACGTCGTAGCACAACTCCAGCGCGTCATCGAGAAGCAACAGCGCGCGTTGGATATTGCTGTCAGCCAGCAGCTCACGAAGATTACCGCGAAAACCGGGCTCCCCCAGTTGCAGGCGGAAATCCTGCGCGCTTTGCGCGAGACGATCGGCGCATTTCTGCAACTGCTGGGTGTCGCGTAATTCAGTGCGGTAGGCAATGGTGAAATCTTTGGCGAGATCCTGCAACTGACGGCTGGACAGTGACTGACCAAAATACTGGCTGGCGATATCCGGTAACTGATGCGCTTCATCGAAAATCATCACTTCCGCTTCCGGGATCAGTTCGCCAAATCCGCTGTCTTTAACCACCATATCTGCCAGGAATAAGTGATGGTTAACCACCACCACGTCGGCGTCCATCGCGGTTTTACGCGCTTTGACGACAAAACAATCTTTATACAGAGGGCAGTCGCTGCCCAGGCAGTTATCGTTGGTGCTGGTGACCAGCGGCCACGCCTGAGAATCTTCCGCGACGCTGGCGCAAGTGCTGATGTCCCCGTCGGTGGTTTGATTCGCCCACGCACGCAGAATTATCACATCGCTAAGGGTTTGTACCGGCAGGTCGCCGCCCGCAAGAGCCTGTGCTTCAAGGCGCTCCAGACAGAGATAGTTTGAGCGGCCTTTCAGCAGCGCCAGACGGCCTTTATAGTTCAGCGCCTTAGCGACCGTCGGCAAATCGCGGCTGTAAAGCTGATCCTGCAACGCTTTCGAGCCCGTAGAGATGATCACTTTCTTTTTTGCACGCAACGCCGGGGCGAGATAGGCATAGGTTTTACCCGTGCCGGTTCCCGCCTCAACCACCAGGGGTTGAGTGTTTTGAATGGCGCGGGTCACCGCTTCCGCCATATGCCGTTGCGGCTCACGCGGCTTAAAACCGGGAATCGCCTGCGCTAACTGACCCTCTGCTGCAAAATCGTCTGCCACGTTTCTCTCTCACTGTATTTTTGCACAGGGATTATGTCAGCCCGCCCTCTTCTGTGCCAGTCGAAATAGTGACGAGTGCGGAACAATGTGGCAGTCTTGCCCATTGCGATGGAAAATAATCAGGAAAAAATTTATGACAATTTTGCGCATTGATGCCGAAGCCCGCTGGTCTGACGTCGTCGTTCACAACCAAACCATTTATTACACCGGCGTGCCGGAAAACCTGGATGCAGACGCATTTGAGCAAACCGCCAATACGCTGGCACAAATTGATGCGATGCTGGAAAAACTGGGCAGCGAAAAGTCGCGGATTCTGGATGCGACAATTTTCCTGGCAAACAAAGACGATTTCGCGGCGATGAACAAAGCCTGGGATGCGTGGGTTGTGGCGGGTCACGCGCCTGTACGCTGTACCGTACAAGCCACGCTGATGAAGCCGGAGTATAAGGTCGAGATCAAAATTATCGCGGCGGTTTAATCCCGATTATTCTTCGTCCTCATCATCAAAAAGCGCCACAATCCGCTCGCCGGTATGGGTGGCGCGAATTTCCTGAGCTACCGTGGTAATCGCCTCACCGCTGCTCATGCCCTGGGTCATCAGTTCCTGAATTCGCTCGACTGCTTTTTGCTGCTGTTCGTGGCTCAGAGAAGGTAAACCTGCAAACATTGTCAACTCCTGCTAAATTATCCGCGCTCATTATTTCACGCTGCCCTATAGTATGCCACACATGAAGACTTTACCCCCCACTGTCATTACATTGCCGTGGCGCCATGACGCCGCCGAATTCTGGTTTGCACGCTTAAGCCCGCTTCCCTGGGCAATGCTGCTGCATTCCGGGCACGCGGATCATCCCTATAGCCGCTTTGATATTCTGGTCGCTGACCCGCTGACGACGCTGGTCACTCAAGGCGATACGACGCGCATTACCTCTGCGTTCTCGCGTCTGTCTCATGAAGATCCGCTGACGTTACTTGAACAAGAAACCCGTGCGCTGGCACTGCCTGCGAACCCCAATCCAGATCTGCCTTTTCAGGGCGGGGCGCTGGGTCTGTTCGGTTACGATTTAGGCCGTCGGTTTGAAACGCTGCCCGATATCGCGCAGAGTGATATTTCGCTGCCGGATATGGCCGTGGGATTGTATGACTGGGCAATCATTGTCGATCACCGCAAAAAAGTGGTTTCGCTTCTCAGTCATTCGGACGTGAATGCTCGTCTGGCGTGGCTCGACGCGCAACCCGAACCCGAGACGGCTGCGTTTTCTCTGACGTCTGCCTGGCACTCAAATATGCGCGCCGAGGACTATGCCGATAAGTTCGGGCAGGTGCAGGGGTATTTACACAGCGGTGACTGCTATCAGGTGAATCTCGCCCAACGATTCGAGGCTACGTACAGGGGAGATGAGTGGCAGGCGTTTACGCGTTTAAACGCGAATAATCGTGCGCCGTTCAGCGCGTTTTTACGCCTGGAACAGGGCGCGATCCTGAGCCTGTCGCCAGAGCGTTTTATACATCTGGCGGACGGAACAATTCAGACGCGCCCGATCAAAGGCACGCTTCCGCGCCTGTCAGACCCCGCAGCCGATCGCGCGCAGGCAGAAAGACTGGCCGCATCGCCGAAAGATCGCGCCGAGAATCTGATGATTGTCGACTTAATGCGTAACGATATTGGCCGCGTTGCGGTTCCGGGGAGCGTGCGCGTCCCTGAACTGTTTGTCGTGGAGCCGTTCCCGGCGGTTCACCATCTGGTCAGCACCATTACAGCGCAACTTCCTGCCAGCCGTTCCGCCTGCGATCTGCTGCGCGCGGCGTTTCCTGGCGGGTCCATCACCGGCGCTCCGAAAGTCCGCGCAATGCAAATTATCGACGAACTGGAGCCGCATCGTCGTAACGCCTGGTGCGGCAGCATTGGTTATGTGAGCGTGTGCGGCACCATGGACACCAGCATTACCATTCGTACCCTGACGGCCTGCGACGGAAAACTCTATTGTTCTGCGGGAGGCGGGATTGTGGCGGACAGTCAGGTCGATGCTGAATATCAGGAAACGTTTGATAAAGTAAACCGCATCCTGCAACAACTGGAGAGCTAACGGATGGAGACTCACGATTTAACTCTGGATGATTTTTTGTCACGTTTTCAGCTCTTGCGTCCGAAGATTAGTCGCGACGTGTTGAACAGCCGCCAGGCCGCGGTGCTTATCCCGGTGGTGCGTCGCGAACAGCCGGGACTGTTACTCACCAAACGCTCATCCCACATGCGTAAGCACCCGGGCCAAGTGGCGTTTCCCGGCGGTGCGGTAGATTCAACAGACGCGTCGTTGATTGCTGCCGCGCTGCGAGAGGCTCACGAAGAAGTCGCCATTCCACCGGAAGTGGTTGAAATTATTGGCGTGCTGCCGCCCGTTGATAGCGTCACCGGATTTCAGGTCACACCCGTCGTGGGGATTATTCCGCCCGATCTTCATTATCATGCGAGTGAAGAGGAAGTTGCCGCCGTATTCGAAATGCCACTGAGCGAAGCGCTGCGTCTGAGCCGCTATCATCCGCTGGATATTCAGCGTCGTGGGCACGATCACCGCGTGTGGTTATCCTGGTATCAGCATTATTTTGTCTGGGGCATGACGGCGGGGATTATTCGCGAACTGGCTCTGCAAATTGGAATGAAGCCTTAATTCTAACTTCAATGCTTCAACTCCGGGTGCGTGAATTTTGTGACGCGCATCCCTCTCCTGCCTGCCGAAATCATGAGCATATATACTTTACTCCATGATTGCTGACACAAGTTTACCGTAGCGCCCTCGGCATTAGTAAATTCACTCAAAATCATTAGTTTTATTCATGTGAATAGTTCAGCCGATCCCAGGGTTCCCTCTTACACTATGCGCAGTTATAACATCGTTACTGGAACCCCAGTAACCCTGTCAGGAGTGAGAAAGTGATTAGTATATTCGACATGTTCAAAGTGGGGATCGGTCCATCCTCTTCCCACACTGTAGGGCCGATGAAGGCCGGTAAACAGTTCGTCGATGATCTGGTCGAAAAAGGATTACTGGAAAGCGTTACCCGTGTAGCTGTAGATGTCTACGGTTCGCTGTCATTGACGGGTAAAGGCCACCACACCGATATCGCCATTATTATGGGTCTGGCTGGAAATATGCCGGACACTGTTGATATTGACGCCATTCCGGCGTTCATTCGAGACGTAGAAACACGCGGGCGCCTGCTGCTGGCAAAAGGTCAGCACGAAGTGGATTTCCCGCATGACGACGGCATGCGTTTTCGCAGTGATAACCTGTCACTGCACGAGAACGGAATGCAGATCCACGCCTTTAACGGCGACAAAGTGGTGTACAGCAAAACCTATTACTCCATCGGCGGCGGTTTTATCGTTGATGAAGAGCACTTTGGTAAAGACACAGCGGGCGACGTTAACGTGCCGTATCCGTTTAAATCCGCCAAAGAGATGCTCGATTATTGCCACAAAACCGGCTTGTCCCTTTCCGGGATGGTGATGCAAAACGAACTGGCATTGCACAGCAAAAGCGAAATTGAAGCCTATTTTGGCAACGTCTGGACAACCATGCAGGCGTGTATCGACCGGGGGATCAACACCGAAGGTGTGTTGCCAGGTCCGCTGCGCGTTCCGCGTCGTGCGTCCGCTCTGCGTCGCATGCTGGTCACCACGGACAAATTCTCTAACGATCCGATGAATGTGATCGATTGGGTGAATATGTTTGCGCTGGCGGTCAACGAAGAAAACGCCGCAGGCGGCCGTGTAGTCACCGCGCCAACAAACGGCGCATGCGGTATCGTCCCGGCGGTTCTGGCCTATTACGATCACTTTATCGAACCGGTCACCGCAGATATTTATATCCGCTACTTCCTCGCAGCAGGTGCTGTTGGCGCGCTGTATAAAATGAACGCGTCTATCTCTGGTGCTGAAGTGGGCTGTCAGGGTGAAGTGGGCGTAGCGTGTTCGATGGCAGCGGCAGGTCTGGCAGAGCTGCTTGGCGCAAGCCCGGAGCAGGTTTGCGTGGCGGCTGAGATCGGCATGGAGCATAACCTGGGTCTGACGTGTGACCCGGTTGCCGGTCAGGTACAGGTTCCGTGCATCGAGCGTAACGCGATTGCATCCGTTAAGGCGATCAACGCCACACGCATGGCGATGCGCCGTACCAGCGAACCCCGCGTTTCGCTGGATAAGGTCATCGAAACCATGTACGAAACCGGTAAAGACATGAACGCTAAATACCGTGAAACCTCTCGCGGTGGTCTGGCGATCAAAGTGCAGTGTGACTAAGCACAGCGCCTGATATCTCCCCTCGCCCATCTGCAACGGATGGGCGAAATTTTTTCCTTTTCTCGTCAGCGTAATATTTCCCCACTACACTTGCTTTGTTGCCTCTGGCATTTGGTGTCGGCGGCGTATCAGGCGGCCTTTCATGCAAACGGCACAAAGGATCATAAAAAAATATCGCCAAAAACGCGTCATCGTCTGTGTGATGGTGGCGCTTCTTACGCTCATTCTGACGTTGGGCATCCGCTTTATTTCGCAGCGTAATTTAAATCAGGAACGCATCCAGGCCTTTGCGACCCATTCCGTTAATGCACTGGATAAGATTCTGATGCCCTTGCAAAACGGACGCGATGAGTTGCAAACATTAGTTGGCGTTCCCTGCTCTGAGGCCCATCTGATGCTGCGTAAGCGGGCTGCGGCATTGCAAACGGTACGTTCAATTACCCTCGTTAAAGAGGGCATTCTGTACTGCTCCAGTATTTTTGGTGACCGTAACGTTCAGATTCGCCTGACTCAACCCGCCTTACCGTCCAGCCAGCCTCAGCTCATCTTGACGACCGACAAGTCGTTACTCAAAGGCAGCCCTATTTTGATTCAGTGGTATCCCGCCTCAGATACCGGAGAAGACGGCGTCATGCAGGTGGTGAATATCGATCTCATCACCAAAATAATGCTTGAGCCGCAAAGTCCGCTGATCACCGACGTCAGCCTGAAAGTCGGGAGTAAATTTCTTCGTGATGGTCAGAACGTCACGGATACGCTGAACGTCCCTGAAAACAGTATGATTCTGCCCCAGTCCTCTGCCCATTTTCCTTTTACTATCCTGGTCAGCGGCCCTGGCGCCAGTGAACTGGCGTTGAAAAACTTGCCCTCACAACTTCCGCTGGCGGTATTGATAAGCCTGCTGCTGGGCTATATTGCCTGGCTTGCTACCGCCAGTCGCATGAGCTTTACCTGGGAAATTAATCTCGGATTAGCCGCGCGGGAGTTTGAGCTTTTTTGCCAGCCGCTGCTCAATGCCCGCACGCAAAAATGCGTCGGCGTGGAGATCCTGTTGCGGTGGAATAATCCCCGTCAGGGCTGGATATCCCCGGACGTTTTTATCCCACTGGCGGAGGAACATAATTTGATTGTTCCCCTGACGCGCTACGTGATGATTGAAACGGTCCGCCAGATTGGCTATTTCCCCGCCAACAAGGGATTTCATATTGGCATCAACGTGGCGGCCAGCCATTTTCGCAACGGTACTTTGCTTCATGATCTGAATCGCTATTGGTTCAGCGCGCATCCAAAACAACAGTTGATCCTTGAACTTACTGAGCGCGATGCCCTGCTGGATGGGGATTATCGACTGGTTCGCGAGTTACACCGCAAACAGGTGAAGCTGGCCATCGATGATTTTGGTACGGGGAACAGTTCCCTGTCATGGCTGGAAAAATTACGCCCTGACGTGCTCAAAATTGATAAGTCTTTCACGATGGCATTGGGAACGGACGCGGTGAATTCCACGGTGACGGATATTATTATCGCATTGGGTCAACGGCTCAATATTGAGCTGGTGGCGGAAGGCGTGGAAACACAGGAACAGGCACGTTATCTGCGCCATCATGGGGTGAATACGTTGCAGGGATTTTTATATGCGCGGCCGATGCCGCTCAAGGATTTTCCGAAATGGCTGGCGGAGAGTTCCCCCCCGCCAGCGCAGCGTAACGGGCATATTTTGAGAATTATGCCGTTACGTTAAGACAGATTACTCTTCGTCGTCGTGCGCAGACTGTTCTTTAACAATACGCACCAGGTCAACGCGATAATCGTTCGCTTCCACGATCGTGATTTGCAGCGGCGGCAGCTCAATGATATCGCCCGTGCGCGGAATCTGTCCGTTCACAGCAATCACCAAACCCGCCACGGTGGCGATGTCTTCTTCATCATTAATGATGTTATCAAGACCCAACGTGTGCTGCAGCGCATGCAGGTCCGTCGCGCCTTTAACCAGCCAACCGTTGCCATCCGCCACGATTTCTGGCGTTTCATCGGCATCCGGAAATTCGCCGGCGATCGCTTCAAGCACGTCCAGCGGTGTCACCAGACCTTGCACCACGCCAAATTCGTTGGTCACGATCACAAAACTACCGCGAGCACGACGCAGAACGCTAAGCAGGTTGATAGGGTCCAGCGTTTCCGGAACCACTATCGCGGGGGTCGCGGCGGCAATCGCTTCGACGTTCGCGCCCTCTTCCAGACCGACAAGCATCTCTTTAGCGCGAACCACACCGATGATTTCATCCAGTTCGCCACGACAGACCGGGAACAGGCTGTGCGGGGACGACAGCAGCTGCTGACGGATTTCATCTACGCTCAGATTGGCATCAACCCAGCTGATTTCACCCCGTGGCGTCATGATGCCGCGCAGTGAGCGTGAGGCGAGCGAGAGCACGCCGTTAATCATGTAGCGCTCTTGTTCGACAAAAGCACCAACTGGCACAGGAACCGGGGCATTACCCGCAGATTCAGGCTGTACAGACTGGCGACGCCCCCCCATCAGACGCAAAATAGCGTCGGCGGTACGGGCGCGCAGCGGTTGGTTAGACTGCTGTTTGATGAAGTTACGGCTCGCAATCTGGTTGAACAGCTCGATAATAATCGAGAAGCCGATCGCGGCGTACAGGTAGCCTTTCGGAATATGGAAGCCGAAACCTTCAGCGACCAGACTCAGGCCAATCATCAACAGGAAGCTTAAACACAGGACCACCACTGTGGGATGTTCGTTCACAAAACGCGTCAGCGGCTTAGAAGCCAGCAGCATCACGGCCATCGCAATAACGACCGCAGCCATCATCACCGGCAGATGGTTTACCATGCCGACCGCGGTAATCACCGCATCCAGTGAGAAGACGGCATCAAGCACCACAATCTGCATGACGACGACCCAAAAACTCGCATACCCCTTGCCGTGACCATCGTCGTGCTGCCGGTTTTCCAGCCGCTCATGCAACTCTGTCGTCGCTTTGAAGAGCAGGAACAGGCCCCCCACCAGCATGATCAGGTCACGACCGGAGAAGGTGAAATCCCAGACGGTGAACAACGGTTTGGTCAGCGTGACCATCCACGAAATGACGGACAGCAGCGCAAGACGCATGATCAGCGCCAGCGAAAGACCGATTAAACGCGCTTTGTCGCGCTGTTTTGGCGGCAGCTTATCCGCGAGGATGGCGATGAACACCAGGTTGTCGATACCAAGAACAATTTCGAGCACCACCAGCGTGAGTAATCCCACCCAGATTGACGGGTCCATTAAGAATTCCATGACAAGCTCCTGCTAAAGGAATGGCAAAACGGCGCCACGGAAGAAGTGGGCGAAATGGCGGTAGACATGTTCAACGTGTGGCGAGAATCGCCGGCGAGCGAGGCGCTAAATGGCCTGGTAGATGACTGACGTCGGTGACGGTCCATACAGTGGGCTAAGCCCTTTACTCCTGTCAATTAAACGGAGGCTAAACATATCAGAGACAATAGGTTTTTAGCAAAGATTTACTTTCCTTTGCAAAGTTCTGTAACAGAGTCGATTTTGATTTGGGATAAATCTGTTCTACATCGCTAAATTACGGATCTTCATCACATAAATTATTTTTTCACTGTCTAAAATAATTCCCGGAAGTCTTATTTAATTGAACTCTAACCCTTATCTGAATCGATTCGGTTCGCCGGGGAAGATTCTCAGTACGACTGCTTGGCAGGCGTATTAATGATAATAAAGGAGGTAGCAAGTGACCATTGCTATTGTGATAGGCACACATGGTTGGGCTGCAGAGCAGTTACTCAAAACGGCAGAAATGCTGTTGGGTGAGCAGGAAAACGTGGGCTGGATCGATTTCGTTCCAGGTGAAAACGCGGAAACGCTAATCGAGAAATATACGGCTCAACTGGAGAAGCTGGATACGCGCTCAGGCGTGCTGTTTCTCGTCGATACATGGGGTGGCAGCCCGTTCAATGCCGCCAGCCGCATTGTCGTCGATAAAGAGCATCATGAGGTCGTCGCCGGCGTCAACATTCCTATGCTCGTGGAAACGTTGATGGCCCGTGATGACAATCCGAGCTTTGACGAACTGGTCGCTCTGGCTGTCGAAACAGGCCGTGAAGGCGTGAAAGCCCTCAAAGCACAACCGGTAGAGAAACCCGCGCCGGTCGCCGCCGCGGTCAAAGCTGCCAGCCCTGCCAAACCGATGGGACCGAACGATTACATGATTATCGGGCTTGCCCGTATCGATGACCGTTTGATCCACGGCCAGGTCGCAACGCGTTGGACGAAAGAAACCAACGTTAAGCGCATCATTGTTGTCAGTGATGAAGTCGCCGCCGATACCGTGCGCAAAACGCTTCTTACCCAGGTTGCTCCTCCAGGCGTTACCGCGCACGTCGTGGATGTCGCCAAAATGATCCGCGTTTATAACAACCCGAAATATGCGGGCGAGCGCGTGATGCTGCTGTTTACCAACCCGACAGATGTTGAACGCGTGGTTGAAGGCGGCGTGAACATCACCTCGGTGAACATTGGCGGTATCGCCTTCCGCCAGGGGAAAACTCAGGTCAACAATGCGATTTCAGTCGATGAAAAAGATATCGAAGCATTCAAAAAATTGAATGCACGCGGTATTGAGCTGGAGGCCCGTAAGGTTTCCACCGATCAGAAACTGAAAATGATGGATTTGATCGGCAAAGTTGGGAAATAACCCTGCGCTGATTTTTTACACAAAGCTTATGTTATAGGAGAAGTACAATGGAGATTACCACTCTTCAGATTGTGCTGGTGTTCATCGTCGCGTGTATTGCGGGTATGGAATCCGTACTTGATGAATTTCAGTTCCACCGTCCACTGGTGGCCTGTACGTTGATTGGCGCCGTTCTTGGCGATATGAAAACCGGTATTATCATCGGTGGTACGCTGGAAATGATCGCTCTGGGCTGGATGAACATCGGTGCGGCGGTTGCGCCTGATGCGGCACTGGCTTCCATCATCTCTACCGTTCTGGTTATTGCCGGACACCAAAACATCGGTGCGGGTATCGCCCTGGCAATTCCACTGGCCGCAGCAGGCCAGGTTCTGACCATTATCGTTCGTACCATCACCGTTGCTTTCCAGCATGCGGCAGATAAAGCGGCGGATAGCGGAAACCTGACGGCCCTCTCGTGGATCCACGTTTCATCCCTGTTCCTCCAGGCAATGCGTATTGCGATTCCTGCGGTTATCGTGGCAATTTCTGTCGGTACCAGTGAAGTTCAGGGTCTGTTGAACGCCATTCCTGAAGTGGTGACCGGCGGTCTGAACATCGCGGGTGGCATGATTGTCGTGGTCGGTTACGCGATGGTCATCAATATGATGCGCGCAGGCTACCTGATGCCGTTCTTCTACCTCGGTTTTGTGACTGCGGCCTTCACCAACTTCAACCTGGTTGCTCTGGGTGTGATTGGTGCAGTAATGGCGATTCTGTACATCCAGTTGAGCCCGAAATATAACCGCGTCGCGGGTGCCCCAGCGCAAGCTCCGGGCAGCAACGATCTCGATAACGAACTGGACTAGCAGGTGAGCGAAATGGTTGATATGACTAAAACTACCCCTGAGAAGAAACTGACTCCGGGTGATATTCGTGGCGTGTTCCTTCGTTCTAACCTCTTCCAGGGTTCGTGGAACTTCGAACGTATGCAAGCGCTGGGCTTCTGTTTCTCCATGGTACCGGCGATCAAACGCCTGTATCCGGAAAACAACGAAGCACGTCGCCAGGCGATTAAACGTCACCTGGAATTCTTTAACACGCATCCGTACGTCGCTGCACCTGTTCTGGGCGTGACGCTGGCGATGGAAGAGCAGCGTGCTAACGGTGCTGAGATCGACGATGGTGCTATCAACGGTATTAAAGTTGGTCTGATGGGTCCGCTGGCAGGCGTGGGTGACCCAATCTTCTGGGGCACTGTTCGCCCTGTCTTTGCGGCACTGGGTGCGGGCATAGCCATGAGCGGCAGCCTGCTGGGTCCACTTCTGTTCTTCATCCTGTTCAACGCCGTCCGACTGCTGACCCGTTATTACGGCGTCGCCTACGGTTACAGCAAAGGCGTCGATATCGTTAAAGATATGGGCGGCGGCTTCCTACAAAAACTGACTGAGGGGGCGTCTATCCTCGGCCTGTTTGTCATGGGGGCACTGGTGAACAAGTGGACGCATGTGAACATCCCACTGGTGGTGTCGACCATCACCGGACAGGATGGTCAGACTCGCGTAACCACGGTGCAAACTATCCTTGATCAGTTGATGCCGGGCTTAGTGCCGCTGCTGTTGACCTTCGCCTGTATGTGGCTGCTGCGTAAGAAAGTGAATGCGCTGTGGATCATCGTCGGCTTCTTCGTCATCGGTATCGTCGGCTACGCGATCGGTCTGCTGGGTCTGTAAGTTTAGGTGTTATCCACCGGGGGCCATGCCCCCGGTTTTTTTATCTGGAGGATGAATGACGGTCACGGACATCGTACTGGTTTTGTTTATTGTTGCCCTTCTGGCTTACGCCTTCTATGACGAATTCATTATGCCCCGCCGCAACGGCGAGACCCTTTTGGCCGTTCCTCTTCTGCGCCGTGGGCGTATCGATGCTTTTATCTTTGCCGGACTGTTAGCCATTCTGATTTATAACAACGTTATGAGCCAGGGTGCTTTATTAACCACATGGTTATTATGTGTGCTGGCATTAATGGCTTTTTATCTTTTTTGGATCCGAGCGCCTAAGATTATCTTCAAAAAGCATGGCTTTTTCTTCGCCAACATATGGATAGAATATAACCGCATTAAAGAGATGAATTTATCTGAAGACGGGGTACTGGTTATGCAACTGGAACAACGCCGTTTGTTGGTGCGGGTGAAAAATATTGATGATCTGGAAAAAATATACAAAATAATGGTTAAAATTTAATAGGTTATAATTATAGCAGAGGCTATATATTGTTGCCATTTTGCGTGGGCGATATATAGCCATCGCTATATTCCCTTCTCTATTTACCTTATATTTATTAACGTTAACTTTACCAATAAATCTAAATGAAAATCGTTATCAACAAGTTAATGGAATAATACATCCCCGTTGTTGTTTTATATTCTCAAAATATGTTAAGGTTGCGCCGTCGTTGGGGAGTAGCCGATTTCCTGCCTAGGGAAATGTACGTGTCAACATACTCGTTGAAAAACGTGGTGCGTACGGATTGCTTACTGCACATTCTTTGTGCGTAAAAGTCAGGCGAGACCATAGACGCATCAACTGCTGTTTACTGGGGGCAGTGATGTGTCATATGGATATCCCCGGTCTGGACGCTGTTATGAATATCTCCGCCACGATCCTTCTCGCTTTCGGCATGTCCATGGATGCTTTTGCCGCCTCCATTGGTAAAGGCGCTACGCTCCACAAACCTAAATTCTCTGAAGCGCTACGTACTGGCCTTATTTTCGGCGCAATTGAAACACTCACCCCGCTTATTGGCTGGGGGCTCGGCATGCTGGCGAGCCAGTTTATTCTGGAATGGAACCACTGGATTGCGTTTACGCTGCTGGTTTTCCTGGGCGGACGAATGGTAATCGAAGGGTTTCGCGCTACAGCCGATGACGATGACACGCCGCAGCACCGCCACGGCTTTTGGATACTGGTGACCACGGCGATCGCAACCAGTCTTGACGCGATGGCGGTGGGTGTCGGTCTGGCATTCCTTCAGGTGAATATTATCGCCACGGCACTGGCAATTGGCTGCGCCACGCTAATTATGTCAACTATCGGAATGATGGTGGGACGTTTCATCGGCCCGCTGCTAGGCAAGCGAGCCGAAATCCTGGGCGGTATTGTTTTAATCGGGATTGGTGGGCAAATTCTCTGGTCGCATTTCGCCGGTTAACGCGTCGCGCTGCCAGCAGTGGAGACTGAAATCCGTCTGGCAGCGAAACTCTTTCTCATTCGCTAATGCTTCCCAAACGTCTGGTTTTGCGCGCCAGGCAAACGGCGTCATCTGTAACAACGCAACCGCTTCTTTTCCTGTTAGCTGCATGTCATAACCCAATGACTGTTCATGATTGAGCGTAAACCCGGCGAGCTGTTCTGAATGCGGCGCATGCAAACGCACTTCATCGTAAATTAGCCCTTTCATCTCCATCAGGTGCCGTGGACCCGGCGTGACGGTCACGACCCAGCCGCCCGGTTTTACCACGCGCGCCAGCTCTTCAGCCTTGCATGGCGCGTAGATGCGAATAATGGCATCCTGGCTGTCATCGGCAAACGGAAGACGATGGCTGGAGGCAACGCAGAATGTGACCTGCGGATAACGTTTTGCGGCAGCGCGAATGGCCGATTTCGAGACATCGAGACCCACAGTAACGGCACCGACACGCCCCGCAACGTCGGCAAACGCCGCCGTGTAATAGCCTTCGCCACAGCCAATATCCAGAATCGAACTCGCGCTTTCGCTTAGCGTGGTGGCTAACCACTGTGCAACTGCGTCCCTGAGCGGCTGATAATGTCCGGCCTCAAGAAATGCGCGCCGCGCCTGCATCATCTCCGCGCTGTCTCCAGGATCGCGGGAGCGTTTATGTTGCACAGGCAGTAAATTCACATACCCTTCTTTCGCCTTATCAAACGTGTGCCCCTGTGGACAGGTGTAGCTATTTTCGGCCTGCGTCAGTGGCGCGTGGCATAAGGGACAACTGAATGACATGGTAACTCCCGGCAATATCAAAGGCCGAAAGTGTACCGCTATTCGCCCTGGTATAAAACGTCTGCCTTATCGCATCACGACAAGATGGCTGGAATCGGGTGCTAACCCATCCGGTTCAACGTTCTCAAGGCGTAATACGTCACCCATAATCTGGCTAAATACCGGAGCTGAAACCGCCCCGCCATAATAACGACCATTCTGCGGATCGTTAATCACCACGGCGAGTGCATACTGCGGATGGCTTGCAGGTGCCACACCCGCGGTATACGCCACATATTTGTCGATATATTTCCCGTCATCACCGATTTTTTTGGCCGTACCCGTTTTGACTGCCACACGATAATCGCGCACGGCTGCCTTCGTCCCGCCGCCCCCGGGTAACGCAACGCTCTCCATCATATGTTCAACCTGATGAACGATCTCTTCAGGCATGACCTGATGACCCACTACCGGCGGGTCAATGCGTGTTATCGACAAGGGGCGTTCCAGGCCGTAACTTCCGATCGTGGCGTAAACATGTGCCAGCTGGAGCGGCGTCGCCATCAGGCCGTAACCGAACGCAAAGGTGGCGCGATCCAACTGGCTCCAGAATTTACGCTGAGGAAGCAGCCCGCTGCTCTCGCCGGTTAGACCCAGGCCCGTCGTCGAACCAAATCCAAAGCCCTTATACGTATCAAGTAAGTGCTGTATCGGCATGGCCAGCGACAGACGTGACACGCCCGTATCACTCGACTTTTGCAAAATCCCGGTCAGTGATAATTCAGGATAATATCCCACGTCGCGGATTCTGTGCCCATCAAGGGTATAAGGATGGGTGTCGAGAACGCTATCAGGTTTAACAATGCCATACTGCAGCGCCGTCATAAGAACTAACGGCTTGACGGTAGAACCCGGTTCAAAGGTGTCACTGATGGCGCGATTGCGGAAATCGTTGAGCGTTGCGCCGTCCCGATTGTTGGGATTAAAGTCCGGAAAACTGGCCATGGCGAGTATCTCGCCGGTTTGAACATTGATTAACACCGCCGCGCCAGATTCTGCCTTATTCCAGGCGACGGCATTATCTAACGCATCTTCAGCGATCGTTTGCAGCCGCTCATCAATGCTCAGTTGAATGTTATGAGCAGGAACCGGTGAGACTTCTGTCAAATTTTCAATCACATGGCCGTAGCGATCTTCTCTCACTCGCCTGACACCCGCTTGACCGGTTAATTGTGCGTTGAAACTCTTTTCAACCCCTTCAATCCCCTGCCCGTCGATATTCGTAAATCCGAGCAGATTCGCCGCAACATGTCCCGCCGGATAAAAACGGCGTGACTCCTCCCGCAGGTTAATCCCTGGCAAGTTGAGTTTATCAATCCATTTAGCCTGCGAAGGGTCCACCTGACGAGCAAGATAGATAAATCGCCCGTTCGGATCGTGATTAATACGAGAAGCCAACGACGCCAGCGAAATGTGTAATGCAGTTGAAAGCGCTTGCCAGCGTTCATCAAAGCCCACGCCGCCTTTAGCCAACACGGTCTTAGGATCAGCCCACACCGCTCTGACCGGAACACTGACTGCTAAAGGTCTGCCATCACGGTCGGTAATCATCCCGCGCGGGGCATCAATCGACACTTCACGCAATGAGCGCATGTCTTCCTGTTTGACCAGGTTGTCAGGCTTAATAATTTGCAGCCATGCAACGCGCCCCAGAAGGAACGCAAGGCTCAGAAAAATGGCAAGGCATAGCAGTGCAAAACGCGCCGGGGTGAAATTACCGGCAGGGCTAGAGGGTTTCGTTTTCACCCTGGCTCCAAGTTAATGAAACAACGCCCTGATTTAACGGTAAAAAGCGTATCAGCATAGCGAAAACAATGATTCTAATCTCGCAGCTTTGCAACAAACTGCTAACCAGACAGAAAGGGGTAACATTTTGAAAAATAGTGCATAAAAAAGCCCCGCATAATGCGAGGCTTGATGTCTGAAAATGAGGCGCTGTAGCGCTTCTGAATCAGCAGTGATTCGATCAGATAGCGGTTACGTTAACAGCAGCCGGACCTTTCTGGCCGTCCTGAATTTCGAACTCAACGTTCTGGCCTTCAGCCAGAGTTTTGAAGCCGTTACCCTGGATTGCAGAGAAGTGTACGAACACATCTTTGCTGCCATCAGCAGGAGTAATGAAACCAAAACCTTTAGACTCGTTGAACCACTTAACTTGACCTTTAATCTTTGCCATTTGCAAAATTCCTTAGATTGTTTTCTTAGCCCGCAGGCATTGACCTAGATAAAACAGAGACATTACTGCTTGAGGCACTAATATAAGGTTCGGCAGAGAAGCGGTATTCAACGACAACGTGTTTACTCAGAACTTCTTTACTGAAAATGCCACACATAAACAGAACTGTACCTCGTTTGACCCAAACCGTGTTATCACATACAACGTTAATCATGGCAAGCCATTTTTAGACATGACAAGATCCGCCGCACAAACTCTGATGCCGCCTTGCTAAGTTTTGAGCAACTCAGCGTTACCATTATATCACCCTGAATAAGACACCCAGCATCACCATCTAATTCACACCCACTGTAATGTAAGGACTTTTTGTTGCTTCCCCAATACTGACGTTGTGATGATAAGCAGGGAATGTTTATAAGATGCAATGCCTTAGTTAGAACAATTTGTGAAAAGTTATACTCAAATCAATGCAGCGAAAAAATGTTTACATCGGAATAACAATGCTTATTCACGCCCCTGCTTTCGGATAAGGAATACGCGTGGCAAAAGGTCGCTTTGCACCAAAATAATGAATTTTTTATGACTTTGCTTCATCACAAGGCAAGCAAAACGTTTCGATAAAAATAAACTATGGGAGTTCGCGAAAATACAGAATATATAGTTACGGTGCGGGACAATGTCATGAGGGCAAATAATAACCAATTTTTTATATTCTAAAATGATTATTCATTGTTACTACACTCAGGTGCATGACTTGAAACCTGCTGGATGGCTTATTGCGCGACTCTTCACTTACTGTCGCACGAACAGTATCGATGAAAACACGTTTCCATGCTGCTTACGTGGCAAAGCTGAAAGCGTATCCAACAGATTTGTACCATTGTGGTGCAGGAGTGGCTGTGAGTTAGCTAAAACGGACATGAGGTGAACTACAGGAATATTTTAAGTGAAATCTGTGATCCTCATGGCGAGATACGGGATGATCATTAAGGGAGGGGTCATAACGGGAATTTATCCAGACCACAGCCACCTCCCAACTTTTACAGATTAACGCTCAGCGACCAGACGGATAAAATCATCTTCGTCTTCTGCGGCTACTGCTTCAGGGGCTTTTGCCATCGGCTTTTCTTCAGGCTCGTTGGCTTCGCACAGACGGCGAAGCAACGCATTTTGGCGTTTCTGCTGATCAAGCAACGCTTCCAGAAGCTCAATTTGCTCATTTGTACGTGAGCTGGCGCGATTCATAAAGAACCACAATACCAGGCCAATGACCATAATGATTGCAAACATCGCCAGTGAGGCTACGTTCAGTAGCCCCGAATTTTGTAACTCACCCATTTTACCACCTCAATGAAAACACCTATTTTACCACTGACGCAGGGGAAGGTAACGATCTATAAAAAAGTGTCCTACCAAGGGATGAATTGATTGATCGCGCAAATGCCACTAAAGAACTGTACATCCTGATCGCACATCACGTTGATTGTCTGCGTCCATAGAAAGGCACATGCAATCAGCACTATAATCAGAATTACCCAGCGTATTTTTTTCACTCCACACTCCGTCTCTTGACCCGATGTGTCCAGGTTATCACGGTTATCTTAAACAAGGACTAACTCTATGTTCATCAAAATATTTTCAGAATTATGCACTTGTTTAATATAGCGAAACTATTACGCTGAATAGCATTATTAGTTAAAAAAAGAGGCAGCGATGAGATTAATCATTCGGACAATTGTTGTCCTGGCCATTGTGTGGATAGGATTATTATTATCAGGCTATGGCGTACTCGTGGGAAGTAAAGAAAACGCGGCCGGATTAGGGATTCAATGTCAGTACCTTACCGCCAGAGGAATCAGCACTGCGCAATATTTACACACTGACAGCGGTGTCATTGGCTTGTCTAACTGCCCGATTCTGCGCAAAAGTCAGATGGTCGTGGATAACGGTTAATTGTGCCCTGCTTTGATACGCAGTGCCAAACAAGCAATGCCAGACAAACAGAAACGCCGCGGTGACGCGGCGTTTCTGTGCTTCAGCCATTAGAATGGATAGTCGTTATAACCCATCTGTTCAGAAATTTTGCGCGCAGCGGTATGCAGCATTTCAACATATTCGTGCAGACGTTCTTCTGAGAAACGAAGCGTAGGGAAAGAAATACTTAACCCTGCGATAACCACGCCAAAACGGTCAAATACCGGGACGCCAATGCAGCGCAGCCCCTCTTCCTGCTCCTGATTATCTTCGCCATAACCCTGCTCACGCACTTTATCAAGCACTGTCAGTAGCTCTTCTGTGCTGGTGATGGTGCGCTCAGTGCTACGTTTGTACTCAACGTCCTGGAGGATCTCTTTGACTTCCTCACGGTCACGCCACGCCAGCAGGACCTTACCAATGGCCGTACTGTAAAGCGGGTTGCGACGACCAATGCGCGAATACATGCGCAGGTTATACATAGAATCTATTTTATGAATATAAACGATGCTGTCTTCATCAAGCGCCCCAAGATGCACGGTTTCTTTCGTCAAACGAGAAAGTTCACGCATCTGGATATCAGCACTGCGAATAAGATCAACATTTTGAAGTGCGCGAGCGCCCAGCTCAAATAGCTTCAGCGTCAGAGAATATTTCTCAGACTCGCCTTCCTGAGCGACATAGCCCAAGGATTTCATGGTTTGCAGAAAGCGATAAACAGTGCTTTTAGACATCATCACACGTTGCGACAACTCTGTAATACCAATTTCGCGCTCTTCACCCAGCGCCTGTAAGATGCCAAACACCTTCAGCACGGAAGAAACAGAATCTGGCTGCTTGTCCAAATCTGCGATTGCCATTTATCACCTCATTGCGAGTGTTTTATAAAAATCAGAACCGGTTTTTATTATAAATTCGCGTTCGTCTTGCTGCAATCGTTCTGCGTTTACTTCGTTACAAATCTGCGACATAAAACCGAAATATCAGTGCTAAAATAGTGACACTAAGAATTATAACCTCCTGAGCATTTCATTTTCTATGGAAAAAATTCCCTCTGACGGCTTGCCATTACCCCAACGCTATGGCGCGATTGCCACAATTATCATCGGTATTTCGATGGCGGTTCTTGATGGGGCGATTGCCAACGTTGCGCTACCGACCATTGCCAGCGATCTTCACGCATCACCCGCGAGTTCAATCTGGATCGTCAATGCTTACCAGATAGCCATTGTGATTTCCTTGCTGTCTTTCTCTTTCCTGGGCGATATGTTCGGTTATCGCCGCATTTATCAGTGCGGACTTGCCGTCTTCACCGTGACATCTCTTTTTTGTGCGCTATCAGATTCATTGCATACGTTGACTATCGCGCGTATTGCACAGGGGTTTGGTGGCGCAGCGTTAATGAGCGTCAATACAGCGCTGATAAGGCTTATCTATCCCCAGAAGCAGCTCGGTCGCGGGATGGGAATTAACTCCTTCATTGTGGCCGTTTCATCTGCTGCGGGTCCGACGGTTGCTGCGGCCATTCTCTCCGTGGCCTCGTGGCAATGGCTGTTTTTGATTAACGTGCCGCTGGGTATTGTTGCCCTGCTCTTTGCACTGCGTTATCTCCCGGCGAACGGAGCGAAAAGCGCAATGCCGCGTTTTGATCTCCCCAGTGCTGTGATGAATGCGCTGACCTTTGGCCTGCTCATCACTGCGCTAAGCGGTTTTGCGCAGGGGCAATCCCTTCGGCTTATCGCCGCAGAAATTATCGCCATGTTGATCGTTGGGTTCTTTTTCGTTCGCCGTCAGCTGGCATTGCCGGTGCCTCTCCTGCCCGTAGACCTGTTACGTATTCCGCTTTTTTCGCTATCGATCGGGACATCCATTTGCTCGTTTTGCGCGCAGATGCTGGCGCTTGTCTCGCTGCCCTTCTTTTTGCAAAACATTGTGGGGCGCACAGAAGTCGAAACGGGGCTGCTGCTCACGCCGTGGCCGCTCGCTACCATGGTTATGGCTCCGCTCGCAGGCTACCTGATTGAACGCGTACATGCAGGGTTGTTGGGGGCAATGGGCCTGGTGGTGATGGCCACAGGTCTTTTCGCTCTCGCACTGCTCCCCGCCTCGCCGACGGATGCCGATATTATCTGGAGAATGATCCTGTGCGGCGCCGGATTCGGTTTATTCCAGTCACCCAATAACCACACCATTATGTCCGCAGCCCCGCGCCATCGCAGCGGAGGCGCCAGTGGTATGCTGGGTACCGCGCGTTTGCTAGGGCAAAGCATTGGCGCAGCGCTGGTCGCGCTCATGTTTAACCTGGCCGGACAAAATGGTACCCATATTGCCCTGTTTACCGCTGGGACACTGGCAACGATCGCCGCTATCATCAGCGGTCTGCGCGTGATCCAACCTCGGACAGAGGCTTAAAAAAAGCCGGGAGACGTTTTGCGTCTCCCGGCCTGCTTTGTTACCTAAAACGAATTTTATTTAATGTACTGCCCACTGCGCAACGCTTCGATACGTTTATCCAGCGGCGGGTGAGTCATAAACATTTCACTCAGCGATTTTGATTTACCGTTGATGCAAAATGCCATCATGCTGGTCGCTTCCTGCGGCTCGTAGCTGGTTTTAAGACGCTGCAATGCCGCAATCATTTTTTCCCGGCCGACGAGTTTTGCCGATCCTGCATCAGCATGGAATTCGCGGTGACGCGAGAACCACATTGTAATAATGCTCGCGAGAATACCGAATACCAGTTCCAGCACCATCGCGACGGCGAAATAAATCAACGGGTTGCCGTTGTTCCCTTCACCTTCATCACGGTTACCGCCCATAAATCCGGCAGCAATTTGCGCCAGAATACGGGAGATGAAAATAACAAACGTGTTCACTACGCCCTGAATCAGGGTCATGGTGACCATATCACCATTGGCGATGTGGCTAATTTCATGCGCAATAACCGCTTCGGCCTCATCACGACTCATGTTTTGCAAAAGCCCGGTGCTCACGGCAACCAGCGATGCATCGCGGCGCGCGCCGGTGGCAAACGCGTTAATATCCGGTGCGTGATAAATCGCTACCTGAGGCATTTTGATACCCGCCTGGCGCGACTGCTGAGCAACCGTGTTCATCAGCCAATGTTCCATGTCATTGCGCGGTTGTTCGATAACCTCACCACCCACAGATTTCAGGGCCATCCATTTCGACATCAACAACGAAATGAAGGAACCACCAAAACCAAACAGCAGCGCCATAATCAACAGACCCTGAACGCTGCTCGACTGAATTCCCGTCAGGCTTAGCACAAGCCCGAAGACCACCATAACCGCCAGGTTGGTGAGCAGGAAGAGCGCGATTCGCATCATAATTTTCTTTTAACCTCTGTTTAACAAAACGCACTATGCGATTACCCACATCGTATGGGTATTGTGGCTATTTTCAAGGATTCGAGCGGTGTAAGTCACCAGAAAGACACAACTTTACATTGTTTATTGGCTTACTGACGGGAGGTTGCAGAACTAAAAAAAACAGGCACAATTTCTTGTGCCTGTCGGGTCTTTATTTGACTGGAGCGGGCTGAACCGCAGGTTTGTCTTTTACCTGCTTCGCCAGGTCGAGCGCGATGTGCACCGTCTCGTCCAGATACGGATCTGGCTCCTGATAATCTTTCGGCAGGTCGTCCAGTTTTTTCAGCAGCGGTTTGCCTTCACGTTTCAAACGATCATTGATGCGTGCCAGACGCGTTGCATCGTCTTCCGTATTCTCTTTCTCACGCTGAGCATAATTAAGAGACACAATATTCCGTTTTTCTTTCAGGGCATTGAAACGGGCAATGTCCTTCATGATGTACTGGAATTCCGGATCTTTTGCGATACGGTCATTGTGCGCTTTCAGCAACTCGGGACCAAACTGGGTCATGTCGCCAGATTTCACGAAGGTGGCAGCATTGATGCTGTCCCACGGCAACGCGTTATCTTCAAACTTCTCACCCGTTTCAGTCTCTTCCGTTCCTGTCGGCATCATGATATCTGGCGTCACGCCTTTACGCTGTGTACTTCCGCCATTCACGCGATAGAACTTCTGAATGGTATACTGCACAGAACCGAGTGCAGGCCATTCCGGGCGCAGCATCTGGTCGTAAATGCGATTCAGGGAGCGGTACTGCTGTACCGTGCCTTTACCGAAAGTCGGTTCGCCGACAATCAACGCGCGACCATAATCCTGCATCGCAGCGGCAAAGATTTCAGAGGCGGACGCGCTAAAGCGGTCAACCAGCACCACCAGCGGGCCTTTGTAATACACAACGCCGTCGGTATCCGCATCTTCACGCACTTTGCCATTGTTATCACGTACCTGGACAACCGGTCCAGACGGGATAAACAGGCCAGAAAGGGAAACCGCTTCTGTCAGTGCCCCCCCGCCATTGGTCCGCAGGTCGATGATCACGCTACTGACATTCTGCTTTTCAAGCTTCTGCAGTTGCACTTTCACATCGTCTGTCAAACCGACATAGAAACCAGGAATATCGAGAACGCCGACTTTTTCTTTGCCAACGGTTTTCACTGACATTTTCACCGCGCGATCTTCAAGACGAATACGCTCGCGAGTCAGTGTCACCGTTTTGGTCTTCGTACCTTTACCGGCAGGCAGGATCTCAAGGCGGACCTTGCTTCCTTTCGGGCCTTTGATAAGGGCAACCACATCATCAAGGCGCCAGCCGATCACATCGACCATGCCCTGACCCGTCTGACCAACGCCAACAATTCGGTCACCCACACCAATGGATTTACTCTTCGCCGCAGGACCACCCGCGACCATGGAGTTGATCACCGTGTAATCTTCATCCATCTGCAGCACTGCGCCAATACCTTCCAGAGACAGGCTCATTTCAGTATTGAACTGTTCAGTGTTACGCGGAGAAAGATAATTGGTGTGCGGATCGATTTCGTGGGCAAACGCGGTCATCGCCAGCGAGAATACATCTTCACTGTTGGTTTGCGCCAAACGACGAATGGCCGATTTGTAGCGACGCGTCAGCGTTTCTCGGATCTCTTTCTCGTCTTTACCCGTGAGTTTCAGGCTCAGTTCATCGAACTTAACCTTACTGTCCCACAGCGCATTCAGCTCAGCTTCCGTTTTTGGCCACGGCGCCTTGCTGCGATCGAGATTAAAGTTGTCGTTGCCGGTAAAGTCCATTGGACGTTCCAGCACTTTAAGCGCGTATTGATAACGT
>Ga0209281_1000623_pt1 | contig 39397 bp, 45 predicted proteins | sample MedtruBG_FD_187514 | JGI IMG/M metagenome (GOLD analysis project Ga0209281, IMG submission 187514) | Root nodule microbial communities of legume samples collected from California, USA - Medicago truncatula BG (SPAdes) (version 2) | ecosystem: Host-associated > Plants > Roots > Nodule | place... | reverse complement strand
ATTCAAAATTAATTTTACTAATTCATCTCTAGATAAAGACATAGCCTGTGCTCCCTTCATTTGATAATTTATTATATCATCCTAATGAAGTTTACACAGACTATTTTACACTCTCATTCTGCATATTTATTTAATAATTCCACATAATAAATTTAATCACTTACTTGTATAACACTTGAATTATGAAAGGTGGCTACTCAAATGAAAAAATCTATTATTGTATTTTCTATTTTTCTATTTATGTCATTTAGCATGAATTCAATAACTTCTGTCGCTCAAACTAGTACCTTTTCTGAGGGAATTTATAGTATTGAGGATTTAAAGCTACTTCCAAATGTTCCGTATAAAGTTCGAAATGTTTCTGGTGGTAGAGCTTTTATCACCATACTTAACGAAGACCTGATAATGGAACAATCTATACGCTTTCAGCCAAACTCATTGCAATATGTCTTAAATCCAATGCGATATGGTTATAAAATTATAATAGCAGGTAGTGGTCAATTATCTTTTACATCTTAAATTTCAAAATCCCCAAACTACTTATCATAATCGTATTGTGTAGAACTTATTCATATCGCAAATATTCTAAGAAATTATCTGCTATCTCTTCTCTTTTAATTAAATTAACTAATACACCTTGATGTACATTATTATGTTCTGATCTTAAGGTAAGTAGTAAATTATTTTTCTTTGCTTCTTCTGATAATAACTCTAATTGCTCTACTGTAAATTCCTCAATCTTTAATATATTTTATATAATCACAACTTAATGTGTCCTTAATGAATTCATTAATTTTTTCATCTTCACCCCCAGAAACTACTACTATTGTTTCACCTAAAAGAAATAACTTAGCATTTGCAATATCACGTTGTTTTATTGCTTTTGTCTTAGATAATTCTAATTCTATTAATTCTTTTTTATCTCAAAAATATTGATATATTTCATCTTCATCAGCTAAAATGCTGTCAATATTTTATACTTCCATTTATTAAAATTGGGATTTAATTTGCACTTTTAGGTTGAAATAATTTACCGTGTAACTTTCCTAATCTTTCTGCTATTTTCTTCTCAGCTAGTTCATATAAATTGTCAACCTTGCATCTTAATTTCAAGTTATAAATATAATTTACTGCAAAAACAATTATATACGCACCTACTACATCCATAGGATAATGGTTTCCAACATAAACTCTTGAAAAACCAACAATTAATGATAATATAGTTAAAATTGTACTAAGTATCTTATTATATTTTGCAAGTCCCAAAGCTATACTCATTGTTCCTGTAGCATGATCACTAGGAAATGATGCATCTGTAACATGTGGTACTAATAAATTTACTTTATTGCGTACAAAAGGTCTGTCCACATAGTATATATTCCCAATTATAAAACTTAAAGTTAAATTAATTACCGTAATAACAAAAGCACTAAAAACAGCTTTTCTGCTATTAGAATTCTTTTTCATGATTCCTATGATAAATACTATTGCAACAACTGACATAAATATGTAAGGGAGATCTTTTGAAAAGAAAATCATTATCTCATCTAAAATTGTATTTTTATTCGCTAAATTGTTTATTATTCTAAAAAGTTCCATATTCATTTTTATCTGTCCTTCCTGTAATATATTTTGACAAAGCAATTGATTCTCTACTGCATACTAAGCCTAAAGCACTACCAACTAATGCATCTGTTTGGTAATGTGCATATAAGTATAATCTTGAAAATGCCATTAACTATATTGTTTTGTCATTATGAACCCAGAAGATTAAAATTAGATTAAAAAATTCTTAGAATCATCTTAAAAATAATAAGATGAAAGAATAAACTTCTTCCATCTTATTATTTATTTACTATATAGATTAATTTTCTCGATATAATATAACAATTACCCTTGTACCCTTCCCCTCTTCACTTTCTACATTTATAGTTCCTTTATGCATATCCACAATCCGTTTAGCTATGGACAATCCTATCCCTGAGCCAGCACTTTCTTTAGACCTTGATTTATCTACAATATAAAATCTCTCAAAAATATTGTTAATTTCATCTTTAGGTATTCCTATACCAGTATCGCTAACAGTTATTTTTACAAACTCTTTATGCACTTCTGAATCAATCTTTATTTTTCCACCTTTGGGAGTAAATTTAATACTATTACTAACAAATATTCTGAGCATCTGCTTTATCATTCCATAATCTGCAGTAATTTCTCCAATATCATTCCTATCACTTAATATCTCATGATCTTTTTCTATTACATTACTTTCATCAATTACTTCTTCAATTAATTTATTAATCGAAATCTCCTTTTTCTCCATTACTTGTGTTTCACTATCACCTTTTGCTAAAAACAGTAGATTTTCAACCAAACTTGCCATGCTACTAGCTTCTAACTTAATTGCGTATATTGATTTTTCTAATGCTTCCTTATCATCTTTTCCCCATCTATCTAATAAATTAGCATATCCTTGTATGACTGCAATTGGGGTTCTAAGTTCATGAGAAGCGTCTGACACAAATTGTATTTGTCTATTAAAAGAATCTTGAAGCCTATCTATCATCTTATTTAAGGTAGATGCAAGTCTTTTTAGTTCATCGTCTGGACCTGTTATATTTATTCTTTCTTTTAAATTATTAATACTTATATTTTCAGCTGTTTTAGTTATGTAGTTAATTGGTTTAAGCATTTTTTTACTTAAAATTTGTTCTGGTAAATCTGAAAAGATAATTTCTTTTTTCTGACGATTAGAAATATCCCTATAATACTTTTTCTGTCACATTTTATAACTTCTTTCACTAAGCAATCAAATTGAATTTCAATTACTTTTCCAAAAGAGGATGTTTTCATAATTTCCCTCCTTCCAGTCTTCAACCACAAAATGGTAAAGACTTTCTTTCTCCCTTTTGTTCCATCGCTTCCAAAGGAGATGAAATTTGTTGCATTCTTTAAGGTAATTTTTTAAGAAATTTGTAAAAAAAGCATATAATCAGACTTATTAATCTTTTTATATGCTTTAAGTTCACTTGTTTATTGTATATTATTTTTACTTATTTCTATAAATCTGATTTTTTTTGCAAATGTGCTATTATTCATTTATAATAATAAATTAAAAACTAACTTGAATTTTAGAATCCCCTCATGAACCGGTATTTCTAAAATTAACTTGCACATTAAATGTGTCTTTAAAATTTTGATAGAAAATATGATTTTTGATCTGTATACTCATACCGATTTTAAAGGTTATTCGTAATTTTAATTATTTATTATAATCTTCTACTTTGTGAAGTCTTTCCTTAAGTATTCCTTTCATTTTCTAAACATTATAATGCACACTTATGTCTTCATTTGATACTTTTCAATATGCACATAATAACTCAATCAGTGTATTCTTAAAAAGCAAATGCTATTTTGAATTTTATACAAATTCTCTTAGAACTTCTGCTATATTTTTAATTCCTTCAACAATTCTGTCATTAGGCATGTTTGAAAAATTGATTCTAAATGTATTTTCATGACCTCCATTTGGGAAAAAAGAACCACCTGGAACAAAAGCTACATTCCTCTCAAGACATCTCTCTAGAACATTTCTTACATTAATTTTTTCTGGAAGCTCAATCCACATAAATAATCCTCCTTGAGGCCTTGTATATTGGATTTCTTTAGGGAATTCTGACTCCATAGTTTCGAGGGCTAAATCACGTCTTTCCTTGTAAACTTTACGAATTTTTTCTATGTGTTCGTCAATATTATAAAGTTCAAGGTATTTTGCAATAACTCTTTGAGCAATTGTATTGCATTGAAGATCAGTACCTTGTTTTACAAGTACATATTTTTGTATTATCTCCTTGTCACCTGCAATCCAACCAATTCTAAAACCAGGACGGAAAATCTTGGAGAATGTTCCAGAGCAAAGTACATGCCCACTCTTATCAAAAGATTTAATTGATGGAAGAGTTTCACCTTCAAATCTAAGTTCTCCATACGGATTATCCTCAATTACAATTACATTGTACTTACTAGCCATTTCTGCAATCGCCTTTCTTCTTTCTATGCTCCATGTTCTGCCAGTTGGATTCTGAAATTCAGGAATAGTATAAATTATTTTAATTCTATCTGTATTTTTAAAAATATTTTCTAACTCGCTTGCTATCATACCATCATCATCTGTTGGTACTTCAATAAAATTACATTCATATGCTTTAAAAGCACTAATAGCTGCAAGATAAGTAGGACTTTCACATAAAACAATATCTCCCTTATTTAAAAATACCTTTCCTGTTAAATCAAGAGCTTGTTGTGAACCATGTGTAATAAGAATATTTTCAAAGTTAAAATTTGTGCCTAATCTTTTATTCATTCTCTGAGCACACCATTTTCTTAAAGAATTATATCCTTCAGTTGTTGTATATTGAAGTGCACCTTGACCATCTTCTTCAAGAACTATTCGATTTACTTCTTTTATTGCTTCAATAGGAAATAATTCAGGAGCAGGAAGTCCTCCTGCAAAAGATATAACTTCTGGTCTTTGAGTAATTTTTAATATTTCTCTGATTTCTGATGCCTTTAAGCTTGACATCCTCTCTGCATAATTAAAATTCATAATTTTGCCCCCTTAAAATTACTGTTAGTGTAAAGTTTTTACACTACTCTTTTTTAAATTTTTTATACATTTTATGTTTAAAAGTTTTTTACATCAAAAACAATTTAACCTACTCTCATGTCATAATTGTTGCTTTAGCATCACAAAACACCGTTAAACTAAAGCTTTCCTTTCGCAAAATAAAATAGATAGCTCAAACCTTTTAATTTTTGATTCTTGATCAAGTATACATAAGCTTTTCATAATCCTGTCAATTTTTATTTTTATTAGTTTTACAAACCTAGATTTAATTACTGCCCTTCCAATCCGACCATTTTAAATCACTCCTACAGTAGAACCGCCTAAATTTTTTCCTGATTATCCCCTTAAGTGGAAAATACTGAATCCGTGCACAATCTAAAATATAACATATTCTACGGCACCCCATCATCATAAGCATAACTGTATATTCTGCCACCGAATCTGGTGCATAGCTTACATACGAACTCCCAATTGGTGAAAGCAATCCAATAGGTCAGTATTAAAATCACATACTATTACGCTGACTGCATGGTATCCTTATGCCAGTTTTGCATTTTTCAAGTTTGGGTACTCCGCTGTATATCCATAGGTATAGCTATATTTTTCTGTTAACTCATCAAAAATTCTTTTTCATCAAATTCCCTAAAGCAATACACAAATATTTTCATTGATTTGCAATCCATCTTTTACACACATTACCCCATTTTTTTGAGTTTGAGTATTTTTCTAGTTCTGCTATATCTAATTTTATATGACCTCAGTATACAATGTATCTATATATAAGTAAAACGACTGTTTCTGATTAATATATTAGACTTTCTAATGCAAAGGAGATAATAATATGAACAGATTTCTTGCTCTGTATAAAATTGTTGGAGCCGGAAGTTTTTCAAAATCCACAGATTTACTGGGTTATACTCAATCGAGAATAACCCAGATGATTCAGTCACTTGAAGATGAGTTATCTTTGAAACTACTGCTGCGTTCACGAACTGGTGTAAAACTTGCTCCAGAAGAAAAAGAATTATATCCTTATATCTTAAAAACTGCTTCCTCCTATCGTACAATAATAGGGAAAACTAACGAAATAAAAGGTATTGAATCAGGTATCATACGAATTAGTACTATTTCAAGTATATCCTGTCATTGGCCACCTCATATGATAAAAGAATTTCAGGCCATTTATCCTAATGTACAATTTATTCTTCATCAAGTAGACTATACGACTATTCAAGAATGGATCAAATCAAGTGAAGTTGACTTTGGCTTTTATAAATCCTGCCGTTGCATCAGGATTAAATACTATTACTTTAAAGTATGGTGAACTTTGGGCTGTTTTTCCCCAAATCATCCATTAGCAAGAAAGAATGTAGTTACATTGAAACAGCTTGCAACTGAACATTTTCTTCTTTTGGAAGAAGGTGTTATTAGTGAATCTTTAGAAGCTTTTCATACACAGAATCTCCATTCGAATATCAAAATGTGTATTCATGATGATTATTCTATTCTTTCTATGATTGAGAAAGGCTTAGTGGTAAGTATTTTGCCAGAATTAGTTTTAAGACGTGTAAGCTCCGATGTAGCAAATATTCCAATAAGCCCACCAGTAACACGTACTGTAGGAATTGTTTTTATAATCTAAAAACAATTCCTATAGCAAGTAGATATTTCATTGATTCTTTAAAGAATCACATTCTGATTAATTCCAAAACAAAATGAAAAACTAGTTATGTTATACCTACCTTATCATATCTTTTAATCTTTCAAATATGGCTTAATAATATTATTTAATAAAATCTCGCACTTTATAAGCTAAAGCTGGGAAAGTAGGCAATAAGTCGTTTTTCCAAGCGCTTGCTTCAACATCTAATCCAATTACATTGACAAAATTATTAATGTCTTCAGCAGCTGTTTGACTAATTTCTGATGCACCTACTAGATTATGCTTTTTGTCAAAAACTAATGTCAGTTTTGCATTGTAATCATTTGTTCCAGTATAAAAGAAGTCTGGTGTTAAATCATACGTAATAACTTCATAGTTTGAATTCTTTAGAGCATCTTCTACGCTCACTCCAACTTGTGCAATTTGTGGAAATGTAAACGCCGTAGTGCCAATTACCGGATATTGAATAGGTTCTGGATTATCGCTTTCTATACTTTCACCTAGATATTCACCTTCGTATTGCGCAATAGGAGTCAATTTAGGCGCTACTTTAGAATCTTTTTTTGCCACATCTCCCGCTGCATAAACACCCTTAATGTTTGTTTCTAAAAACTCATTTACATGTATTCCTGCACGATCATATGCAATTCCTACTTTATCTAAATTTAATGCTTCTATATTAGGAATACGTCCACTTGCATCAACAACATAATCTGTATTAATACTCAAACCTTGATCAGATTTAACTATATATTCAGAATCTGTTTTAATAACTTCACTAACCTTTTGACTAAAATGGAATGTAATTCCTTGTTTCTTCATTTCATCTACAACATCCTTAACATGTTCTGAATAAAATGCTGTTAATGGTCTATCTGCATATTCAATAATTTCTACGTGTGAGCCTGCTGCGTTAAGTATTGTAGCCAATTCCATGCTTACATATCCTGCACCAATAAGAGTAATACGACTTGGTAAATCTTCCATAGAAAGTACATCGTTACTACTATATGTGTACTCATTTCCCTTAATAGGTAGTTTATTTGGTTTTTGTCCTGTAGCAATAATAATTTTTGCCCCATAATATTTCTCTTTATTAATTTCTAATATATGTTCATCAATAAAAGTTGCTGTTCCTTGTATTATATCTGCACTATTATTTTGGAAACCTTTTTTAGCATTTTCAGGATAACTTAAAAATATTTCTTTCTTACGTTTCATTAATTGTTTCCAGTCAATTTTTGCTGGTATCGAAATTCCTTTATTAAGAAGCTGATGAGTTGTTAATACTGCCTTTATAGCTCCATCAAGAAATATTTTAGGCTCGCATCCATAATTAGGACAAATTCCACCAAATGTATCACTTTCAACAACTAAGATTTTTTTACTTGAATTTCGTAGCTCTGCTGTCATTTTATATGCAACAGGCCCACTCCCTATAATAATATAATCATATTTTTTCATATTTTCCATATAAATATCTCCTTACTATTACATATTTTAACGTACTTGTTTCTCTATAAAGCAAACTCAGGTTTTTAATTAATTTATCATATCCAATTTAAATGTAAATAAACTATAGCTCCATAACTTTTATAGTAAAATGTTATTAATACTTCCTGTTGGGATTATTAACAGCTTTACTTTTCTTAAGTAAAATAAATTGGATTTAAAAAAATCATTCAGAAATATTCAATACAGCACGAAACCTTGTTGATGCTGACTTCATCTTATCGTATGCTTCACTAGCGCGTTCAAGCGGAAAAGTTTCAATCATTGGCCTCACATCAGTTAACACGCTAAAGAGAATCGCTTCATTGACTTCTTTTGTATGTCCAGTAAACGAACCTCTGACTGTATTGGGACCTTTTAAAAAGTCCATTGCCGACAATTCTAATTGTTCTCCTGATCCTGCCACAATAATTAACTCACTGTCTGAACCAAGCCCGTTGATTAGAGATGAAATAGCTTTAGCATTCGGTGCAGTAGCAAGAATTACTTTTGCTCCGCCTAATCTCTGTAATGCCTGAGACGGTTCTTCTTTCTCAGAATCGATGTAGTAATGAGCTCCAAGTTGACGTGCCAATTTCTCTTTATCGCTGCCACGAGAGATGGCAACAGTTCGAAATCCTGCTTTCTTTGCATATTGAATCGCTAGATGTCCAAGCCCACCAATACCATGAATTGCTACAATATCTCCTAGCCTAGCTTTGCTATTTTTTAACGCACTAAAAGTTGTTTCGCCAGCACACATAAGTGGTGCTGCTTCTAGTGCAGATAATTCACTCGGAATACTCGATGAGCCTTCTTCATAAACAATCATATATTCTGCGTAACCACCATCTATTGTAAGACCTGTAACATGGTTATGTCCTCCATTCCATCCAACACCAACTCGTTGTCCTATCTCAAACTTCGTTGAACCCGCTCCAAGTTCTTCAACTCTACCAATCACTTCATGACCTGGAATTCGTGGATACTCGGGTGCTCCACCTTCAATAGCCATAGAATCACCATTACATATTCCGCATGCTTCCACACGAATTAGTACTTGTCCTTCTTGAGGCTGAGGAACTGGAATCTCAACCAATTTCATCTTTTCACCTTTAGCCGGAATTTGCATAGCTTTCATCATTTTCATTAAATATTATCTCCTTGTCTACTTAATCAGCACATAATTACTATGTTCGTATCATTCTCATTAAATTTAATTTCTTTAACACCAATATCATCTTATTTAGGAAATTTAATGATTTTTTATTATTATTTTAGTACTTTATACTTAAAAAAGATGTAATCCATCTTACAATTAATACTTATTTTTATTTATAATTAAATTTTTACATTCATACACCATTAGCTTTATGTCTATACAACATTAATAGAATTGTTCAAGTTATTTTAGAAAAGATTCTATTTCTACTTTAAGGTTTTCTTTTGGTCTAAATCCAACTAACTTTTCTTTCTTTTCACCATCTTTAAATATAACTATAGATGGTATATTTGTAATATCATATTCGTGCGCAACACCTGTACTATCGTCTACATCAACCTTCACAAATTTAACTTTTTCTTTCATTTCTGATTCTAATTCCTCAAATATAGGCGCTAACATTTTACATGGACAACACCAGTCTGCAAAAAAATCTACTACTACTACTCCATCCTTTATTTCACTATTGAATTCATTTTCTTTTACTATCTTTATCATGTTTTTCTCTCCTTAAATCTTTATATTATTTTTTATTAATTTCATCTATGTAGGATACCACTAATAGTGCTGCGATATTTCCTTCTCCAGCGGCTTTTATATATTGATATGGAGCTCCAACTATATCCCAGCTGCAAAGCATCCCTCTAAATTAGTTTTCATTTACCATTTGATATGTAAAAAAGGATGTACAAATCAAAATTATTATTGCTGCAATTAAAATGAAATTAAAAATTAATCTTTTTCTTATAGAATTAAACATATCACTACCCCACAAAATTTTAGTATTTTACCTTAATATCTGAACTATGATTTATATATTTTATTTCGTACGCGTACGGAGTATTTAAGTAAAAAAAATACTTTTAGAGCATTTTTATTATATTTTTAAGAGCTTTATTTATATTAGCTTCAAAGACTTTTCCTTGTTCTTCATGAAAATTTTTTAATACTATATCTAAAAACTCTTTTTCTATAACTTGTAATTTTTGTTTTATATATATACCTTCACAAGTCAAACTAATATATACACTTCTTTTATCTTCATCGCACACACATTTATTTATAAATTTTTGGCTCTCATATTTGTTTATTATGTCAGATAAAGATGATTTAGATATTCTCCATATGCTTGCTATTTCATTAAAAAGCAGCTTTGAACCATCCTCTGGTAAAATTTCAAATAGCATTGTGTGATTTTGTAATATAGATAATTGCTCTTCTTTTATTTTTTCAGTTAAAAATTTATTGAGATGCTTGATTAATTATATTCAATTTTCCAATAATACATTTCTTTTTCGCCACCTCATTCGTTCGGGTACGAATTAAATGTGCAACCATTATATTCTTCTGTCAATATATTTTAAACACATACTATGTTTTTTTCTTTTACTATATCTAAAACAACATGTCGTAATACCTACCAATACTCTTTTCTAACTCTAATAAGGATATGTAATTTCTATTATTTATTTTATATTTTACTAATACTATTAAGTACTAATTATTTTCAAGCTTCTTTTAATGCCTTTTCAAGTTGCTCAGGAGAAGAAGTACTCTTATTTCCACAAATTATATTTTCTAATTCATAAGCAATCTCCTTCATATCCTGAGCAATTAATAATCTAAATTTAAATTAGACATTATAAAATATATTTAATTTAAAGTGTTTCATAAAATACTGTATCCTTTAAAGCTTTACGTGTCTCAATATGTCTGTCAGGTGATGCTGCTTTAGATCCAGCTTCAACATCAGAATATCCTATTGCTAAAATATTAATAGGTTCAACATTTTCTGGAATATTAAAACATTCTTTTATTATCTTTGAATCAAAAATACCTATGCATACTGTTCCAAGCCCTAGTTCAGTAGCTTGTAGCATCATATGATCTGTCACAATACCAGCATCAACATCTGCTGAATCTTTTCCATCATTAGATCTTTTCCATGATTGACTATGATCCGAACAAACAATAATTGCAAGCGGTGCCCCATATGCATTTGTTCCAGCCTTAAGCTTTTCCAAACTTTCCTTTTTTTGAACTACTATAAGTTTCTGAGGTTGGAAATTTGCAGCAGTAGGTGCAACTCTTCCTGCCTCAAGTATTTTATCTAATTTTTCCTTTTCAACAACCTTATCCTCATATTTTCTTACTGAATATCTTTTTTTAGCTAAATCTATAAAATTCATTTTATTCATCCTCTCAGAATTTATTTTTTAGTTTTGATTGCGCAATCACTCTTGTCCTTACAAATTTAATTATACGTACGTAAAAAAAAAATGTAAGTACGCAAATTGGTTATATACTGTATAAAAAAGTATACTTAAGTATACTATTTTATACTTATATAATTTCTATTTCTATATAGCGAAATAACAGGTTAACGCTATCCGTTATTGCTTATAGACTACCTTAAATTATTTAACACCCTAAAAATTAATGTCTGCTGTTGAATATAAGGCCGCTTTACCGCTCATTTTTACTCTATCCCCTTGATATTCACAATATAATGTGCCTCCTCTTGGAGAAGCTTGATAGGCAACTAATTTACTCTTTCCTAGCCTGTTAGCCCAAAACGGGATAATATGGCAATGTCCTGAACCACATACTGGATCTTCTGATACATCACATTTAGGTGCAAATGATCTCGATACACAATCAAACTCTTTACCTTTGGCTGTAACCTGCAAAAGCAGTCCATCAAGTGTACTTACCTTTTCTTGATTCGGATTTAGGCTCCTAACTTCTTCCTCTGATTCAAGAATACAGAGCAAATCTCTTCCCAAATATGCTTCTAAAGGTCTAACTCCAATCGCTTCCACCATTGCCTCAGTCACATCTACTTTTTTTAATTTATATGATGGAAAGTCCATTTCAAGGAGGTCGCCTTTTTTCACAACTACTAGAAGTCCACTAAGTGTCTGGAAGCGAACTTCTGTTATTTCAGGCTCAATAAAATTAGTTATAATATATGCTGCTGCAAGAATCGCATGCCCGCATAAATCAATTTCTCCCCCCGGAGTAAACCACCTTAATTTATAATCTAATCCTTCTTTTACTGCAAAAGCTGTCTCAGATAGATTGTTTTCCCTTGTTATCTTCATCATGATATTCTCTGGAAGCCACTCATCCATAACACATATTGCGGCAGGATTCCCTCCAAATACCTTATCTGTAAAAGCATCTACTACATATTGTCTCATTTTAATTTCCTCCTTTATTCTCCTAAATAAACAACAGCTTCAACCTCGCACAAAATACCAAGCGGGAGCGTTTTTACCGCAATACAGCTTCTAGCTGGCTTTTCCGTAAAATAATTTGCATACACCGTATTGAATGTTGCAAAGTCAGACATATCTGCAAGAAAACAGGTGGTCTTAACTACTTTCGTAAAATCCGTTCCTACTTCCTTAAATATTTCGCCAAGGTTCTTCATTGTCTGCTCTGCCTGAGCTTCAATTCCTCCTCCCACTATAGAACCATCTATGGGGTCAAATCCTCCCTGTCCTGACGTAAAAAGAAAGTTTCCTGCCACATAAGCCTGGGAATATGGTCCAATTGCTTCAGGTGCATTTGCTGTACTGATTTTTCTCAAAATTCATACCTCCATTTTAGTTTTATGTAATTATTAAAGGATTTTCTACGTTCTTTTCCATATCACAGATACATTGGATTGCTTTCTCTACCATATTGGATACAACTTTTCTTGTATAAAAAGCAGTATGTGGTGATAAAATAACATTGGGAAATGATTTTAGTACCGCCATCTGCCTGTTTATAATACAATTTCCCATTCTATTGATATAATATAGTCCATACTCATTTTCAATCACATCCAATGCTGCATGTGATACTTTCCCCTTCTCAAGTGCATCTATAAGCGCATCTGTATCTATTAATGTCCCTCGTGCAGTATTCACAATCATGACCCCATTCTTCATAATATCAAATGCCTTTTTATCAATCAGATGGTAATTTTCCTTACTGGCTGATGCATGAAGAGTGATTATGTCGCTTTCCTTTAGTAAGGTATCAAATTCTGTATATTCTACAAGTCCACTAAGCTCTTCTTTTTGGTGAGAGGTGTTTACAAGAACCCTGCACCCAAATGCCTTCAGATATTTAATTACTGCCATTCCAATCCGACCAGTTCCAATCACTCCTACGGTGCAATCACCTAAATCTTTTCCTAATTTCCCCTTAAGTGAAAAATCCTGAATCCGTGCACGATCTAAAATATGACATATTCTACGGCACCCCATCATCATAAGCATAACTGTATATTCTGCTACCGAGTCTGGTTCATAGCTTACATGAGAAACCTTCATCCCGACTTTTTTCGCATGCTGTATGTCGATATGGTCATAGCCGATGGACCGTGTCGCAACGTATTTTACTCCCAATTCGCGAAAGCAATCCAATAGTTTAGCATTAAAATCACATACTGTTACGCTGACCGCATCGTATCCTTCTGCCAGTTTTGCATTTTTTAAGTTTGGGTGCTCCGCTGTATATCCATAGGTATACCCATATTTCCCAACCAACTCATCAAAAAATTCTTTTTCATCAAACTCCCTAAAACAGTACACAAATATTTTCATTAGTTTACAGTCCATCCTTTACACACATCAACCCATTTTTTTGAGTTTGAGTATTTTTCTAGTTCTGCTATATCTAATTGTATGGCACTGTTCCCGCTTCCCGCAGCTGGATATACTGTAGAAAATCGTTTCATTGAAATATCGAGATAAACCTCTATATTTTCATTTATACCAAATGGGCATACCCCACCTGGAGCATGACCGATTATTGTCTCCACTTCCTCAGAAGAAATCATTTTTGCTTTTTCATGAAATTCTTCTCTGTATTTTCGGTTATCTATTCTAGCATCTCCAGCAACAACAACCAGTATTCCTTTGTCACCAACTAAAAATGAAAGAGTCTTAGCAATCCTCTCTTGCTCACATCCAATCGCTTCTGCTGCAAGTTCTACTGTTGCACTTGACTGTTCCAATTCTATTACTTTATTTTCAATACCGAAGCTTTTAAAATATTCTTTTACTTTAATAACTGACATAATATAACCTCCAGATGTTTCATTGATTTTTATATGACCTTAGTATACAATGGGTCTATATATAAGTAAAACGACTATTTCTGATTTATATATTAGATATTCTAATGTAAAGGAGATAATAATATGAACCGATATCTTGCTCTATGTAAAATTGTAGAAGTCGGAAGCTTTTCAAAATCCGCAGATTTACTGGGTTATACTCAGTCTGGAATAAGCCAAATGATTCAGTCACTTGAAGATGAGTTATCTTTGAAACTACTGCTGCGTTCACGAACTGGTGTAAAACTTACTCCAGAAGGAGAAGAATTATATCCTTATATATTAAAAACTGCTTCTTCTTATCGTGCAATGATAGAGAAAACTAAAGAGATAAAAGGTATTGAATCAGGCATCATACGAATTGGTACTATTTCAAGTATATCCTGTCATTGGCTACCTCATATGATAAAGGAATTTCAGACCATTTATCCTAATGTACAATTTATTCTTCATCAAGGAGACTATACGACTATTCCAGAATGGATCAAATCAGGTGAAGTTGACTTTGGTTTTATAAATCCCGCTGTTGCATCAGGATTAAATACTATTACTTTAAAGGATGGTGAACTTTTGGCTGTTCTTCCCCAAAATCATCCATTAGCAAGAAATAATGTAGTTACATTGAAACAGCTTGCAGCTGAACCTTTTCTCCTTTTGGAAGAAGGTGCTCTTAGTGAACCATTAGAAGCTTTTCATACACAGAATCTCCATCCGAATATCAAAATGTGTATTCATGATGATTATTCTATTCTTTCTATGATTGAGGAAGGCTTAGGGGTAAGTATTTTGCCTGAATTAGTTTTAAGACGTGTAAGCTACGATGTAGCAAAAATTCCAATAAGCCCACCAGTAACACGTACTATAGGAATTGCTTTTAATAATCTAAAAACAATTCCTATAGCAAGTAGATATTTCATTGATTATTTTAAGAAGCACATTCCTGATTAATTCCAGAACAAAATGAAAAGCTAGTTACGGTTATATCTAATTACCTGAATTAGCTCTTTTATTTCTGTAACTGGATTCCAACCTTATTTCACTTTAGCCATGTTTCTTGACACATAATTACTGGATTAATTACTTCTACAAAGATTCCTCTTTGTTTCAAATAACTTAAAACGGGTAAATGATATGTTCCAGTAGCTTGAAGTATAACTCTACTTTCTTCATTAAAATTAAGAATATTATCTGCTAGGTGTCTGCATTGTATAATTCAAGGTGTGCTATGAGATGATGAGTTATCATTATAATCGCATTTCTGACATTGTGTAAGGACATTTTCATTGTCACTTTTATGATATGCCCCAGACCACCTGCATATACTTTGCAAAATTGGAATGACTGTTTTCCCCTGTTCTGTTAATGTGTATTCCACCCTTGGTGGAATTTCATTATATTGCATTCTGCTAATAATATTATCAGCAATCAATTCTTTTAATGTAGCGGATAATACTGCATCCGTAATATCTGTCAATTCACGACGCACTTCATTGTACCTTAGTAATCCTTTCTCAGCAAGAATACAAATAATCCGAGCTTTCCACTTACCACCAAAAATATCAATTCCATATTCAAGAGGGCAACGGATTTCTTTCTCTAATTTATGTTTATACATAGCTTTCTCCCTTCGTAAAAGTAACTCTGTTTTAACTATCTCTTATTTTTATTATAGTGCACCTGTATTATATTTTATCTATATTAAATAAACAACCCAATCTTATTAAATAGCTATTACTAATAAATTAAATAGTGACTAAGAAATTTATTAGTGACTAATAAATTTCTTTATATCTTCACCATTAATATTTAATCAGATATACTTAGCACGTAGATAAACAAAATGTTTTTATCGCTCTCTATAAGACCGATAAAATACATTTTGAAAAATAATAACATTATATATATAAAATTCAGGAGGAATTACCATGAAAGTAAAAGCTTATTTAGAAATCACAATGAGAATCAACTCTGAAAACCGCCCTGCGGCTGCAAAGGTTTATAACGATTATCGTGAACCTTTTTTAAACCAAATTAAAGGCGCTTTAACTAAAGATCTTTTAATTCGCGATGAAGACGTTCAAGTACTGCACGGGTTTGACAGTGTAGAAAATGCACAATCATACCTAAGTAGCGATTTATTCAAAAACGATGTATTCGTTGGATTGAAAGATCTATGGACAATCGATCCAGATGTAAGAATTTACAGTCTGTAAAAGTTTATTGGTAAAAGAGAAGAGGATGTCGCAAAATGATTAAAATTTTAATCAGTAGCGCCGCTCCTTCTCGGTTCAAAGCAAAGAATCTCTAACTAATTGAAATAAAATCTTGATTAGTTAGAGATTCTTGTATTTTGGGCGCGATTAAATAAGTCTCCTTAATTCTTTCCACAATTAAGCAGTTACTTTTAACTCGTGAAGATGATTTTGAGTTATATTTCATGTTTTTACGTTTACTTATATCATTTTTAAAACTTTTCTTTTTCCATATTTCATAAGTTTGCGGCTTTATATATGTAACTTGATCACCTTTCAGACCGTCTTTCTCTATATCCTAAATTCTGAGCAAAAATAGGGACTTTGTTCCGTTTGGCTATTTAGAAACCCTCTTCTGCTTTCGGAACATTCAAAGACACTTGTTAACAACTACACCACTCATGATGTGTCAACATAGGCAAAGTGTCATGATAAGGTTCAATTTAAACCAAAATGCAAAAATTGTTTCTCCCTATCTGCCTACGAAAATAAATTATTTAGTGTATAAGAAAGACCTCTACTTTTATCACTTATTTAGATATTAAACTGAATCCATTTTTTTATAATGAATGCATTCTCTTTATATAGTATACTATATACATCTTAAGTATAATTCTTATACTAATTAGGAGCTGATAACATGAATAAAGAAACAATAAACTTGAATTGTCAAGATAAACCATGTCCAGTAGAAACTACTCTCAACATCATCAGTGGAAAATGGAAAGGTATTATCTTATACCGTTTGCTTGGAGGAAAAATAAGGTTCAACGAATTTAAACGCATGATGCCAAATATAACCCACAGAGCATTAACTATACAATTACGTCAATTGGAACAAGATGGTGTCGTAAAACGTACCGTTTATCCTGAAGTTCCTCCACGTGTAGAATATGAATTAACATCACTTGGTTTTTCTATGGAACCAATTATTGAAGCTATGTATAATTGGGGTTCAGATTATCAAAAAAATCCCAAATCATAAATATCTTGTTTAATAAAGGTAGTGAACGTTTTAGACTCAAGAAAGCTCATCTGCTTTTGATTTAACGCTACTCCCGTTTACGTATGACAATATAGTGAGTATGTGCACTATATTGAATCAATTGTTTATCTTTATATCGCCTATTACTACATAAACGTCAAACTATTTATAACATTGGAATACTCAACTACATAATTTTCTTAACAAATTGTTATCTCTATTGAAATCAGAAAGGATATTTAATAATGTTACATTCAAATAAAAGTTTTTTTAAACACACTATAAATTTATTTCCTGAAAATTACCTTAATGCATTAATAAAAGATGAGATGGAATTTACTTTTAAAAAGGGAGATTTAATTTGTACACCAGAAAGATCAAATAAATGTTTTTCTATTATAAAAGAAGGATATATATGTAATTTTCATATTTATATAGATGGTAAGGAATGCATTATAGGATTGCTATCAAGTGGTGATATTATTGGACTTACAAATGTATTTTTAGAAAAACAAAATAATGTATTTTATAGAGCTTTGACAGAAGTTAAAGTTGTCTCTATTTCTGGTGAAAAACTTAAAGCACTTGTAGAACAAAACCCATTAATTGCAACGTCTTTGCTAAATTATTTTTCTGAGACACATCATGATATCATTGAAACTTTAGAGCAAATTAGTTATGGAACAGTTGAAAGCCGACTTATTTTTTTATTTAAGAAACTTATAGATTTCAAGCAAGAAAATAATGGTTGGTATCCAATTTCTGTTTCACTTACTCATAAAGATATAGCAGGCATGATTGGTTCAAGTCGTGAAACTGTTACTACGAATATAAACAAACTTTTAAAAGGTGGTATAATTAAACGCCTTGAAAATATCATATGGATCCAATTATAAAAAAATTAGATTAAGTGTAAGCTACATTACATCTTTATTTAGCATCTAGTGTTAGAATCCTAATATATCAATTCATAAAATGAAACTTTTCAGGTGGCGTTTTAACTCCAGCTGAATTTAGTTGAACTTATACCCTCAGGGGGCACAATGTCCAGGAGCGTGCAGCCGTTATCTCTCACTTGAATAAGTGAGAGTTTTACGGATGTTAGCTATCGGATAAAAATTAAAAACAGGAGGATGTTATCATGAATAATATTGTATTAGATGCTATAAATCAAACGAAAAAAACAGTAATTGAAGATCCAAGTTTAGGTATGACAAAGTTCAATGCTCATCTTGATTGGGAAGATGGTACTAAAAACAATGTCCTTATAAGAGATTTTTCTCCCCTAGTTATTGATGAACCAGATGTATTGGGCGGAACTAATAAAGGGCCTAATCCAGTTGAATATATATTAGCAGGAGCTATTAGTTGTTTTTCAATTAGTTTTGAAATTTTTGCAAGTAAGCAAGATATTAAACTAGAAAAAGTTAGTGTATATATTGAATCAGATGTTGATTTAGCTGTATTTTTTGGAATTAAAGAGGGTGAACGTGGAATTATAAATCCTACTATAAAACTGAATACAGTTACTTCTGCTCCTATTGAAAAAGTAAAAGAAATAGCAAATCTTGCACTTTCAGCCTCAGTAGTTTTGAATAGCCTTAAATCAAAAGTAGAATTAATTGTTGAGTAATCATAGTTAGACACAAAGTATAGTTACATATTATATGTTACGAAAAGACATTATATCTAAGAATTATGATGTTAAACAGATAAGATGAAATTAATAAAAGAAAGTAGGATGTTTATGATTGAGTATAAAACTGAAGGAGTATGTTCAAAAAAAATCGAATTTATAATTGAAGATGGCATATTAAAGGATGTAGAATTTATATCTGGATGCAATGGCAATCTTCAAGGTATAAGTAAATTAGTTGAAGGTATGAAAGTAGAAGATGTTATTGATAAACTTGAAGGAATTAAATGCGGACCAAGAAATACTTCCTGTCCTGCACAACTAGCAAAGGCTTTGAAGCAACAATTAGAAAAATAATAATTAGCTTACAGTTTTACTTGTAAGTAATAATACAATAGTACCTCCTTAGAAATTTTAAGGATGTATCTCAGAAGCTCAGAAAAACCTTTTTTTGAGTTTTATCTTTTTCTAATACTTTTTAATTTTTCACTTCTGTTTTCCCACTACAAAAGCTACCTAAACTTTATATTCTTGATTTTGAAAAGCACTATACGAAAAAAATTTAATATTTTAAGGAGGACGTAGATATGTCTATTTATAATTTTAATGCACATTTAATTGATGGAGAGGAAATAAAATTAGATCAATATAAAGGAAAAGTTGTAATAGTTGTAAATACAGCTAGCAAATGTGCATATACCCCTCAATACAAAGATTTAGAAACTTTATACAAAAAATATAAAGAAAAAGGATTAGAGATTTTAGGATTTCCATGCAATCAATTTGCAGAACAAGATCCAGCAGATAATGATGAGATAAAAAGATTTTGTCAAATTAATTTTGGAGTAACCTTTCCACTTTTTGAAAAGATTGATGTAAGGGGAGTAAATGCACATCCAATATTTAAACATCTGACGGAAGTATCTCCTTTCCAAGGAATTAATGAAGATACCGCAAGTAGTAGGATGTTATATGCATATTTAAAAGAAAATTTTCCAGATTATTTATTAGGCGATTCTATAAAGTGGAATTTTACCAAATTCTTGATTGATAGATCTGGAAAAGTAGTTAGACGATTTGAACCTTCTTTCGAACCTATGGATATGGAAGCGGATATTGAACTCTTACTTTAATACAAAAAATTATTTAAACACTCACTGTTTAAGATGCCTCTTATGTAATTAACATACAGTGTATATGGTATTGTTATTATTAATACTACTATAATGAATGAATATTTTTCTTATATAAAAACTCTGACTATATCTTTCATATAAGTAATACCTGTCAATTTCGCTTATAGCCTTAATTCCTTGACTATTTTTTAGCAAAGAAAAAGACACATTGGAAGATAACTTCAATGTGTCTTTATAAACCATAACTTCTTTTACAACAAGGTCTCTTATGAACTTTTTACATCGTGGAACATTCCTGCCACTACTTCATTGGCAGTAAAACCTCAATATTCTGAGCTTTCCTTGTTCCGCTATTGCTATCTTTACATTTATCCTTAGTTCATCAGTATGAGCCTGTAAACTCAATAGTGCCATACACTATATGGACTTTCATACCCTAGAATCTTACTAATCAACACTTACAACACAATATGTGTTATATTCATTTCTGAATATACTGCATTTAGACCCGTACATTCCTGATTTCGTCAGTTGCTTTGCAACATACTAACCATAGATACTTTTTAGACCACCAACCTATCAAACACTCGACCACCTCTAGTTCGCATTTCGTAGCATATTATTATGCCTTACAGTATTATCCTCTCAGCCGCCTTTACCGAGCTCATAACATCTTTGTGTTTACTCACAGAAATGCTCTATCCGATACTACCATTAGAATACGAACTGTACCAAAATCATGTAGAGTACAGTACCCACTCCGATAGAAAGAAACATGTTCTTTTTCCAAAATTGCAAGCTTACTACCACGGCACCTGCAAGCAGCTGTGGAATTCCGTGGCTGTTGGAAAATAAGTCTACATTTTTATAACAATAAATCACCAGCATACCAAAGATAGCTGAAGGAAGTACATTTCCCAAATATTTGATATATTTCGGGGTAGGCTTGTTCGCAGGAAATGTAAAAAAGGCAATCCACCTTGTAAATTGAGTGGCTAATACTACTATTCCGATTGTAATAACTTGTTGTGCTGTTGTCATTGTGTTCTAACCTTCCTTTCCAACTGTTTGCGCCGAAAAGTCAGGATCACCCAAATTCCTGCCATAGCGGGTAACAGGAAATACTTTTCTCCAAACATTGTTAAGCTAAGCAAAGAAATCCCCAGCCCTAAAAGTGAACTTTCATGAGAGGACTCATTTTGCCACTGGCTAATAAAAATTACCAGAAACAAAGCAGTCATAACAAAATCTAATCCCTCCATGTTAAAGGTCAGCAAAGAACCAAAAAGTGCTCCGACAGCAGTGCTGACCACCCAATAAATATAATTGTAGATTGTAACGAAAAACATGAACCAACCCTTATCAATTCCTGCCGGAACATCTGCCATATAATTAACTGAAAATGATTCGTCAATCATTCCAGCGATCAGAAACCATTTTTTCTTTCCAGTACCTCGGTATTTATCCAGCATGGATATCCCATAAAAAACATGGCGTCCGTTCACCATAATGGTAAGAAACAAGGCATATATAGGATTAAAATTGCTAAGCAGCAACCCTACCGTAACAAATTCTATAGAACCTGCAAAAATAGTGACAGCCATGAGGATAGGATAAATTGGTGAAAACCCACAAGATCGCATATAAACTCCATAGGCGATACCCAGAAAAATGAATCCTGCCATCATTGGAATTGTATAAAGAAATGCTGTTTTCGCGGCTGTTACTTTACTAGTTCTAATATCATCATTTTCTATTACAGTACTTAAGTTTTGCATATATTTACCCTCCTTTACTATGTTCTGTATCATTGAATTTTTAGAATTTATAATTCAATAACATCTTTAATTATTCTTCCAATTCAATATATACTCTTTCATTAATTTTACTTTTACTTTTAAATTTAACTATTTTTATTTTTCAAAAAATGTTGAGAGCTACCACATGTACCTAAACATCAATTATAATACTATTATTTTCAATCTGAATTTTTGTCATCGTTGTCTGAACTATTTAATTTATCAAAGGAATAGAACTTGTAACGCAATTCTCCAAAGTTTATCCCAAAGAATAATTCAAATAGCTTGCTTAAAAAGAGAGACAATATAATTCCAGACACCATAGTTAAAACTGATGCAATTCCCCCTATTCTACTATTAGGGTCTCCACAAAGCATGATAACTAACACGGCAAGAAAAATCTGCACTACCAACATACATAAAACAACTACACAGAGTGTTCTCACAAGTTTTTCTGTTTTCACATCAAACACCTTCTCTCCTTAATTTTTTGATTCTATTTCAATTTCTAATAACTTGATGTAATTATATAAAAGCAGACTTACAAAGAGTGTTGTTATTTAAGACCATCTGCTTTTTATTATAATAAGTATAAAACTTCTTAACTTATAAACTATTTTTAATCCTAGCATTTACAAACATCAATCCATTCAAGACAATTTCGATATTTTTCCAGTTCATCTATCGTTAACTCAATTGCACCACTTGAGCTGCCACAGGCAGGAAAAACAATCTTAAAACACTTAAGCGATATATTCTAGATAAACATTCACGTCTTTGTTCAATGCAAATGGACACACTGCCCTCACTGCATGACCACTAAAATCTTCGACTTCATTAAAATCAATCATTTTCTTTTACTGTAAATGCAGTTTCAGATAAATTGTTTTCCATGGCTATTTTTCTGCATAGTATCATCAGAAAGCCACTTATCAAAAACACATATCCCTGCTGGATTTCACTCAAATACCTTATCTGTAAATGCATCAACAACATAATATTTCATTTTAAATCCCCCTAAAGTTCAATTTCTTTCATGATAACAGAAAAAAAAAATGCACACAATACAATAATTGTGTGCAATACAATTTTCTTGAGAAAAAATATGTTTTTGGTTATATCCAATTTTCTTTTAAAAGTTCTTTCAAAATCTTTAATCCCTGTTCCAATTCCTCTAAACTCCGCGGTGCAGCTACCGCCAGGCGTACTGCATCAATAGGTTTTATCTTCCCTACAGTAAATCTTTCTGCAGCATAAACTTTAACCCCCTTTTCAAATGCCATTGCTTCAAATTGTTCTCCGTCCATGCCTTCTGGCAATAGCAGCCATCTAAAAATAACTTCATCATCCCCCATAACTTGATAACCTGCTAAATATTTATTTACAAGCTGATTACGTTTCCTTATCCTTTTACGCCTTTCATTAACTAACTTATCCACATTTTTTGAGGCAATCATACGTGAAGACAATTCCATTAAGAACACTGATTGAGAAATATTTATGTTATAAAGTGCTGTTTTTAAATCATTCATATAATTCTTTGGGATTGCAATATAAGCCAGCCTCAATGCAGGTGCTACAGTTTTAGATAAGCTCACAATATATATTGTTTGCTCAGGAGCATATGAAGCTACGGCCGGGAAAGGTTTTTCCATAAACAAGCTATTTATTCCATCTTCTATTACAATCAGCTTCTTCTCTTTTGCGATACGGGCAATCATTTTTCTACAATCCTCTGACATAATATGTGTTGTTGGATTTTGATAATTTGGAATAATATATATACCTTTTATGTTCTCATTTTTACAAGCATGTAATAATCCATCTTCACTAATTTCATTATTATCATGATTAATTGGAACTAACTGAATTCCCAACATTTTAGCTACACTTTTTATACCTGGATAAGTTAATGGATCAGTACCTATTCTATCCCCTGGCTGAAACAGTCCTGCCAAGATTGCTGCTATTGCATTCTGCCCCCCACTTGCTGGAAGCAGTAAATCAGCCGTAGTTTTATATCCTGATTTTTCTATTAACTTAACGGCTGCCTCCCTTTGCCATTTGCGTCCTTCTAAACTTCCATATTGAAACAAATTTTCAAAATCCGGCTCTGTCATCATCTTTTGTAATAACACGGTAATCTCATTCTTAGATATAGCTTCCATTTCCGGCATCATAGACCCCATCTCAACTAAGTGTGATGAATGATCCGGTGTCATAAAGATATTGGTATTCACATCATAGGAAACAAAAGTTCCACTTCCTACTGTACCACTTAGTAAACCATTTTTCTCACACACCTTAAATGCTCTTGAAATCGTACTAACATTAATATCAAGGAAGTCAGCTAATTCTCGCTGTGGTGGCAGTTTAGTTCCTGGCAATAAAACACCATCAGCAATATCCTTTTCAAGTTGATTCACTAATGATAAATATAATGGTTGATTTGTTTTCTCTAATTTTGGTTTCCAAGTCATTGGATAGTTTTCAAATGAATTAATAGGCATAATACTCCTCACATCTAAATTATTTATAAATAATGTTTGTATTTCAATATCTTTGATTATATCAAAATTTGCGTCTTTAATGTATTATTTTTTCTTTCAAAACTCTTAAATTCATTCTGAAAATACCGATATTTTTATAAGTACTTACGTAATTTATTATTTTAATTTCTTTTAACCTCTTCAGTTTGATTGAAGTTTGTAGAAACGATAGTCTTAATTAAATTAATTTCCATTATAGTCTCCTTTTATAATATTTATAGTTTATTCTTGCTTTGCATCTTTTTACTATCACGTTTTAGTTTAGAATTGTGATTTAAACTATTTGAATACTTATTTAAAAATTACACATCCTATTATTCAATTTCATTATCTCATATTTATAGAATCTATTTTGGCCCCTTAAGTGAGCCTTTTTATGTTAAAAATTTTATTAGCATTTTAAATCATTGATATTTTAATAATAATTTTTGATGTTGTTCATAACAACTTTCACGCAATCTCTCAAAATTTCTATAAACATCTTTTCCGCTAAGTACCTTGGGTACGATTTGGTTTATTTTTTAATTTTCTTCTCCAAATAATGATTGGTCGCAAATTCTACATTGATATTTGCATTTCTTTGCTAATTTTTGCCTACTTAAAATATTGTTTTATTAAATTCTTTTTCGTCTTTTTTAATAAAGTATTCCTTTAATGTTTTATCATCTGGACTATTCTTGTATTTAATCAATTGATATCTTATTATTGGTATCCACTGCATTTTCATTAATTGACAGTTTTTTTGTACTTTTATCACTTAATAGCTATTTATCATTGCTCACACCATGTATGTCTTTGCTAAAATATTTCTTAATAATCGATTTCCATAGTTTCTTAGGATGCATACCCTTGAGATGTCGTCTTATTTTAATCCATGTGTAGTAATCTATGTCTATGGTACGGAACATATTCTTTCGATTCAGAACCGAGTATTGGAAATTCATTCATTGCTTCTCCCTTTAATCTTAGTATTGTTTAGTATTTTAAATAAAAAAATGCTTAAACTATACTCCTGATTTTTTTCATTTGTCTTACTATTATTTGCAACTTATTCCTGTTAATTGCTGTAACATCCCTCCATCAAATGAACAATATATGTTTCCAATCATACTATAATTTAGAGCGTTTTTTAAAGGAGCAAAATCGTATGAGAGAATACGGAGCACCTAATTCCCCACCACCAAAAAACAAACCTAAAAAACCAAAAGTTTCATATATCGTTGACTGCTTACAATCATATACGTATGTATGGCCTAAACATGGGAAACCTTTCTGGTTCTATCCTACAAGATTAGAGCAAGGAGAAGTTTCTGGTTATAGATGGGACGGGAAAAAATGGGTCTTTTATGGATTTGATGAAAAATCTATAAGTCAAGTTGCATGTTACCCAGTTCCTACCCTTTACTAAAGTCGTAAAGAAGTTTAACCAAACAAAGTTTTCAAGTTATTTACTAGTAAAGATTTTCTCTGGTGCTACATTATTTTCATGTAACACCAGAAAAACAAAAATCCCATATACATGAAATTATACAAATATATCACAATTATATACTGTAGCCAATATTACTCAAAACTATAAATAAAATTTTATAAAATTAAGTAATTTTAATGGTATTATAACCTTCTCATAGATGTACTTTTCAATGCCTTTTTCTTTTGCACACATATTAATAATTTAATCTATAAGAATTTCACTTTACTACGTCAAATCTACATATTGTGAATTAAATTATCTGAATACTTATTTTAAAATTGCTTTTAATCATATTATTATTTATAAAATCCATTGTATGCCTCTTAATTGTGATATTTTTAGTTTTAATATCTAAAATTTCAGTATTGTTTATTAACTTCTTTTGACTCTATATTTCTCAATAAGTATATCACTAATACCTTTACGTGTACTTATAGCCTTTTTCTTTGCTTTACAGCTTATTTATTATTTTCCTACTGATAAACTCTTCTTTGCATGGGTTTATTACATCTTTAGTATTCTACACTCTACCATAACAGCACTGGTTTTATTTCTCTTGCAAATGTATTAATACAAAATGAGCCTGTTTATAGTCACTCCTTTTTTCATTTTATAAAAATTTATTCATTTTATATAACACTATTTCCCTCAAAGATGAATATCATATATTTGAAAGGAGATTACAAAAAATGGAATTAAATAAAATTAACTATAGCAATAACATGCAAGATTTACAAAGCAAATGCAAAAAATACTTATACTGTAATGTTACTTTAATAATGTCAGATGGAAGCATATTTGATGGAATTATTGAAGATGTAGACAAAGACCGTATTGCAATGTTGGTTGGTGAGGATGCAATGGATCTAGATGATAATGATGATGAATATAATTATGATGAAAAAAGACAGTATGGAAATGCTGGATTTCATCGTCGCCCACGAAGAAGATTTAGGCGTTTTAGACGTAGATTTTTTCCATTCTCTAATATAGCTGCACTAGAATTATTATCGTTCCTTCCTTCACGCCATCGTCATTCATATTAAGAGATAGAGAGTATAAGAGTTAGACTTATACTCTTTTATATTTAATCACTTTGATATTATTTAACCACTGCGTTTCAAATTAGGTTTTTGTATACTTTACTTTTGTATTTCATCTTTGCTTATTATTTCTGTCTACAATCTAACTAATTTGCGTATTTTGAACTATTAATTAAATTCTTTTTATGCAAAGAATTATTAAATATAATTGTGAATTAAATTACCTGAATATTTTTTTGAATTATACATAATATAATTGGCTTTGATTATATTATTATTTATACAGTCCATTGTGTTTCTCTTAATCAGAACATCTTTTTGTGCCTAATTTTAATGCTACATAATAAAATTTTCACCTCTAAAAAATGCCACATGAATATTTCCATTGCATATTAATATAATAAATTTAGTTATTTAATTACATAACATTAAGATTGTAAAAGGTGGTTAATCTTATGAAAAAGACTATTTTTATATGCTTCATTTTATTATTTATGTCTTTAAATTTAAATTCAATTCCAGCTGTAGCTCAACCAGTCTCAAGAACATTTTCACAAGGCATTTATAGAATGAAGGACTTAAATCTCATCTCAAATGTTGCATATACAGTCAAAAATTCTTCGCCTAGTGAAACATTCTTGATTATATTTGATGAAAACAAAATAATACAACAATCTATCCGATTGGAAGGAAATTCAATAAACTACGTTCTAAGACCAATGAAAGAAGACTTTAATTTTGTAATATTAGGTACTTGACAATTAATATTCACACCAACAAATGTTAATCCATAATAATATTTATAAGATTACATAATTTCATTAATAGGCTTCTTCATATTAAAACTTATTTTTATTTACTTAATCCTTCACTAGTATTACGTAGTATTTAAGATATAAAAAATACCGCAAATTCATTTTTGAATAATGCGGTATTAAAATTGGCTCATTATATTTAACTGTAACTGCTAACTTATATTGTCCAATATAGATTAGTTTTCAAACTACACTAACTCTTCAATAGCTTGAACTGCTTTAGTAACCCCTCCAAGACTCAACAACATCTCTCCTGATTTCTTGGAATTATTTGCATATGTTGAATCTTCATTAAACTCACCAATTATTTTTGTGATTATTTTACAATCAAAATCTTTTGCTTCCAACATCTTTCCTGCATTTAACTTAACTATCGAAGATGCATTATACTTTCTCTCAAATACATTGCCTGGACATATAATTTGTGGAACCCCATATATTAAACCTGTCATAATACTATTTTGACCGCCATGGTTTATATATGCCATTGCTTCTGGCATTAACTTGTTAAAGTCAAATCTTTTATTAATATTTATGTTATTCTTTTTGTATGGTTCTACTTCCCCTGTAGCAATATAAACTTCATATTTAGAATTTTCAAAAGCCTTAGTTAATTCCTCTATTAACTTCATAGGAGATATTGTCCCATTCCCCATATATGCTACTATTTTATTTTTTTTCTCTTTAACTGTTATGGTATTTGATGAAGAAAGAGGTCCAACAAAAACTACATTCTCTCCATCTATTGGTTCTATTTCATAAGAACTTGGAACAACCTTTAAATTAGCCCAATCAAAAATCTCTAAAACAGATTCTACCTTATTTAAATTATTCTCTTCTAAATACTTATTTACTCCTCCACTATACTCAGGATTGCAGGCGAAACTTTTTTTAACAGTGAAGCTAAATCCGGTAGCCACTTTTATACGTTCTAACTTAGCTGCAACAATAGCTGCTATTCTAAATTCTGTGTAAATGACATCTGGATTAAATTCTTGTATTGCTTTTCTAATGTAATGTACGTCATTTGCAAAAAATTCTTCATTAATTGCTCCTATAAAATTTAAAACCTCTTCAAAGCTATTCATAGTTTTTTCTTGCAATTTTTTTAATATATTCTTGTCGGTTATTTCAGAAATATCTAACATGGACGGAATAGGAGCATAATAATTTTTTACATTTTCTATACTATGATAATTAGGATCTTCTGCTGCACATAATGCCACTTCATGACCTCTCTTAATGAATTCATTTGCTAATAATATTGTTCTTGAAAAAGGACCTTTTGTTTCAACTATTGCTGACATGGGTGTAATTAAAACCCTCATGCTATTCACTCCTTTATCTATTTTTGATCAAACTAACCATATGTTAATTATACCACTTTATGGTAAAAACTGTATTGTTCAATTTTCAAAGAACTAATTTTTTATTTACTACGTCAAATCTACAATTTTAGAATTATGCATATTTATTTAATAAGTCCACATAATAAAATTACTCATTTACATGCGTAGAGCTTAAATTATTAAAGGTGGTTAAACTAATGAAAAGATCTGTCACTATTTTCATTATTCTTTTCTTTCTATTATTTAATATAAGTACTTCAATAGCTATTGCTGAAACTAAAACATTGACTCAAGGCATTTATAATGTAAGAGATTCCAACTTATTGATAGGATCTCCACTTACAGCAAGGATTACGCCTGCTAATAGTAGTGCCATAATTATAATTGTTGATTCTAATCAGGTAATACAGTCGCTAGTAAGATTAAATCCAAAAATTTCTCAACAAATCTTACCTCCACTTGATTATAATTACTCGATTATAATTTTCGGTAATGGCACTGTAGTATTGTCATAAATGGTACTTTTAAATTGTCTCCTTTTTATTTATTTTGCTACACCACTTCTACATTGAATGCAGCTCTGCATCCGTTAATAGTATTGCTCAAGTATTTAGGATATAAAAGATACCGCAAATTCATTTTTGAATAATACGGTATTTTTATATCCATCATTTTTATTAAATTTATTCTTTATTAGTACAACTTATTTTTCCTTAAAATTCTAAAGACTTTATAAAATCTTTACTTTGCAATATATTTAAGAATTTAATTATATTAAACGATTCATATATTCGTATCACAACTTTCAAATCAATTAATAAGGATTTTTCATCTCTTTTGCTCTTCAAATTAATTATAGTTATCTCATTACTTTCAAATATTTCTTGAAGAAATTTAATAGCATCTGGCTCATCCACAATCTGCAGCGCTAATGTCTCTGTCCTTGGAGATGATAAAAACTTAATTTTGCCATGTAAAAGTATTTGTCCCATTATAGTAATAGTAGTAGCTGCTATCCCAACAAAATAAAGCCCAGAACCTATAGCTAAACCTATAGCTGCTGTAGCCCAAACTCCTGCTGCAGTTGTTAATCCCACTATTGTTTGCTTTTGCATAAAAATTATCCCTGCACCAAGAAATCCAACTCCTGTGACAACCTGAGCTGCTATACGTGATGGATCAAGAGACATATTAGGCCATCCTATCTGATCTTGAAATCCATATTTCGATATAATCATTATAAGTGCTGCCCCTATAGCCACGATAAAATGCGTTCTAATTCCGGCCTCTTTCATTCGATTTTTTCTTTCATATCCAATAGACATCCCACATATTGCAGCAATACAGAGCCTTAACAAATAATCTAATTGCATTAAATACAGCTCATTCATATTTCATACTCCTTTCATTCTATTATCTTGGCTATATTAGAATATTATACCATATTTGAATTTAGCTACTATTTTATTTACATCATTATTCAATTTTTATCTCGTGCGTATTAAATTAATGTTAGTATAAATTTTACGAATTTCAAAATACAAATCTGTTATTGTAAATTCAAAATAAAAAATCTCTCGTATTATTAAAATACAAGAGACTTATTAGCTAGCCAATACTTCCCTAAGAACGAATTAATCTAGATTCATATTTTAATATATCTGTAAGATCACATCCTACTACTTCACATATTTTATCAATATGATCTAAATTTACTCTATTATTTAATTCATGATAGACTGCATAATATTTAATTTCATTTAACAAATCCTAAAGGATTATTTATTTAGCCCACTCTTTCAACGAGCATATTTTTCAACTTATCAATTTAAAAATACAACTTCCCAAACCAGCTTTACAGCTTACTTGGGAGCTATTGAATAGTATGAATTGCTAACATATACTATAGATATAAGAAATAAGGAGGGACGTAGAAATGAAAATCACTATCGAAAATATCCCTGCTGGATCAGAATCGGAAATAATAATAAGATGTAACGAGCCTGACGAATCATTACTCCAATTGATTTATTCGCTTAAATCATATTCTAAAAAGCTTATTGGATTTACAGATGCACATCATTAACCCTAAAGATGTATTCTATTTTGAATCTGTGGATAATAAAGTCTTTATTTATTGTAAACAAAAGATTTTTCAATCAAAACTTAAGCTCTACGAAATTGAGTCTGAATACGAAAACAGTGATTTTTTTAGAGCATCGAAATCGATAATTATTAATATTTCCAAAATAGAATCTGTTAGCCCAGTTTTCTATGGCAAATTTCAAGCATTACTACAAAATGGAGAAAAAATATTCATCTCAAGACAATTTGTTCCTGTATTCAAAAAGAAGCTAGGATTATAAGGAGGGATTATACAGAGTAATCTATTAATTAAATATGTTCTATCTGCTACTTTTATTTGTAGATTTTATCACTACATATATTCTATTAGTACATAATTTCCTCAATTTTAATAACACTATGTAATAAAAAACTTTCGTTTTTGTAACATTTTTCTTACTCTACAATATATTAACTAATATGGAAGGCAATAATTTTTCCATGTAGCGTTAATCTTTATGTGTATTAATAAAAAATTTATATTACCTTTCGTTTTTATAAAAAAGCAGTAGTCAGAAACTTCCTGACTACTGCTATTATATATCCATTAACATAAAAGAAATAAAGGGAATAGAAATTTCTCTCTACTACCTTTATTTTGAAATGCTTAAATGAATACCAAAGCAATCTTATTAATTGCCACAATTAAATTTTAATACATTTTAACAAAACTGTAAACTTTTCCTTCATATTAATATGCATGTATTTATACTGCTGACACTATCTTTAACTTGTAATATATTAATTTTATGTTAGTACTCACCAATTATATTTCTTAATCTTAAACAAACATGACCGCATATTTAACTTAAAAAGCAGTAGTAGGATTAATCCTAACTACTGTTTCGTTTATTCTATTTGATTATAGCTATACTTAGCAATCTAACATTTTTCAATTATATAATTCATTGTAACTGTAATTTTATTTAAATATCTTTAATTTTAAATATTATTATTCGATTTTAACATTTTTTATCTTCTGGTACATTAGTAGGATCTTCAATTAAAGTAGTGAAAAAATAATCATGTTGATGTCCATCTGCAACAGTTGTTCTACCCTTTATTAAATGAATGTGTTTTCCACCTGGAAGATAAATAGCTGGACCAGTAGTATCACAAATCTCGTGAAAATGATCACCAAAAGTATCTGTAAACTCAGCTACTTTATGAATATGAGTTTTCCCATATTTAATTGGAGGACCAGTCACGCCAGCAATACGATGATTGTGTAATTCACCTTCATCATCTTCTTCATAATCTGTACTTGATTCAAATTCATGATTATGATTTTTTATCTTGTAATATTTTTCGTCATAATCCTTTTTATCGTTATAATCACATTTATTTTTATCGTAATTATAATAATTGTTTCCCATCTTCTTTTCCCCTTCGTTGTTTATTATAAATTATTAAATTAATAATCTCTTAATCTTATATTATGCTAACTTACATAATTTGTTATTAATTTTACTAAAAAAATAAAAGGTAGCCTAAGTATATAAACTTACTTCCTTCATATTTATGCATAATTGAATTTTTATTACGTAATTATATAATAATATATTTTATTTATAGGAGTAATTTTATGCGAAATATACAACCTCAATCCTTTGATTTTAAATCAATTAATGGAATCTCAATGGAACAGTTAGATGAACATTACAAACTATATAAAGGTTATGTAAATAAATTAAATGAAATTTGGAATATTCCATATATACCTGATAACTATACTGATAACAATGCAACATATTCCAAAATGCGCAGCTTAAAACTTGGAGAAACATATGCATTAGACGGTGTAAAACTTCATCAACTTTATTTTAGAAATATGACTGGAGGTAATAATACCCCTAGTGGTCCTGTATTTAATTCTATACTAAGTCAATTTTCTTCTTATGATAATTTTATATCCTATATTACAAATGTAGGGTTATCTATGAGAGGTTGGGCAGTACTTTCTATTGACTCCATAGATAATAATTTTCATATAATAGGAAGTGATTTGCACGATACTGGGGCTGTATGGCTTTCCTATCCTATATTAGTTATGGATCTTTACGAACATGCATATTTTATGGATTTTGGTACTGATAAAGGAAAATATATATCTACATTTATAAAAAACATAAACTGGAATATTTTAAATAATAGGTTTAGAAATTATATTCGCTCAATGCAAAATGCAGATATGAAAAGAATTAATCATTATCCTTTTGAATTTCGTAATTTATCTTTTATTTGATTTTCTTATATTTCATTCTTTTTTATTTTATACTTTATTAACATTTTTTCTATACCATAATATATTAAAATAAAAGGTAGATTAAGTATTTTTTCCCAATCTACCTTTAAAACTAGTATTCGTGAAATCTAGCCGAACATATTATATCAATTATTACGTTATACATCAAGCAATTCATTTTTAACATATTCATTAATAGTATCTTCTTCACCTTTAAATATTTCTGCTAAGTATAAGATTACTTCTTGTTGCTCTTCTGGAAGATCTCTTATTGTATCTTTGATTGTATCTATAGTTACATCCTTCATAAAATAAAATCACCACCTTAATATTATTGTGGAATATTATATTATATCAAGCTAAAATAATCCATAGTATAAATATTGGAAATTTGCTAATACTATAGTTGCTAATCTTTTATAGCTTGGCAGGTTGCCAAAAGACAGTAAATTAATTAATGTTTGCTGTCTTTTGTTCTTTTTTCTTAGAATTTCCAATATAATAATAGTGGTTGGGTATTCTTGGTTCATGTATATATACTTAAATGGATTATATTTTATGTATGATCCTTATTTTTTATTAAAATTTATAGTAATCTATAATACTATGTAATAATAAACTTTTATTTGGGTAACATTTTCCTTACTCTACAATATATTAATTAATATAATTGGTATTTTCTCCATGCCTTAATTTTTTAGCAAGAATAGACAGAAAATATTATCATCTTTAATGTTTATTTTTTAATATAAAAAGCAGTGGTTAGAGACCTCCTGACTACTGCTTTTGAAATAAAAAACATAATTTACATTAACAAGTTCCATAATACCTTAGATTAATCATATAATAATATACAAACTTTTGTATTTACACATATACAATAAGTAGATAAATATTTATATTTACAAATAACTAAAAGGTAGACTAGTATGACTGACTGCTATACCTCTACGATCTGGAATTTGTGAAATTCAGCAAAAATTATTATAATACATAATTTTTTAAATGTAGAATAAATTCTTCATGGAGAGACAATCTAGTATTAAATATTGTAATTTTATAAATATTCGTGGAGGGTTAAAATGAAAATATTAAAAAAGATACTATCTCTTGCTTTCATCTCTATATTTTTATTACATAGTCTTAACCAAACTACATATGCTAGCCCAAATAGTAGTTCTCAAACTCCGCTTAAAGTAGGTGTATTCTTAAATAGCTTTAATGACCTATTTATCTCTAATGTGAAAAAAACTTAGAAGATATTCAAAAGGAAAATGAAGATAAAGTTCAATTTACTTTTTTTAATGCAAGTGGAAATCAAGTTACTCAAAATGAAGATATTGATAAAGCACTTAATGGAAATTTTGACCTTTTTGTATTAAATCCAGTTAGTACTAATATGGATCAGCTTCAAGATACTCTTAATAAAATAGTACAGAAGAATATTCCATTAATTTTATATTATGCAAAAACTAATCCAATAATAAATTTTATTAAAAACTACCATAATTCTGTTGTTATTGATACAGATATTAATCAGTCTGGAACTCTTCAAGGCAAAATCCTAGTAGATGCATGGAATTCTAATAAAGAAAAATTAGATAGAAATAAAGATAATATAATTCAATATGTTATGCTAAAAGGTCCATCTAATAGTCCAGAAACAATTGGAAGAACTAAATATGCGATTTCAACAATTAATGAATCAGGAATAAAAACTCAGGAGCTTTTGTCAATACCTTGTAATTGGGAAGAAGAATGCGCCAGAACTTCAATGGAATCAAGCCTATTAACACTTGATGGTAAAATCGAAGCAATAATTTCCAATAATGATGCCATGGCAATAGGTGCCATTAAAACGCTTCAAAAATATGGCTATAATAAAAGTGATAACTCAAGAAATATTCCAGTTATCGGTATTGATGGATTGCCAGAAGCTCAAGAATTAATTAATCAAGGCATTATGACTGGTACTGTTGTACAAGATTCACGTGCCCATGCTAACGCAATATATACCATAGGAATGAATCTAATTTCTGGCAACACTCCTCTCAATGGCACAAATTATAAATTTGATGAAAGTGGAGTTACGATTAATATGCCTTATCATGAATATAAACCACAAAAGCAATAGTTGTTGGATTACTCCTAGCCACTGATTCTTATTTACATCCTCTAACCTTGATTATATAATCTAAATTTTATCTTTAGAAGAAAATCATATTATTAAACAGAATACCCTAGATGGAGGATTATAATGTGGATATTAAAAAAAGTATTAGTTATAGTACTATTAATGAATATTACAGTAAAATTCACTAGAATTAGTACATTTTATGATCTAAATTTGAACAATAGAAATATAACCAATGTTGCCGTATTATTATATACATTTGATCCATTTATGTCATCACTTAAACAAAGTTTAGAAAATATCCAAAAGGATAATGCTGATAAAATAAAATTTACTTTTTTTGACGGCAAAAATAATATAGCAACACAAAATGAAACAATAGATTCTATTTCAAAAAATGATTTTGATTTAATTTTAGCAAACTTAGCTGATACAAGTGAAAACTTTGTTGAAGATATTATTCTTAAGGTTAAATCAAAAAATCTTCCAATAGTTTTTCTAGATGTAGATCCAAAAGTAGTGTCAAAAGTTTCTAAATATTATAATAAAGCTGCTTTTATATTGGCAAATTCTGATTTAGCTGGCACTGTCCAAGGTAAAATTCTAGTTAATCTATGGAATATTAATAAAAGTGCACTAGATAAAAATAATGATAACATTCTACAATATGTTCTATTACATGGTGAAGCTAAAGATCCGGTAACAATCGACAGAACAAAATATGCTATTTCAACAATTAATAATTCAGGGATAAACACAGAACAATTAGCATTTGTGAATGCTAATTGGCTTAAGACCTTATCTAAAGATTCTATCGAATCCTTATTTCTTAGATATGATGGTAAAATTGAGGCAATAATTTCAAATAATGATGATATGGCAATAGGGGCAGTTGAGGCACTTCAAAAATATGGCTATAATAAGGGTGAAAAATCAAAAAATATAGCTATTGTTGGAATTGATGGAATTCCCGAAGCAAAATATCTAATTGATAAAGGACTTATGACTGGTACTGTTATTCAAGATCCTAAAGTTTTAGCAGAAGTGTTCTATAATGTGGGAATGAATTTAGTTAACAATTTAAGTCCCACAGAAAATACAAACTATAATGTTGTTGATGGAGAAATTATAGTTCCGTTTCCTTATGAGGAGTATATAAAAAAATAAAGGGCACAGGATTACGCCCATGCCCTAAAAACTACTTTATATCATAACACCAGCATCTCAAAGTTTCTTTTAATTCTAGGCATTTGCTTGCAGGTTTTGAGTTTCAATCCACACACCTTTATTAGCTCCCTCACGTAACACATAACATCTTCAAAATACTTTATTAGCACCATTATAATTTGCTGAACTTTGTAGAAAATAGTTTGTAATTACATATACTTTTTTTATGTTGTACACTCCACCTCATCATATAACTAAATGTATTACAAATAATAAAATATTTTGCGAATGCAATATTATAAAAGAACAAAAATACCACAAATTCATTTCTTTGAATATTGTGGTATATGAATTCCTTTATAATTTCAAAACAATAAAAATCTAAATTACTATACTGTAAATGTTTAATTCCATTCTTCAATCTCTATCCTTTTATACAAATTGTCATTCACATAAATTGCAACTTCATCATGATTCAAACATATCTTTCTCCAAAGAATTTATTAATAATTTATATTATGAGCATGAATCTTAATAGTTACTTATCATAAATATTTCTGAATATTGTAGTATATCAATCCGTCATTAATATTCCTATATAACTAATTAATTAATATCCTAGCTGCTTTCCTACAATAATTACCTTTATTCTATCCTTAATAAACTGCCCTCTAATAATTGTAAAATCATTGCATATTCTATTTGAACTTTTACAATCTACACAATACCCTAAAGTTGTGCATGGAGTATCTTTTCCTAATCTTTTAGCGTCAATTGGAGCGGAGTAACTTCTAACTCTTCTTTCAGCATCTTCTATGTCTTTAACTATTTTATTTATTCCAGTCACTAGAATAACCTGTTTAGGCCCATAAATCATCGGTGCAACTCTACTTCCATTACCATCAATGTTATATAGTTCTCCCTCTTCAGTTAAAGCATTTGTACTACATATAAAAGTATCAGCAGAAAAATTTTGTATATATATTTGCTTTTTTTCTTCACTTGTAATATCTTCTCTGTACTTATCTAAAAAATTATATTTACCTTCACGAAGAAAATTTATAACACCCATTTCAGAAAGTGTCATCGAATCTCCAACACCTACTACAGAATTTTCATCGATAAGCTCTTTTAAAAGTTTTATTAATTCCACCTCATCATTAATAAAAAATCCTGCCATATTACGTTTTTTTAAATTATTTATAGTTCTTTCAATTTGTTTTTCTCTATACCATAAAACATTGTTATCCATTGAAATATATTTTTCCTTTCTATACTAAAGTTACATACCTTTTAATCATAATTTACTATTATAGCATGAATTATAAATATCTTATTGTTTAGATCATTTATAATTATTTCGAATTATATATTTTCCTATTCATTCGTAGCAAAATAGTAATATCACTACTCTTCGCTTTTTCATTAATTAATTTATGAAAGAGTAATATTGACTTTGATAATAAAGAAATCACTTTTGATAAGGCATTAATAAAAGGTAAATTGGGATGGAAATTAGGAAAATTAAAAACTGAAACATCTTATAGAGCTCTATAATGTAAATCTGCTTTATGAAGTACTGATAATACACCTATTAAAAAAAGCATGATATAATAGCCCCTTCATAAAAGCCAATTCCAATGGCAAGTCCCATACATGCACAGGCCCAAAGACCAGCTGCAGTTGTAAGGCCTTTAACTTCATTACGCCCAACTACGATAATAGTACCTGCTCCTTTAAACGGTTATTCATCTAAATTAAATTATTTTTCTCAGTTTACATATTATATATATTTTTGCTATTGTATGCTATCCTAAATACTATAAAAACATATTATGGAGGCATGCTCATGGATAATTCAAATATGATTAAACTCGTTAATCAATATAAAAATGATTCAGAATCTGTTTATAACACATGGCTCACGTATAACGAAACTAGACTTAAAGCATTTAGATCAATAAGACGTGGAGTAATAGATATCATTAATTCTATTAAAACTAATTGTTTCGGAAATGACTTTAAAGGTTCTCCATTAGAATTTGTCCTTAAGTGCATAACGGAACAAAAGCAAGTTTTTGAAGGTGCGGCACACCCTTTTTTTGGAAACCTAAACTTAGAATACCTGATATTTATGAAAATGAAGAAAACAAGAAGATTTTTGGTCAATTTTTAGAATCTTGTTTGTCAGCTAATAATGAGGACAAGTTAATAAAAGAAATTATAAAATTAGATAGTTATAAGATAAAAGGCTTAGGTCCAGCCGTAGCAAATATACTTTATTTCTTGCATCCTACGCTAATGCCTCCTTTTAATACTGCCATGGTAAATGGATTTAATGCTATTTTTTCTGATAAAAAGAAACCCGGCTCTTGGACTGATTATTTACATATGAGAGAAGTAATTATAAAAACTAATGAAGAACTAAATCCTTTATTATCAAAAGACTTAGGTGCTATTTCAGGTTTATTATTTGATGTAGGTACCGGAAAAATTTCTTTAAGTGAGAATTGGGAAACTTCACTAAACTTTGAGCAAAATAAATTAGAAAAAGCATTAAATAAACACCG
>Ga0209281_1000621_pt1 | contig 39698 bp, 30 predicted proteins | sample MedtruBG_FD_187514 | JGI IMG/M metagenome (GOLD analysis project Ga0209281, IMG submission 187514) | Root nodule microbial communities of legume samples collected from California, USA - Medicago truncatula BG (SPAdes) (version 2) | ecosystem: Host-associated > Plants > Roots > Nodule | place... | reverse complement strand
CGCTGGCTGTCTTACCTTCAGTCTTGGTCATGGTGGCGTTCCTTCCAGGGAATCAGGTGACGTCAACATCACCAGCCTGCCATGACCGCCTCTCTCAGTGAATTTGCAGAACCTTCAGCACACTACCGGAGCCCGGATGGTGTAAGAAGCGCTGCCGCAGGACCGTGTGGATTGCGCGGTTGGGAATTGATCCTGCGCGAATGGCAGAATATCAATGGCCGTCAAACTGTTAGAAAAGGTACGGGGGCCTATGCGCAAGATCGTGTTGTTGCTCGCACTCGCCACGCTGGCGGCGTGCTCGCACACCGGGGACCGGGTGGTCGGCGGTGACGGGGATTACTATCAAGGTCTCGTCCCGCCGAGGTGATCGTCACCTCCGAGGTGATCGTCACCTCCAAGGTGATCGCCGCCTCCGAGGTGAGTGTCACCTCCCGAGGTGAGTGTCACCTCCCGAGGTGAGTGTCACCTCCCGAGGTGAGTGTCACCTCTGCGCGGCCAATTCCATTGCGAGCCAAACGGCGGCGCCGGCTCGCACGGCAAAAACGGAGGCGCTGCGACTGCGCCGCCTCCGTCAGGGAACCGGTTCACCCACACCTTGAAGAACATCGGCCGCTGCGCAATTCCGCGAGCGTCCTTGGCCGGTCCGGGTGCTTAATAGCCTACGCGAACACCACCGGGGCTCGCGGCGCTGAAATTGGGAACGGGATTCGGCCCGTACCACTGAGCATAGGTCGTGTTGTTTCCGCCGGTGCTGGTGCACCCCGACAGGACGGCAAGCGCCAATAGGGCGGTCAGATATTTGAGGGGCATGAACTCTCCGATTCTGCTTCGTCAGACGCGCATAAATTGCGGTATCCTGAGCCGCCCGTCCATCGCTTTCACATTGACTCTTTTGCTTTTTCCTTTCGGAGTGACAGCCGGCTGCCGCGTCCGCACATTGATGCCTGGAAGTGGTGCTACATCATCAGGTCGAAATCTTCAGGCAACGGGGAGGGCTGCAATGACCGGAAGGCCGCGCCTGTTCGGAGCGGAGTACAGCGTTTACGTGCGGATCGTGCGGCTGGCGCTGGCCGAGAAGGGAACGGACTACGAACTCGTCCCCGTAGACATCTTCGCGAGCGATGGCCCGCCACAGGACTATCTGGAGCGGCATCCCTTCGGTCGCATCCCTGCCTTCGAATATGAGGGCTTCAGGCTTTACGAGACCGGCGCGATAACGCGCTACGTCGATGACGTGTTCGACGGGAGGAGGCTTCAACCTCTCGATCCGCGGGAGCGCGCCCGCTGCAGCCAGCTGATGAGTATCGCCGACAACTACGCCTATCCCACTCTGGTCTGGGGAGTCTACGTGGAACGCGTCTCAAAGCCGGCGAGCGGCGCGGCCGCTGACGAGAACGCAATCGCCGCTGCGCTGCCGAAAGCAAGGACCTGCCTCAAGGCGATTTCCGAAATTATGGGAACGGCGCCATGGCTCGCAGGCGAGACCATGTCGCTCGCCGACCTCTATGCCGCCCCGATATTCGACTATTTCCTCAGGGCGCCGGAAGGGCAGGAAATGCTCCGGGAGCACGAGATGCTGGCGGCGTGGTGGGCGCGGATGTCGGTGAGGCGCTCGATGATGGAGACGCGGCCCGCATAGCCTGAGTTTCCTCTTCCGTGAAGCCCGCGGATATCCCTGTGCAGAACATAGATATGGCCGCTTCCAGGGAGGCGGCCATATCGATTACTGCGTCATTTCAGTGGCTGTGCGTCGTAACCAATGGCTGACTACACTACAACTTCTGCCGCTGTCTCAGCTGCACCCGCTCGTGGCGCCGCATGTGTCGCACTTCTCGCACGTGCCATTCCTGACCATCGTGAAGTTCTGGCACTCGGAGCACATGTTGCCGGTATAGCCCTGCATGATCGAGCGGGCGCGGCGTTCGGCTTCGACTTTCTTTGCCTCGGACTTCGCCGCAGCGGCCTCTGCCGCGGCCTTGTCGGAAAAGAGGGCAGTCACCTCCTGTTCCGCCTCTTCGGCAATCTCCTCGGCGAGTTCGACGGCTCGTTCCTCGTAATCGCGCTTGAAGGCGACGACTTCGGAAGTGGCGGCGGCGATTGCCGGCTCCAGCTTGCGCACGGCATTGCCGGAGATCGAGGTTACGGAAGCGCCGGCCGAGGCGCGGGCCGGGGCGGCCGTCGACGCACCCTTCGGTTCGGAGCGCTCGCCGGTGCCGCCGACGATGGACGGCTTGTAGCCGCGGGTCCAGCCGGTGGAGACGAGGTTGGTCTTGCCTTCCTGAATGCCGCGGCCGAGCGCGGTATTGCTGAAGTCGGAGGTGTCGACGTGAGCAAGGTCGTGGCGGCCGAGATAGGAAACGGCAAGCTCGCGGAAGACATAGTCGAGGATCGACGTCGCGTTCTTGATCGCGTCGTTGCCCTGGACCATGCCGGCCGGCTCGAACTTGGTGAAGGTGAAGGCCTCCACATATTCCTCGAGCGGCACGCCATATTGCAGGCCGAGCGAGATGGCGATGGCGAAGTTGTTCATCATCGCCCGGAAGGCCGCACCTTCCTTGTGCATGTCGATGAAGATCTCGCCGAGCCGTCCATCGCCGAATTCGCCGGTGCGCAGATACACCTTGTGGCCGCCGACGATCGCCTTCTGGGTATAGCCCTGCCGGCGGTTCGGCAGTTTCTCGCGGGCGCGCACCACCTTCTCGATGACGCGCTCGATGATCTTCTCGGTGACGGCGACCGCCTGGGCGGCTGCCGGCGCCTGCATCAGCTCCTCGATCGCGTCCTCGTCTTCCTCGTCCTCGATCAGCGAGGCGTTCAGCGGCTGCGAGAGCTTGGAACCGTCGCGGTAGAGCGCATTCGCCTTCAGCGCGAGCTTCCAGGAGAGCATGTAGGCGTTCTTGCAATCCTCGACGGTCGCCTCGTTCGGCATGTTGATCGTCTTGGAGATTGCGCCCGAAATGAAGGGCTGGGCGGCCGCCATCATGCGGATATGGCTTTCGACCGAGAGGTAGCGCTTGCCGATCTTGCCGCAGGGATTGGCGCAATCGAAGACCGGCAGGTGCTCTGCTTTCAGGAACGGTGCCCCTTCGAGCGTCATCGCGCCGCAGACATGGATGTTGGCGGCTTCGATGTCCTTCCTGGAGAAGCCCAGATGCTCGAGCAGGTTGAAGTCCATCGAGGCGAGCTGCTCATCGCTGACCTTCAGCGTCTCCTTCAGGAAGTCGGCGCCGAGCGTCCACTGGTTGAAGACGAACTTGATGTCGAAGGCAGCCTTAAGCGCCGCATTGACGGCTTCGATCTTCTCGTCGGTGAAGCCCTTGGCCTTGAGCGTCGTGGGATTGATGGCCGGGGCCTGGTTGAGGTTACCGTGGCCGACGGCATAAGCCTCCATCTCGGCGATCTGGCTTTCCGAGTAGCCGAGCGTGCGCAACGCCTCGGGAACCGCGCGGTTGATGATCTTGAAATAGCCGCCGCCGGCGAGCTTCTTGAATTTCACCAGGGCGAAATCGGGCTCGATGCCGGTCGTGTCGCAATCCATGACGAGCCCGATCGTACCGGTCGGCGCGATCACGGTGGCCTGGGCGTTGCGGTAGCCGTGCTTCTCGCCGAGCTCGACCGCCTTGTCCCAGGCGCCCTTGGCATGGGCGATCAGATCCTGGTCCGGGCAGTCGCCGTGGACGAGCGCGACCGGGTTGACGGACAGGCCCTCATAACCGGCGGTCTCGCCGTGAGCCGCGCGGCGGTGATTGCGCATGACGCGCAGCATGTTGTCGCGGTTCGGCGCAAAGCCGGGGAAGGGGCCGAGCTTTGCGGAGATCTCGGCCGAGGTGGCATAGGCGACGCCGGTCATGATCGCGGTCAGCGCGCCGGCGATGGCGCGGCCCTCGGGCGAGTCGTAGGGAATGCCTGACGACATCAGCAGGCCGCCGATATTCGCATAGCCGAGGCCGAGCGTGCGGTATTCGTAGGAGAGCTCGGCGATCTCGCGGGACGGGAACTGCGCCATCATCACAGAGACTTCGAGAACGACGGTCCAGAGACGGACGGCATGCTCGTAGTCGCCGATATTGATCCGCTTGGTCGCGGCATCCTTGAACTGCATCAGGTTGAGCGAGGCGAGATTGCAGGCCGTGTCGTCCAGGAACATGTATTCCGAGCACGGGTTGGAGGCGCGGATCGGGCCTGCAGCCGGGCAGGTGTGCCAGTCGTTCATCGTCGTGTTGAAGTGCAGGCCCGGATCGGCCGAGGCCCAGGCCGCGTGGGAGATCGACTCCCAGAGGTCGCGCGCCTTCAGGGTCTTCATGACGCGGCCGTCCTTGCGGGCGGTCAGGTGCCAATCGCCATCCGCCTCCACGGCGCGCAGGAAGTCGTCCTTGATCGAGACCGAGTTGTTGGAGTTCTGGCCGGAAACCGTGAGATAGGCCTCCGAATCCCAATCCGTGTCATAGGTCTTGAACTGGATGTCCTTATAGCCCTGCCGCGCGAACTGGATGACGCGCTTGACATAGTTTTCCGGAACCAGCGCCTGCTTGGCGGCACGGATCTCGCGCTTCAGCGCCGGGTTCTGCTTGGGATCGAAGCAGGCATCGTCGCTGCCGTCGCAATTGATGCAGGCCTTCATGATCGCCTTCAGGTGCTTGGCGACGATCTTGGAGCCGGTGACGAGGGCGGCGACCTTCTGCTCTTCCTTGACCTTCCAGTTGATGTATTCCTCGATGTCGGGATGGTCGATGTCGACGACGACCATCTTGGCGGCGCGGCGCGTCGTGCCGCCCGACTTGATGGCGCCCGCGGCGCGGTCGCCGATCTTCAGGAAGCTCATGAGCCCGGAGGACTTGCCGCCGCCCGAGAGCCTTTCGCCTTCGGCGCGCAGATGCGAGAAGTTGGAGCCGGTGCCGGAGCCGTATTTGAAGAGGCGCGCCTCACGCACCCAGAGATCCATGATGCCGCCCTCGTTGACGAGGTCGTCCGCGACCGACTGAATGAAGCAGGCGTGCGGCTGCGGGTGTTCGTAAGCGGACTTCGACTTCGTCAGCTTGCCGGTGAAGGGATCGACGTAGAAATGGCCCTGGCCGGGGCCGTCGATGCCATAGGCCCAGTGGAGGCCGGTGTTGAACCATTGCGGCGAGTTCGGAGCAACGCGCTGGGTGGCGAGCATGTAGGCGAGCTCGTCGCGGAAGGCGCTGGCGTCCTCTTCCGTGTCGAAATAGCCGCCCTTCCAGCCCCAATAGGCCCAGGTGCCGGCCAGGCGATCGAAAACCTGGCGGGCATCGGTTTCGGAGCCGTACTGCTCTTCCTTCGGCAGCGCCTTCAGCGCGTCGTTGTCCGGAACCGAGCGCCAGAGGAAGGACGGCACGTCGTTTTCCTCGACACGCTTCAGCTTTGCCGGCACACCGGCCTTGCGGAAATATTTCTGGGCGAGAATATCGGCGGCGACCTGCGAGAACTGCGCCGGCACGTCGATATCCGCAAGGCGGAAGACCACCGACCCGTCCGGGTTCTTGATCTCACTCGTCGCCTTGCGGAACTCAATCTCGGCATAGGCGGATTGCCCTGCCTTCGTGAAACGGCGCTCGATCTTCATTGTCCCGTCCTTTGTTGCCATGCGCTAAAGCGCAGTTAACCTCGCCCGGCCGCGATGGATCTCGCAGCCAGCCTGAAAATTTCTGTCGATGTGAGGAAACCCAGCTCCTGGGTAATCCTGTATCTTGTGATGATGCTGGCTGCAAACACTAAATATAGTATTAACAGGCTCTTTACGCCAGCTCGAAATGCCGCTTGAGCGACCCAAATTTCGCGCAAAATTCCGCCACTGCAGCCGCTCGGGGTCATCCGCCCGGGCCGCATGTCGGAACCGACGATTTGGGGGTGTGAACCGGCCTCTGAACTTCCCGGTCCGCCGCCGTCGCAACGTGAAATCCATTAACCGTGAATCGCCTCGGGGCGTCAAGGGGTGGTTTGTGACGGAAGTTTGAGCGCTATATCTTGTGTGGGTCGACTGTGGAAAACGGGGACATCGATCAATCCGTTGAAAAACAGGGACTTCCACCGCTTGCCTGCGAAGATGAGCTAGCGGCAGGCCCAAATTCAAATTTTTATGGATGAAAAAGCGGGTACAAGACGCGGCCTAGCGCTACTCGCGATTGCGAATCAGGTGGGTGTGTGATGCGGCCCGTTTTGGTGATTCGGAGGGGCGACGTTGGGACTCCCCTGGCGCCCGCACCCCGCGTCTTAACTCATTAGAATCGATCACGTTAACGATTTTAGTTGCGGGGCGCCTAGGTTCAGGAAACGTATCGGAGGACTGCAATCTCTCCTGCCTCATCTCTGTGCTTGTCACAGAGCAGCGCCGCGTCTGCGGCGCGGAAAGCGTTCTTTCAGCCCAAGGACTTGGTCTGGCTGGATCCCTGTGACGAGCACAGGGATGAGGTAATCAAACAAGCCGCGGCGGGAATCCCGAATCTCAACAGGCCTTAGCCCACGCGTTTCTGCAGTTCCCTAGCGCCGTTGGGAGCGTTGACCTTGCCTGAGGTGATGAAGAAGGCAAAGACGTCGCGGGGTGCCGTCTCGGGCTGGCGTTCCGGCGCAGCTTTCTCCAGGTCGTCCGGCTCACCGCCGGCGGCAAAGGTCTTCAGCCGCTCGGCCCAGCGATCGAGATCTTTCGGCGGATAGCAGGTCTTCACCTCGTCGCTGCCCTTCTGCAGCCGTGCATAGACGAAATCACCCGTGACATCGGCGATCATCGGGTAGTCCGCATGCTCGGCGAGAACGACGGCAACCTTGTATTTTTCAATGAGCTTGACGAAGTCCGGAACCTGGAAGCTGGGGTTGCGGACTTCGACCACGTGGCGGAGCTTCAGGCCGTCCTGCTTTTCCGGCAGGAGCTTCAGGAATCCCTCGAAATCCTCCGCATCGAATTTCTTGGTCGGCGCGAACTGCCAGAGGATGGGACCGAGGCGGTCGCCGAGTTCCGTCAGCCCCTGCGTCAGGAACCGCTCCATGGATTCACCGGCTTCGGACAGGACCCTGCGATTTGTCACGAAGCGGCTGGCCTTCAGCGAAAAAATGAAGCCGTCGGGAACCTCCGCCGCCCACTTGGCAAAAGTCGCCGGCTTCTGTGAGCTGTAATAGGTGCCGTTGACCTCGATCGTCCGCAATTCCTTGCCGGCGAATTCGAGCTGCCGCTTTTTCGGAAGATCGTCCGGATAGAAGGTGCCTTCCCAGGGTTCGAAGTTCCATCCGCCGATGCCGACACGGATCTGTCCCGAATTTGCCATCCTCTTCCTCCTCGATGCTCACTCAGACACGCAAAACCGCTGTAGCCGGGGCGAATCAGAGACGCCACCCGCTTTCAGGAGGCCACGCATCACTCCGCCGCAACCACCTTCTTCACCGGCCGGCGCTCCAGAAGCTCCTTCAGGAACTGGCCGGTATAGGAGCGCGGCTCCTTCACGACCTCTTCCGGCGTCCCTTGCGCAATGACCTCGCCACCGCCGTCGCCGCCTTCCGGGCCGAAGTCGATGATCCAGTCGGCCGTCTTGATGACTTCGAGATTGTGCTCGATGACCACCACGGAATTACCCTGATTGACGAGCTCATGCAGAACTTCAAGAAGCTTGGCTACGTCGTGGAAATGCAAGCCGGTTGTCGGCTCGTCCAGAATATAGAGCGTGCGCCCGGTTGAGCGTTTCGACAGCTCCTTGGCGAGCTTGACGCGCTGGGCCTCGCCGCCTGAAAGTGTGTTCGCCTGCTGGCCGATCTTGATATAGCCGAGGCCCACCTGGTTCAGTGTCACCAGCTTGTCGCGCACCGCCGGAACGGCCGCGAAGAACTCGACGCCTTCCTCCACCGTCATGTCGAGCACATCGGCGATCGACTTGCCCTTGAAGTGAACGTCCAGCGTCTCGCGATTGTAGCGCTTGCCGTGACAGACGTCGCAGGTGACGTAGACATCCGGCAGGAAGTGCATCTCGATCTTGATGACGCCGTCGCCCTGGCAGGCCTCGCAGCGGCCGCCCTTGACGTTGAAGGAGAAGCGGCCCGGCTGGTAGCCGCGCGCCTTTGCTTCCGGCAACCCGGCAAACCAGTCGCGAATGGGCGTGAAGGCTCCGGTATAGGTCGCCGGGTTGGAGCGCGGCGTGCGCCCGATCGGCGACTGGTCGATGTCGATCACCTTGTCGATATGCTCGAAGCCGTCGATGCGGTCGTGTTCGGCCGGATTTTCGCGCGCGCCCATGACGCGGCGGGCGGCAGCCTTGTAGAGCGTCTCGATCAGGAAGGTGGACTTGCCCCCGCCCGATACGCCGGTGACGGCGGTGAAGACACCGAGCGGGATCGACGCGGTCACGTTCTTCAGATTGTTGGCACGCGCGCCGACGACGGTGACTTCCTTTTTCTTCTTCGGTTTGCGCCGTTCGCCGGGCACGGCAACGGAAAGCTCGCCGGAGAGATATTTCCCCGTCAACGACTTCGGATTGGACATGATATCGGAAGGGGTCCCTTCCGCAATGACCTCGCCACCGTGAATGCCGGCCGCCGGGCCGATGTCGACGACATAATCGGCCGTCAGGATCGCATCTTCGTCATGCTCCACGACGATGACCGTGTTGCCGATGTCGCGCAGATGCCGCAGCGTATCCAGGAGGCGGGCATTGTCGCGCTGGTGCAGGCCGATCGAGGGCTCGTCGAGAACGTAGAGAACACCCGTCAGCCCTGAGCCGATCTGCGACGCGAGCCGGATGCGCTGGCTTTCGCCGCCCGAAAGCGTGCCGGAATTGCGCGAAAGGCTCAAATACTCGAGGCCGACGTCGTTCAGGAATCGCAGGCGCTCGCGGATCTCCTTGAGGATGCGCACGGCGATCTCGTTCTGCTTCGTGCTGAGATGCTCGGGCAAGACCTCGAACCAGTCGCGTGCGGCGCGGATCGACATTTCGGAGACCTCGCCGATATGCAGCGCGTGGATCTTGACGGCAAGCGCTTCCGGTTTCAGCCGGTAACCGGCACAGGCGGGGCAGGGGGCCGCCGACATATAGCGCTCGATCTCCTCGCGCGCCCAGGCGCTGTCGGTCTCCTTCCAGCGGCGTTCGAGATTCGGCACGATGCCCTCGAACGTCTTCGTCGTGTTGTAGGATCGGGCGCCGTCCTGATAGTGGAAGGTGATCTTGTCCTTCGTTCCGTGGAGAATAGCTTCCTGTGCTTCCTCGGAAAGCTCGCTCCAGCGGCTGCCGAGCTTGAAGCCGAAAACCGTGCCGAGGGCCTCGAGCGTCTGGTTGTAGTAGGGCGACGTGGATTTCGCCCAGGGTGCAATGGCGCCGTCCCTGAGGGTGCGGTTCGGCTCCGGAACGATCAGCGCCTCGTCGATCTTCTGCTGGCTGCCCAGCCCGTCGCAGGTCGTGCAGGCTCCGAAGGGATTGTTGAAGGAGAAAAGCCGCGGTTCGATCTCGGGAATGGTGAAACCCGAGACGGGACAGGCGAACTTCTCGGAAAACAGCACCCGCTCATGCGTTTCGTTCAGCGACTTGTTGGCCGAGCCGCCGGCGGAGGTCTCTTCCGGAGGCAGGGGGCGGTCGGCGAATTCGGCGATCGCCAAGCCGTCGGCGAGCGTAAGACAGGTTTCGATACTGTCGGCGAGACGGGTTCCGATATCGGGCCGCACCACGACACGGTCGACGACCACGTCGATGTCGTGCTTGTACTTCTTGTCGAGCGCCGGCACGTCGGCAATCTCGTAAAATTGCCCGTCTACCTTTACGCGCTGGAAGCCCTTCTTCATCAACTCGGCGAGCTCTTTCCTGTACTCGCCCTTGCGCCCGCGCACGAGCGGGGCCAGCATGTAGAGGCGCGTCCCCTCGCCGAACTCCAGCACCCGGTCGACCATCTGGCTGACCGTCTGGCTTTCGATCGGCAGGCCTGTGGCGGGAGAATAGGGCACGCCGACGCGCGCGAAGAGCAGGCGCAGATAGTCGTAGATCTCGGTAACGGTTCCGACAGTCGAACGCGGGTTGCGCGACGTGGTCTTCTGCTCGATCGAGATCGCCGGCGAGAGCCCGTCGATCTGATCGACGTCGGGCTTCTGCATCATTTCCAGGAACTGGCGCGCATAGGCCGAGAGGCTCTCGACATAGCGCCGCTGGCCCTCGGCGTAGATCGTGTCGAAGGCGAGCGACGATTTGCCGGAGCCCGAAAGGCCGGTCATCACGATCAGCTTGTTGCGCGGCAGATCAAGGTCGATGCCCTTGAGATTGTGCTCGCGAGCGCCGCGAATGGAGATGGTCTTGAGTTCGCTCATCGGAAGGCCAGCTTTGTATGTCGGTTGAAAGCCCCCTATGTAATGACGGCCGCGCCCATGTCGAGGCGCAATCGGCAAAAGAGGCGGCTCAATTGCGATTCGGTTGACAGGATCATAGAGGAATACTAGAACAAAAAAAGAACAAACTCTGCCATATCCACGCCAAATCAGCTGTGGATTATGCGCGATACGGGGCGTATCGGCGGCGGCGGCCCGTTAAGGTGTTTGCTCATGAGACATTGGAGAGCCGGCCGAGCGGTCCGGCGGCAAAAACGGGAAAAGCGATATGGCTGGTAGCGTCAACAAGGTGATCTTGATCGGAAACGTCGGGGCCGACCCGGAAATCCGGCGCACGCAGGACGGCCGGCCGATCGCCAACCTCAGAATTGCCACATCCGAGACCTGGCGCGACCGTAATTCGGGCGAGCGCCGCGAGAAGACGGAGTGGCACACGGTCGTCGTCTTCAACGAAGGCCTCTGCAAGGTCGTCGAACAATATGTGAAGAAAGGCGCCAAGCTCTACATCGAAGGCCAGCTGCAGACGCGCAAGTGGCAGGATCAGACCGGCAATGACCGCTATTCGACCGAGGTCGTCCTTCAGGGCTTCAACTCGACCCTGACGATGCTTGACGGTCGCGGAGGCGAGGGCGGCGGCGCAGGTCGCGGCGGCAGCGACTACGGCGGTGGCGGCTACGAGGAATACGATCAGTCGCGGCCCTCCTCGGGCGGCGCCCGGTCGGGCGGTCAATCGAACCAGCCGAACCAGGGCGGCAACTTCTCGCGCGATCTCGACGACGACATTCCGTTCTGATCGACTGCGCCAGCCAGTCCGAGACCATCCGGCCCGCTTCGTTGCGGGCCGTTCTCGTTGTGCGTTCAGACCTGAAACGCCGAACGCACGCCGTCCACGACGAATTGAACGGCGAGTGCCGCAAGGATGACGCCGAGGAGGCGGGTGAGGATCGCCCGGCCGGTGACGCCCAGGAACCGGTCGATACGCTCGGCGATCACCAGCGCCAGGAACAGTATCGCCATCGATGCGGCGATGACGACGATGAGCTGCACCCGCTCCAGTGCCGAGGGAAATGAGCTGCCGAGAAGGATGGTTGCCGAGATCGCTCCCGGCCCGGCAATCAGGGGCAGTGCGAGAGGGAAGACCGCGATATTGTGGAGGTGGTCCTTCGTGATCGCCGTTTCCCCGGCCTTCTCCTTTCGCTCCTGGCGTTTCTCGAAAATCATCTCGAAAGCGATCCAGAAGAGCAGCATGCCGCCGGCGATCCGGAAGGCGCCGATCGAGATGCCGAGCAGACCGAGGATGCCGTCGCCGAATAGCGCAAAGGCGGCGAGGATGAAAAAAGCGATGAGCGAGCCGCGGGTCGCGACCTGGAAGCGCTGCTGCCGGCTCAAGCCGACGGTCAGGCTCAGGAAGATCGGCGCAAGGCCGGGCGGATCAAGCGTGACGAGCAGCGTCGTCAGCGCATTGATCAAGAGATCGACGTCGAACATCCGTGTCCCCTTCCGGATTTTACCCCGGCTATTCCCGGTGGTGTGGCCCGCATTGTTAGGCAAGCGGTGCGAGCTTGGAAAGAGCGGGTAGCCAAGCGCAACGCAATGGCTTAAACCAGCGCCATCCCCGAGGCGCGCAGCTTTCCTTGCGAGCTCCTTTCCTTGCCCTAGAAAAGCCTGTTCCTGCGGCAAAAGACTGTTCAAAACACCGGCCGAAAATTGGCGCTCCGAGCCGCATTCGGCTATAAAAAACCGACTGATTCTGAACAAAGATCGTGATCACCATTGACTGAGCAAAGCACCCCCGGCGGCGGAAAAAATCCGCCAGGCATCGAGCCGATTTCCATCATCGAGGAAATGCAGCGGTCGTATCTCGATTACGCCATGAGCGTGATCGTGTCGCGTGCGCTTCCCGATGTGCGCGACGGTCTCAAACCCGTTCACCGCCGCATCCTCTACGGGATGAGCGAGCTCGGCATCGACTGGAACAAGAAATACGTAAAATGCGCCCGCGTCACCGGTGACGTGATGGGTAAATACCATCCGCACGGCAACACGGCGATTTACGATGCGCTCGCACGCATGGCGCAGGACTGGTCTCTGCGGCTGCCGCTGATCGACGGTCAGGGCAACTTCGGCTCCGTCGACGGCGATCCGCCGGCGGCGGAACGTTATACCGAGTGCCGGCTGCAGAAGGCGGCGCATTCGCTGCTGGACGATCTCGACAAGGACACGGTCGATTTCCGCGACAACTATGACGGCACCTTGCACGAGCCCGTCGTCGTCCCGGCAAAGTTCCCGAACCTGCTCGTCAACGGCGCCGGTGGCATCGCCGTCGGCATGGCGACCAATATCCCGCCGCATAACCTCGTAGAGGTGATCGACGGCTGTATCGCCCTGATCGACAATCCCGCGATCGAGCTGCCGGAGCTGATGCAGATCATTCCGGGACCGGATTTTCCGACCGGGGCGCTGATCCTCGGCCGTTCGGGCATCCGTCAGGCCTACGAGACCGGCCGCGGCTCCGTCATCATGCGCGGGCGTGCCCATATCGAGCCTATGCGCGGCGATCGCGAGCAGATCATCATTACCGAGATCCCCTATCAGGTGAACAAGGCGACGATGATCGAGAAGATGGCCGAGCTCGTCCGCGAGAAGCGGATCGAGGGCATCTCCGATCTTCGCGACGAATCCGACCGCCAGGGCTATCGCGTCGTCATCGAACTGAAGCGCGACGCCAACGCCGAAGTGATCCTCAACCAGCTTTACCGCTACACGCCCCTGCAGACCTCCTTCGGCTGCAACATGGTGGCGCTGAACGGCGGCAAGCCGGAGCAGATGACGCTGCTCGACATGCTGCGCGCCTTCGTCTCCTTCCGCGAGGACGTCGTCAGCCGGCGCACGAAATACCTGCTGCGCAAGGCGCGCGAGCGGGCGCATGTGCTGGTCGGTCTCGCGATTGCCGTCGCGAATATCGACGAGGTGATCAAGCTCATCCGCCAGGCGCCGGATCCGCAGACCGCGCGCGAACAGCTGATGGAGCGCCGCTGGCCGGCGCACGACGTCGATGCGCTCATCCGGCTGATCGACGACCCGCGCCACCGGATCAACGACGACGCTACCTATAACCTGTCCGAAGAACAGGCCCGCGCGATCCTCGACCTGCGCCTGCAGCGCCTGACCGCGCTCGGCCGCGACGAGATCGGCGACGAACTCAACAAGATCGGCGAGGAGATCAAGGATTACCTCGACATCCTGTCGTCCCGGCTCCGCATCATGCAGATCGTCAAGAACGAGCTTACCGCGGTCCGGGACGAGTTCGGCACGCCGCGCCGCACCGAGATCGCCGAAGGCGGTCCGGACATGGACGACGAGGACCTGATCGCGCAGGAGGACATGGTGGTGACCGTGTCCCATCTGGGCTACATCAAGCGTGTGCCGCTGACGACCTATCGGGCGCAGCGCCGCGGCGGCAAGGGCCGCTCGGGCATGGCCACCCGCGACGAGGATTTCGTTACCAGGCTGTTCGTCGCCAATACGCACACGCCGGTTCTGTTCTTCTCCTCCCGCGGCATCGTCTACAAGGAGAAGGTCTGGCGGCTTCCGATCGGCACGCCGCAGTCGCGCGGCAAGGCGCTGATCAACATGCTGCCGCTGGAACCCGGCGAGCGCATCACCACGATCATGCCGCTGCCCGAGGACGAGACGACCTGGGAAAACCTCGACGTCATGTTCTCGACGACCCGCGGCACGGTCCGTCGCAACAAGCTCTCCGACTTCGTCCAGGTCAACCGCAACGGCAAGATCGCGATGAAGCTCGAGGAGGAGGGCGACGAGATCCTCTCGGTCGACACCTGCACCGAGTTCGACGACGTGGTGCTCACGACGGCGCTCGGCCAGTGCATCCGCTTCCCCGTCGCCGATGTCCGCGTCTTCGCGGGCCGCAACTCGATCGGCGTTCGCGGCATTTCGCTCGGTGACGGCGACCGGATCATCTCCATGGCCATCGTCGCTCACGTCGAAGCCGAGCCGTGGGAGCGTGCCGCCTATCTGAAGCGATCGGCCGCGGAGCGTCGCGCCTTGACCGGTGAAGAAGAGGAAATCGTGCTTGTCGGCGAGGAGGTCACCAATGGCGGCGAACTCACCAACGAGCGCTACGAGGAACTGAAGGCGCGCGAGCAATTCATCCTGACGGTCTCGATGAAAGGCTTCGGCAAGCGTTCCTCGTCCTATGACTTCCGTACTTCAGGCCGCGGCGGCAAGGGCATTCGCGCCACCGATACCTCGAAGACGGCGGAAATCGGCGAACTCGTCGCCGCCTTCCCGATCGAGCACAACGACCAGATCATGCTCGTTTCCGATGGAGGTCAGCTCATCCGGGTCCCGGTGGAAGGCATTCGCCTGGCGAGCCGCGCCACCAAGGGCGTGACCATTTTCTCCACCGCCAAGGACGAGAAGGTCGTTTCGGTCGAGCGGATCACTGAGCCGGATGGCGACGAGGAGATCGAAGCCGTAGGTGCCGAAGGCGTCATGGCCGAACCGGAGTCGCCGCCGGACACCACGTCGACACCGGACGAGTGATCTAAGCGCAGGAAAGATTTCAAGGCCCGGGGCTATCCAGCGTCGGGCCTTATCATATGTGCAAAGGTCACCCAGAAGGTGCGCTCGGGGTTGGGCTTGAGTTCTTCGAGTGCCGACTGCGCGGCCTACTAGGAAACGTATCCGGGACTGCAATCTCTCCTCGCCCTCATCTCTGTGCTTGTCACAGAGATGAGGGCAGCGCCGCGTCTGCGGCGCGGGGAATGTTCTTTCAGCCCAAGGACTTGGCCTGGCTGGATCCCTGTGACGAGCACAGGGATGAGGAGGTCAAGCACATCCTCGTTCCATCGCTGTATCGGCGAAAGGCGCCGTCAGTTCTTGAAAACGACGCAGGCGCCGCCGCTTTTTCGTATGGCGGCGCAAAGCTGATCGGCTTCGGCGCGCGTCTGCCGGCCGATGCGGGCAGCGTAGCGGCGCCTGGATCCGAAGCTGGCATTACGCTCCCGCACCAGAACCGCCTTTTCGCTGTTGATCGGAGCGGGCAATCTTTTCACGGCATTCAGGAACAGCCGCTGCGCCATGGATTTCTGATAGTGGGCCGAGAGCTGAACGCCCCAGGGCGCCCAGACGGCTTCATCGGCGATAACCAGCTCGCGCAAGCGCCGCGTATTGGCGAGCGCGACGCAGCCATCGAGGAAGCTTTTGTCCTTGTCGAGTTCGATGTTGAGCGACTTCGGTGGATTGTCGCGCCAGTCTTCGACGGAATAGGCGGTGATCGCCAGCACGTAATCCCGCGTTTCATAGGGTAAGCGGTCTTTTTCCAGGAAGCGCTCCAGGCCTGCTTCGCCGGCATTGTAGGCCGCCGCCGCAAAACCGAGATTGCCGTAACGGGACTTGAGCTCGCTCAGATACTCGGCGGATTTGCCCAGCGCCGCCACCGCGTCGAAGCTGTCCGACAGGCCGCGCAGCTTTGCCGTCGCGGGCATGAACTGGGCAATTCCTTCTGCGCCCTTCGGGCTGATGGCGTCCGGCTGGAAAAGGCTTTCGCGCCAGATCAGACGGGCGAAGAAAGCGGCGGGCAGGTCGTTCGCCTTGGCATAATGTTCGATGATGCCGCAGACGTCCCGGGCGAAATTGTCGGGGGTGATGCAGAGACGGAGGAAGGGGTTTTCAGTCGACACCCCCGAGTAGAGGCATTTCCGCGGCGGAGCCGGCGCGTCGGTGCGCGCCTCCGCGGCCCCGGAGTGGCCGGAGACAAAACACATGACCACGGACAATACGGCCGCGGCGACGCGTGCCAGATGTCCTTTCAGGGTGCTCCGGATGCGGCTTGTGCCTGCCTTTTCGTACTCGACCATGCGGCCCTCGGCGACCAACGAGTGCATATAGATAGCATCTTCGTCGCGGACGAGAAATCGGGCTGCAAAGCTTTCAGTCGGGAGAACCGGTGCGCAGGATCAGTTGCATGAAGGTGAGGTCGAGCCAGCGGCCGAATTTCGTGCCGACCTCCTTCATATGGCCGGTCTCGCGAAAACCGAGTTGCTCATGGAGACGGATCGACGGCAGGTTTCCCGACTCGATCCCCGCGATCATCACGTGCTTGCCAAGTGCTTCGGCCCGATCGATGAGCTCGAGCATCAGCGCCCGGCCTATGCCGCCGCCGCGCTGGTCCGCCCGCACATAGACCGAGTGCTCGACCGTGTGCCGGTATCCGTCGAAGGCGCGCCACTCGCCAAAGGAGGCGTAGCCGACGACCTCGCCGTCAAGGGAAAGGGCGGCAAGCACCGGGAAGCCGGCAGCATTGCGTGCTTTCAACCAGGTCTTCCGATTGGCGACGTCGACAAGGGTCTCGTTCCAGATCGCCGTCGTGTTCGCCACAGCGTCATTGTAGATCGCGCATATCGCCGGAAGATCGGTTTCGGCGGCGTCTCTGATCTCCATACTCTTCCTCCGGGTCCAGCGGACTTTTCAGCTCAACAGCCGAATCTCTTTTTGTCCACCAGATCACGATGTCTTTAGGTCGGGTCGACCTAAAGACATGAACGTGATCGATTCCAAAAAGTGAGAGCGGGATGCGGGCGGAAAACCGCACACACTTTTCCTCATCCCGCTCTAACCCCTCAGCTCCGCGTCGGCAATCGCGGCCACTGCTAAAGTGCTTTCCGGACTTTCTCCGTCGCCAAGGAACCAGGCCGCCGACAGGCCGGCATAGGCGATGATCCACTGCAGGAGCCTCTTCGGCTCCAGCCGCGCCTCATGGGCGACGATTGCAAGCTGTCTGGTTAGGCGCCCCGGAGCGCTTACGACGGGAAGCTCCAGATTGCAGAAGAGATTGGCGTAATCGAAACCGCGGTCGCCACAGAGGCCCTTGGGATCTATGGCCAGCCAGCCCCGGGCATCGAAGTCGAGAATGTTGCCGTGGTGAATGTCTCCATGCAGGACGACCGGGACATCGGGCGTGGATAGGAGATGTTGGGCAGCGTCTGCGCAGGTCCTGAGAATACCGCCATGGAGGCGGGCTGCAGGGGCCAGCGCCTGGAACCAGCGCTCGAGCGGTGCGAGACCCGCCGGCGGGGAGGGGCGTGGTGCATGCAGCATGGCAACGGCGCGGCAGGCGATCCGGGTGGCGTCGTCGTCGCTGCCGGTCATCGCCATATGAAAAAGCGAACGGCGGCTCTCCGACCGTTCGAGGAGGATGGCGCTATCGGTTGCGGCGTAAACCTGGGCGGCGCCGTGACCGTCCCACCATCGCATCAACTGCCCGCCAGACCTTTCTTCCGGCTCGTCTGCCACCTTGAGCATCGCCGGCAGGCCGCGCCAGCGAACGGGCAGCAGCCGGCTCGTCCTCGTGAGGATCGGGTCGCCCGCGGGCTCGAGAGACCATTCATCGATGAAAGACGTGAACATCGGGGCAGCATAATCGATTCGCTGCGCAAGGAGCCCCGCGCATTGGGCGGGGCTCCTTCCTCCTTATCGATTTCAGGCGACGTTTTCGAGCGACGGATAATCCGTATAACCCTTGGCGCCACCGCCATAGAAGGTCGCCTGGTCCGGTGCATTCAGGGCCACGTTGTCTCTCAAACGACGAACGAGATCCGGATTGGCGATGAAGGGTTTGCCGAAAGCAACCAAATCGGCTTCGCCGCTTTCGACCGTCTTCAGCGCCAGACCGCGATCGTATCCGTTGTTCGTCATCCAGGCCGCCCTGCCGCCGGCCGCTGCGTAGGCGGCACGGAGGCTTGTGTAGTCGAAGGGGCGATCGCCCTGCTGGTGGTCACGCGCTCCGCCGGTGGCGCCTTCGATGACGTGCACATAGGCGAGCGGATATCGGGCGAGGCCTTCGACGACATAGGTGAAGAGCGGCTGCGGGTCCGGATCGAAGGCGTCGTTGGCGGGGGTCACGGGAGAGATGCGGATCCCGACCCGGCCAGCGCCGATCTCCTTGGTAACGGCATCGACCACCTCGAAGAGAAAGCGGGCGCGGTTCTCGATCGAGCCGCCATAGGCGTCCGTGCGTTCATTGGAGCCGGAGCGCAGGAACTGGTCGATCAGATAGCCGTTGGCAGCATGGATCTCGACGCCGTCGAATCCGGCTTCGATCGCGGCCCGAGAGGCCTTGCGGTAATCCTCGACGATGCCGGCGATCTCCGCCGGTTCGAGCGCCCTCGGCTCGGAGGTTTCGGCAAAGCTGCCCGTCCCATCGGGATTGACGAGGTAGGTCTTCGATTTGGCGCGGATAGCCGAAGGGGCGACCGGTTTGCCGCCCTGCGGCTGGAGCGAGTCGTGGGATATCCGCCCGACATGCCACATCTGCACGACGATCTTGCCACCGGCTTTGTGGACCGAATCCGTGACCTTGCGCCAGCCGGCGAGGGCCTCCGGTTTGTAAAGCCCGGGCACGTCGGCATAGCCCTGGCCCTGGTGGCTTATTGCCGTCCCTTCGGTGATCAGCAGGCCGGCGGATGCGCGCTGCTCGTAATAGGCGACGTTAAGATCATTGGGCACTGCCTGGGGTGAACGGTTCCGGGTCAGAGGTGCCATCACCACGCGGTTGCTGAGGCTGATATCGCCGATCGTGATCGGGTCGAAGAGAGAGGCCATGGATTGTCCTTTCCATTGCGTTTGAGACTTGGGAGGAAGTGGGGGTTATCAGAGATCGCCGATGGTCTTCAGAAACGCTGTGATGGTCTCCTCATTGCGCCGGTAGAAGACCCATTGGCCGACGCGGCGGGTCGTCACCAGACCGGCGCGCTGCAGCACGGCGAGATGAGATGAAACCGTCGACTGCGACAGGCCGCATCTTTCGAACTGCCCTGCGCAGACGCCCATGTCGAGCGGATGCTCCTGGCCGGAGAAATGCGCCTGCGGCTCCTTCAGCCAGGTCAGGATCTCCATGCGCGTCGGATGCGCCAGTGCTTTCAGAATTTCGTCTCTATCCATCGTATTTCGGCGTATTCAGTTTTCTCGATATATATATCGCTAAAATTCGATACTGGAAGTCACAACGTCGTGAATGCTGTGGGCTACAAAGGAAGCGGGCCATAAACGCCGGGCAAAATGCCGACAAAAAAAGAGGGCCACAAGAAACTTGGGCCCTTTCAGTTGTGAAGGTTTCAAACCTCCAGAGGGGAACAGCTGCTGCAGCGGCTGGGGAGGAGAAAGCCGCTAGATGCACCAGCTGAAAAAGATATGGGTAGGGCCGTAGCCGCTTTCAATAGCCGTTCCCAAGATTTTCGCAACTGAGGGCTGTGGGGCTCCGCCAGGCAAAAAAAAGAGGGCCACAAGAAAAACTTGGGCCCTTGTAGTTGTGAAGGTAATTAAAACCTCCAGAGGGGAACAGCTGCTGCGGTGGCACTGGGAGGAGAAGCCACCAAAGATGCATCAGCTGAGTGTGGTATGCTGCTTTTTTGGGCTATCGGCAATCATTTAATATGCATGACAGCCATGCCGTTTGCGCATCGCTGCTCATTTTTGCAGCGCACAAGGATTCGGTTTGCGAAGAGCTTCGCTTTCCCTTGAAAAGAGCCGAGGAATAACAAAGGCTTACGCAGGCTTTTGGCAATTGCTCACAAATCGGGCAATTGAACGGATCGTCAGAAGTTCCAGTTTCTCGCTTTAGCGACGATGTAATCGCGGAAGACTTTCAGCTTCGCTGCGTTCTTCAGTTCGTCCGGATAGCAGAAATAGGTATCGAAAGAGGGGATATCGGCGCTTATCGGCAGTTGAATGAGGCCGGGATCGCGACCGACGATATAGTCCGGAAGCATGGCGATGCCGATGCCGAGCAGGCAGGCGCGCTTGATCGATGTCTGGCTGTTGATCTGCAGATGCGATATGCGCGGATTGTCGGAATCGCGTCCGGCAATCTCCAGCCAGTTCACGTCGAGCAGATAGTTGGGGGCGGGCTCGCCGAAGGTGATGATCCGGTGATTGTCGAGATCGTCAAGCGACTGCGGCTCGCCATATTTGTTGATGTAGGACGGCGCGGCATAGACATGCATGTGCACCGTGAAGAGCTTGCGCTGGATCAGATCCGACTGTTGCGGCTGCCGCAGCCTGATGGCGCAGTCCGCATGGCGCATGTTCACGTCCAGTTCCTCGTTGTCGAGGATGAGCTGTACCTGGATTTCCGGATACAAGGACATGAATTCCTGGATCTTGTCGGTCAGCCACCCCTGGCCGAGGCCGACCGTGGTCGTGATCCGCAACTTGCCGCTTGGCTTGTCCGTCGTCTCGCTAAGCTGGGCCTTGACGCTTTCGAGCTTCATCAGCACGTCGTGCGCCGTGCGATAGAGCATTTCGCCCTGTTCGGTCAGGATCAAGCCGCGGGCGTGCCGATGAAAGAGCTTGATGCCGACGTCCTGCTCGAGCGAACTGACCTGCCGGCTGATCGCCGACTGCGAAAGGTGGAGTTTGTCTGCCGCGTGCGTGAACGAGCCAGCCTCGGCCGCCGCATGGAAAATGCGCAGTTTGTCCCAGTCCAGCGACATAGAATCCCCCATAAAGGCTCAGCCGGAGAAGCTTGCCACTTTTCTCCGGAGACGACCGATGCATGTTCCCACTCAGAGCCGCGCCCCCGATCCCGGCGCGCGCCCTGTTCAGCAGCTTCTATTCGGCTGCAATTGCGACGGGCATATGACCCGCAAGGTATTTCTCCGCTTCGAGCGCAGCCATGCAACCCATGCCGGCGGCGGTAACCGCCTGGCGATAGATGTCGTCGGTCACGTCGCCGGCGGCGAAGACGCCCGCGACGTCGGTCGCGGTGGAATCCGGCGCAGTCCAGAGATACCCGTTCGGCTTCTGGCGAAGTTTGCCCTTGAAGAGTTCGACCGCAGGCGCATGACCGATCGCGACGAAAACACCGTCGATTGCCATGTCGGATGTTTCCCCGGTCTTGGTGTTGCGAAGCTTCACGCCGTTGACCGAGGCCGGCATCGGCGGCTTTGCAGGCGTCCCGAGATATTCCAGAACCTCGTGGTCCCAGATCACCTTGACGTTCGGCTTTGCGAAAAGGCGCTCTTGCAGGATCTTTTCAGCACGAAAAGCATCCCGGCGGTGAACGACGGTGACGGTCTTCGCCAGATTGGAGAGATAAAGCGCTTCCTCCACGGCGGAGTTGCCGCCGCCGACGACGATGACTTCCTTGTTGCGGTAAAAGAACCCGTCGCAGGTAGCACAGGCGGAAACGCCAAATCCCATGAAGGTCGGCTCGGTTTCGATGCCGAGCCATTTCGCTTTGGCGCCGGTGGCGATGATCAAAGCGTCCGCCGTCCAATCCGTGCCGCTATCCGTCTTGATCCGGAAGGGGCGGACGGACAGGTCGACATCGGTTACGAGGTCGTTGACGATTTCCGTGCCGACGTGGATCGCCTGATTCAGCATCTGCTCCATCATCCAGGGTCCCTGGACCGGATCGGCATAGCCCGGATAATTCTCCACATCCGTGGTGATCATCAGCTGGCCGCCCTGTTCCATGCCGGCGATGAGGACCGGCGAAAGCATGGCCCGCGCGGTATAGATGGCAGCGGTATAACCGGCAGGTCCGGAACCGATAATCAGCACTTTCGTGTGGCGCGCAGTCATGCTTTTGTCCTTCGTCCGCCGGAGAGAGCCGGGAGCGTCCTCCGGTGCAATCCGATAATGCAAATATTGCCTTACTTTAGGTATTCACGGCGCGCACTTTCAAGGGCGCGCGCTCTGATACACACAAGTGGTTGCGTGGTCAGCGTCGTTTTGACACCAGATCGGGCATATTTGCATCGGTTTTGACCCGCAGTACCGTCATAAGACGCTCCAGGGCCCGTGCGTACAAGGTTTTTGTGCATGCAACTGCAAGCGCTCTCGTATCGGCATTCGGTTACGTGCTACCCAAGCACGGAGAAAGCGCCGTGAAGGCCGCCGCCGGGCGGCTCTTGGTGCGGACGGATCGGCGCTGCGGTTTCGGCCTGTCGTGCAGTTGATCGGCGGATAAAATAAGGCCTTCCCCGCAAGGCCGACAGGATTGGGGATTTGGGCAATGGTCGTACGCGTCGAGCTCGATGCCATCGATATGAAGATACTGCGCGAACTGCAGGACGACGGCCGGATCACGAATGTGGAATTGGCCGAGAGAGTGGGGATCTCGGCTCCTCCGTGCCTGCGCCGCGTGCGCAAGCTCGAGGAGGCCGGCGTCATCAGAGGCTATCGTGCGCTTCTGAATGCGTCCGCGTTGGGATACGACCTCGTCGCCTTCTGCATGGTCGGCCTCAAGCACCAGTCCGACGCCAATCTCAAGGCGTTTGCCGCCCGCACCGCCTCGTGGCCGCTTGTTCGCGAGGCCTGGATGGTGTCCGGGGAATCGGACTTTCTGCTGCAGTGCGTGGCCGAAAACCTTGCGAGCTTTCAGGATTTTGTTATTGAAGAACTGACCGCCACCGAGAATGTCGACACGGTGCGGACGATGCTGACGATCCGTCAAGTGAAGGACGCATGTCAGGTAGAAATCTGATGTGCAGGGCGGCCCGGCCGCCGCGCATCGCAACCAAACGCCTCGCGGACCGAATGAATTGAACAATTTCCAGGACGAGAGCGAGGGAGCCCTGCCGCTTCCGGCGACGCGGGACGGCCATATGATCCCCAAGCTTCCCCTTTCAGCCTTCATCATCTGCTTGAATGAGGAGGCCTATCTCGGCAAGTGCATCGAGAGTCTCGAGCGCTGCGCGGAAATCGTGATCGTCGATTCCGGGTCGACGGACGGCACCGCCGCTTTGGTGCAATCCTATATCGACGCGGGCTGGCCCATCCGTTTCATGTACGAGCCGTGGCGCGGCTATGCCGGGCAGAAGCAGTTTGCGCTCGAGCAATGCAGCCAGCCCTGGTGCTTCAACATCGACGCGGACGAGAGATTGGATAAGGCGCTGCGAGAACTGCTGCCTGAACTGCTCGCAGCATCAGACGAGATCGTCGGCTGGCGGGTGGCGCGTCGCCCCTATCTGATCGGCTATGGCTATACCCCAGAAAACGTCCGCGAGCGCCGGAACTTGCGGCTGATCCGGCGCGGCAAGGGACGTTACGACCTCAGTCAGAAAGTCCATGAAGGCATCGTGCCCGAGGGAAATGTCGGCAATGCCCGGACCGGCAGTCTCCTTCATTTCCGCCCGCTGGTCATGGACGAGCAGATTCTGAAGGAAAACAAATATTCAACGCTGAAAGCGGACCAGCAGGTCGAGTCCGGAAAACGGCCGCGCTTTTACAAGCTCATCTTCACCCCGCCGATCTATTTTCTCAGGCTCTATTTCCGCAACGGTCTCTGGCGCTGCGGCCTGTCGGGCTTCATCGAGGCCATGACCGGGGCGGTCTATGCCTTCCTGACGGCGGCGAAGATCTACCAGCGGCACGCTCTGAAGGCGCGCCCGAATGTGGATGATGCGCTTTCGCACTGATCGATCAAGGGGTTCGGCATGAAGGTCATGCATATTCACTTCGGCACGGAGGGCGGTGCGGAGCGGTTCTTCGTCAATCTCGTCAATGCGCTGCACGAGAGGGGCGTCGAACAGCGGGCACTGATCCGACCGGGCCGCAGCTGGCGCAAGGACCTGGAGAACGGTGCTACGATCTATGAAGGGGTTTTTCGGCGCATTTCGCTTTCTCGCTTCCTCCTGAAATGGCGAATGAACCGGGTCCTTCGCGAGTTCGAGCCGGACGTCATAATGGCCTGGCAGTTGCGGGCGAGCCGCTTCATGCCGGCTCATGCCAAGGCATTTCGCATCTCCCGGCTGGGGGATTATCCCGAACATCTCGGCTACTATACCAATGTCCAGACGCTCGTCTGCATCACACCGGATATGGCCGCCAAGGTTCGTGAACTTGGCTGGAAGCGCGACATCGAGGTGATTGCGAACTTCACCCGCGCAAGGCCTGCACCGCCCGTAGCGCGGGCCGACCTGCAGACACCGGCGGACGCCTTCGTCGTGGTCGGCATGGGCCGCTTCGTCAAGCGTAAGGGTTTCGCAGGGCTCATCCGCGCCGTGAAGGAGGTGGAGAACACCTATCTTTGGCTTGTCGGGGACGGTCCGGAACGAGAACAGCTCGAGCAGCTGACCGACGAACTCGGGCTTCGCGATCGCGTCCGCTTCACCGGATGGCAAACCAACGCCTATGGTTTTCTGTCCGCCGGCGACGCCTTCGTCATCAACTCGTCGCACGAGCCTCTCGGCAATGTCTGCTTCGAAGGCTGGGGCGCCGGAAAGCCCACGATAGCCTCGCGCGCTGAGGGGCCATCCTGGGTGATGACGCATGAGAGCGACGCTCTCATGGTCGATTGCGGCGATGACGTGGGTCTTGCGGCGGCCATTCGCCGGCTGCGCGACGATCCGGCGCTTCGCGAGAGGCTGAGCGCCGGCGGCAGCGAAACCTTGCGCACGCGATTCTCCGAAAAAGCGATCACCGACGCTTATCTCGACCTGTTCGACAGAGGTGTCGCAAAGCGATGAAAGTCACTCACTTTCATTTCGGCAAGGACGGCGGCGCCGAGCGCTTCTTCGTACACCTGGTCAATGCGCTTGCGGAACGCGGCGTCGAGCAGACGGCGATCATCCGCCCCGGGCGCGGCTGGCGGCGAGACATCGAAGGCGCCGCGAAGATCCGGGAAAGCCATTTTCGCAACCTCTCGCTCGATCGAATCCTGCTCCCGTTGAAGGTGAAGCACATGGCCCGGCGCGAGAAGCCGGATGTCCTGATGGCTTGGGCGCCCCGGGCAAGCGAACTGATGCCGAACTACAAAGGCGCATTCAAGATCTCGCGCCTCGGCGATTATCCGACCCGCCTGAGCTATTTCAGAAACACCGACTGCATCGTGTGCAACACGCCGGGCATTGCCGAGCGCGTCAGCGACCTGGGCTGGAAACGGGAGATAAGGGTCATCTCCAATTTCACCGGGACCGGGCGTGTCGTGGCGGTTGACCGCGCAAAGCTCGATACGCCCGCCGATGCGCCCGTCGTGATGTCCATGGGCCGCTTCGTCGAGCGGAAAGGGTTTCATACGCTGATCGAAGCGGTCGCCAGACTGCCGGGGGTCTATCTTTGGCTGCTTGGCGATGGAGAGGAGCGTGACAATCTGCACAAACTCGCGACGGACCTCGGCGTTTCCGGCCGCGTTCGCTTTGCCGGCTGGCAGGACGACACGAGACCTTTCCTGGCTGCGGTCGATGTCTTTGTGATGTCGTCCAGCCACGAGCCGCTCGGCAACGTCATCCTCGAGTCCTGGGCCCAGGGTACGCCGGTCGTATCGACCCGTTCCGAAGGGCCGCAATGGTTCATGCGCGACGGCGAAAACGGTCTGATGGTCGATATCGGCGATGCCGAGGGTTTCGCCCGCGCCATCGAGCAGATCGTGGCCGACAATTCCCTAAGAACGCGCCTGGCCGAGCGCGGACACGAGACGCTTGTCGGGCAGTTTTCCAGAGAAGCGATCACTGACGCCTATCTGCAGCTGTTGGCCTCGAAGCCGTAGCCAAGATCAACGCATCAGGCTTTCGTAAACCGCTGCGATCGCGCGGGCTTCCTGCTCGATGGCGAAGTTTTTGGAGGTCCGTGCCAGACCATTGGCGCTTGCGGCGGCAAGCCGCGGCCGGTCGTCCATGAAGGCGGCTGCCGCATCGACCATCGCCTTGAGATCGTCGGCCGCAATGATGAGGCCCGTCTCCTCGGAGCCGCCGGTTACCAGTTCCGAAAACGCGCCGACATCGGTTGCCACGACGGGGACCCCGGTCGCCATTGCTTCGAGCGGCGTCAGGCCGAAGCCTTCCCAGCGTTGCGGGGCGACAAAGAGATCGAGAGCGCGGTACCAGTCGGGAATATTCGTGTGTTCGCCTACGAACAGGATACGGTCGGCGAGGCCGGCCTTGGCGACGCGCTCCTTCAGTTCCGACTCGAAGGCGAGGTGAGGGCCGGTGGCCCGCCCCGCAACGATCGCACCCCAGTCCGGACGGCAGGGCAGGAGGGCGATCATGCTGTCGACGAAGAGGTCGGTCCCTTTCTGATGGCGTACGCGCCCGAAGCATCCGACGAATTTCTTCGCGGGATCGAGGCCGAGCGCCTTCTTCGCCTCCGTCTTGTCGAAGGGTGGCTGAAAGCGCTTGGTGTCGATCCCATGCAGGATGACGGTGTTCGGTACATCGAGATAGGCGGCCGTCCTGCCGCTGGTGGCGATCACCGCGTCCATCCGGCGGATGAGGAACTTGCTCCATCCGGTATGCCGGCGCTGCGAAGCGGAGGTAAAGACGATCCGGAGCTTCATGCGCAGCAGGTCGCGCAGAAGGATGGCCGGGAGCATTTCGACGTTTCGACGCGCGTGCCAAACGCGGCAGGGCCGGCCTTCGGGCCTCTTCCAGAGATGAATGAGATCGCGAAAGCGAACCGACGGAAGGCTCTTGGGAAGGCCTGGTCCGAGAACCGCGATCTTCTGTCCAAGGGCACGCTGCACAGGCACCAGCTGGATGATTGTCGAGGTAACGCCGGACAGACGCTGCTTGAAATTGGGCGCGATCACTTCGACGTCGCGGATATCGACCACCTGTGCGCTCTCCTTGCGCCTGCGACAATCAATTCAAGGGAGGAGGGGCGGCGCGGGACCGCGCGCGCGCCCCGAAAGGCAGGTCAGCCCCATTGAACGGCGAGAATCTCATACGCCTTGGATCCGCCGGGTGCATTGACTTCGATCGAATCGCCGACTTCCTTGCCGATCAGCGCGCGGGCGATCGGAGAGGAGATGGAAATGCGTCCCTGTTTGACGTCGGCCTCCTGATCGCCGACGATCTGATAGGTCTTTTCTTCTTCCGTATCCTCGTCGACGAGCTTCACCCTTGCGCCGAACTTGATCTTCGATCCGGACATTTTCGAAAGATCGATGACTTCGGCGCGCGCGATCAGGTCTTCGAGTTCGGAAATTCTTCCCTCGTTATGGCTCTGCGCTTCCTTTGCCGCATGATATTCGGCGTTCTCCGACAAGTCGCCATGGGCGCGGGCCTCGGCGATCGCTTCGATGATGCGCGGCCGTTCTTCCTGCTGGCGCCAGCGCAGCTCCTCCTGCAGATTGACGAATCCACCCTGTGTCATGGGCACCTTGTCGACCATTTCATCATCCTTCATCAAGCACGCGGCGCCGCCTTTCGGCGGCGCCAGCGCAAAAGAAAACGGCCTCCGGAGCGCAAGCACCGGAACCGTCCTAACAAACCGAACCGATCTTATAACAGAATCGGAAGTCCGAAAGCCAGATTTTTCGCGATCCTCGCGCGGCGCTTCATATCGATCCGCGGCCTCCGGCGGGTTGGGGTAAAGGTGAAATTCTGCAGTAAAGCCTCTTTACCTCAACCGCGATTGAGGTCGTATCAGTGCCGGCTCCATACCAATTACACGGGGCCGAATCATGAGTTTAGTCGAAGAGGAATCACAAGTGGCCGATCCGGCGCCGCAGACGGAGGTCGACCTGGAGGAGGGGAGCTGGAGCGAGCTCCTGCGCCCGCGCCACCTCGCCGCAACCGTGACGCTGTGCCTGGGCGTCGCGCTTTTTGCCTTCAACGAGTTCTTCGTCTCGACGGCACTGCCGACGGCCGTCGCGGAGTTTGGCGGAGCCGCCCTGTTGTCCTGGGCCTTCACGCTTTACCTCGTTTTCGCCATCGTCGGTGGCGCCTTGGCGGCGAGCCTGAAGGTCCGGTTCGGCGCGCGCAACACGCTGATCGTCGCCGCGCTCGTCTTCGCAACGGGCACGGCCATCGCGACGATGGCGAGCAGCATGCCGCAGGTTCTGGCCGGGAGGGTGCTCCAGGGATTTGGGGAGGGTATCATTGCCGCCCTGTGCTACGCACTGATACCGGAGCTCTTTCCGCAGCGGCTGGTGCCCAAGATCTTCGGCGCAGAAGCGATCGTATGGGCTGCCGCCGCCTTCGGCGGGCCGCTCATATCCGGCCTGCTCACGGAATATTGGTCTTGGCGCGCCGCCTTCTTCGTCAACATACCGGCAGCCGCAATCTTCATAGCGCTCGTCGTCGCGATCCTTCGTCAACCAAAGCAAAGTCCAAGGGCGGCCGGATCGGTACCCTTGCTGCGGCTGGTGGCGTTCGGCTTCGGCATAATGCTGATCTCGCTCTCCAATACGGCTGCCGACGGCTACAGCATGTCGGCGCTGCTGGCGGCGGCACTTGCGGTCTTCGTCGCGACCGTTCACTTCGACCGCCGATCGCCGCAGTCCATCCTTCCATTCGGCGCGTTTTCGTTCGATCGCCCGCTCGGAACAGGGCTTTGGGTCGTGCTGCTGATGCCTCTGGCACAAGCCTCGGGCTCCGTCTATCTCGTCTACGCGCTGCAACATCTTTGGGGCTTCGGCCCGACCGCCGCGGGCTTTTCAAACGCCTTGATGGCCATATCCTGGAGCCTGACGGCGATCATCGTCGCGAGCCTGCGCTCCCACGAGACGCGCGTGCGGCTGGTCTGGACCGGGCCGCTGTTCCTTTGCCTCGGCCTCGGCGGCTTGACGCTCGCCGTCGCCTCCGGCGAATACGGCCTTGTCTTCGTCAGCCAGAGTGCTGTCGGAGCCGGATTCGGCCTTTGCTGGGGAACGCTGAGCCAGCTGCTGATGAACGTCTCGTCCATTGAGGAACGCGACAAGACCTCGGCGCTGCTGCCGACGCTGCAATCAGCCGGCTACGCGATCGGCGCGGCCGTTTTCGGAGCGGTCGCCAACGCCGGAGGATTCGACGAAGGTGTCAGCGCCCGGGTGATTTCGGCCGCAATGCTGGGTGTTTTCGCGCTCGGCTGCGTTCTCGCCGCCGCGTCGCTCGTCTTCGGGATCAGGACCCTGCGGCTGGCGCGATGCGAAGGCAGGGCAACCATCCAGTAGCGTTCACCGAGCCGCGGACGGCGCAAGGCCGGCTTTGAACGGATGCGGGAAAAGGCGGGGGCGGCGGCGGCCGAGCAGGGCATCCTGTTCGGCGACGCGGCCCAGCGAGGGCGTGACGGTTGCGAGGAGCGCGCCTGTCTGCGAGCGTATCCTGACCTTCAGGGAACCATAATCCGCGTCGCGGCCGATCCTGTCGGCGATACGCTGGGCGTAATAGAGCGCCGATCCCTCATCGAAGTGAAGGATACCCTCGTCATCGGTGAAACAATCGTCGTCCCAATGGAGATCGAAGAAATATAGCTGCATGTCGTTGCCCCAACCACGCGCGTCACGGGTGATCCGTTTCCGCATGTTGGGACATGGAACCATGCCGCAATGGAACGCAGCCTGAATCGGACATTCAGGCTGCGTTCACAAGCGTAAATCCGCAATGGTCAGGTTTCGAAGTAGCTCTGCAGCGGACGCACTTCGAGGTTGCCCGCCTTCAGTGCCTTGATGGCGAGTGCCGCGGCCTCGGCGCCGGCCATCGTGGTGTAATAGGGCACCTTCTGCATCAGCGTCGCGCGGCGAAGCGATTTCGAGTCGGAGATCGCCTTGTTGCCGTCGGTCGTGTTGATCACGAGCTGGACCTGCCGGTTGCGGATGGCGTCCTCGACATGTGGCCGTCCTTCCAGGACCTTGTTGATCTTGGTTGCAACGATGCCCTGCTCGCCGAGGAAGCGCGCCGTGCCGCCGGTCGCCATGACCTTGAAGCCGATGTCGGAGAGAATGCGGATCGCGGGCAGCACCCGTTCCTTGTCCTCGTCGCGAACCGAGACGAAGACCGTTCCGTCGCGCGGCAGGTCGACGCCGGCGCCGAGCTGCGACTTGGCAAAGGCCAGCGCATAATCGGTGTCGAGCCCGATGACCTCGCCGGTCGAACGCATTTCCGGGCCGAGCAGCGTATCGACGCCCGGGAAGCGGGCGAAGGGGAAGACGGCCTCCTTGACGGCGATATGTTTCAGGTTGCGCGGATTCGGCTTCTTGCCATAGGCGGCGATCGCCTCGTCGAGCATTTCGCCGGCCATGACGCGGGCGGCGATCTTGGCGATCGGCGCGCCGATCGTCTTGGCGACGAAGGGAACGGTGCGTGAGGCGCGCGGGTTTACTTCGAGCACATAGATGGTGCCGTCCTTGATGGCGAACTGCACGTTCATCAGGCCGCCGACGTTCAGCGCTCTGGCGAGCGCCCCCGTCTGACGCTCCAGTTCGTCGACCATGTCCGTGCCGAGCGAATGCACCGGCAGCGAGCAGGCGGAGTCGCCCGAGTGGATGCCGGCCTCCTCGATATGCTCCATGATGCCCGAAACGAAGACATCCTTGCCGTCACAAAGGCAATCGACGTCCACTTCGATCGCATTCGTCAGGTAGCTGTCGAAGAGGAGCGGGTTCTTGCCGAGCAAGGTGTTGATCTGGCCGGTCTTGTCGTTCGGATAGCGCTGCTTGATATCTTCAGGAACCAGCCCCGGAACGGTGTCGAGCAAATAGCTCTGCAGCATGCTTTCCGAATGGATGATCTGCATGGCGCGGCCGCCGAGAACATAGGACGGGCGCACGACCAGCGGGAAGCCGATTTCGCCGGCAACGAGGCGGGCCTGCTCGACGGAGTAGGCAATGCCGTTGTTCGGCTGGTTGAGATCGAGCTTCATCAGGAGCTTCTGGAAGCGATCACGGTCCTCGGCGAGATCGATCGCGTCCGGCGCGGTGCCGAGGATCGGGATGCCGTTCTTTTCCAGCGCTTCGGCAAGCTTCAGCGGAGTCTGGCCGCCGAACTGGACAATGACGCCATGCAACGTGCCGTTTTCCTGTTCGGCACGCATGATCTCGATCACATCCTCTGCCGTCAGGGGCTCGAAATAGAGCCGGTCGGAGGTGTCGTAGTCGGTCGAAACCGTCTCCGGGTTGCAGTTGATCATGATCGCTTCGTAGCCGGCGTCCTTCAGTGCGAAGGCGGCATGGCAGCAGCAGTAGTCGAATTCGATGCCCTGGCCGATCCGGTTCGGGCCGCCGCCGAGGATGACGACCTTTTTCCGGTCGGAAACCTGCGCCTCCGACCGGGCGGCACCGACGAAAGGCGTCTCATAGGTCGAATACATGTAAGCGGTCGGCGATGCGAACTCGGCCGCGCAGGTGTCGATGCGCTTGTAGACGGGGCGCACGTTCAGTGCGTTGCGGAGCTCGGCCACCTCTTTCGGACGCTTGCCGGTAAGCGTCGCAAGCCGGGCGTCGGAGAAGCCCATTGCCTTCAGCATGCGCAGGTTCTCGGCGTCGGCGGGCAGGCCGTGCTCGCGGATGCGCGCCTCCATGTCGACGATCGCCTTGAACTGGGCAATGAACCAGGGGTCGATCTTGCAGGCTTCATGCACTTCGGCTTCGCTCATGCCGAGACGCAGCGCCTGTGCGACCATGCGCAGGCGGTCCGGCGTCGGCGTGCCGAGCGCGGCGCGGATGGCATTGCGGCCGTCGCCATTGTCGTCGAAATCAGGCACCTCGATCTCGTCAAGTCCGGTCAGTCCGGTCTCGAGACCGCGCAGCGCCTTCTGCAGCGATTCGGCGAAGGTCCGGCCGATCGCCATGACTTCGCCCACCGACTTCATTGCGGTCGTGAGCGTCGGCTCGGCTCCCGGGAATTTCTCGAAGGCGAAGCGCGGGATCTTGGTGACGACGTAGTCGATCGAAGGCTCGAAGGATGCAGGCGTCGCGCCGCCGGTGATATCGTTTTCGAGTTCGTCGAGCGTATAGCCGACTGCGAGCTTGGCGGCGATCTTGGCAATCGGGAAGCCGGTGGCCTTCGATGCGAGTGCGGAGGAGCGCGAGACGCGCGGGTTCATCTCGATGACGACGAGGCGGCCATTCTCGGGATTGACGGCGAACTGGACGTTCGAGCCGCCCGTTTCGACGCCGATCTCGCGCAGCACCGCGATCGAGGCGTTGCGCATGATCTGATATTCCTTGTCGGTCAAGGTCAGTGCCGGCGCAACGGTGATCGAATCGCCCGTGTGGACGCCCATCGGATCGATGTTCTCGATCGAGCAGATGATGATGCAGTTGTCCGCCTTGTCGCGGACGACCTCCATTTCATATTCCTTCCAGCCGAGGACCGATTCCTCGATCAGGACTTCCGTCGTCGGCGACGCGTCGAGACCGCTGCCGACGATCTCGAAGAACTCCGAACGGTTATAGGCGATGCCGCCCCCGGTGCCGCCGAGCGTGAAGGACGGCCGGATGATCGCGGGGAGGCCCACATCGTCGAGCGCCTGTGCGGCGATCGCCATGGCGTGGTTCACATAGCGCTGCTTGCGATCGCCTTCGCCGAGGTTCCACTGGTTTTCGAGTTCGTCCAGCGCCTTGTCGAGTTCGTCACCGGAAAGCTTCGCCTTGAGCGCTGAGCGCTCCGCCTCGTGCGACTTGCGGTCGTGGTCCTTGATGTCCGTGGCGTTCGCCAGACGCGACTTGGGCGTCTCGAGGCCGATATGCGCCATGGCCTCGCGGAACAGGGCGCGGTCTTCCGCCTTGTCGATCGCCTCGGGCTTCGCACCGATCATCTCGACATTGTAGCGGTCGAGCACGCCCATGCGGCGCAGCGACAGGGCCGTGTTGAGCGCCGTCTGTCCGCCCATGGTCGGCAGCAGCGCGTCGGGGCGTTCCTTGGCGATGATCTTGGCGACGACCTCTGGCGTGATCGGTTCGACATAGGTCGCGTCCGCCAGACCCGGATCGGTCATGATCGTCGCCGGGTTGGAGTTGACCAGGATGACGCGGTAGCCTTCCTCCTTCAACGCCTTGCACGCCTGGGTGCCGGAGTAGTCGAATTCGCATGCCTGACCGATGACGATCGGCCCCGCGCCGATGATGAGGATCGATTTGATGTCTTGGCGCTTCGGCATGGGCAATCATCCGTTTCTAGCTGCGCGAAAAACCGGCCAGGTTGGGAGGTCACCGGCCGGGTCGCGCATTGATGGTCTTTTCAGGCTAGAAGCGGCTTATAGGCAAATGTTTTCGCCAGCGGAACCCCGAAAATTCGGGAATCGACAAGAAAGCAAAGATATTTGTTCCGCCTCTCGAACCTACGGTTCTCCGATAGAAACACTACTGCTGCGCCACCCGCTCGGCGGACGGGATCACCAATACCTTCACCTCGCCGGCAGCGGCGGGATTTGAAATGACATCAGGTGCTTCATCGAGCGATATGCGCCGTGAAATCATCCGGTCGATCTCGATCGCGCCTGTCGCAACCAGGTCGGCCGCGCGGCGGTGGACGAAGGGATTGATAAAGGAGCCAAGCACGCGGAGCTCGCGGAAGAGAATGTCGAACGGCTCGATTTCGACCTTTTCTCCTTGCGGCAGCACGCCGAGGATCACGACCGTACCGCCCGCCTTGGCGAGGCGCGTCGACTGCTTCACCGTTTCCGCGACTCCGGCGCACTCGATGACGACATCGACACCTCCGGGGACGAGACCCACCGGACCCGCGATCGCCTCGACCACGTCGCCGGCCGACGGGTCGACCGTTGCGGTGGCGCCGACTTCCTCGGCCAGGCGACGCTTCGTTGCCTGGCGTGTCGAGAGAATGACCGTCGTGGCGCCGGCGAGCCTTGCGAGTTGCACCGTCAGCAGGCCGATCACGCCGCCGCCCAGGATCGCCACCGTCGACCCCGCTTTGATTCCCGAAAGATCGACACCGTGCAGGCAGCAGGCGAGAGGCTCGCAGAAAGCGCCGTGCACGGGATCGAGAGTAAGCGGAATTTCGAAGGCCTGCTTCCGCGGCACCAGGACGTATTCGGCGAAGCCGCCGTCGCGATGGATGCCGATCGCGCGCAGGTTCCGGCAGAGATTGACCCGGCCCGCCTGGCACTGCGGGCAGCGGCCGCAGGAGATGTTGGGATCTCCGGTGATCCTCGCACCCGGTGCGATATCTCGAACGGCGCTCCCGGCCTCGACGACGATGCCGCAAAATTCGTGGCCGAGCGTGACCGGCGGCGTCGACGGAAATTCTCCATGAAGGAGATGACGATCGGTCCCGCAGATGCCGCAGGCTTCCACTTTGACGAGCAGATCGTCAGGCCCGGGCTCAGGAATCCCAACGTTCCGAACGGAGATATTGCCGACCGACTCAAGACGCACTGCCTTCATCTGTTCCTCCCGCCGCCTGTTTTCCATTGGAGCCGAACACGGCGCGAGCGTCAATCCTGCCGCCTTGCCCTTTAGGCCGGCAGCTCCGCTCGACAAAACGATGCGCCGGATGCAACCGGGTGGCGGCGATTGCGTTTTACAAGGATCGCCGCCCCGGCTTATAAAATCACTCAGCGCGCTAAAGTAGAGGCGACGCCTTCTGGAGGACAGATCATGGAATGGAAGGGCCGCCGCCAGTCCGGAAACATCGAGGATCAGCGCGGGGCCGGCCCCCGGGGAGGCGGCCCTTTCGGCCGTGGCGGTGGATTCCGCCTGCCCGGTGGCGGCGGCGGAATGCGTCGCGCCGGCGGCGGCATGAGCTTTGGCACGCTCATCTTCCTCGTGATTCTCTATTTCGTCCTGAAGGCAATGGGCATCGACCTGCTTCAGGTGCTCGAAGGCGGTGGTCCGGCGAACATGCCGGGCTTCGAGCAGAGCGACGGGTCGGGGGCGCCGCAGGGCACGGCCGAGGAAGAAGAGATGAAGGCCTTCATGGCCACGGTTCTTGCCGAAACGGAAGACACCTGGAACGGCATCTTCCAGGCGAGCGGCGAGCAATATGAGGAACCGAGGCTGGTGCTGTTCAACGGCTCGGTCCGTTCGGCCTGCGGCTTTGCCTCTTCCGCCTCGGGTCCCTTCTATTGCCCCGGCGACCGCAAGGTCTATCTCGATATGAGTTTCTTCGACGAGCTGGCCCAGAAATTCGAAGCTTCCGGCGATTTCGCCCAGGCCTATGTGCTTGCGCATGAGGTCGGTCATCACGTCCAGAACCTGATCGGCGTATTGCCCAAATTCAATGAGATGCGGCAGCGCATGAGCGAGGCCGAGGCGAACCAGATGTCGGTCCGGGTCGAGCTGCAGGCGGACTGCTTCGCCGGGATCTGGGGCAAATACACCGAGCAGAAGGGGCTCCTGGAACGAGGCGATCTGGAGGAGGCGCTAAACGCTGCGACCCAGATCGGCGACGACACATTGCAGAAGCGCATGCAGGGCTATGTCGTCCCGGAAAGTTTCAATCACGGCACGTCGGAGCAGCGGATGCGGTGGTTCCAGCGGGGCTTCGACAGTGGCAAGATGTCGGATTGCGACACCTTCTCCGGCGCTGTCTGATCACATCACCGGACCGGGCAGCCCGTCCGGCGATTCTCCGTCATTTCCGCCGCTCACTGTCCATGTGCATGAGCTGTGCTTCCGAACCGCCTTTCCCGGACCATTCCTCTACCATGCGGGTCGCCGGCACCTCCCGGCGCCCTTTGCGCGCCTTCGTGGACTTCCTGAAGTCGGAGCGGCGAGGCAATGATGCACGCGGAGGCGAATGCGAGCTATAAGTACAACCGATCGGTATGATCAGAAACTTTGACATGTTCACGTATTGTTTCGGACCAGGCAAGCCGTTACACCTATTCTGGTAACGTCGTTCACGTTCTGTCTCCGCTCCGGCGGAAAGCGGGGAGAGAGCTTCATGCTCGACAAGAAATTCGTGAGACGCGGTCTGTTCCTCGTCTTCCTCATTCTCTTCCTCGACATCATGGGCATCGCGATCATCGTGCCGGTGTTGCCGACCTATCTCGAGGAACTGACCGGCGCGGATATCGGCGAGGCCGCGGTCGACGGTGGATGGCTGTTGCTCGTCTACTCGGCGATGCAGTTTCTCTTCGCACCGCTTATCGGGAATCTGAGCGATCGATTCGGGCGTCGGCCGGTCCTGCTTGCGTCCGTGCTGACCTTTGCGCTCGACAACCTGATCTGCGCGCTTGCGACCAGCTATTGGATGCTCTTCATCGGGCGCAGCCTTGCCGGCATCAGCGGCGCGAGCTTCGGCACGGCATCCGCCTACATTGCCGATGTCAGCGACGATGAGAATCGCGCCAAGAACTTCGGGCTGATCGGCATTGCCTTCGGCACCGGTTTTGCGCTCGGCCCGGTCATCGGAGGTTTCCTCGGCGAATTGGGCCCGAGAGTGCCCTTTTATGGTGCGGCAGCGCTTTCATTCCTCAATTTCATCATGGGCGTCTTTCTCCTGCCCGAGACGCTCGCCCCGGCCAACCGGCGGCGCTTCGAATGGCACCGGGCAAACCCGCTCGGCGCGCTCAAGCAGATGCGCCATTACCCGGGCATCGGCTGGGTAGGCCTCGTCTTCTTCCTCTACTGGCTGGCTCACGCCGTCTACCCGGCCGTCTGGTCCTTCGTCGGCTCCTATCGCTACGGGTGGAGCGAAGGGCAGATCGGGCTTTCGCTGGGGATCTTCGGCGTCGGCGGCGCAATCGTGATGGCGCTGGTGCTCCCGCGTGTCGTGCCGGCACTGGGAGAAAGGCGAACGGCGGCACTCGGGCTCACCTTCACGGCCCTCGGGATGGCGGGCTATGCGGCCGCCTGGGAGGGGTGGATGGTCTACGCGGTGATCGTCGCGACCGCGCTCGAAAGCCTAGCCGATCCACCGCTCCGCAGCATAGCCTCCGTCCATGTCCCGCCGTCGGCACAGGGCGAGCTGCAAGGTGCGCTCACCAGCATATCGAGCATTACGACGATCCTCGGACCTCTGATGTTCACGCAGATTTTCGCCTTTTTCACCGACCCTGCAGCCGACCATAGCTTTGCCGGCGCTCCCTATGCCCTGGCAGGCTGCTTGATCGTCGCCGCGCTGGTGATCTTCCTTGCCAAGGTCGGCGCCGGCCGGGGAGGCGCCGTCCGCGGTGCCGTGCGAGCGTGACGGAGGCTTAGGACCTGTGGACACTTATGGATAGGGGTTTGATTTTGCACAAATCGGTCAATGCCAAGGATTTTTCCGCAGCAAAGGGTTGCCCCCTTTGCAAGGGAAAAGCCGCCGGCAGTGGGCGATTTGTGCAAAACCCTTCGGGCGGCCCATATTGCGGTGCCTTGTCGCGAAAAATCCGGCTTGCAGGCGGACGGCCTGCGGCGCCGGATTTTCCACGAAAGTCCCTCGCAATATGGGCCGTCAAATCCCTATCCATAAGTGTCCACAGGTCCTAGCGGTCCGTTGCTTCCATGCCTGCAGATTGATCAATTTTCTTGATCAATCGATGAAAAATTGAGCAGTTCGGCCTTTACCGCTGGCGCAAGCCCTGGTGGTGCTCTAATTCGTTCTCTCTTCTTCATTTTTCCCTTTGCCCATTGCCGGTGCAGAGCCAGGATTCCTCATGCTGACCGCGACCAAAGACCTCGTGCTTGCGCAGAGCGACAATTCATGGCCCACGCATTTTCGCGCGAGCCTCTATCTTGGCGTGCCGTTCATCGGCGCCCAGCTCGCCCAATTGGCGATCAATACGACGGACGTGCTCATGGTCGGCCAGCTGGGTGCCACTCAGCTGGCGGCAATCATCCTCGCGACGCAGGTCTTCTTCACGATCTTCATCTTCGGCAGCGGATTTGCCAATGCGGTCGTTCCCATGGTCGCTCAGGCGCAGGGCCGGGGCGATCAGGTCTCCGTGCGGCGCTCGGTACGAATGGGCATGTGGGTGGTGCTGCTTTACGGCGTGCTGACTGCGCCGGTCCTCTGGATGGCCGAGCCGATCCTTCTCTTTGCCGGCCAGAAACCCGAGGTCGCTGCGCTCGCCGGAGAATATCTGCATATCGCCCAGTGGGCGATCTTTCCCAGCCTCATTTTCATGGTCCTCAGGGCATTTTTGAGCGGGCTCGAGCGGGCAGGGGTGATCCTCTACGTGACGCTCGTGACATTGGTTCTGAACGCCGCGCTTTGCTATGTCCTTATTTTCGGCCATTTCGGTTTTCCGGAGCTGGGCATCTTCGGCGCGGCCGTCGCCGCTCTCGGCGTGGCGCTGCTCGGTGCGGCGTTGACGATCGGCTATATCCGCCGGCAACCGGAACTGCATCGCTTCGAGCTGTTCGTCCGCTTCTGGCGGCCGGATTGGCCGGCTTTCGGAGAGGTGGTCCATCTCGGCATTCCGATCTCGGTGACGATTCTCGCGGAAGTCAGCCTGTTTACCGTGGCTTCGCTGCTCATGGGCACGATCGGAACCATCGAACTGGCTGCCCATGGCATAGCACTCCAGTTCGCATCGATTGCCTTCATGATCCCGCTCGGCCTGGCGCAGGCCGGAACGGTGCGCATTGGATTGGCCTATGGCAGCGGCGACATGGTAGGCGTGAAGCGTGCCGCAATTGCCGTGCTGACGCTCGGCGTCGGCTTTGCTGCCGTCGGCAGCACCATCTTCGCTCTGTTCCCGCATGAGCTTGCCGGCCTCTACCTCGATACGAGGCGGCCCGATGCAGCCGAGGTTCTCGCCTTTGCAGGACCGCTGATCGTCATCGCGGGCGCCTTCCAGCTCGTCGACGGCCTCCAGGCCATTGCCGCCGGCATGCTGCGCGGCCTCAAGGACACGACCATACCTATGATCCTGGCGATGATAGCCTATTGGCCGATCGGCTTCTTCTGCGCCTGGGCTTTTGCCTTTCCGCTGGGTTTCGGCGGCGTCGGCGTCTGGTTCGGTTTTGTCCTGGGGCTCGCGTCTGCGGCCTTGCTGCTCAATTGGCGCTTCTTCCGTCTGCTCCGTAGGGTGAGCGCGGCGCCGGCCGCTTCTTAGCAGATTGCTGGAAACGTGTTGCGGTGGTGTTTGGCGAGACGTCTGGTCGCTCACGCCTGTGGCTCGTCGCCGATATGCTGCAACAGCAACCCCAAGCGGGGTAATGTGTTCGGTGACGACCACCCATATAACGTCGTCGGCAATCCGATGGTATTCGTGGCGCAGGATGTTGCCGATGCCGCGAATCTGCTTCCATGGAACATCCGGCGCGATCGTCAGCAGTTCGTCTGGAACGTGGCGGGTTGCTTCGAGATGATTTCCAAAGCGCGCTGAATGGCGAGGCGCAACAGCCAGTCCCGTTCAAAGTCGCCCAGCGACTTTCCGGCGGCATGAGTCTCGATGCCGTGGATGGCTTCCAGGATTTCGGCGAGAACCTTGCGCTTGGCCATTAGAAAACGCGGACCGCGGATTTCTCGATATCGGTGCGGAGCATCGGACGAAGGCTGTTTCGAGTAGTGACATCCACCTCTATGGAAAGCTTCTCCTCAAGGAACTGCTTGATACCGCACGGACCTCATCGCGAGCCGTCGAACCGAAAAGATACAAGGCGCGCCCATGCTCTGAACGGCATCGGCGTGTTGCTGGAGCTTTCTGTTCTATATGCAGCTGCGCAAAGAAAAAGCCGGACGGGCAGGGGAGACCGTCCGGCTTGTAGAAGCGATCGCATCAGGGGAAGAATGGGATCGCTTGTGAAACTTCCGGCGAGAAGTTTCCTGGA
>Ga0209281_1000620_pt1 | contig 39852 bp, 35 predicted proteins | sample MedtruBG_FD_187514 | JGI IMG/M metagenome (GOLD analysis project Ga0209281, IMG submission 187514) | Root nodule microbial communities of legume samples collected from California, USA - Medicago truncatula BG (SPAdes) (version 2) | ecosystem: Host-associated > Plants > Roots > Nodule | place... | reverse complement strand
GAAAGAGGCGAGGTCTTCGGGCTTCATGGTGTACACGGCTAGAAAACGGGGCATCGGCGCTCTCTTCGTGGTGGTAGATGGGTACAAACTTACACTCTGTGCGGCCGAAGTCACCCGCTTGCCGCCACCAATCGTGGTCGGGAGATAGGCAGCTTCCGGCCCAAACCGGTCATTTAGGTAGTCCCGCTTCCCATTCCGAACGGAGCATGCTCATGATTGCGGTGTCCCATCTCTCGTCACCAACTTTGACAGACGACCGCCTCACTCCCTCGTGAAAAAAACCGACCTTGTTGTAGGTTCGGATAGCGGCACTGTTCCAGCTATATACGTTTAGCTCAGTTCTCTCGATTTCCGGATGAGAGAATGCCTGTTCCAATGCCGCTTCCAGCAACGATTTAGCTAGTCCTTGCCCCCGCATTGTTGGCGCGACCATGACGCGGCCAATCCTTGCAACGCCATTTCTCCAGTCCACAGCTAATTGGATATGGCCTACCAGAGCTTGAGTGGCGTTAACAGCCATCCAAGATAGCCGCTTTGGTGGTGCCGTTGTCCCGTCGATGATCATCTGTTCAAGCTGATCGTCGGTGATCGGATAAGTCAGATCAGGTCCGCCCCACTGCACCACATCGCGCTCGCTGCTGAGCCAACTGCGAAGGACTGGAAAGTGTTTTGTTTCGAAATCGATTAAATTCATCATCTGCTCATTACAAACCGAACCGAGATTAAGCCTATAGCTTGAGACATCCACAGCGCAATGACCGCTGTTGGCGCATAAAAGCCATGCCGGAAGTGGGCTCTAGTCTGTATTCTTCGGGCATAAATCTTCAATCGCTGCCAACCTAGCGAAAAGCATACTTCCCTGTTGCCAGTGTATGGCATTCCAGCCGCAGAGTCGTGCGGCATCAATATTTGCGGGCGGATCGTCGACTAGAAGTAATTGGTCTGGCCTAAGACCTGAAAGGGCAGCCACTTGTTTGAAAAAGGCTTGATCGGGTTTGCGGCTTCCTAAGGCTGCCGAATAATAGATGCCGTCACAATGACTGCCAAGCCCAAGTGCTTCAACGAGATGCGCCGCCCGGACGTGCTCTTGGTCAGTTGCCAGATAGACTCTTTTTCCGGCCTTGCGCTGCTGACGGAGTTCTTCAAGCAGCTTAATATTCAGCCGTGCATCGTTCTCGAACCAGTAGGCAATGAAGTCATCGTAGGGGAGATGGGGAGCAATCTTTGCCAGGACCGGCTTCAGATGATCGACCGGCGCCGCCCGCCCAAGAACGATCTCGTTCCAGTAAGGAGAGAAAAACTCTTGCTGAAGGGCCGCAACTGACAGCCCGAGATCATCCTCAATGGTCGATGCCCACGGCCTTCCGTCGGAAGGGCGGCCGCAAACCAAGACGCCTTCCACATCGATCATCAACGCTCTGATCAAGGACATCTACCCCTCCGACGGTTCGGTGGTATTATGTGATTGCCCGAAGCCGTCATCGCTGTTGAGTGAAAGGCTGAAGCATTAAATCCATCTCGCGATGAGACCGGAGCACGGCCACAGGAACAGTAGGCCCGTGTTGGTCGATTTGTTTGATAAAAAGAGGCGCGTAACGCTTTTCGAAGTTCCAGATGTAGGAGAGAAAATCCATATCAGGCAAGGGCTCTGGACAACCCTCAGCCATTTCCGGTCGGACTGACCCATAGTATCGGAAAACACGCTTAAATAGCCCGAGAAGAGCGACGCGTCTTGGGACTCGAACCCACAAGACTAAATCGGTTCGCACAAGTCTGATGTCGAACGAAGATGCTCCACTGCCGTCCATGACCCATCGCTCGCGCCGAGCCAACTGCTCAATTATCGCTCGTTGTCCAACTCGATCACGCTCTACCCATCCCGGAAGCCATCGCACGTCTCGGTCCAGCGACTGAAATTCAAGGTCGCGACACGCTGCGATCTTCGCAGAGAACGTCGTTTTGCCGCCGCCTGAACACCCGATTACCAATACGCGCTTGGCGTTCGCAAGTAGGCTTACCGCTTCCTCGGAAGAAACGTGCCGTGGCATCTACGCGACCTCCAAACACACGTGCTACAAGGTTTGTTTATTCGTTTAGCGGGACGAAGCAATGTCCTGTGTTGGCGCTGTACTACTGAGGCGGAAGTCGATTGAAGGCAAGCCTCATGTGCAACGAGGGGCTACTTCGTTTTGCCTTCTAACGAAGAAACGAAGCGATCAAACACGTTGATGTCGTAGCGGAGTTCATTGAGCGGAATAACGTCGGGAGGCAGGCCGTCATCCGGCAACGTCAAAAGCACTCGACCACCTAATGCCTTTTCCAGAAGTTCATACCAGTGGACGAGGAATGGCTGTAAGCGAAAGTGCAGTTCGAAACGATCCCGCACGCGGCAGGTGTCTTCCTCACATTGTTGTTTAGCTGTCTGGTAGTCGATGACCTTGACGAAATAAGCATCGGCGAACCCCAGCTGTTTTTCCTGGAGCGCGGTTCTCGTTGCCTGGAGTTGAAGTTCCCATTGGCGTTTCGGGAGTGCGCCGATCTGGCAAAGGCACCAGGAATAGTGCAGCTTCAAGGGGTCTGTGTCGCAGATAGCCAGACCCTTCCCCCGTTCCATCTGGAGCGCATCGCCCCATCTTTTCGCATTCCAGTCCGTCCAGTACTGAGCGGTTTCTATGCCAGTAAGGGGCTGAGCCTTTCGATCGGCCGGAAACGTCTCGGGTATCAGGTTCGATTGACCGTGCGATTTGCACCAGGTGGTCTTACCAGCCGCACTGATGCCTTCCACGACAATAATCATCATCTAGCTCCGGTCACCACTTCGACCATATCGCCTTCCATCGCAGGGCCGCAATGGCTGGTGATGGCGCAATCCGGCCGACGTGCTCGTCATCTGTCCGCCGCAAGCGGTCAATCAAGCCGGATCAATTTATGAGCGGAAATGCGCTCAAGGCGCTTGGGATCGTGACCGGGACCGCTGGATACAGATATGATCGATCCAAGTCGCCAATAGTCGGCACACCAAGCAGAGCCATGGAACGCAGCATCTCGTCTTCAATCAGCTCAAGCATGCGAATTATTGCTGCCTCGCCCCCCGCCGCCAATGCATAGCACTGCATGCGACCAAGACCAACGAGGTTTGCGCCTATTGCTAGTGCCTTTATGATGTCCGTCCCACGACAGAACCCTCCGTCGACCATCACCTTTGCTTGGCCGCCCACGGCGTCGATGATTTCTGGCAGTACATCCATCGTACCTCGGCCATGGTCGAGCTGGCGGCCACCATGGTTCGAAACATAAATCCAGTCCACGCCATGATCGACTGCGATACGAGCGTCCTCGACTGTGGCAATTCCTTTCAGCACGAGTGGAATGTCGTAGGAGTCCTTGATCAACTTGACGGTCCGCCAATCGAGACCGGCCTGGTACGCCTGACCAGGCCACTTTCCTAATCCAGCCGTCCGATGTCGATTGGCAATATCGCGGTCGCGGCGAGCGAGGACGGCGCTATCGACAGTTAGGCAGATTGCGGCACAGCCGGATGCCAGCGCACGACCAACGTATTTATGGACGGAGGCATCGTCGCCTCTGACGTAGAGTTGCGCCATTCGTAGTGCTGAAGGGGCCGCCTCGGCGACGGACTCGAGTGGTGTGCATCCCGAACTGAGCATATGGGCGACCCCGAACACCTGAGCGCCTGATGCCACGGCTGCCCCTCCACCTGGGCCGAACAGGTTCAGCGGACCGGTGGGAGCAAGAAAGATTGGCAAGCGCAACCTTCGACCGAAATGCTCAATCGAGAGGTCTACCACGCTCACATTACGCAGCACACGCGGCTTGAAGGCAATGGAATCGATTGCCAAGCGGTTGCGTTTGAGGGTCGTTTCGGTTTCCGCCCCACCTACGAGGATATCCCATTTTTCCTTTGGTAGAGCTCCTTGGGCCTTCTGTATGATCTCTTGCAAGCTCTCGAAGTCGCCCAAATGGGGAGGGCATGTAGCTTCCTCGCCTTTACTCATCGCGCACCCCGATCGAGTGATTCCGGAGACAATTCGCCCAATACGACGTGGTGTTCAATTCGCAAGATCGCAGACGAGGCCAGAATTTACAATCTGCTATGACCGCTGTTGGTGCAATCCGGTCGGTTACCGATTATCGAAGAAGTCCATCGCGTCCGAACTCCTCCCACCCGGCCAGGTTGGAGGCGGCGTCGCCGTGTTCGGTTTCGGAATTTGACCCGCCCTTGGTGGTGTTTCTCAACGTCCGCGTCAACTTCGCCTTGTACGCAGCCCGTCTGCGATTTTCGGCGGCAGCCGCCGCGTCTTCCTCGCGCCAATCTTCGACGACGCCTCGATCGAGAATGTCTCCGACAATCCTCGGGTCGAAGACGTGAAATGTTATCTTCCTGGCGCGCCCGCGCAGCTTGACCGTTCGCGTTCCGGCGCTTGGCAAGCGACCGTCGGCCAGCCAGCGATGTCTTTCGCTCGTCTTGATCGCAAGGATGTCCTCGATCTCGCGCGGAATCACCGGAAGGGTCTCGATGTCTACCAACGCCTTGACGACGACAGCCGATGCGGCATGGAATTCAGCCTTCTCGCTTGCGGGCATCATAAGCGTGAGCTCGCGACCATCGAGATTGAGCGACTTCTTCGTGGCATGCGGAAGCCGCGCGCGAATTTCCAGAAGGATGCCCTTCATGCGGACAGATGAACCCAATGTTGCCGCTGGCGGCAGCACCCATGTCTTAAGCAGCTCGATGTGGTTCTTGTCGTGTTTCGGCATGACGCCTAGATGGGTCGCTTCCTTTAGATCGTCAATGACGTCATGCTGTTGGAGACAGAGCGTCCTCTAGGGTCAAGCCGAAAAATGTGGTAAGCGCCAGCCAACCAGCAATAACAGGAGTGTAATGGTGAGCGAACCGACCGTCGCGGATGCAACAAACCGCATTTATGAATCGCTCCAAGCGGACAATGCCGACCTCGACGCGCATATCGCGACCCTCAAGGCAGCGTTGGCGCGGGAGGGGTTGAAACAGGCCGTCTTTGACCCGGCTAGGCTCGCGCAGAACAACCGTTCTGGCAGGAAGCTGATGCAGGCCTACTTTCGGCAGCGCGGCGTAACGGTCAAATACTCGGCTTCGTGAAGCCGTCCCATGTCGTCAGACAGGCCGTAGTAGACGGTTGACCTGATCACCCAGCTTTGGCCTTCGAACGCGAATTGCTGACCGATCAGCAAGCAAGGCTTCATGACCATCATGTCCCAACCACAGCGGCAGCTTTACGCCATCTCTGACCTTCGTGATCAGCCTGCCTTCTGCGCAACGGTCGCGGACCGGATTTGGAGGGCCTGGTGGCAAGGAGCAGGCCATCCACTGGAACACGTGACAGACCACATGCAGGAAATGCTGAACGACAACGCGCTGCCCTTCGGTCTCGTGGCCCATGATGGGGGGCGATATCTCGGATCGACGCTCATTATCTCCTGCGACCTGGACGAGCGCCCGCAATACGCTCCTTGGGTGGCTGCCGTGTGGGTCGAGGCCGAACATCGGGGTAGGGGAATAGGCAGAGCTCTCGTCGGACGCGCAGCCGAGGCGGCGTTCGATCTGGGCCACGACATCGCCTATCTCTGCGCGTTGCCGGAAAGGCGTTCCTTCTACGAAGGATTCGGATGGCGTCGCCTCGAAGAAAACGTCGGTCCGCATGGACTGACGGTTCTTACGCGTTCCCGCGAGTAAGCTCCAATTTCGACCCGTTGGAGACGTTCCCCCAAAGCAGCTTATCGCTGCGAACGCGGCGGTTACCCACCACGCCTCGATGCAGGCCATGGATGGGCCAAAACGACGATGATCTTGTGCTCGCTCGTTCGCGGATGGAGGAGAACTTCCTAACCTAAGCTTCCCCGTAACCTTCCGGAGCGATGACGCTGAGGGAACTGGCTTAGATGTTCGTGAATGATCTTCCAGACATTCGCTTCTCTACGAAGGATAATTGTTCCTCGCCCACCGCCTTCCAGAGCGCTACCATTTAAAACTGCCCTCCACCGGAAGTGCTGCGGGGAGCGCAGCCTGCCGATTGGCGTGCTGCATCGCATTCTTCGCACCCTGCCTCTATCGGATGCAGGAAGACGAGTGGATCGCGGGCCAGTCGATCCGAGGCTATCCTCACGATGTCGCGGGAGCGGATCAGGCGAGCATGGGCATGGCCGACCTGGCCTTCCCGCTGCAAGCCCTCTCGCCTCAGCCAGGCGTCGGCGAGGTTAAAGTTCTGGCAGCAGTGATCGTTCTCGCGATAGTCGACGCGGATCGGCTTGCCGTTATCGAGGACCGTACAGTGTCTCGGCACCCCATAGGGAACCTTCGCGATCAGCTCGGCGAGATGCAGCGTGGTGTCCGAATCGTGTTCGACACCGAGGAGGAGCACTTGTCCATCGAGTTCATGGATACGCCCTATCGGACTTGCGGGAGCGTGCGGGGGCAGGGGCAGGCTGTCTGATGTGATGCGTGCGGCAAGCGGGCCCGTTGCCGCAAACGCGAACGGATGGTCGCTGCGCGTCACATTCTCCAGACGCCAGAAGGTGTCGGCGACTATTCCAAGGTCGGGTGTGGCAGGTGTCGCCGCCGGGTCGAACGGCTCGTCGTCGAGACCCGACCATGATGGCATGACGAGCGTGCCCTCCGGACCAATGGCGGCGCGCAGAGCGGCAATCACGCCAGGCGGCCCGCCTTCGACAGGCCGGACGCTGCGAAAGGAACAGTGAACGAGCAGGACGCCTCCAGGCTTCACCCCGAGCGCAATGAGTTGGTCAACGATTTCCGAAGCCCGCCATTCATTTTGTTGCGTCATGGATTGCCTATTGGTAACCAGCGTGGGCTGGCATTCGACAGCAAAAAGCGCGCTTGTTTGGGCCAAGCGCGCTCCGGCGAACGATCTGCAGCGGGGTTACGGCACCCTCGATCGAGCCCGTTGATAATAGCATCAAAACGGCCGGCGAACAACGATGCGGAAGCTCCGCGGACGCCGCTCGGGTTGCGCCCTTTGCAGATATAGGCGGCCATGAGTTGCCATGTTCCGGCTTTTCGAGCATCTTCGCATTCGGGCTGCATGCGTTGCCGCATCGGGCTGGGAAGTGAACAATGGGACGGGCAGGTATGGCTCCGGGCGTCGCAGCCGCACATCCGGAGGTATGAACCGTGCCAATCGGTGGCGGATGCCTGCAGAGATCGCGGGCATGCTCGGCGTCCTCTTTCCATTCTCCAGCGATGAGCCGTGGGGCGGGGATTGGTTGCAGCGTGCGCTTTGATGTTCGTGCCGAAGGGGCAGGAGAGGGTTGGGTGAACGAGATGTCGACGGTCTCGCCGGTCGCCGGCGGCGCTTCCACTATTCGAGCCATTTGAGGTTTTCGTGGCGGGGCCGCATTATCGTCTGCAGACATTCGGGGAATTGCGGCTGGTCAATTCCGGCGGCGTGGCTGTGGCGTGTCCCGAGCGGGGCGCGCTGATACTCGCCTATCTCTGCGTGTCCGGGGAGAAAACGGCTTCCCGTGAAAAGCTCGCAATGCTGATCTGGCCCGAGCGGGAAAAGAGCGTCGCCTTCAAGAACCTGCGGTCGACCTTGTGGCGCATGCGCCACCTTGCTGCGGATTTGGGACCGCTCATTACGGCAACGGAAGCCGAGGTTACGCTAGGGGAGATTGCCTGCGACGTCGACGGTTTCCAGGCGCTGGAACATTCGGAGGAGGCGTTCCGCACCGGGCTTCGGTTATGGCGCGATGGGTTTCTCGCAAGCGCGGATGTGCCGCCGGGCCGCTATGCGGATTGGGTGGGAGAACAGCGGCGCCTGTTCACGCAGTTGCTGCGCGCGGCGCTTATCGGCGGCGAAGAGCGGTTTGCCGACAGGGCGCTGCTGCGGACCGCGTGCATGCACTTCCTCGAGCTCGATCCGACGGATACGGCCGTGCGTCCGATCCTGGAGCGGATGACCGGCGGGGGTCTGGTCGTCGGGAGCGGTCAGCCGGACAGGGCCCGGCTGCGGCAGGGTGCCTTTGCCGGAGAGCCCGCAAGGGAGGCGAGTGCTCCGCCGGTTGCGCCGGCACCCCGTGTCGCGCTGCTTCCGCCGGCGGCCTTCGGCAGCGATCCGATGCTTCACGCGGTCAGCGTGGCCGTGGTCGAGGACATCACGATCGGGCTATGTGCGCAACGATCGATGTCCGTCGTTGCTCCCTACACGGCGGAGCGCATACGGGATGCCGCGGACAAGGCTGCGTTCTTGGAAAAGCATGGCGTTACCTATGCGCTCGACTGCCGCATGTCGGACCAGGGGCTCTTCACGCAGCTCATTTTTCTGCCGTCCGACGCGATCGTCTGGGCGGAGCGGTTTGCGATATCTCCGGTCGGTCTCCTGCAGCAACGCCAGGAAATCGCCTTTCATGTCGCCCGGGCGGTGACGGAGCAGGTCGAGACCGGCCGTGCCGCGCGTATCGACTATCTGGCCCATCCGGAGGCCTATTACGCCTATCTCGCCGGCCTGCGAAACCTCTCCAGCGTGGGTCTTCCCGAAATCCGCAGGGCACGCGGCGATTTCAGGGCCGCGCTCAAGCACAAGCCGGATTTTGCTCCGGCGCTGAGCGGGATGGCGCGCACCTATGCAATCGAGTGGATCCTGACTGCCCGCGGCGACCGGGAACTTCTTTCGGTGGCGGAGCATCACGCCAAGGGGGCGATCGAAAGCAATGAGGACCTGCCCGGAGCACACCGCGAGTTCGGTGTCGTCAAGCTCTATCAGGGTGATCTCGACGAGAGCCTTGCGGCGCTGGATCTCGCCGAAAACCTGAGCCCGCATTATGCCGACGTGCTTTACAGCCACGCCGACACGCTCGTTCATGTCTCCCGCCCGCGCGAGGCGCTCGACAAGCTCGGCAAGGCGCTTTCGCTCAATCCGCTGGCGCCCGACACCTATTTCTGGAGCGCTGCCGGTGCCAGCTATTTCCTCGAAAACTATCAGGACGCGATCGGCTACGTTCAGAGAATGAAGGACAAGTCGCCCGGCGACAGGCTGCTTGCGGCAAGCTGGGCGATGCTCGGCGACCAGAAGAAAGCACGGGCGTACCGGATGCGGGCGTTGAAGAGCAATCCGACGTTCGACGTCGATAAGTGGCTTGCCGTCGTTCCCATGAAGGAACAATGGCAGAAGGACCTCTATCGTGAGGGGCTGAAAAAAGCGGGGTTTTGAGGATGAGGGATAGCGATATGGCGAAAGTTGTTGTGATAGGCATTCCCGGCGAGCCGGGTCTGTGGCTGGCGGACCTGGGGAACGGAACCGTCAGGCCGCTCGATCAGGTGACGGGCGACCTGGCCACGGCGAACAAGCTCCGTGCACAAGGGGGGACGATCGTCAAGAATGTCGACCTCGCAGTGGCTGTGTCCTCCGCCGACAAGGTGTTTTCGGGTCATTTCGACGGGTGACCGGTCCCGACATCGGGGGTGGGGCCGACTTGCGCAATGAATATTCCGATCGTGTGCTGAGCCCGGAAGAGACCTTCGAACGTGTAAGGCCTCTGCTTTCCGGTTTCGGCATAGCCCGCATCGCGAGGCACACGGGACTCGACAGGACCGGAATCCCGGTCTGGTGCGCCTACACGCCGAATGCACGATCCATCGTGGTTGCACAGGGCAAAGGGCTGACGGATGCGGACGCGAAGGTTTCTGCCGTCATGGAGGCGCTGGAGCGCGCTGTTGCCGGCGAACCCGCGGTCGAAACCATAATGGCCACAACCCGGGCCCTGCGGGCGTCCGGACGGACCGCGGACCCGCTTCCGGGGCTGATTGCGGCCGGGCAGGAGGAAATCGGTCCGGAGGAGGAATTGCCATGGGTCGCCGGCTCCGATCTGATCTCCGGCCCCGAGGTGCTCGTACCGCTCGCAGCGGCGCTGCTGGACCGTACCCGGCCTTCGCGTTTCTGGATGTCGTCGGATGGGCTCGCATCGGGAAATTCCATCCAGGAAGCGACATTGCACGGGCTGCTGGAGCGCATCGAGCGTGACGCCCATGTCCTGTGGGGCGTGTCTGGGCCGGAGAGCCGTTACCGGCAATGCGTTGCTCCCGAGGGGTTCGGCGATGCAGCGCTGAATAGTCTCGTCGAGCGCATAAGAGCCGCGGGTCTCGATCTCCGGCTTTTCGACATTACCAGCGACATCGGTATTCCCTGCTTTCTGGCATTGCTCGGCCCCTCCGACATCGCCATCAGGGACGATGGTCGTTTCGTCGATGTGACAAGCGGCTGCGGGGCGCATGTCTTTGCCGTTCGCGCGGCGATCAGAGCGGTGACCGAAGCGGCGCAGTCGCGGCTCACCTTCATGAGCGGCGCTCGGGACGATGTCTTTCCCGAAACCTTCAGCCGGCCTTTGCCGGACTCGACCCGCCAGGCCTTCCTCGCGGGACCGTGCCGGCATGCGCCGGCGGCGCCGCCTGCGGGCGGCGATCTGGACGCGCTCATGCGCCACACCATCGATCATCTAAAGGATGCCGGTGTGCAATCTGCAATTGTGGTTCGCCTGTCAGCCGAAGCTCTGCCGTTCGCGGTCGTCAAGATCTTCGTCCCCGATCTTGAGAACCCCGACGGTGAAAGAGCACGCCGTTTCGGTCCGCGCGCGCTATCCAAAGCGCTCGCATTTTGAAGGAGCAGACCCGCAAGGCGCCTGGCGAGATCCGGCGCGGAACTCTACCGATGCGTGTGCAACGCTCGTGCAACGCGCGGAAATTCCGAAGTCGTTTATAGTCGATGTCAGGGAAGCGCACGGAATGGGGGTTCAAATGGGTAATCATCCTTCGTCCTTGACGGACACCGAAACGGAACTTGCGAGCATCGCCAGAATGCTGAGCCACATTCGCGATAGCGCCCGCGCATTGGACGCTCAGGCCGTCGAATATTGCGTCGAGATGGCTCTGCAGGCCGTTGCCAACGAGTTGCGGGATCGCAGCGAGCTCGTCATCGCGGCCGCGGGCTTCAACGCCAGAACGCACTCGTTGCAATAGCAGCGGTCGCGGGCTCGCCTCGCAAAGCGCGGTGCGGACAATGTTGCCGAGCGCGTCGATCAGCGCGGGGAGGACTGCAATCTCTTCCTCATCTCTGTGCTTGTCACAGAGATCCAGCAGCGCCGCGTCTGCGGCGCGGGGAAGAGTTCTTTCAGCCCAACGACTTGGGCTGGCTGGATTCCTGTGACGAGCACAGGAATGAGGAGATCAAAAAAGCCGCGGCGGGTATCCCGAATCTCAACACGCCTTGGAGCGGAGGCGATCTATGGTCGGGCGGGGGAAAAAGCGCGCTGCGGGAAGACCCGCGGCGCGTTGCTCACATCTAGCGATCCAGCTCCGGGTAGACCCTGTCGAGAAAACCCGGCCGCAGCTTCTCGCCTATCATGCAGTCTGCCGCAGCTTCGCCGGCCGCCAAACGGAGCGCCGGCTCGGGTGTCAGGCCGCTTACTTCCAGGATAAGCTTCTGGCGGATTGCGATCGCGAAATCCTCGGGTTCATGGACGGGCAGGACGAAGGAGCCGGGGCCGCCGATGACGCATTCGGCGTAATACTGGTCGAGCGGCCCGGTCGAGACCGACGGGCGGATGAGGATCGCAAGCCCATTGATGATGATCCCGCGCGATACGGCATCGTTGCGGGCAGGCGTGACCGGCGGCCCGGTATTGTTGGGCCCGTCACCGGAGACGTCGATGACCCGTCGCGCGCCCGAAAAGGCGTTCGAATCGATGAGGCCCGTGCCGAAAAGAATCGCATTGGAGATCGAGGTGCCGCGCCGCGTCCCGATCGGCCGCGCCTCCAGCTTGGCGGCGAAGGCTTCGGCGTCGGCAGCATTTTCGATCACCTGCCAGTTTACGACGGAGGCCTCGTTTACGAGCCCTGCCCATTCGAAATAGCCGATGGCGATCCGCCCGAGGAGCCCGCCCTGGACCGCATTGATGAAATCGGGGTGCCGCAGCGCCTGCAGATAGCCGGAGCGCTGCACGCGTGCCTCCTCCATGTCCATCGAGCCGGACATGTCGACAGCCAGCAACAGCTCCACGTCGACGTCGGCGGCCATGGCTGCCGTCTGTATCGGGCTCCCGCTCAGAGCCAGGATCAATGCTATCGTGCCTAACATCGCATCAGCCAATCATCGTGGATCACGCGTCGGGCGTTCTGCCCCTCTATCCCGGGCACCGCGATTTGCCGTAAAACCGGCCTCGGCCTCCGGGCCGATGTAATCCGATGAATGTACCACAGGATTGGAAATCGGCGACTGCCGGCGCGACGCGGGCCTACAATATTCGGTGATCGCGGCAAGAGCTGCGCGACCCGCCGCACCGTCACCGACGTCACCGAAGAATAGGCCACCATGTTTCACACCAGGCGGAACTCGGATATCGCATGCGTCGAGCGGCTGCAGCGCGCGGCGTTCGGCTACTTTCTTCGATATTCCGACACGGCAACCGGTCTGGTGGCCGATACGTCTCGCAAGGGTTCTCCGTCGAGTATCGCCGCCACGGGCTTCGGGCTCGCAGCCTATCCGGTCGCGGTCGAGCGCGGCTGGATCGGTCGGGCGGAGGCCGCGCGGCGTGTGCTGACCGCCCTCGCATTCTTCGCGGCGAGCCGGCAGGAGAGCGACGCGCGGGCAACCGGCTATCGCGGCTTCTATTATCATTTCCTCGATATGCGGTCGGGAGAGCGCGCCTGGCGCAGCGAACTCTCGACGATCGACACCGCGTTGCTCCTCGCCGGTGCCCTGGCCGCGGCGGCGTATTTCTCCGGCTCCGGCGAGCAGGAGAGGGAGATCAGGAGCCACGCGGCGTTTCTCTACGAAAGGGCAGACTGGAACTGGGCGCTCAATGGCGGCGATACCGTCACAATGGGTTGGCGCCCGCCCGGACGCTTCCTGAAGCACCGCTGGCGGGGCTACAGCGAGGCGCTGCTTCTTTATGTTCTGGCGCTGGGTTCGCCAACACGGCCGATCGTGCCGCAGAATTACGACGCCTACACCGCGGCGCATGAATGGCTCACGCTCGATGGGGTGGCGCATCTCCACGCCGGCGCGCTCTTCGTCCACCTGTTTCCGCAGGCCTGGATCGATTTTCGCGGCGTTCGCGACCGGGGGATGCGTGAAAGGGACAGCGACTATTTCGAAAACTCCCGCCGCGCCATCAGGCTGCAGCGCGCCCATGCCGAGGAAAATCCTCATGGCTTCGCAGGTTACTGCAGCGATCTCTGGGGGTTCAGCGCCTGCCACGCGCCGAAAGGCTGGCTGAGGCTTCGCGACGGGCGGCGGCAGAGATTGCTCGGCTACGAGGCACGTGGCGCACCATTCGGCGCCGATGACGGTACGCTCGTTCCATGGGCGTCGCTCGCCGGTCTGCCGTTCGAGCCGGACGCATGTCTCGGCAGCCTTTCTCACCTGATGTCGCAATATCCCGCGCTCGTTAATGAGGGTTGCCTTCCCGGCGGCTTCAATCCCAGCCTGCCGGGGGACGGCCCCGAGGGCTGGGTGGACGACAGAATCGTCGGACTTGACCAAGGGCTCGTGGTCATGATGATCGAGAACTGGAGAAGCGGCCTGATCTGGGAACTGACGCGCAGCATTCCGGCCTTCAGCCAGGGGTTGAGCAGGGCCGGCTTTGCGGGCGGCTGGCTTTCGTCGACGCTGCCTCGAGTCTGAAACGAGGGAAGCGGCCCGTAGCGGCTTCGTTCCCGTCTGGAGTGCCGCAATGGTTGCCCTTGTTCCTGCGCTGGCTTTTGCCGCCGCGATCGGATCCGGTCTGATGGCCGGGCTCTTCTTCGTCTTCTCGGTCTGCATAATGCAGGCGCTGTCGCGGCTCCCGCCGGATCAGGGGGTCGCCGCGATGAACGCCATCAACGTGGTCATCCAGAATCCGCTGTTCCTCTTCGCCTTCATGGGAACGGCGCTGCTTGGCCTTATCCTCCTCGTCATGGCCTTCATCTGGGGCGGGCAGGGGAGTTATCTGTTGGCAGCCGGCGGGCTCGTCTATCTCCTCGGCACGCTCGCGGTGACTATCGTAATCAATGTCCCGCTGAACGACGCGCTTGCCGCCGCCCCTGCCGGCCAGGCAGCCGCCGAGCTCTGGCAGCAGCGCTACCTGACCGACTGGGTCCGCTGGAACCACGTGCGCACCATCGCCTCGACAGGCGCGCTCGCCCTTTTCGTGCTCGGCTTCGCCCGGATCTAGCGCACTGCCGGACGGTTTTCCGTCCGGAGCCGGGTTGTTTTGAAGAACCGGATCAGCGCCCGGCATAGCGTGGCTCTCGCCGCTCTTTCCAGGCGGCAAGCCCTTCCTTGAGATCATGGCTCGGAACCATCCGTGCGAATTGCTCGCTTTCGCACAGCAGACCTTCTCCGATCGCCATGTTGAGGCCACGCGTCACGGCGGTGATGATGGCGGCGGTGGCAAGAGGCGAATGGCGAATGGTGCGACCCGCAAGCGCTCGGGCCGAGGCGATCAGTTGCTCATGCGGCACGACGGCATTGACGAGCCCCATGTCCAGCGCGCGCTGGGGCGAGAACGCATCCCCGGTCAGAAGCAGCTCGAGCGCACGCTTCCGACCCGCCAGGCGAGGCAGTCTCTGAGTGCCCCCGAATGTCGGCGGCATGGCAAGCTTGATTTCCGGCTTGGCAAAGCGCGCCCGCTCGCTCGCGATCGCGAGGTGCACCGCTTCGGTCACCTCGCAGCCGCCACCATAGGCGAGACCGTTGACGGCAGCGATCACAGGCTTCGGAAAGGCCTCCAGGCGGTGCGTGAGCTGTTGGCCCCGCCGGACAAAATCGCGGGTGGCAGCGTTCACGCCCTTGGCCACGCTGCCGGAAAATTCGTGGATGTCGCCGCCTGCGGAAAAGGCGCGATCGCCGGCGCCGGTGAGGATGACCGCCTGCACCGTCTCGTCGATCTCGATACGGTCGAGAAGGGCTAAAAGCCGATCGATCAGTTCGTAGTTGAGCGCATTCAGCTTTTCGGGCCGGTTGAGGGTCAGGAGGGCGATGCCGGCCGAAATTTCGATGAGAACCGTGTCGGACATGAATTGTCTCCCATCATGTATTGACGAGCGGAGGCTAAGTCGGCGACACAGGAATGTATATTCACTAGTCGGTATACATGGCTCATGACGACGGCACCGAACACACGCGAACGCATCGTTTCCGCCGCTTCCAAGCTGTTCTATGCCGAAGGGATCCGCGCCGTCGGTGTGGACGCAGTCGCCGAGGCGGCCGGCGTGACGAAGCGAACGCTCTATTATCACTTCAAAAGCAAGGACGACCTGATTGCCGCCTATCTCGAAGGGCGTGATCAGCCGAACCTCAAGCTCTTCCAGAAATGGTTCAGCGAAGCCGAGGGCGGCGTGGCATCGAGGGTCGAGGGCATCTTCTTCAATCTCGCCCGCGCCGCCCGACATCCGAAATGGAAGGGCTGCGGCTTCCTGCGCACCTCCGCCGAACTCGCCAGCATGCCGGGGCACCCGGCGATCCGTATCGGCGCCGCGCATAAGAAAAAATTCGAGGACTGGCTCCGGCAGGCGTTCGAGGCGGAAGGGATCGTGGAGGCGGAAGAGCTCGCGCGGCAGGTCCTGTTGCTCCTCGACGGCAGCTTCGCCGTCGTTCTGCTCCACCGTGATCCGAGCTATATGGAGACGGCGGGTGCGGCGGCGGCCTCGCTCGTCAAGCTGGCGCTGTCGGAGCGGACAATCGGGAGGGTCAAATGACTGTACGACGCATCGTGCCAAATCTTCAGGTGTCCGATCCGCTTCAGGCGCATCGGTTCTATGCGGACCTGCTCGGCATGGAGGTGGTGATGGATCACGGCTGGATCGTCACATTTGCGGCGGTAGGCCGCACCGCCATGCCGCAGGTGAGCTTCGCCACCGAAGGCGGGTCCGGAACGCCGGTCCCGGCGCTCTCGATCGAGGTGGATGACGTGGACGAAACCTATCGCCGCGCCGCGGCCGCGGGTGTGGAGATCGTCTACGATATCACCGACGAAAGCTGGGGCGTGCGCCGGTTCTTTCTGCGCGATCCGTTCGGCAATATCGTCAACGTCCTTTCGCACCGGCCGAGGACTTAGAGCGGGACGGGGAAATTGCGTGCGGTTTTCCTTCCGCATCCCGCGTCACAACCAATTAGAATCGGTCACGTTCGGAACCGGTTGCTTCCTTCCTCATCCCTGTGCTCGTCACAGGGATCCAGCAGCGCCGCGTCTGCGGCGCGGGAAGAGTCCTTTCACCCCAAGGACTTGGGCTGACTGGATTCCTGTGACGAGCACAGGAATGAGGTTCAAGCCCTTGCCATACCGCGACAGACGAGGGGCCAAAGCCCTGACGCCTCAGATCATCGTCAGCGCGTTCGCGACGTCGGCGACGAGATCGTCCGGATGCTCGATGCCGATCGACAGGCGGATCGTGGATTCGAGCACGCCGATCCGGGCGCGGACCTCGATCGGCACGCCGGAATGCGTCATCGCCGCCGGGTGGCTAGCGAGCGATTCCGTACCGCCGAGGCTGACGGCGAGCTTGAAGATCTGCAGTGCGTTGAGGAAGCGGAATGCCGCCTCCTGGCCGCCGGCGATGTCGAAGGAGAAGGTCGATCCCGCCCCGGTGCATTGCGTGGCGAATACACGGCCGACCGGCGTGTCCGCGTCGTGGAACGGCAGATAGTGGATTCGCTCGACCTTGGGATGGTCGCGCAGGAATTCGGCGACGATGCGGGCGTTGTCGTTTGCCTTTTCCATACGCACAGACAGGGTTTCGAGCGAGCGGCCGATCATCCAGCAGGAATGCGGGTCGAGCTGCGTGCCGATCGAGCCGCGCAGGGCCTTCACCTGCCTGATCAGCGCCTTGGAGCCGAGAACGGCGCCGGCGATCAGGTCGGAATGGCCGCCGACATATTTGGTCAGCGAATAAAGGGAAAGGTCCGCCCCGTGTTCGATCGGGTGCTGAAAGACGGGGCCGAGCAGGGTGTTGTCGCAGGCGACGATCGGCCGATGCGCCTGTCTTTCTCCGATCCTTTCGGCAATGCGGCGGACCAACGCGACGTCGACAAGGCTGTTGGTGGGATTGGCCGGCGTCTCTATCAGGATCACGGAGACCCGTCCCTTACTCATCGCCTCTTCAGCCGCGGCATTGACGGCCGCCTCGTCTGTACCGTCGGCAAAGCCGACGGCGGAGACGCCCAGATTGAGGAAGGTCTTGGCGAGCAACGTTTCGGTGCCGCCGTAAAGCGGCTGCGAATGCAGGATGGAATCGCCCGGCCGCACGAAGGCGAGAAGCGTGGTGGCGATCGCCGACATGCCGGAGGAAAAGAGCGCGCCGGCTTCCGCTCGTTCGAAAATGGCGAGCCGGTCTTCGACGATCTCGCTGTTCGGGTGATTGAAGCGGGAATAGACGAGCCCGGCACCCACGCCAGCGGGCGGTTCGCGCCGCCCGGAGACGAAGTCGAAGAAGTCGCGGCCCTCCTCGGCGGAGTGGAAGACGAAAGTCGAGGTGAGAAAGATCGGCGGTTTGACAGCACCCTCCGAGAGCTCGGGGTCGTAACCATAATTCAGCATCAGCGTTTCGGGATGCAGTTTGTGGTTGCCGATATGGGTCTTGGAAGGGTGCGGCGCGGTCATGGGTTTTTCTCCTTGGCGCAGGCAGACTCTACTACCGGCTTGAATATACCAAACGTCTGCGCACGATCCTTGCTATTTGCGATCACTTCGTTTTGATGCCCGCAATCTCTTGCCGGTGCAAAGAACCTCTCCAGTGCCTCCGCTGCACGTTTTTGTCCTTTGCAGCAGGCTCGCGGGAATTGACTGCGCGCCCGCGGAAAGCGACATTGCCGCCAGCGCCCGAAGTGGAGTCCGCCATGGAACACGTTCAGCAGACGGACCTGCCAAGACCGGTGTACCGTCACATCTCCACCTTCCTGCGTTCGTTTTCCACAAGCGGCCTCCTCGTCGGCATTCTGTTCTTTGCAGTTTCGCTGACGCCAAGTCTGATACCCAGGCCCTATCTCATTCAGGCCGTGATCTCCGGATTTTCTCTTGCGGCCGGCTACGCGGCCGGTGTGTCTCTGCGCTGGCTCTGGTCCTTCTTCGAACTCCCCGAGCCGACGGTGCGGCGCGCGCGAACATTGAAGATCGCCGCTGCGATCGTCTCGATAGCGGCTGCGGCCGTATTCCTGTGGCAGGCGGCGCATTGGCAAAACACGGTTCGGCACATCATGGGCCTTGAGCCCATCGAGAGCGCCGAGCCGGTCAAGCTCGGTCTGATAGCCGTGCTCATGTTCATCGCCCTGGTCCTCCTGGCGCGGCTGTTCCGGCTGACCTTTCGCGTGCTTTCCCGATGGCTGCAATATTTCCTCACGCGGCCGATCGCCAATGCTCTCGGCGGGCTGGTGGCGCTCGCGCTGTTCTGGTCCGCTGCGAACGGCGTGATCTTCAAGTTCGCGCTTCGTGCCGCAGACAGTTCTTTCCAGCAACTCGATGCGCTTATGGATCCCGAGATCGCACCGCCTGCCGACCTCGCCAGGACGGGGAGCGGCGCGTCGCTCGTGCACTGGGACGAGCTTGGGCGCCAGGGGCGGCAGTTCATCGCGTCCGGACCGACCGGCGCTGACATCGGCGCCTTCTTCGGGGCTGCAGCCCCTGATCCCGTGCGTGTCTATGTCGGACTGAATTCCGCCGAGACCGCGCGGGAGCGGGCGAAGCTGGCGCTGGAGGAGCTGAAGCGTGCCGGGGGCTTCGAGCGCAAGTCACTGATTGTCGTCGTGCCGACCGGCACCGGCTGGATCGACCCCGAGGCGCTCGACACGGTCGAATATCTGCTTCACGGCGACGTCGCGAGCGTGGCCGTGCAATATTCCTATCTCACCAGCTGGCTCTCCCTGCTGGTCGAGCCGGGCTACGGCGCCGACGCGGCCGACGCCCTCTTCGACGCGGTCTATGGCTACTGGACGACGCTGCCCAGGGATCGTCGGCCCAAGCTCTACCTGCACGGCCTGAGTCTTGGCGCGATGAATTCGCAAGGATCGGTCGATCTCTTCGACGTCATCAGCGATCCCTTCCAGGGCGCGCTCTGGAGCGGACCGCCGTTTCCGAGCGCGCTCTGGCGTTCGGTGACGGCCGACCGCGTCGCCGGCTCGAGCGCCTGGCTTCCGCGCTATCGCGACAGCTCCGCCATCCGCTTCACCAGCCAGGAGAATGCGCTCGACATTCCCGGTGCGCATTGGGGCGCGATGCGGATCGTCTATCTGCAATATGCCAGCGATCCGGTGACCTTTTTCGATCCCCATTCCTTCTACCGGGAGCCGGACTGGATGAAGCCCCCGCGGGGGCCGGACGTTTCGCCGGCGCTGAACTGGTTTCCCGTGGTCACGGGGCTGCAGCTGCTTGCCGACATGGCATTGGCGACGACCTCGCCGATGGGCTACGGCCATGTCTACGCACCGGAACATTACATCGACGCCTGGATGGCGGTCACCGATCCGCAGGGGATTACGGCCGAGGATGTCACGCGGTTGAAGGCGCGATTCTCCGTGCGGTAGGTGCACGTCAGCCCCTCGAACCGGGTGGTACCCCGGGGTTTGCCCCTCACCCTAACCCTCTCCCCGCAAGCGGGGCGAGGGGACGAGTTCGCTTGGGATCCGTTGAGGCCGAAGCGCCGCACAACGGTGTCCCCTCTCCCCGCAGGCGGGGAGAGGGTTAGGGTGAGGGGCAGGCTTGGGTTCAGACCGGGTTGATTGTCAACCTGGTTGAACCTTCTCCACGGGACCCTACAGACCGACCAATAGTCCCTCCATTGCGCCGATGATCTTGCGGTGCTGATGGGCATGGCGGGTGCGGAGACTCGTTGCCGCATAGACGGTCTGAGGGATGACCGGCGCGTCGGCCACGACGGCAACGCGGTCGGAGAGCCGATCGGCTGTCGCCTGCGTCACGTAAGCGGCGCCGCCGAGCGTGCGCAACAGGTCCGTGACGGCCATGTTCTGGCCGGCGGCAAGCGAAGCGCCCGAAAGGTGCGGAAGTGCCAGGCGGTGCGCCCGGTCGAAGGCCGGCGAGTAACTCGAACGGATATAGGTTTCGGGCTTCACCCCGGCCATCTCAGGAGCATCGGTGGTGACCAGCACGTAATGCAGTTCACCGATCCGTTCATAGTGAAGGTCGGGCAGGAAATGCGGTGTGTAGAGGATCGCGAGATCGAGCTCCCCGGCGGCGAGATCGCGGTTCATCTGGTTCGAATAATCCGCCTCCATATAGATCTCGGTGGTCGGCAGATCGCGGCGGATCGCAGCCACCCAGCGGCCGGCAATGGTCTCGGCCAGGTCGTGCTGAATTCCGAGCCGCATCGAACGTTCCAGAGCGCCGGCACTCGCTACTGCACGGGTCGCTTCATGCCACTGATTCTGCAAGGCTTTCGCATAATCCAGAAAGCGCAGTCCCGCGGCGGTCGGAAGGGTTCCGCCCTTGTTGCGGGTGAAGAGCTTGCGGCTGAACTGCGTCTCCAGGGCCTTCACCCTATGGGAAACCGTGGATTGCGTGATGTTGAGCCGCTCGGCCGTCCGGTTGAAGCTGCGCGTTTCCATCAGGTCAAGAAAGGTTTCGATCAGGTCCACCTGCATTTGTGTCGCTCCTTGCTCCTACCGGGCAATCTAATCGAATTCTTCGATCAATAAAGCTCAATCGCCGCGCTTGATGGCATCAGGCTTCCCCGTCAAAAATCGCCGTAACAGAGGGAGCCAGCATGTCGAATTTGCCGTCTCACGCGCGCGTCGTGATCATTGGTGGGGGAGCCGTCGGTGCCTCCTCGCTGTACCATCTTGCCAAGGCCGGTTGGACCGACTGCGTGCTTCTTGAAAAGAACGAGCTCACGGCCGGCTCGACCTGGCATGCGGCCGGCAACGTGCCGACCTTCTCCTCATCCTGGTCGATCATGAACATGCAGCGCTATTCGGCCTCGCTCTATCGCGACCTGGGTGCGCTCGTCGATTACCCGATGAACTATCATGTGACGGGCTCCATCCGCCTCGGCCATTCGAAGGAGCGGCTGCAGGAGTTCAAGCGCGTCGTCGGCATGGGCCGCTACCAGGGCATGGACCTCGATATCCTGACGCCCGGGGAAATGCGCAGCCGCTATCCCTTCCTCGAAACGCATGACCTGACGGGCGCGCTTTACGATCCCTATGACGGCGACATCGATCCGGCGCAGCTGACCCAGGCGCTCGCCAAGGGCGCGCGCGACATGGGCGCGAAGATCATCCGCTTCTGTCCCGTGACCGGTGCCCGGCGCGAAAGGGATGAATGGGTGGTCGAGACGGCGCAGGGCGAAATCCGCTGCGAATATGTCGTCAACGCCGCTGGCTACTACGCCCGCGAGGTCGGGAAGATGTTCGGCCGCGACGTGCCGATGATGGTGATGAGTCATCAGTACATTCTTTTCGACGAGATCCCGGAGCTTGCCGCCTGGTCGAAGGAGGTTGGGCACAAGCTGCCGCTCCTTCGCGATGTCGACTCCTCCTATTATCTCCGGCAGGAGAAATACGGCATGAATCTCGGGCCATACGAGAAGAACTGCCGCGCTCATTGGGCAACACCGGATGACCCGATGCCGGAGGACTTCTCCTTCCAGCTCTTCCCGGACGATCTCGAAAGGCTGGAATGGTATCTGAACGATGCGGTCGAGCGCGTGCCGATCCTGGGAACGGCAGGTCTTTCGCGCGTCATCAACGGACCGATCCCCTATGCGCCGGACGGCAATCCGCTGATCGGGCCCATGCCCGGCGTGCCGAACGCCTTCGAAGCCTGCGTCTTTACCTTTGGCATCTGTCAGGCCGGCGGGGCGGGCAAGGTGCTCGCCGAATGGGTGACCGAGGGCCGGACCGAATGGGACATGTGGTCCTGCGACCCGCGCCGCTACACGGACTATACCGACCAGGACTATTGCATCGCCAAGGGCATGGAGATCTACGGCCACGAATATGCAATGCATTTCCCGAAGCACTACTGGCCTGCCGGGCGCGGCAGGAAGCTCTCGCCGATCCATGATCGCATTGCGGCGCTCGGCGCTCAGTTCAAGCCCTATAACGGCTGGGAACGCGCCATGTGGTACGCGAAACCGGGCGACGACACGTCAGAGGCTGCGACGCAGACCTGGGGAAGGGAAGGCCCTTGGGCGAAGCGGATCGAGGAGGAGTGTCTCGCCGTGCGCGATGCTGCAGGCATTCTCGACCTGCCGGGCTTCTCGCGCTTCCGGCTGAAAGGCGAGGGCGCGCGCGAGTGGCTCTCCGGCCCCATCACCGGCCGCGTACCGAAGCCCGGCCGCATCGGGCTGGCCTATTTCGCCGACGACAAGGGCCGCATCCTCACCGAAATGTCCGTCATGGCGATCGAGGAGGATTTCTTCTTCCTGATCACCGCGGCGACGGCGCAGTGGCATGATTTCGAGTGGCTGCGGAAGCATCGCCCGGCGGACGCCGCCTTCACGCTTGACGACGTGACGGTGAAATTCGCCTGCCAGATCCTGACGGGGCCGAAATCGCGCGCGATCCTGGCCGAGGTCTCGGATGCCGACCTTGCGAAGGGGTGGCTGACGCATCAGACGGCGCAGATCGCCGGCCGCTATTGCCAGCTTGTGCGGGTCTCCTTCGCCGGCGAACTCGGCTGGGAGATCCACACGAAAGTGGAGGATACCGCCGCGGTCTTCGATGCCGTCTGGGACGCCGGGCAGAAGCACGGCCTCAAGCCCTTCGGCATGGAGGCGCTCGACAGTCTGCGCATCGAGAAGGGCTACCGCGCCTGGAAGGGCGATCTTTCCACCGATTACACGGTTTTGCAGGGCGGGCTCGAACGCTTCGTCGACTGGGCGAAGCCGGATTTCAAGGGCAAGGCGGCGCTGGAGCGTGAGAAGCAGCAGGGCGTCACGAAGCGCTTCGTGACGCTGACGGTCGAGGCCGGCGACTGCGACGCGCCCTACATGTCGACGCTCTGGTCGGGCGGCGAGGTCGTCGGCGAGACCACGTCCGGAAACTGGGGCTACCGTACCGGCAAGTCGATCGCACTCGGCATGCTGCGCGCCGATCTGGCCGTTCCCGGCCAGGAGGTCGAGGTGGAGATTTTCGGCGACCGCTTCAAGGCTATCGTCCAGCCGGACCAGCCGCTCTGGGATCCCTCGAATGAAAGACTGAAGGCATGACGAAGCCCATTCCCGCAAAAGCGCGTGTCGTCATCATCGGCGGTGGCGTTTCCGGCTGCTCGGTCGCCTATCACCTGGCGAAGCTCGGCTGGACCGATGTGGTCCTGCTCGAGCGCAAGCAGTTGACCTGCGGCACGACATGGCATGCGGCCGGTTTGATCGGCCAGCTGCGCGCGTCGCAGAACATGACACGGCTCGCGAAATACTCGGCCGATCTTTACGTGAAGCTCGAGGCGGAAACCGGCATCGCCACCGGCATGCGCCAGAACGGCTCGATCACCGTCGCACTGACGGAAGAGCGCAAGGAAGAGATCTACCGGCAGGCCTCGCTGGCGCGCGCCTTCAACGTCGATGTACGCGAGGTCACGCCCGACGAGGTCAAGGAGCTTTACCCACACCTCAACGTTTCCGACGTGAAGGCGGCGGTCCACCTGCCGCTCGACGGCCAGTGTGATCCGGCCAACATCGCCATGGCGCTTGCCAAGGGTGCGCGGCAGAACGGCGCGACGATCGTCGAGGGCGTGAAAGTCACCTCGGTCCTGAAGAAGGACGGCCGAATAACCGGCGTCACCTGCGAGCAGAACGGCGAGAGCTTCACGATCGAGACGGAGAATGTCGTCAACTGCGCCGGCATGTGGGGCAGGGAGCTTGCCCGGCAATCCGGCGTCACCGTGCCGCTGCACGCCTGCGAGCACTTCTATATCGTCACCGAGGCGATACCTGGTCTCAGCCGCCTGCCGGTGCTGCGCGTGCCCGACGAGTGCACCTACTACAAGGAAGATGCCGGCAAGATGCTGATCGGCGCCTTCGAGCTCAAGGCGAAGCCGTGGGGCATGGAAGGCATCCGCGAGGATTTCTGTTTCGACCAGCTGCCGGAGGACTTCGACCATTTCGCCCCGATCCTCGAAATGGCCGTCAACCGCATGCCGATGCTGGAGACGGCCGGCATCCACACCTTCTTCAACGGCCCGGAAAGCTTCACGCCCGACGACCGTTACTATCTGGGCGAGGCGCCGGAACTCAAGGGCTACTGGGTGGCAGCCGGCTACAATTCGATCGGGATCGTCTCCTCGGGAGGCGCCGGCATGGCGCTGGCGCAGTGGATGAACGACGGCGAGCCGCCCTTCGATCTCTGGGAGGTCGATATCCGCCGGGCGCAGCCCTTCCAGAAGAACCGTTCCTACCTGAAGGAACGGGTCAGCGAAACGCTGGGTCTGCTTTACGCCGATCATTTTCCCTATCGCCAGATTGCGACCGCCCGCGGCGTTCGCCGCTCGCCGATCCACGAACAACTGAAGGCGCGCGGAGCCGTTTTCGGTGAGGTCGCCGGATGGGAGCGGGCAAACTGGTTCGCAAGGGACGGCCAGGAGCGCGAATACCGCTATTCGTGGAAACGGCAGAACTGGTTCGAAAACCAGCGGGAAGAGCATCTCGCCGTCCGCAGCGGGGTTGGCCTTTTCGACATGACCTCCTTCGGCAAGATCCGCGTCGAAGGCCGCGATGCGCAGGCTTTCCTGCAGCGGCTTTGCGCCAATGAGATGAATGTCGACCCCGGCCGTGTTGTCTACACCCAGATGCTGAACGCCCGCGGCGGCATCGAGAGCGACCTGACCGTCACGCGGCTTTCGCAGACCGCCTTCTTCCTCGTCGTGCCGGGGGCCACGCTGCAGCGCGATCTTGCCTGGCTGCGAAAACATGTGCGCGACGAGTTCGTGGTGATCACCGACGTCACCGCTGCTGAAAGCGTGCTCTGCGTCATGGGGCCAAGGGCACGCGAGCTCATGCAGAAGGTGAGCCCGAACGATTTCTCCAACGAGGCGCACCCCTTCGCCACCGCCCGCGAGATCGAGATCGGGATGGGCCTCGCCCGCGCCCACCGCGTCACCTATGTCGGCGAACTCGGGTGGGAGCTTTACGTCTCCACCGACCAGGCGGCGCATGTGTTCGAGACGCTGGAACTGGCGGGGGCCGATGTCGGGCTGAAGCTCTGTGGACTTCATACGCTCGATAGCTGCCGGATCGAGAAAGCCTTCCGGCATTTCGGCCACGATATCACCGACGAGGATCATGTGCTCGAAGCGGGGCTAGGCTTTGCGGTGAAGCCCGGAAAAGGCGAGTTCATCGGACGTGAGGCGGTGCTTGCAAAGCGCGACAACGGACTTTCGCGCCGGCTGGTGCAGTTCCGGCTTTCCGATCCGGAGCCGTTGCTCTTCCACAACGAAGCGATCGTGCGCGACGGAGAGATCGTCGGCACGATCACCTCGGGCAATTACGGCCACCATCTCGGGGGTGCGATAGGGCTCGGCTATGTGGCGTGCAAGGGTGAAAGCGACGCCGATGTGCTGGCTTCGGCCTACGAGATCGAAATCGCCGGAACGCGGGTCAAGGCCGAGGCTTCGCTGAAGCCGATGTACGACCCGAAGGCGGAGCGGGTGCGGGCCTGAAAAAGACTGCCCCTCATCCTCGCGCTAAACCCGAGGAGAGTGGCAAAGAACAAGACGACGACAGCGCCATTGGGAGATGAATGATGGCTGAGGAATGCGCAGTTGCGGGTTCGAGACGGTCCGGCGGACGGGCGGCGCGCGTTGCGCTTCGTTCGTCGCCGCTTGCCGAAAACATCCGCCCCGTCCGTCCGGGCCTTTCCGGCGGACAGTACAAGCCGCTGACGGAGGCCAACGTCAGACGGATTCACGAGGCGGCGCTCGATGCGCTGGAACAGATCGGCCTTGCCAACGCGCCGCAATCCGGCGTCGAGATCATGACCGGCGCCGGGGCCATCCTCGGCGAGGATGGACGACTCCGCTTCCCGCGTGCACTGGTCGAGGACATGCTGGCCATCGCCGCGCGCGACATCACCCTTTACGCGCGTGATCCGAAACAGGATCTCGAACTCAGCGGCACGCGCGTCTATTACGGTACGGCCGGCGCGGCGGTGCACGTGGTCGACGTCGAGAAGCGCGAATACCGCGAATCGACCGCCAAGGACCTCCTGAATGCGGCGCAGCTCGTCCATCACCTGGACAATGTCCATTTCTTCCAGCGAGCCATGGTCTGCCGGGACGTTTCCGACAATTTCCTGATGGACATCAACACGCTCTATGCCTGCTGCGCCGGAACGACGAAGCATGTCGGGACGAGCTTCTCCGATCCCTCGCATGTGGAGGGCTGCTTCGATCTCATCCACATGATCGCGGGCGGCGAGGACAAGTGGCGGGCGCGGCCCTTCGTTTCGAACTCGAACTGCTTCGTCGTGCCGCCGATGAAATTCGCCGAGGAAAGCTGCATCACCATGGAGAAGTGCATCCGTGGCGGCATGCCCGTCCTGCTGCTATCCGCCGGACAGGCGGGGGCGACTGCCCCGGCGCCGCTCGCGACCGCCATCGTGCAGGCGGTTGCCGAGTGCCTTGCAGGCGTCGTCTACGTCAATGCGCTTTCGCCCGGCCATCCAGCCGTCTTCGGCACCTGGCCGTTCGTCTCCGATCTGAGGACCGGCGCCATGTCCGGCGGCTCCGGCGAACAGGCATTGCTGACGGCCGGCTGCGCGCAGATGCACCAATTCTATCGCCTGCCTGGCGGCGCCGCCGCCGGCATCGCGGATGCGAAGCTTCCCGACATGCAGGCCGGCTGGGAACAGGCGATCTCCAACGTGATGGCTGGGCTCTCTGGGCTCAACATGGTGTACGAGGCGGTCGGCATGCATGCATCGCTCCTCGGCTTCTGCCTGGAGTCGCTGGTGCTCGGAGACGACTTGCTGGGCCAGGTGCAGCGCTGCATCCGCGGCATCGATGTCACCGAGGATTCGGTTTCGCTCGAAACCATGCGTTCGGTCTGCCTCGACGGCCCCGGCCACTATCTCGGCCATCCGCAGACGCTCGGCCTGATGCAGACGGAATATATCTATCCGGCGGTCGCCGACCGTACGAGCCCGAAGGAATGGGTCGAGATCGGCCGGCCGGATCTCGTCGCCCGCGCCATCGAGAGGAAGAACCGCATCCTCGCCGATGCCGCTCCGTCGCTGATCGCGACGGAGGTCGACCGGGCGATACGGGAGCGGTTCGGGATCTATTGCTGAGACGATTGTTCATGCGTTTAGTGGCAGCGATTTGCCCCCTCTCCTCGGGTTTAACCCGAGGACTAGCCCTCTCCCCGCAGGCGGGGAGAGGGGACGACCTCCAGCAGCGGTGAGGTGGAATGGGTCGGCGCCGCGCGTCCCTTCGCCCCGCTTGCGGGGAGGAGGTGCCGGCAGGCGGATGAGGGGCGGATGCAGGCGAGACCGTCGTAAATCACCGTCGGCTCGAGCCCCTGACCTCGCTCACCCTAAAGCTCCATTTCGGAGCGGTCGGCGCTTCATCCGGTCGGAAGGGAAAGGTGAGGAACGTCTCGAACGGGCGGCTCTGGCCGCCCGGCACTCTCAGCAGGATGAGCGCGGTGTCGTCACCGATGTGCCTGCAGGCGTCCTGCGGGCAATCCTCGAGCGTTACGGTCAAGCGGAAATATTCGAGCGCCAAGTCCGACGCATTGGCGGCAGTGCCGCGAACGCGATAGCTGCGCCTCGTCTGGCTTGGCTCGACAGTCATATTCTCGAGCACGATATCGTCGGCGGTGAGCCCGGTTTCAGGCTGGTCCGGAGCAGGCGCTGGGATCTCGTCCGGAGCACTCTCGTTCAGCCAGACGAGGAAGGCGGCGCTGAGGGCGAGCGCGACCGCAATCGAAAGAACCGGTTCGATCCAGCTGCGGAAGCGACCGTAACGAGCCGCGAGATACACGATCGCCAAGCCCAACGGTAACGCAATCAGCCATGCCATGAAGATCCTCCTGGGAGAACCTTATATAGGGACGCGCGGCGCTGGCAATCGTTCGCGCCTGCCTCGACCCTTCTGCCTCGCAGAGGCCGCAACACTCAGCCGAAGCTCATTTCTTCAAGCTTATCCAATAGGAACCTTCGAAAGGTACCGCCGCGAAACGCCGGTTGATCTCGGCGAGCGTGGCGGCGGGATCGACATCGGGGAAGAGATCGGGGCGCAGCCACGAGGCGAAGGCCTCCGCCGCGACGATGTTCAGCGGAACGGCGTTGAAAAAATTCCAGAGGCCGTGGACACGCCCGTTGCGAACGGCGGCTATGCTCGCCATCACCGGCTTGTCCACGGATTCGGTCAGGGTCGTTTCCGCCTCTTCCGCCGTGACGCCGGGGCCGATCGAAAAGCCGCTGTATTTGCCGCCGGGCGACGAGGTGGCGATATAGACATCCGGATTCTCGGCCATCACCGCTTCCGCGTTCATCATGCCGCCCGGACGCGGCAATGCGCCCTCGGCGATGTTGCGGCTGCCGGTGATGGCGATGAACTCGCCGAGGCCGCCGACCCCATAGGCCCAGCAGCAACGGTCGGGCGCCGGGAAAGCTTCCATGAGAACTTTCGGCCCCGGCTCGGAACTCCCGGCAACGCGCTCGCGGATCCGGGCAAGACGCTCCTCGTAGAAGCGGGCGAAGTCTTCCGCCTGTTCTTCTCTCTCGAAGACCTTGCCGAGGAGACGCATGTTGTCCGGCGTGTTCTTGAGCACCTCGTTGTTGAAGTCGACGACGATGACCGGCACGCCGGTGCTTTCGAGATATTCCATCGCGCGCCGGCCCGCCTCGGTGTCCGCCTGCCAGTTGGCGAGGACGGCAAGATCGGCCTTGAGCGTCAGGATGGTCTCGAAGGAGAGCCCGGGGCCGCTTCCGTCGTCGATCAGCGGCACATCGGCGAGCTTCGGGAACTTGCGCAGATAGCTCTCGTATATCTCGGGATTGTCGGCCTTCATGTCGCCGGACCAGCCGGCGAGAAGGCTTACCGGGTCCGGATGAATGAGCGAAAGGGCCACGAGATTGAAGCCCGTGCCGAGCAGTACCGCTTTGGGCGGTGCGGGGATCGTAACCTGTCGTCCGACGGCATCGGTGACCGTCATCGGCCATTGTGCCTGCGCCAGAGCGACGAGCGGCGAGAAGGCGATCGCCAGGAAGGCAAGGACGCGAACGAGGCTTCGGCGGCAGAGCAGCAGACGAGACAAGGCTATTGTTTCCTTTGGCTTGGAAGGGCGCAGAGGCTGCCGCAGCTCGGGATGCCCGGGAGGAGATATCTCAGGCAGCAGATCTTGCGCCGGCAGACGCGCGTCCCGTCCTCTTCCTCCTGGCGCAGACAGTCGAAGAAAGGATTGGGAGCGCCGTTGGGCATCAGCCGGCGACCGACCATCGCATCGGCCTGGTCGCTCATGGGGTCGGTCCCGGCGGTTCGAAGCGCATAATCGATGTAAACGGCGGCATTGTTCCAGGCGAGCCTGGGCGATATGCCGCCAACCGCCTTGAGATGCGGCACTACTTTGGCAAGGTGCTCGTCCATGAGCGAGCCGATCAGGGCGAAGATGTCACGCCCGTCATCGTCGCGCCACTGACCTGCAGTCGCGACCCCGAAGGCGCGCGGCAGCCCGTCGTCGGAGAGCGCCACCGTCATCTGGTCGAAATCCGCCGGCAGCGCCTGGTGGTCCAGCACCCGGGCGACGACATAGGGGATGGTCAGGGCGGAGAAATAATAGAGCGACCACATGGAGGCCACGGCGCGGCGGTCCGTGCCGCCGGAGGCCCCGGCATAGTGCGAGAGCGTCCGGTCGAAGGCGCCGGAGGCGAAGAAGTCGGACAGCGGAATGCCGTCGGAAAGATTCTCCGACAGCATCATCTTCTCGTTGCACCAGGCATGCGGTCCCGCAAAGGCCGCCGACAGACCTTTCGGCTCGTCGATTACCGCCATGCTTTCATGCCGGGCTGTTGTCATGTCGCTTACCAGTTATAGCGCAGCGAGCCGATAACGGTGCGGCCCTGATCGCGATGGCAGTAGCCGGCGGTGCACACGGCCTCGCGGCGGTCGAACAGATTGGTGGCATTCACCTGCAGATGCAGACCCTCGTATTTCTGGTCGATCGCTGCGAAGTCGTAGCCGACGGAAGCATCGAAGAGAACACGCGAACTATTCTTGAAGGTGTTCTGGTCGTTACCGTAACTTGATCCTACGAAACGCGCGCCCCCACCCAGGCTGAATCCGTAAAAAGGACCATCCTCCGGCAATGTATAATGGGCCCAAATCGACGCCATGTGCTGTGGAGCGGAAGAGACATAATTTCCAATCGTTCCCGAAGGACCCTGAATGATCTTCACATCGGTATAGGCGTAAGAAGCTATCAGCGAAATGCCGTTGTCAAGGCTGGTGTTCGCTTCGATCTCAAAGCCGCGCGAACGCAGTTTTCCGCGCTGTACCTGGATAGCGGTATCGCCGGACGCTTCGAGGTAGAGGCCATTCTTCTGGTCGATGTTGAAAAGCGCGGCGGTGATCAGCGTGTTGCTGTTCGGCAGGAGGTATTTGACGCCGATTTCCTGCTGCTCGCTTTCGGTCGGCTTGAAGGGCTGGTTCGTTTCCTTGTTGATGCCGGCATTAGGCGCGAACGCCGTCGAGTAGCTGATATAGGGAGCAAGGCCGAAATCGGTCTGATAGGTAAGCCCTATGCGGCCGGAGAACTCCTTGTCCTTCTGCGAGACCGTCGTCAGCGAGTCGGTGGCGAGATCCATGGTATCCGTGTCGGTGGACACCCAATCGTACCGGCCGCCCACCGTCAACGTCCAGGCGTCGTAACGGATCTGGTCCTGAAGATAGGTACCGAGCTGCCACTGGTCCTGGACGGTGCGCGTGTTGAAATCGATCGCATCGACCGGGCGGCCCTGAGTCGGATTCTTCGTGTCGAGCGGCGGCGACACGCCGCGCCCGTCGAGTGCTCGGAAACGCAGCTTCGTATAATCCACGCCGGCAAGCAGCGTATGCTCGAGTGCGCCCGTATCGAATTTGGCTTCGAGCTGGTTGTCGATCACGAATGCGGTCAGCCGCTCGTCATATGTGCCTGCGCTGCTGTCGAGCAATGTCGGATCGGCAGCGTTCGGCGCATAGGCAAAGGCCCAGTCCGCGTCGATGTTCAGAGTGGACACGCGCGCGTTCTGGCGGAAGACAAAGGTGTCGTTCAGCCGGTGCTCGAACTCATAGCCGACACGCCCCTGCTTCTGTACCGAGTCGTTGAAGTCAGGATTGCCGGCAAATATGTCGGTTGCTTCGCCGGTGAGCGGGTCGTTGTAATAAGTTGCCGTGCCCCCCGAATTGGTGCGCGAATACTCGCCGAGAACGGTCAGCTTCGTGTCTTCGTCCGGCTTCCAGGTGAAGGCCGGCGCGATATAGGCACGGTCGTCTGCGAGGCCAACCTGTTCGGTGTCGGCATCGCGCAACAAACCGGTCAGGCGGTAATAGACAGGGTCGTTCTCATTCACTGGACCTGAAAAGTCGAACTGGCCCTGATATCGGTCGTGGCTGCCATATTGAACCTGCACCTCTCTGAGCGTGTCCTCAGTCGGCCGCTTGGTGATGAGGTTGTAAAGGCCGCCCGCTCCGGTTGCGCCGTAAAGGGCAGAGGAGGGGCCGCGCAGGATCGAAACGCCTTCCAACCCGTAGGGCTCGTTCTTGAAGATCGAGTCCACGGCGGCCGGTTGGCGCAGATTGTCACGGAATACGCCGCTATAGGTCACGTCGAAACCGCGGACGAAGAACGCATCGAAACGGGGATCGAAGCCGTAGGCTCCGACGCGCGTGCCGGGCGTATAGGCGAGCGTCTCCAGCAGCGTCTGCGGATTGCGATCCTTCAACTGCTGTTCGGTCACCGTCGAGATCGACTGCGGTGTCTCCAGGAATGGGGTGTCAATCTTCGCTCCCGTGGCGCTGCTGGTTCCGACATAGCCCTCGGCGGTGATGACCCCGCCGCTGCCGTTGACCACCAATGTTTCGAGGGCGGTGGAGTCGCCATTGGAAACGGTCTCCTGCTCTGCTTCCTGCGCCTGTGCGGTAGCGACGAGGGCAAGGGCCGACGTGCCGGCGAGGGCAAGGCGGATCAACGGCAGGCGGAGGGCGGACTTCGAGGGCATGCGACGCAACCTTAAACATTATATTTGATAAGGTGAGCTAATCACTCATGATTATGCTGAACGCAAGCCGTTTTCATGACTTTTTAAGTCATGTTCACAATGTTGTGGGAAATGTGCAACAGCAACGTGCGGGTGCGTGCGTCGGAGCGCGCTTTTGCCCCTCTCCTCGGGTTAACCCGAGGACTAACCCTCTCCCCGCGAGCGGGGCGAGGGAACGAGTGCGAGGCTGCCGCGACTTCCCCTTCGCCCCGCCTGCGGGGAGAAGGTGGCCGGCAGGCCGGATGAGGGCTTCGCCGGCAAATTCAGCCGTGATTGATCATGATGTGCCGGACGGCGGTGTAGTCCTCCAGCGCATAGACCGACATGTCCTTGCCATAGCCGGACTGTTTGATGCCGCCATGCGGCATTTCGTTGGTCAGCATGAAATGTGTGTTGATCCAGGTGCAGCCATATTGGAGGCGGGACGCGGCCCTCATCGCCTTGCTGATGTCCTTCGTCCAGACCGATGAGGCGAGGCCGTAATCGCTGTCGTTCGCCCAGGCCACGGCATCGTCCTTGCCGGTGAAGCGCGTGACGGAGACGACCGGGCCGAAGACTTCGCGGCGGACGATCTCGTCCTCCTGAGTGGCGCCCGCGACGACCGTCGGCTGGAAGAAGAAGCCTTCGTCGCTGCCCGTGCGGCCGCCGGTGGTGATCTCGATGTGCTTCTGGTCGGCGGCCCTTTCGACGAAGCTTGCCACGCGGTCGCGCTGGCGCCTAGAGATCAGCGGACCGATCTCGTTTTCAGTGTCGTCGTCGAGATTGTAGCGGATTGTGGAGACCGCCGAGGTGAGGTCGGCGACGAGTTTCTCGTAGATGCCGGCTTCGGCATAGATGCGGCAGGCGGCGGTACAGTCCTGCCCGGCATTGTAGTAGCCGAAGGTGCGGATTCCGTTGACGACCGCCTCGAGGTCGGCGTCGCCATAGACGATGACCGGCGCCTTGCCGCCGAGCTCGAGATGGGTGCGCTTTACCGTCTTGGCGGCGGCCGCGAGCACCTTCTTGCCGGTGGCGATGTCGCCGGTGATCGATACCATGCCGACCTTCGGATGGTTGATCAGCGCGTTGCCGACGGTCTCGCCGCGGCCGGTGATGACGTTGACGACGCCTTCGGGGAGAATGTCGGCGATGAGCCGCGCAAGTTTCAGCGCCGTCAGCGGCGTCTGTTCGGATGGCTTGAAGACAACGGTGTTGCCGCCGCCGATCGCCGGCGCCAGCTTCCAGGCCATCATCATCAGGGGATAGTTCCACGGCGCGATCGAGCCGACGATGCCGATCGGATCGCGGCGGATCATCGACGTGTGGCCCGGCAGATATTCGCCCGCCGCCGGTGCATGCAGATTGCGCACCGCACCGGCGAAGAAGCGCCAGCAATCGATGATCGCAGGCAGCTCGTCGTTCTTCACCGCATTGATCGGCTTGCCGCAGTTCAGCGCCTCAAGGGCGGCGAATTCGTCGGCTTCTTTCTCGATCGCATCGGCGATCTTCAAAAGGGCGTTGGAGCGTTCGGCCGGCGTCGTCTGCGACCAGCCGACGAAGGCGCGCTCGGCAGCGTCGACGGCTGCGTCGATCTGCGCGTGGGAGGCCTCGGCGAGGTCGATGATCCCGGCGCCCGTCCGCGGATTGAGGATGTGTTCCTCGGCCTCGGTTCCGGCTTCGAAGCGCGATCCGATCAAGAGCTGGGTGTCCATGTCTGTTCTCCCTTCAAGTGCGAAATGTCATTTGCCGGCGCCGGCGATCTGGTCGCCGTCGCGGGTCAGGTAATAGGCGCCGAGGATCGGCAGGAAGGTGGCCATCACGACGACCATCGCGACGACGTTGGTAACCGGGCGCTGGCGCGGGCGGATCAGCTCTTCCAGCATCCAGATCGGCAGGGTCGATTGCTGCCCGGCCGTGAAGGTCGTGACGATCACCTCGTCGAAGGAAAGCGCGAAAGCGAGCATGCCTCCGGCAAGCAGGGCCGTGCCGATGTTCGGCAGGATCACGTAGCGGAAGGTCTGGAAACCGTCGGCGCCGAGATCCATGGAAGCCTCGATCAGCGAGCCGGAAATCCGGCGGAAACGGGCGACCGCATTGTTGTAGACGACGACGATGCAGAAGGTCGCGTGGCCGAGCACGATGGTCCAGAAGGAGAAGGGGATGTCGGCCATGGAGAAGGCGGAGCGCAGCGCAATGCCGGTGATGATGCCGGGAAGCGCGATCGGGAGGATGACGAGGAGCGAGATCGTCTCGCGGCCGAAGAAACGGGTCTGGCTGACGGCAGCGGCGCAGAGGGTGCCGAGGACGAGGGCTACCGCCGTCGCGATCGAGGCGACCTTGACGGAGAGCGTCAGCGCCGCCCAGACATCCGGCCGGTTCCAGGCGACGGCGAACCATTGCGTGGTCAGCCCCGGCGGCGGAAACTGGTAGCTCTTCTCCTCGGTCGTGAAGGCGTAGAGAAAGATCAGCAGGATCGGCAGATGCATGAAGGCGAGGCCGGCGGCGGCAGCGATCTTCAGACCCAATGGAGCGGAGTTCGCCTTCTCAGAGCGCATCGAAGGCCCCCATGCGTTTGGCCATCCAGAGATAGGCGCCCATGATGACGATCGGCACGACCGTGAAGGCGGCGGCGAGCGGAATGTTTCCGGCGGTGCCCTGCTGCGCGTAGACGGCCTGACCGATGAAGAGCCGCGACGAGCCGACGATCTGCGGGATGATGTAGTCGCCGAGCGTCAGCGAGAAGGTGAAGATCGATCCGGCGACGATGCCCGGCAGCGCCAGCGGAAAGAGCACATGGCGGAAGGTCTGGGCGGGCGTTCCGCCGAGGTCCGACGAGGCTTCGATCAGATTGGCCGGCACGCGCTCGAGCGCCGCCTGGATGGGCAGGATCATGAACGGCATCCAGACATAGACGAAGACGATGAAGGTGCCCGTATAGCTGACGGACAGCGAATTGCCGCCGACGACGGGAAGAGAAAGCCAGGCATCGATCAGCCAGAGAAGGTTCAGCTTTGCGAAGAACCAGGTCAGGATGCCTTCCTTTGCGAGGATCAGCTTCCAGGCATAGATCTTGACGAGATAGCTCGACCAGAGCGGCAGCATGACGGCGAGATAGAAGAGCGCCTTCCATTTCCCGCGCGCGTAGCGGGCGGCGTAATAGGCGATCGGAAAGGCAATGAGCGCCGAGACGAGCGTCACCAGAGCGGCCATCGAGACGGTGCGGATGATGATGTCGAGATTGGATTCGCTCAAGAGCTGCCGATAGGTGGCGAGCGTGAACTCGTAATTTATGAGCCCGGAGAAGTCGTCGATCGAGAAGAAGCTCTGCAGAAGCAGCGCGAAGAGCGAACCGAGATAGACGATCCCGAGCCAGAGGAGCGGGGGTGCGAGAAAGATCGCAAGCAGCACATGCGGGTGCCGCCAGAAGAAATCCGAGAGGCGGCCCGCCGTGCTGCGGCGTTGCGGAAGCATGATGCTTTCGGCGACGATCGTCATGCGTCCTCCATCGGGTGGAGGTCGTGCGCGGCGAAGCTGATCGTGACCGGACTGCCGACCGCTGGAACGCCACGCGCCGCCGGGCTCGCCACGGCGATGCGGGCACCCTCGACGTCGATCAGGATTCGGTTGGTGGCGCCGAGGAAGCTCTGCGAAGCGACAGTGCCGGAAAGGCTCAGCGCTCCGTCGCTCGGCGGCGCAATGGCCACAGCCTCCGGGCGCAGGCTCGCGAAGGAAGCCTTCAGCCCCAGTCGGCGGCAGAGGTCCTCGGAAAGCACGTTGGAGGAGCCGACGAAATCGGCGACGAAACGGGTCTGCGGACGGTTGTAGACCTCCTCCGGGCTTCCCAGTTGCTGGATACGGCCCTCGTTGAAAACGGCGATCCTGTCGGCCATCGAGAGCGCTTCGCCCTGATCATGGGTGACGAAGACGAAGGTGATGCCCAACGACTTCTGCAGCGTTTTCAATTCCTCCTGCATCTGTTCGCGCAGCTTCAGATCGAGCGCGCCCAACGGCTCGTCGAGAAGCAGAACCTTCGGCTTGTTGACGAGCGCGCGGGCGAGCGCCACGCGCTGGCGCTGGCCGCCGGAAAGCTGTCCGGGCCGGCGCGTGCCGTAGCCCGGAAGCTTCACCATGGCGAGCGCATCCTCGGCCGCCCTGCGGCGCTCCTCGCGTCCGACGCCCTTGACCATCAGGCCATAGGCGACGTTGTCGAGAATGGAGAGATGCGGGAAGAGGGCGTAGTCCTGAAAGACGGTGTTGACGCTGCGCCGGTAGGGCGGCACGCCTTCGGCGGTCTCGCCGAAGATCTCGATGTGGCCTCCGGTCGGCTGCTCGAAGCCTGCCATCAGCCTCAGGCAGGTGGTCTTGCCCGAGCCCGATGGACCGAGCATCGCGAAGAACTCGCCCTCGGCGATCTCGAGGTTCACGCGATCGACGGCACGCACGGCGCCGAAATAGCGGGAAACATTGTCGAAGAGGACGGCGGCGTTCATTGCGATACTCCAGGAGATTTCGGCGAGATTTCGGCCCCTCATCCGGCTGCCGCCACCTTCTCCCCGCTTGCGGGGAGAAGGCGACTCGGGGCTCCCTCTCGGGCTTCATTTCATCGAGCGGGCGCGGCTTACTCGTCCCCTCTCCCCGCCTGCGGGGAGAGGGCTAGGGTGAGGGGCAAACGCTTGCGCTGAAGGCAGGGCTTACCGCCCGCCGATCACACCGATATAGTCGGAGACCCAGCGATGATAGGGCACGCACTCGCCCTGGCTTTCGCATTTCGTCACCGGCGTCTTCCAGAACTTGACCTTCTCGAAGTCGTCGTAGCCGTTGGTCTTGCAACCTTCGTCGGTCAGAAGCTCGTTGCCCTTGCAGGCGGCACCGACGGAGGGGTTGGCACCGAACCAGGCGGATACATCTCCCTGGACTTTCGGCGAGAGCGAATGCTCCATCCACATATAGGCGCAGTTCGGATGCTCGCTGTCGGCATGCAGCATTGTCGTATCGGCCCAGCCCGTCACGCCTTCTTCCGGGATGACGGAGGCGATCGGCTGCTTCTCGGCCTGCATCAGGTTGACCTGGAAGGGCCAGGAGCCGGAGGCGACGACGCCCTCGTTCTTGAAGTCGTCGATCTGGATCATCGCGTCGTGCCAGTAGCGGCCGACGAGGGTGCGCTGGGTGCGCAACAGATCGAGTGCGGCCTTGTACTGATCTTCGTTGAGCTCGTAAGGGTCCTTGATGCCGAGATCGGGCTTGTGCGCCATCAGGTAGTTGGCGGCGTCCGCGACATGGATCGGGCCGTCATAGGCCTGGACGCGGCCCTTGTTGGACTTGCCGTCGGGCAGCGTCATCTCCTCGAAGACGACTTTCCAGCTCTTCGGCGGCTGATCCTTGAAGGCTTCGGTATTGTACATCAGCACGTTCGGGCCCCAGACATAGGGGGTGCCGTAGTGGACGCCGTTGGCGGTGTGCCACGGCGCGTTCTGCATGCGCTCGTCGATCGTCTTCCAGCTGGGGATGAGATCGGTATTGATCGGCTGGACGCGCTTTCCAGCGACGAGGCGCAGCGATGCGTCTCCGGAGGCGGTCACCAGGTCGAAACCGCCTTCGTTCATCAGCGCGACCATTTCGTCGGAGGTGGCCGCCGTCTTGACGCTGACCTTGCAACCGGTCTTCTTCTCGAAATCGGTGACCCAGTCGTAATTCTTGTCGGTCTCGCCGCGCTCGATATAGCCCGCCCAGGCGACGATCGAGAGCGCACCTTCGCCCTGACCGAGCTCTTTCAGCGGCTCCTGCGCCAGCGCAGGGGCGGCGAGGCCCAGCGACAGGGTAAGTGCGGTGCAGGATTTCAGGATCTGCTTCATCGGAAGTCTCCCCAGTTTCATGCCGTTAGCGGCTTTGTTCCCGGATCGAAGCGTGCCTTGGTTTCTCCGTATTCGCAAATTCATTAATCAGAATGCCGACATCGGTATTTCCGATATCTGAGTTCATCGCGGGCGGGCGCTGCGCAGCGCTTCGGCGACGCCGACGAAATCGCGCGCGGACTGTGGCAGGCTCGACCCCTTGCGCCAAACCATGCCGACCTGCACCACCGGCAGCGCCCCGGAAACATCGCGGCTTTCGATCCGGTCGCCTTCGAGCGACCAGGGGCGGTAGACGAGGTCAGGCAAAAGCGCGATGCCGGCGCCGGTCGCGACCAGGCTTCTGACCGCTTCCACCGAACGGGTGCGAAAGGCGACATGCGGACGCGCGCCGAGCGCCGTCAGGAGTTTGCCGGTATTCTCCTCGATCTCGTCCACGGTCAGCATGATCAGCGGCTCACGGGCGATGTCCTCGACCGAGATGATGTCGGCGCTGACGAGCGGATGGCCGATCGGCAGCCACAGGCGGTAAGGAGAGGTTTCGAGGATTTCCGCTTGCAGCGCCATGCGGTCGCGCAGATTCGAGATGACCATCACGGCGACGTCGAGCTCGCCGCCGATCAGGAGGTGCTCGAGATAGGAGCCATTGTCCTCGATGGCGCTCACCTCCACGCCGGGGCAGGCGCGGCGGTAGCGCGCAAGCAGGTCGGAGAGCACGTAGCCGGCAACGAGGGACGTGACGCCGAGATTGAGCTTGCCGCCGCGTTCCTCGCGGCTGTCGGAGAAGCTGCGCCGCGCATCGGAGACATCGGCGAGGATCTTGGTCGCGTGGCGCAGAAACTGATGCCCGTTATGGGTGATCGCGAGGCCGCGGGGGTGCCGGTCGAAGAGCTCGACGCCGAGATCGGTTTCGAGCTCCTTGATTGCCTCGGTGATCGATGATTGAGAGATGGAGAGGTTCTGCGCCGCGCGGGTGACCGAGCCCTGCTCGGCGACGGCGACGAAATATTGCAACTGCCGGAGTGTGAATGCCATGTGCGAATTAACACCGTGCGCCGCAGGGAACGCAAGCACGGCGTGAACGGCAGCAGGGCTGACGCATTTCGTCGTGCACGCCAGCGCGACGCTGTTAAGGTGCGGTGAGGGGGAACAGGATGGATTCGAAAACGACAAAGCCAATGCCGACGGAAGCGGGGATTCGCGCCTTTCACGAACGTTGCGAGGCGTTCTATCCCGCCGATGCGGTCAATGCCTCCGTCGAGCAGCAACGGCAATGGTATGATGCGCTCTGCGCCGAATTCGACGCGCCGTCTCCCGAAGGGCTGACCCGGCGGGACGAGCGGGTGGCTGGGCGAATTCCGGTGCGGTACTACCGGCCGGCGGAGGTCGCGAGCGGGACGCGCGTCTTCTATATCCATGGCGGCGGCTTCGTCGTCGGCTCGCTTGAGAGCCACGATGCGATCTGCGCCGAGCTTGCCCATGGTGCGCAAGTGGAGCTGGTGTCGGTGGACTATCGCCTTGCCCCCGAACATCTTTGGCCCGCAGCCTTCGAGGACTGCTGCGATGTGCTCGAAGCGCTTCTTGCCGATGGGCGCCCGCTCGTCGTCGCCGGCGATAGTGCCGGCGGCAACCTGTCAGCCGGTATCGTACTGAAGGCGAAGGCTGAGGGGCTCGCCGGCATCGTCGGCCAGGTCCTGATCTATCCCGGCCTCGGCGGCGATCTGACGCGCGGCTCCTATATCGAGATGGCCCAGGCGCCGCTGCTTTCCACCGCCGACGTCGACTATTACCGC